>JAEEGH010008400.1_pt1 | contig 24426 bp, 20 predicted proteins | sample 9134181 | NCBI WGS metagenome assembly JAEEGH01 (sample SAMN16246544, study PRJNA631951) | gut metagenome | biome: gut microbiome; feature: rumen; material: DP-attached | host: Bos | place: Iran: Karaj | collected 2018-10
CTACAATGACAGGTTGCGTCCGAGCCTCTGCCTCCACAATTTCTTTTAAGCTCAAAATGCTTTTTACGGAACCTACGGACGTTCCGCCGAATTTCATTACTTTCATATTTCTATGCAATTTATCTTGTCGTCGGTACCCCTTCACAATGGGGGACTTCTCCAACGGCGGTGCAAAGGTAATGCAATTAGAGCAAAAAACAAACATAAATCGTAAAAATTTTCAAGTTTTATAAAAAAAACAAAGATGATACCTCTTATTTGAAAGAAAATGTGTAATTTTGCAGCGCAAAAATAATGATATGTTAAATTTTAGAGATCTTAAGAAGAATTCGAAGCGTGACCTTCCTGGCCTTCCAGAGGTGAAAATAGCGCTCGTCGGTGATACGGCCACTCAGTTTCTGGCCACGGCGATTTGTGGAATGGGTGTTGAGCGCGGATACCATATTAATCTTTTTGAGGCTGAGTATAACCAGGTGGAGAGACAATTCCTGGATCCCACGAGTGATCTGTATCAGTTTGATGCGGATATCATTGTGGTGTTCCAGTCGACTCATAAGTTGGGTGAGCATCACAGTACTCTTTCCGTAGAGCAACAGTCAACTTTGGCAGACGAACGTTTGTCTTTTGTGGCTTCGATCTGTGAGAATCCTGCTTTTGCCAATAAGAAGATCATCTATTTCAATTATGCCGAGATCGAAGATACGGTCTTTGGCAGTTATGCAAATAAGGTTTCTTCCTCATTGTCTTATCAGGTTAGGAAGCTCAACTATGAATTGATGAACCTCTCGCAGCAGTATCCGAACCTTTTCATTTGTGACATTGCCGGTCTTCAGAATAAGTTCGGTCGTGACTTTATGTTTGCGCCAAATGTTTACGTCAGCACAGAGATGATCCTGAGCGTGGATGCGCTGCCTTACGTGGCTTCAAGGGTTATGGATATCGTCTGCGCCATCAAGGGACAGTTCAAGAAGTGTGTGATTCTCGACTTGGACAATACAGTCTGGGGTGGTGTCATCGGAGATGACGGGTTGGAGGGTATCCAACTTGGTCACGGGCTTGGTATCGGAAAGGCCTTCACGGAGTTCCAGATGTGGGTGAAGAAACTGAAACAGCGCGGTATCATCATCTGTGTGGCTTCGAAGAACAATGAGGAAACGGCGAAGGAACCGTTTGAGAAGCATCCTGATATGGTATTGAAATTGGATGACATCGCTGTGTTTCAGGCCAACTGGGAGACGAAGGTTGACAATATCCGAACCATCCAGAGCATTCTGAACATCGGCTTCGACTCGATGGTGTTCCTCGACGATAATCCTTTTGAACGGAACATCGTCCGCGAGAATATCAAGGGCATCACAGTTCCGGAACTGCCGGAAGATCCAGGAGAATATCTGGAATACCTCTATTCGCTCAATCTCTTTGAGACGGCCAGCTACAGCAATGCCGACAAGGACCGTACCAAACAATATCAGGTAGAGGCCAAGCGCGTATCTCTGTCGAAGACCTTTACCAACGAGGCTGATTTCCTCAAATCGCTGAATATGGTGTCGACCGTCAGTGGCTTTACCAAGTTCAATACTCCTCGCGTGGCTCAGCTCTCCCAGCGTAGTAACCAGTTTAACTTGAGGACCATCCGCTATACTGAGGCAGATATCACAGCGTTGGCTGAGGATCCGAACGTGATAGATCTCAGTTTTACACTTGAGGATAAATTTGGTGATAACGGCCTGATTGCCGTGATTATCATGAAACAGCAGGATGCTGAGACACTCTTCGTTGATACCTGGTTTATGAGTTGCCGTGTGCTGAAGCGTGGCATGGAGAACTTTACCCTCAACACGATGGTGGAACGTGCCAAGGCTGTCGGTTATAAGAAGATCATAGGCGAGTATCTGCCTACTCCTAAGAACAAGATGGTGGAGAACCACTATACAGGTCTTGGCTTCACGAAGATAGAGAATTCGGAAACGGCTCGTTTTGAGTTGGATGTTGAGGCTTACCAGCCAAGAGAATGTTATATTGACATAAAGACAGTATGAATTATACAACAGATCACGTAGGCTATCTGACCGGGGATATCAGTTCCACGGCCAAGGAGTTCGAAAGGTTGGGGTATGTAGCTGGGGATATCGTCAATGACGACACTCAGCGGACAAAGATTTGTTTCCTGACCAAGCCTGGTGAAGTCCGTATAGAATTGGTTCAGCCTTACGAAGAGAATAAGACTATGCAGAAGATGCTGACCAAGCGTGGCGTCACTCCCTATCATATGTGTTATGAGGTCGACGATGTGGATCAGGAGTATGACAAACTGATCCAGGAAGATTGGACGGCATTATTCAGGCCGGTAGCAGCTCCAGCCTTCGACAATAGGAAAATCTGCTATTTCTGGAATTCAGAGATAGGTTTTATAGAGTTAGTGAATCGTAAAAAGTAAAATGAATTAAGAAAATATGGAAAGACAAGAGATTTTTGAGAAACTGAATGAGATTTTTACCGATGTGCTTGATTTGGACGAGTGCAACTTGACCGACGAGACAAGTGCCAATGATATTGAGGAGTGGGACTCCTTGAGCCATATTCAACTGATTGTTGCTATCGAGAAGGCATTCAAGATCAAGTTCACTTCGCTTGAAATCATGAAATGGAACAATGTTGGTGAAATGGTTGATTCGATGATACAAAAACTGAAATAATGGTTGTTAATTCTGTTAGATTTCTGTTTTTCTTTGTCGTAGTATTCACGATATACTACCTTCCAGTCAGCAAACGACATCCCCATTTTCAAAACCTTTGGCTTCTCCTCTCTAGCTATTTCTTTTATGGAGTGGCAAATTGGCTGATGGTTCCACTTTTAATGGGGGCAACGGCTGTGTTCTATGCTTTAGGCTTTTGGCTGAAAAGTGAGATGGATAAACAGCATCAGAAATACGCTTCTTGTCTGACGACGTTAAGTGTTTGTCTTGGTATAGGCTTGTTGTTGTATTTCAAATATCTTAATTTCTTTGCGGAGTCATTTGCGGAATTGTTGAGCGCCATAGGACTGAAAGCGACTTGGACTACGTTGAATATCGTTCTGCCAATAGGTGTGAGTTTCTTTACTTTCAAACTCATTAGTTACATTATTGAGATTCACAGGGAGCATATCGAACCGTGTCGTAATGTGATGGAGTTTGCTACTTATATTGCCTTCTTTCCGACACTTCTTTCTGGTCCTATTGACCGTCCGAATACCTTTATTCCACAGCTTCGTAAATCGCATTCACTGGATTATGCTCAAGCTGTTGACGGTTGTAGACAGATTCTTTGGGGTATGTTCACTAAGATCTGTATAGCTGACCATTTGGCTTTAGTGACAGATTATGTGTGGGCCGACTATTCTCATCAAGCAGGATCAACCCTGTTGATTTGGGCACTGCTCTATACTATGCAGATATATACCGATTTCGACGGTTATTCGAATATGGCCATCGGCGTGAGTAAGATTCTTGGATTCAATATAACTCGAAACTTCGACCATCCATTACTTGCCCGTAATATTGCAGAGTTTTGGCGGAATTGGCACATCTCACTGACTTCATGGATTACAGACTATGTGTTTATGCCGTTGAACATTGCCTTCCGCAATATGGCCAACTGGGGTGTGATGCTTGCTGTGACCATTAACATCGTGCTCATAGGTCTATGGCACGGAGCAAACTGGACCTTTGGATTGTTTGGCCTCTATCACGCTATGCTTTACGTTCCTTTAGTCTTGTCAGGAGCGTTCGGCAAGAACAAAAAACTGCGTCCTAACGATCACGGTCTGCCCAAACTGAAGGACTTCTCGAAAATAGTACTGAATTACGTGCTGGTATCGCTAGGTTTCATTTTCTTTTATGCTAGCAGCGTTGTCGATGCTATTAGCTTTTTTGGCGGAATCCTATCGACTTCTCTTTTCTCTATGCCAAGTCTGCCCGTTAAGAAAGCGACAATGCTGTTTATGCTGATTGTGTTGATTCTTGAATGGACGACTAGGAAGAAGGAGCATCCTCTGCAATTTACGACCGATGGATTTTTCCGTCATACTATCGTCCGTTACGCTCTTTACGTATGCATAGGCCTGTTGCTGTTCCTGTTTGCTGGTGAAGTTGAGACCTTTATTTATTTCCAGTTCTGAAAATGAAAAAGTTTCTAATTAAGTTGTCATATACGGTATTGCCCGTGTTTTTGTTGCTCTTCGGACTTGTGGCTTATGTTTCTTTGGTTATTTGCCCAAGATCTGACACGGGTGATCTTGGTAATCTTGCTCTTATCCCATTTTGGGCGGAGTATGGTCAGAAGATTGAAGAGAATGAAATGAAGGACACCTTATTTATTAAGGTTAATCATACGGAAGATTTGCGCAGCATACATGTCAATGTGCTGACAGTAGGTGATTCCTTTTCTCAACAGGAACATGCTGGCTATCAGAACTATATGCCTGGGGAAGGACTCACTGTGGCAAACTGTAAACGAAGTCTCTACGACAACCCCATTCAGTATGCATATAACATTATGGACTGGGGAGTGGTTGACTCAACCAATATTGATGTGATGGTCGTAGAGGTTGGCGAACGTGATTTTGCGCTCAGGATTGCTAACTTTGGAGTGGACAAGGTCGAGGTTCCAGAGCCTGACGATCCTACAGAAGATGACGATGAAGATGTTAATCCGAATGAATGGTCACTTCTCCGTGCTCGTGACTTCGTCCTTTATCGGTTTGCTGGTCGCAGTCCTGTATATGTGGTTGATATGAAACAGGATTTCTTCAGTAGTCCAGAGCCTCGGAGGTTATATTTTTATTGTGCCGATATTCTTAACGGTATGACTATCGATGAGGCAATTCGGCCTAAGGTTAAGGAAGTGTTTAACCTGTTGACCCGTATGGCGCAGGAACGGGGCTTTAAACTGATGTTTATGCTACCTGTAGATAAATATGATCTCTATCAAGATTATATTCTTGATAATCCATACGCTTATCCGAAACGGATTAACGAGGATGTACGTGAGATATTGGGAGATATTCCAGAAGTATTACTTTCAAAATATTATCTTAAGCCTCTCATAGACAAAGGAGAGAAAGACATTTTCTTGTTTGATAATAGCCATTGGAGTTATAAAGCTTCTAAAGTGGTTGGTGTTGAACTCTCAAAGAGGGTTAAAATGTTTAAATAGAGGATTATTTTATTATTAATTGTAAAGATAGAGTATGAATACAAATACACAATCTGAAAATGTTGTAAAGAGAAAAAAAGAGAGAATAATTGCATTTGATGTTTTGAGGGTCTTGGCTGCTTATGGCGTTATTCTTTATCATGCTCCAGGTGGCAAATTGTGGTTTGAAGGATTTCCGTCAATCGGTTGGAATATTACGTGTACTTACTTCTCTCTTGTGAGATGGTGCGTGCCAACGTTTGTGATGATATCTGGCGCGTTGTTTCTTGATAGTTCTAAGCAACTGAATATTCGACGTTTATATTCCAAAAATGTTGCTCGTATAATATATGCATATCTTTTCTGGTCTTTGGCTTTTGTCATATTGAATCCTGAATTGAGGACATGCGTAAAAGATGTTCTAATAAGCGTTTTTAGGGGACCGTTGTATTTGTGGTTTTTAAAGATGCTGTTTGGATTATATGTTATTATTCCTTTATTGAGAGAAATCGTTCGAGATAAAAAAGTAGAAGAGTATTTCTTGATTTTTTCGTTTATTACAGTTAATGTAATTCCATTTGCTCTTGATGTTGTTGGTCGTATTAGTGGGCCTGTTATGGAATTATTAAACGATTCATTAGTAGAATCAAACTTAGATAGGGTTATTAGGTTTAGTGGCTATTTTGTGCTTGGGCATTATTTGCAAAATAGAACGTTTAGCGATAGACAGAGTCATATAATATATTTGTTGGCAGCCATTAGTTTTTTGTGTGTTGTAACTGGAACATATACTTATTCCCATGCTATTAATGACCCTGATGTCTTTATATTAGATATGACAACTCCATTTAATTTCTTTGAGACAGTGGCTGTTTTTGTTTTTGCCAAAAGACACTTTATTAAGTATTCACCATCTGTAACTCGTTGGATTTTAGATCTTTCAGCTTGTAGTTTCGGTATATATTTAGTTCATCCTATTGTGTTGGATGGTCTGCGACCATATTTTGAATTTGATCCGAATTCATTATGGACATTATTTGGTATACCCTTTTTTACTCTCGTTATATTTGTAATAGCTTACCTGATAATAAAAGTAATGAAGCTTATCCCAATTCTTGGAAAATATGTGATGTGAGAAATTGAAGTAGCTTAGCTATTTTGTTTAAACGTGATTGATGGTGTTTCTTGTTTTGTTCCTTTAATTGTTAGTCTAGGGATTCTTATGAAGCTAAATGACCGATAGGCGAAAGAACTCATATGAGTATGACGAACGAGTATCAGATACGGGTAACGCCTGAGGTGACTGCACAGGAGGACAGGTTGAAGCGATGGTTGGCGGATGAGCAGGGCATCGACGAAAGGACGATATATGGGGTGAGGATCCTCAAACGAAGCATTGATGCCCGACAGAGACAGATATTCATCAACCTGAAAGTTAGAGTCTATGTCAATGAACAACCACATGATGATGAGTATGTTAGGACTGAATACCAGAATGTAGAGGGGCGTCCTCAGGTGATTGTCGTGGGGGCGGGTCCTGGTGGCCTGTTTGCTGCACTGAGACTGATAGAACTGGGATTGCGGCCTATCGTGCTGGAGAGAGGAAAAGATGTTCATGAACGAAAGAAGGATCTGGCCAATATCACCAAGACCCAGAAGGTGGATGCAGAGAGCAACTACTGCTTTGGTGAGGGTGGGGCAGGCGCCTATTCTGATGGTAAGCTCTACACCCGAAGCAAGAAACGTGGTAATACGGATAAGATCCTGAACGTCTTCTGCCAGCATGGGGCGTCGACGACTATTCTGGCTGATGCCCATCCCCATATAGGAACAGACAGACTTCCCAAGGTGATTGAGGCCATGCGTAATACGATAATCCAATCTGGAGGCGAGGTACACTTTCAGACCAAGATGACTCAACTGATTATCAATGGTGATAAGGTTATTGGTTGTATAGCAGACAAGGAATATCTTGGACCTGTCATTCTTGCCACAGGCCACTCTGCCAGAGACATTTATCGCTATCTGGCTGAAGCGAAGGTGGAGATAGAGGCAAAAGGCATTGCTGTAGGTGTCAGATTGGAACATCCGTCTCATTTGATAGACCAAATACAGTATCATTCGAAGCAGGGCAGAGGACGATGGTTGCCTGCTGCAGAGTATTCGATGGTGACACAGGTGGAAGGACGGGGCGTGTATTCGTTCTGTATGTGTCCTGGTGGTTTTGTGATTCCAGCAGCCACAGACAAGGAGCAGATTGTGGTTAATGGTATGAGTCCTGCCAGCCGAGGCACTCAATGGAGCAATAGTGGCATGGTCGTAGAGGTACGGCCGGAAGATGTCGAAGGTGATAGTGTGTTGAAAGTGATGAAGTTTCAGGAAGATCTGGAACGCATGTGTTGGCAGCAGGGCAATATGAAACAGACGGCTCCTGCACAAAGAATGGCAGATTTCGTTAATAACAGGCTGAGTTACGACTTGCCGAAATCGTCATACGCTCCAGGACTGATTTCAAGTCCCTTGCACTTCTGGTTACCAAAGATGATTTCTAATCGTTTGCAGGAGGGTTTTAAGACGTTTGGCCGACAGGCACATGGCTTCCTGACAAATGAAGCAACCTTAATTGCTGTTGAGACCAGAACGAGCAGTCCTGTACGTATTGTCAGAGACCACGAAACGTTGCAACATATTCGTATTCAGGGACTTTTCCCTTGTGGGGAAGGTGCTGGCTATGCTGGAGGAATCGTCTCTGCAGGTGTCGACGGAGAACGATGCGCAGAAGCTGCAGCACAATACATTTTTAGCAACGGACATCAGGACTAACAGGACGAAATTCTATAAAAGTCCTTAAGTCGTGTAGTCCGTTGTAAAAAAAACACGAAAAGGTTTGGTGGTTTCAAATATTTTTCGTAACTTTGCCAACAAGAAAATAGTTTAACTAAAAGATAACGCTCTATGAACAGGGAGGAAAAATTCGTGATTACAATCAGTCGCCAGTTCGGAACAGGCGGACATGAGATTGGCGCAGAGTTAGCCCGCAGACTTAATGTGAAGCTGCTGGATAAGCAGATTCTTAATGAGGTGGCTAAGCGTAACAGGGTCGTAGAAGAGGCTATGGAGAAGATTGAAGCCAGAAATCCGCTCTGGCGTGATGACTTCACCAACTTCTACCAGAATTACATGAGTAAGGCCGAGTATGACGGAACGGAACACGACCAGACATCGCATGAACTCTTTGATGCACAGGCAGAAACCATTCGGAAGATTGCCGCCAAGGAGTCGTGTGTCATCGTCGGGCGCTGTGGCTTCTACATCTTTGCAGACCATCCGAATGCGCTGAAGATCTTCATCCATTCGACTGAGGATTGCCGGAAGCGCAGGATTGCCGAGAAGTACGGTCTGGACATGCGGGATGCAGCCGCAATGGTGGTCGACAATGACTACAGCCGTGAACTCTACACAAAGACTTTCACGGGCAAGGACTGGACTGATGCTCGGAATTATGACATCTCGATAGATGTCCGTAAATTCGGCATAAACGGCGCTGTAGATTTCTTAATGAACTGTATTGAGTAGTTTTCTTGAGAAAAATTTGTGTATATACCGATTTTTTAGTACCTTTGCACGCTGAAATTTCACAAGTTGGTAATTACTAAAAAATCGGTATAATGAATATTTCCTACAAATGGTTGAAGGAATACGTGGATTTCGACCTGACGCCCCAGGAGGTGTGTGACGCCTTGACGTCAACAGGTCTCGAAGTCGACGCATTGGAAGAAGTACAAAGTATCAAGGGTGGTCTGAAAGGCCTCTATGTGGGCAAGGTGCTCACTTGTGAAGCCCATCCCAATAGTGACCATCTGCATGTGACAACAGTAGACTTAGGCAAAAGCGAGCCTTCGCAGATTGTCTGCGGTGCACCGAATGTGGCAGCTGGTCAGAAAGTGATCGTGGCCGACCTCGGTTGTGTGCTCTATGATGGCGATCAGGAGTTTGTCATCAAGAAGTCCAAGCTGCGTGGTGTGGAGTCCAACGGTATGATTTGTGCAGAGGATGAGATCGGTATTGGCAATGACCATTCTGGTATTATCGTTCTGCCTGAGGATGCCGTGGTAGGTACGCCTGCTGCAGAGTACTATCATCTGGAGAGCGACTGGCTCATCGAGGTGGATATCACCGCAAACCGTGCCGATGGCCTCTCTCATTGGGGGGTGGCCCGTGACCTCTACGCCTGGCTGATGAGCAACGGCCACGAGACACAGATGCATCGTCCTGACTGTTCGAAGTTCAAGGTGGACAATCACGACTTGCCTGTTGAGGTGGTTATTGAGAACCAGGAAGCCTGCAAGCGTTATGCCTGTGTCAGCATCACAGATTGTGAGGTGAAGGAATCGCCAGACTGGCTGAAGAACAAGTTGACAACCGTTGGTCTGCGTCCAATTAATAACATTGTCGATATCACCAACTATATCATGATGGCCTATGGTCAGCCGCTGCATTGTTTCGATGCCGATATGGTAAAGGGACATAAGATTGTGGTGAAGACGATGCCGGAGGGTACGCCCTTCCAGACACTCGACGGTGTGGAGCACAAACTCTCTGACCGTGACTTGGCCATCTGCAATGCTGAAGATCCGATGTGTATTGCCGGTGTGTTCGGAGGCAAGGGTAGTGGTACTTACGAAACCACAAGGAACGTGGTGCTCGAGAGCGCCTATTTCCATCCTACATGGATCCGCAAGTCTGCCCGTCGTCATGGTCTGAGCACAGACGCCAGTTTCCGTTTTGAACGTGGCGTCGATCCCAATGGTACTATCTATGCGCTGCAGCAAGCTGCCATCCTCTGTCAGGAATTGGCAGGCGGTAAGGTGTCGATGGATATCTGCGATGTCTATCCCGAACCAATCAAGAATGCAGTCGTCGATCTCAGTTATGAGTATGTGAATAATCTGATAGGCAAGGTCATCACGCCAGGCATCATCAAGTTCCTCTGTCGTGCACTCGACATAGAAGTCAAGTTTGAGAATGCGCAGGGGCTCACTCTTGAGATTCCGGCCTATCGTGTCGATGTGCAGCGTCCTTGTGATGTCGTGGAGGATATCCTGCGCATATACGGATATAATAATGTGGAGATCCCCACACAGTTGAAGAGCTCATTGGTGATTAAGGGCGAAGAGGATCAGAAGCACAAGCTTGCTAACCTCGTCAGCGAGCAGCTGGTAGGAGAGGGTTTCAATGAGATCCTGAACAACTCGTTGAGTAAGTCGTCGTATTACGAAGACAAACAAGACACGTTGGTGCATATCATGAATCCGCTCTCAAGCGACCTCAATGTGATGCGCCAGACCTTGCTCTTCGGCGGTTTGGAGAGCATCCAACACAATGTGAACCGTAAGCGCCAGAACCTGCGTTTCTTCGAGTTTGGTAATGTCTATACCTTCAATCCTGAGAAGCGGAACGACGATGAGCCGATGCAGGCTTATAAGGAACAGTATCATGCCGCACTTTGGGTGACGGGTAAGCGTGTGGAAGGCTCATGGACTCACAAGAACGAGGATTCCACCTTCTATGAACTGAGCGCCTGTGTGGAGAACATCCTCCGCCGTATTGGTGTGAAGCCGGGTATGATCGTCCGTAAGAAGTCTGAGAACGATATCTTCTCTGCTGGCTTGACCATCGAGAACCGTGGAGGTAAGACACTCGTTGAGATGGGTATCGTCACCAAGAAACTCCAGAAGCTGTTCGGCCTCGATAATCCTGTCTATTATGCAGAACTTAACTGGACGGCCCTGATGAAGGTTATCAAGAAAAACGAGGTGCTCTATACGGAGATCTCCAAGTTCCCGCCTGTCAGCCGCGACCTCGCCCTGTTGGTGGATAACAGCGTCGAGTTTGCACAGATTGAACAGATTGCCCGTCAGACGGAGAAAAAACTCCTGAAGAATGTGGAACTCTTCGATGTCTACGAAGGTGATAAACTGCCAGCAGGCAAGAAATCCTACGCCGTGAACTTTATCCTCCAGGATGAGGAGAAGACGATGGGCGACAAGCAGATCGATGCCATCATGCAGAAACTCATCGCCAACCTGAAGAAGCAGTTGAACGCCGAACTTCGCTAAAATTGTAAATCGTAAATCAGTAAATCGTAAATAATATGGGAAGAGCATTTGAATATCGTAAGGCTACAAAGCTGAAGAGATGGGGCCACATGGCCAAGACTTTTACAAAGATCGGTAAGCAGATCGCCATTGCCGTGAAGGCTGGTGGTCCGGAACCGGAGAACAACCCTGCATTGCGTGCTATCATCGCCAATGCCAAGCGCGAGAACATGCCGAAGGACAACATCGAGCGTGCTATCAAAAACGCGATGGGTAAGGACCAAAGCGACTACAAGGAGGTGACCTACGAGGGATATGGCCCTCACGGCATCGCCATTTTTGTCGAGACACTGACTGACAACACTACTCGTACAGTGGGTGACGTGCGTAGCGTCTTCAACAAGTTCAATGGTAACTTGGGTACTCAGGGTTCACTCTCGTTCCTGTTCGATCACAAGGCTGTGTTTACTTTCAAGAAGAAGGACGACCTTGATATGGACGAGATGATCCTCGACCTGATTGACTACGGTGTGGAGGATGAGTACGATGAGGACGAGGAGGAGAACAGCATCACCATCTATGGCGATCCTTCTTCATTCGGTGCCATCCAGAAGCATCTGGAGGAGAACGGTTTCGAGGTGACGGGTGCTGAGTTCACCCGCATCCCCAACGACCTGAAGGATGTGACTGCCGAGCAGCGTGAGACTATCGACAAGATGGTTGAGAAGCTGGAGGACTTTGATGATGTCCAGACAGTTTACACGAACATGAAGCCCGAAGAGGTTGAAGCTTAATACAGAATGATCCCCGCCGGTTCAAGGCGGGGATTATTGTTTAATAGTCTTTATCTGTGAAAACAAAGTCGAGCAGCACCTTCTTCGGATTTTTCTCCGAACGATAGGTGTAGGCGAAACGATAGTGGTTGTCTTTGTAGAGCTTCAGCGTCGTGGTATTGCGCAGCTCGTTCTTCAGGATATTCCCAGCGTCCAATTTCTCCACGATACTGTCATTATCGGCAAAGCCTGTCAACCTATAATAATAATGTAGGGTGTGGGTCTCCCGTTCAAAGGTCAGACTGTCTAAGATGGAGTTATTATCCATCTTCGCAGGACAGTTCTTCCTCGTATATTCTTTCGTTTCCCTCGCACAACGGTCTTCAAGCGACTCCTGACAAGCCGTCAATAACAGCAAAAAAACTGATAATACCCAAAACTTTTTCATAATGAATGCTATTTTTGGGTGCAAAGATACAAAAAAAAGCAAAAATATCCATAATCCGACGATTTTTTTGTACCTTTGCACTTTAAAGACGCATAGAATTAATGGATCATATCAGGAATTTCTGTATCATCGCACATATCGACCATGGTAAGTCAACCCTGGCAGACCGTCTTTTGGAGTTCACCAAGACCATCCAGGTGACGGAAGGGCAGATGTTGGACGACATGGAGCTGGAGCGTGAACGTGGTATCACCATCAAGAGCCACGCCATCCAGATGGAGTATGTGTATCAGGGTGAGAAGTATATCCTGAATCTGATCGATACCCCGGGACATGTGGACTTCTCTTACGAGGTATCGCGTTCTATTGCTGCTTGTGAGGGAGCTTTGCTGGTGGTGGATGCCACCCAGGGCGTACAGGCGCAGACCATCTCGAACCTCTATATGGCCATCGACCATAACCTCGAGATTATTCCCGTCATCAATAAGATAGACATGCCTTCGGCGATGCCTGATGAGGTGGAGGACGAGATCATCGACCTCATTGGCTGTGAGCGTTCAGATATTATCCGTGCCTCAGGCAAGACTGGTGAGGGTGTCGAGGATATCCTGAATGCGGTGGTTGAGCGCATTCCTCATCCAGAGGGAGATCCGGAGGCGCCGCTGCAGGCACTCATCTTCGATTCGGTGTTCAACTCCTTCCGTGGTATCATTGCCTATTTCAAAATTGTCAATGGTGTAATCCATACGGGCGATCTTGTGAAGTTCTTCAACACAGGCATGGAGTATGATGCCGATGAGATCGGTGTGCTAAAGATGGACATGATTCCTCGAAAGGAACTGCGCACGGGCGATGTAGGCTATATCATCAGTGGCATCAAGAACTCGAAGGAGGTGAAGGTCGGTGATACCATCACGCATGTCGCCAAGCCTTGTACTGCGGCTATCGAGGGTTTCCAGGAAGTGAAGCCGATGGTGTTCGCAGGTGTCTATCCCATCGATCCCACGGATTACGAGAACCTGAGGGCCTCTTTGGAGAAACTGCAACTGAATGATGCCTCGTTGACATTCACGCCAGAGTCTTCTGTAGCATTGGGATTTGGTTTCCGTTGCGGATTCCTTGGTCTGCTCCATATGGAGATTGTGCAGGAGCGACTCGACCGTGAGTTCGATATGGACGTGATCACCACCGTTCCCAACGTATCCTATATGTGTTACACCAAACAGGGTGAGGTGAAGGAAGTGCATAATCCTTCAGGTCTGCCGGATCTGACGATGATTGAACATATTGAGGAGCCATACATCCGGGCCTCCATCATTACGGCAGCAGACTATATAGGTCCTATTATGACACTCTGCCTTGATAAGAGAGGTGAGCTGATTGATCAGCAGTATGTCAGCGGGAATCGTATCGAACTGCACTTTATGCTGCCGTTGGGAGAGATCGTTATCGACTTCTACGACAAACTGAAGTCCATCTCCAAGGGCTATGCCTCGTTCGACTATCATGTCGATGGCTTCCGTCCCTCGAAATTGGCGAAGCTGGATATCCTGCTTAATGGAGAACCCGTTGATGCTCTCTCTACACTGACGCATCAGGACAATGCCGTCACCTTCGGACGCAGGATGTGCGAGAAACTGAAAGAACTCATTCCTCGTCAGCAGTTCGACATCGCCATTCAGGCTGCCATTGGGGCAAAGATCATTGCCCGTGAGACAGTGAAACAGGTGCGTAAGGATGTGACTGCCAAATGTTATGGTGGTGACGTCAGCCGTAAACGTAAACTATTGGAGAAACAGAAGCGTGGTAAGAAGCGTATGAAACAGATCGGTAATGTGGAGGTGCCTCAGAAGGCCTTCCTCGCTGTTCTGAAACTCGACTAATCATTTGAAATCTAAATAGTAAATCGAAAATCCGTAAATTACAATTACTCTATGCCGAACATCGCTATTACAACCAGAGACGTGGCTCGTGAATTAGCCAGACGCTACAGCACAATGACTCATGATGAGTTGGATTTACTCGAGAGCATCCTTGTGCCGATGAAATTTGCCAAGAACGAACTGATCCTGAAAGAGGGTGAGACGTGTACGAACATCTATTGGGTCGTCAAAGGTCTCGTCCGTCAGTTCTATTTCAAGAACGATAAGGAACTGACGGAATACATGGCGACGGAGAACAGCATCGTGATGTGTATCGAGAGCCTGTTCTTGGAACAGCCCACTCGTTTGCAGATCAAGGCTATAGAACCTACCGTCATGATTGCCATGCCAAAAGCAGAATTGGAGGCTGTGGCCATGAAGAGCGTGAACATCCAGATTCTCTATCGTAAGATCCTGGAGGAATCACTCATCCTCAGCCAGCACCATGCCGATATGCTCCGTTTTGAGAGTGCACAGGACCGTTATCAGAAACTGGTCAAGGATCAACCCCAACTGGTACTTCGTGCCCCGTTGGTTTATATTGCCAGCTATCTTCAGATGACGCCAGAGACACTCTCCAGAGTTCGTACGGCAGCTCTCCTGGAAAAATGAAATCATCCCGCCAGTCGGCGGGATGATTTCATTTAGTGTCTCTCCAAATAGAGGGCGTGGTCGATACAGCGTGGCAGCTCTTCCTGATAATGCGTCACATATATCAATGTCTTCTCAGGATCCTGACAGTACTCATCCACTCGGTCTTTCACCATCCTGCGGTTCACATCATCCAGCCCATGCAAGGGCTCGTCGAGAATCAACAGACTGGGTTCCTTGACAAAGGCACGGGCAACGAGGATTAGTCTCTGTTCTCCACTCGACATCTCGCGGAAATTCCTATCTGCCAGATGACCTATTCCAAAGATGCTAAGCCATTTCTTACACTGTGTTTGTTCTGCCTCGTTGGGCTTGACATACAGTCCGACGGTATCTTTCAGACCACTGGCCACAATCTGTATCGCAGGGATATTCTGCTTATAGCTGCGGTGCATCTCTGGTGATACATAACCGATATGTTTCTTGATGTCCCAGATGCTCTCGCCTGAACCTCTTTGATGTCCGAACAATGAAATATCACAGGCATAACTTTGTGGATTATCTGCACAGACCAGCGAGAGTAGGGTAGATTTCCCACTGCCATTCTGTCCGGATAGCGACCAGTGCTCTCCCTTCCTCACCGTCCAGTCAAGGTCCTTCAATATCGTCCTTGTCCCATACCGTATGGTTACCTTGTTAAACTTGATGACCTCTTCTCGTGCAGCCGTCGCACATGGGGACTGTCCCTGCTGTGAGTAAGGAGCGTTAGCGACTGGATTACAGAGGGACTGTCCCCTGTGTGCGACCTTCGGCATCACCTTCATCCCTTTCACCTCCACGATATGCGTGATAAACTCTGGTATCTCGTCCGTCTTGGCCAAGACAAGGATGATCTGCAGTCCCTGCTCCTTCGCCAACATCGTTAGGAGATCCTTCAACTGGTCACGTGTCTGAGCGTCGAGGCCGATAAACGGATTGTCCATAATCAGCACCCTTGGATTCGTAAACAGCGATGCCGCAAGTTTGTATTTCCTCAGTTCCCCGCTCGACAGGAGGATGATATATTTGTCCAACAGACTCTCCAGATGGAACAACTCATAGAGATGCTTTTGTAAGGCACGCCTCGTAGGTGTGTCCTCACCAGCCAACTGATATGCCTCTTCGAGTTTCTGGCCGACGGTAGGTGTCTCCTCATCAATTTCCATCTGGTTCCAGCGCTGTTGCAGGAAGTAAGTACGGTCGTTATCCCCTCCATAAGTGTCTCTGAATGAGATGTATTTCAGGTTGTCATAAGGTTCGTCGAAACCATATCTCACCATATCTGGGAAAGTAGGATGACGACCTGTCAACAGATCGACGAACATGCTTTTTCCAGCCCCGTTCCTGCCTACGATGGCGATATGCTCACCTTCCTCCATGCAGAAGTTCACAGGTTCCGCCATACTCCACTCCGGCTTCCTCGCCCTCGCATTTATCAGTTCAATCGTCTTCATCTTTTTAATGTTAACCGCAGATTACGCAGATTTCGCAAATTCTCTTTGCTGCATTAATCTGAGTAATCTGCGTAATCTGCGGTTTATTTCTTTTTCGATATTTTGTCTTGATTCTTGTTCACGAAGTCCTTCCAGCCACGGTACTTCACGTCACTCTCAGGCTTCCCGGCCTGCATGAAATGACAATAGGCCGCAGCAAGTGCATCCGTGGCATCCATGAACTTCGACATCTCCTCATTGGGAATCTTCAGCAGCCGCTGCAACATCCCTGCCACCTGTTCTTTCGAGGCGTTGCCATTACCCGTCAGCGCCATCTTGATCTTCATCGGCGCATACTCATGGATAGGCACCCCATGATGGATGGCAGCAGCAATAGCCACCCCCTGGGCACGCCCTAACTTCAACATCGACTGCACATTCTTTCCGAAGAACGGTGCCTCAATGGCCATTTCGTCAGGCAGATAACCATCAATGACACCTGTCACCCGCTCAAAGATATGTCCGAGCTTCAGATAGCCGTCAGCAAACTTCCGCAGGTCGATGACACCCATCGTCATCATCTGTGCCTTGCCGTCCTTCACCTTCAGCAGCCCGTAGCCCATCAGGTTCGTACCAGGATCTATGCCCAATATGATCTTCTCCATATCGGGTGCAAAGATACGAAAATAACCGCAGATTACGCAGATTATACAGATTTTTTTGGAATCAACCGATAAAGATTCTGCCAATCTGTAAGACTACTGCCGATACTATCCATGCGACGACGGTGGTGTAAATGGCAGCAAAGCCAGCCCAGCGCCACGAGCCTGTTTCATTCTTGATGGCCGCGATGGTGGCGATGCAGGGGAAATACAATAATATAAATATAAGGTACGCGTACGCGATAAGCGGCGTGATGCCCTCCTGCAGCATGACCTGTCTCAGATGCGTGTATTTCTCGTTATCATCACTGAACGCTTCATCGTCTCCAAAGGAGTCATCACCAGAGTAGAGCACACCAATCGTTGAGGCCACAATCTCCTTGGCACCGATACCTGCTATCAGACTGACATCGAGTTTCCAGTTGAAGCCCTGTGGCGAGAAGATGGGTTCAATGGTCTTACCCATACGACCGATATAACTCTGTTCCTGTTGCTGTTCGCGACTAAGGCTCTCATTATGAGGGAAATAGCCAAGTGCCCATACGATGCAGGAGGCCACGAGGATGATGCCACCCATCTTCTTCAGATATTCCTTTCCCTTCTCCCAGGTGTGGCGCCAGATGGCTTTGGGAGTCGGCCATCGATAGGGTGGGAGTTCCATCACGAAAGGCGTATCCTCGCCCTTGATGACCAGCGAGGAGAATAGCTTGCTGATGATGACCGACATCAGGATGCCGATGGCGTAGAGCGACAGCAGCACCCACGAACGGTATTGCAGTGAGAAGAACGTGCCGGCTATCATAATATAAATAGGTAGGCGTGCCGAACAACTCATAAACGGCAGGATCATCATGGTGATAATCTTCGATCTGCGACTCTCGATGGTTCGCGTGGCCATCACGGCAGGCACATTACAGCCGAAGCCCATGATCAGTGGGATGAACGACTTGCCGTGCAGTCCCATCTTGTGCATCAGTTTGTCCATAATGAAGGCTGCTCGTGCCATATACCCGGAGTCCTCCATCAGCGAGATGAAGAAATAGAGGATGAGAATCTGTGGCAGGAATACGATAACACTGCCTACGCCTCCGATGACACCATCCACGAGCATCGCCTTCAATGGCCCGTCAGGCATCGTCGCACTGATCTTGTCTCCCAGCCAAGCCACACCTTCTTCAATCCAGTCCATCGGATACTGACCCAGCGAGAAGGTAGTCTCAAACATCACATAGAGCAACAGGAAGAAGATGGGGAAGCCGAAGTACTTATGTGAGAGCACCCAGTCAATGCGGTGTGTTGTCTTGTAGGTGTCCTCCTTCGTACCCGTCTTGAATTCAGCCTCTTTCAGCGCACCGCGGATGAAGCCGTACTTGGCATCCATAATGGCGGTCTCCGAGTCATCACCTGTCTCTTCCTTTACACGGGTCGAAGCCTTGTCGCGAGAGTTCGTCAGGTTGTGGAAGTCCTTCATACGGTCCTCACCGGCCATGTGCTTGCCTAAGTAGTCGAGCACCTGACTGTCATGCTCCAGCAGTTTGATGGCCAGATAACGGGTAGAGTAGTGCTGGGTGATATGCTCATCGGCTTTCAGGTATTTCTGGATGTGGGCAATACCGTCTTCAATCTCATGACCGTAGTTGATGTGCAGGTGTCGTGAGGCCTTGCTGGTTCCCTCGTACACCTGGATGACGGCCTTGAACAGTTCCTTCACGCCCGTACCGTTCTTAAACGAGGTGGGAATCATCGGAATACCGAACAGACGACTCAGCGTGTCGAGGTTCACCTGGTCACCGCGTCGTTCAAACTCATCATACATATTCAGGGCACAGACCATCCGGATGTTCATATCCACGAGTTGGGTGGTCAGATAGAGGTTTCGCTCCAGGTTTGAGGCGTCAATCACGTTGATGACCACGTCGGGCATCTTTTCCGTCAGATGCTCTCTCACATAGAGTTCTTCAGGCGAATAACAGCTCAGCGAATAAGTGCCAGGCAAGTCTGTCAGGTTGAAATCATAACCGAACATCGAGGCATGGGCCTCAGTGGCGTCGACGGTCACACCAGAGTAATTACCCACATGACCATGGGCGCCTGAGGCATAATTGAACAGCGAAGTCTTGCCGCAGTTGGGATTACCCACCAGTGCCACATTGATCGTTCGACGCTCCTTCATGGCTATGTGCTGGAGATAGTCGTCTGGGTGGTCGGCTGGATCTATTATATGAACCGCAGATTGCGCGGATTTCACAGATTTTTCATCAAGGATATTATGATCTGCGTAATCTGTGAAATCTGTGGTTCCTTTTTCTATCCCGCTTACCACTTCAATGTGGTCTGCTTCCTGGTGTCTCAGGCTCACCTCATACCCCATCAGCTTATACTTCACAGGATCCTGCAGAGGTGCATTCAACAGCACCTCCACCTCCTGTCCCTTGATGAATCCCATCTCAATAATCCTTTTCCGGAATCCACCATGTCCTAACACCTTGACGATAATGCCTTTCTCGCCAGTCTTCAGTTCCGATAACTTCATTTTTATCTGTGAAATCTGCGTAATCTGCGGTTCTTTTCTTTTTCTGCGGCAAAGGTACACAAAAAAACTTGCAAACGGGTTGCATTCCCCTACAAGTTTATAAAAATACCTAAAAATGGTGATTGGGGGTCAGAATCTGTTTCAGGTCATGGCCTACTCTGGCTGAGAATTCTTCTGTGCCCCTTGTGTTCAGATGGATGTAATCCTTGAACATCGTCGTATCATTGCCGAACAGATCCTGATAGTTCAGAACCGTCAGTTGGCTATCGTGGTTGATGCTGTCTATCAGGTTCCAGAACTTGTCCGTCTCAAAGTACGTTGATGAAACCTCTTTCAGGATGGGCGCACATACCAGTATCAGTCTGATGTTGTTGGCAGAGCACTCATCGATGAACTGTTTGAACTGCGAGATGTTCTCCGGCGTACGTTCAAACTTCTGCTTGCCATTTATCAGTCCGCTTGGATGGAAGGTTTGGTCAGGCTGGATAGAGTCTCCAGATTCATCGATATTGTTAAACTCATTGATTACCTTTTGCAATTTTCCGGCATATCTGACGAGCCTGAAGTTGTCTGCATAAGATAATTCCGGCGTGATCTCTTTCAGGAAACTGAAGTTCTCACGGTCAATATACGGACACATGTCTATGCTGTATTTCGGCATCACATAGTCAAAGAAGGCCCAAGGGCCAATCTCTTGTATGATATAGTCTGGACGTGCATTTTGTGACATGTATGTCTTATACATGATGTGGTATTGGTAGATGAAAGGGTAGCCGGCAAAACCGATATTGAAACATTTGATGCCCAGCGTGTCACTTAATATGGAGTCATCATATCCTGATGCTCTTGAATTACCCATGATGATCAGTTTGGCATCGTTGCCTTTAGTGTCATAGATCATATTGACCCTGCAATAAGGGGCTGTTGTCTTGCAGGCAAATGCTCTCCTCTCAAACTCCAGCGACAGGGGATAGACGACAGCTGAGATGATCAGCAGGACTATCGCTGCAAACAGTAATGCATTTTTGAGGAATCTTTTCATGGGAAGTCAGAATTGGAAATAGATGAAACTGCCGATGTTGTCTGCCATAAAGAGATATGAGAAGACGGCTATGGCGAAGCAGATGAGCCATTTCGCAGGCTTGGATCTGATCCATTGCAGGTGAAGGACAAACGGGTCCTCTCTTCGCAGCCACTCAACGAACAAGAACAGGAAGCATAGCATGATTTCCTTCACACCGTACAGGGCAGAGGGATCGAGGAAGGGATTGGCGCAGATGGAAGATAGGAATCCTGTGGCCTGACTCATGGAGTCTGCCCTGAAGATAATCCATCCGATAACAACCAGTATGAATGTGACAGTCATCTGCATCGCCTCCTTCAGAGTTGGCAGGAAACGGCCATGGGCTACGACGTGGTCATATTTGGAATTGATACCAAAGATGATGTATATGGCCAGCAGTGAGGCATGAAAGAGTCCCCAGCATACGAAGGTCCAGTCTGCTCCGTGCCAGAGACCGCTGATACCCCATACGATAAAGACGTTTCTGATGACCTTCCATCTCTCACATCTGCTTCCACCTAAGGGGATGTAGACATAGTCGCGGAACCAGGTCATCAGGGAGATATGCCATCTGCGCCAGAATTCAGGGATGGATCTTGAGAAATAGGGAATGTCGAAGTTTTTGGTCAGCTGGATGCCGAACAGCTTGGCACAGCCAATCGCAATGTCGCTGTATCCAGAGAAGTCACAGTAGATCTGGAAAGTAAAGAGCACACCCAATATGATAAGCGTCAGTCCTGGCAGATCCTGGTATTGATTCCAGTAGAAGTCCACGATGATAGCGCATCTGTCGGCAATGACGATCTTCTTCACAAATCCCCACAACAACTGCTTGCAACCGTCCACAGCCCTGTCATAGTTGAATTGGCGGTCATGCTGGAACTGGGGCAACAGGTTCGTAGCCCTCTCGATAGGACCAGCCACCAACTGCGGGAAGAAACAGATGTAGGCGAAGAACTCCACGATGTCATGTGTGGCCTTCAATTTCCCCTGATAGACGTCGATCGTATAGCTGAGTGCCTGGAAGGTATAGAAACTGATGCCCACAGGCAGGATGACGTCAAGCATCACCCAGTCCAACTGATAGCCTGCACTTCGGAACATCGCCTCAAAGTTCTCCATGAAGAAGTTGTAATACTTGAACACGCCAAGAATCAACAGGTTCAGTGTGATATTAGCGAAGCTCACGGCTTTTTGTATCTTTCGCTTTCCCTCATAATGCTCCAGCAACAGACCACTCGCATAGCTGCAGAATGAAGTGATGGCAATCAGGAACAGAAAACGCCAGTCCCACCAGCCATAAAAAGTATAGCTGGCAGCAACCAGGAACAAATTTTGTATCTTCCTACTCCGGAATACAAACCAATAGAGTAGGAATACAATGGGCAGGAAGAGGATGAACTCGAAAGAATTGAACAGCATGACGTCTTTTCTATGTTATCACGCTTCTGTCTCGAAATAGTTCTCGAGTTCTGTCTTGGCACTGCCTTCAACATTCGACAGGTCCTTGATCACCACACCTTTCTCCAACAACGTGATACGGGTGGAGATGTCGATGGTGTGCTGCAGGTTGTGCGAGGAGATGAGGATGGTGGCACCAGTCTCCTTATTATAATCAGTGAGCACGTGCTTGAGGATGTTCTGTGATGAAGGATCGAGGAAGTTGAAGGGCTCATCGAGAATCACCAGTTGGGGCTTGTAGAACAATGCCGCAATAATACCTACCTTTTGCTTGTTACCAGCCGAGAGGTTGCGGATGAGCTTCTTCTGTCCGAAGATCTCTCCTGAGGCCAAGCGCTCGAAGGGTTTCAGACGATTGTCCACCTCTTCCTGACTAAGGCCACTGATCTTGCCTAAGAAAGCGAAATACTCCTCTGGTGTCAGGAACTCGATGAGGAAACTGTCGTCGATATACGCCCCAGTCTTATCCTTCCAGGCCTCTGACTCCGCAGGGTTGATACCATCAAGGGTCACCGTCCCTGCATCTGGCTTCAGCAGGTCGAGGAGCATCCTGAACAGCGTGGTCTTGCCGGCACCATTGTTACCGACCAGTCCCAGTATCTCCCCGTCCTTGATCTCCAGTGCCTGTATATCACAAGCAACGGTCTCACCAAACTGCTTCTTCAGATTGCTGATAGTAATCATCTATAAACTATAAACATTAAACTATAAACAATAACTACACAATGCCCTTACCGTGGCAGTTCTTGAACTTCTTGCCAGAGCCACAGGGACAGGGATCATTACGTCCGGGCAATTTGTCCTTGATGATTGGTGTGCGAGGCTGCTGGGCACGGGTGTCCTGCTGGGCAGCAGCCTGCTGGTTGCGGTCCACAAGCTGCTCCTCACCGATCTGCTGCTTCGACTCTGTATACTGCTGACGCTGGGTGCGCTGCTCGGGGGCAGCCTCCTGCACCTGCTGCTGCATCTCAGGAATCTGCACACGGGTGAGGATCGAACAGATGCGGTTGTACATATCGTTGATCATCGCATCCCACACCTTCGCTGACTCAAGCTTGAAGATCAACAACGGGTCTTTCTGCTCGTACGAGGCATTCTGCACAGAGTGCTTCAACTCATCCAACTGTCTCAGGTTCTCCTTCCACGAGTCATCGATGATATGTAGCAGGATGCTCTTCTCAAACTCCTTCACCACCGACTTCGACTCGGTATCATAGGCCTCCTTCAGGTTACAGGGGATATTGAACATTCTCCTGCCGTCGGTCAGAGGCACCATAATCCTTTCATACATATGTCCCTGGTTCTCATACACAGTTTTAATAATAGGCTGAGCGACGGTCTGTACACGTTCCGTACGACGGTTGAAACTCTCAATCACAGCCTGGAAGGCATTCTCGGTGAGCTGCTCTCTTGGCTGGTTGATATACTCCTCACTGGTAAAGGGCACCTCCATCGACAGCACATGCAGGAACTCCTCCTTACAACCCTGATAGTCACCGGAGTTCTCGATGATGTTCACCACACGGTCCCAGATGATATTGGCGATATCCATGCCGATACGTTCTCCCATCAGGGCGTGGCGGCGCTTCTCGTAGATGACCGTACGCTGCTTGTTCATCACATCATCGTACTCAATCAGACGCTTACGGATACCGAAGTTGTTCTCCTCCACTTTCTTCTGGGCACGCTCGATACTCTTTGAGATCATCGGACTCTCAATCATCTCACCGTCCTTGAAGCCCAGACGGTCCATCACTGAGGCGATACGCTCAGAAGCGAACAGACGCATCAGCTTGTCTTCGAGTGACACGAAGAACACGGAACTGCCCGGGTCACCCTGACGACCAGCACGACCTCTCAACTGTCTGTCCACACGACGGCTCTCATGACGCTCTGTACCGATGATGGCCAGACCACCTGCAGCCTTCACCTCTGGCGACAGCTTGATATCGGTACCACGACCTGCCATGTTCGTGGCGATGGTCACTGCACCCTTGCCATTGGTGGACTGACCTGCCAGTGCCACGATGTCTGCCTCCTTCTGGTGCAGCTTGGCGTTCAGCACCTGGTGGGGGATACCCTCACGCTTGCCGGTCTCGGGATTGACATACATATCGAGCATACGGCTGAGCAACTCAGAGATCTCCACAGAGGTGGTACCGATCAGTGTCGGACGTCCGGCATTCCTCATCTTCACAATCTCCTCAATGACAGCACGGTATTTCTCA
>JAEEGH010008403.1_pt1 | contig 24419 bp, 17 predicted proteins | sample 9134181 | NCBI WGS metagenome assembly JAEEGH01 (sample SAMN16246544, study PRJNA631951) | gut metagenome | biome: gut microbiome; feature: rumen; material: DP-attached | host: Bos | place: Iran: Karaj | collected 2018-10
TTAGCAGCAATCGGCTTGTCTTTGAAGGAGCAATTATAATGATAAAAAATCATAACACAAGAAAATTAGCAGTTACACCATCACATAAAAGAGCTATGATGAGAAATATGACAACATCTTTGTTCTTGCACGAAAAAGTTACAACAACCGTTCCGAGAGCAAAAGAAGTTGTAAGATATGCTGAAAAGCTTATAACAAAAGCAAAAGCAGCAGATTTGAATGCCAAGAAAGCTTTACATTCCGAAATAACGGATAAAGAAGTTGTTAAAAAAGTATTTGAAGTTTTAGTTCCCAGATACAAAGAAAGAAACGGCGGATATACTCAAATATTTAAGTTAGGTGTAAGAAGAGGCGATGCCGCAGAAATGGCAATCGTTAAATTGGTTATATAGTTTTTAACCGTAAAGCATATAAACAGGTATTGTTTTTATAAGAAACAATGCCTGTTTTTTTATTTTGATTATGTTATAATACAGATATGATAAAAACCAATGCAATGAGAATTTTAGACAAAAATAATGTTAAGTATAAAACTTATTCTTATGACAGTTCAAAAGCAATAAGCGGAATTGAAGTTGCACAAACATTAAATCAAAATCCGGAATATGTGTTTAAAACACTCGTAACCGTTGCAAAATCCAAGAATCATTATGTTTTTTTAGTTCCCGTGGCGGAAGAACTTGATTTGAAAAAAGCGGCTTCGGCGGTAGGCGAAAAATCCGTTGAAATGCTTAAACAAAAAGATTTGTTTAATTTAACCGGATATGTGCACGGGGGATGTTCTCCTTTAGGAATGAAAAAATTTTTTACGACGGTAATAGATATTTCCGCACAAAATCATCCTATAATAATTTTCAGTGCCGGAAAGATCGGTTATCAGATAGAAACAACACTTGCCGATTTATCAAAAGCAATAACTTATACTCTTGCTCCCTTAACACTTTAAAAAGATACTGTAACTTTTTTTATTTGATGCATGTCTTAATTGTGTAGCAAAAAAAAGTGTAGCAAAAGGGGGACCAAAATGAGAAAACTTACAAAAATTTTATTAAGTTTAATGTTAATGTTCGGACTTACAACTTCAAGCTTTGCGGCAAGCGGAAGCGGCAGAGTTAAACATGACGGTAAAGTAAAGGTAGTACAAAAAGTAAATCATAAAGGACATAAAGCACAACCGCCCAAAAGCAAGAAAGTTCATAAAAAAGAAGTAAAAGTGGTAAAAGTTTATGAAAAAGACCATCATAGACATCATCGTCACCATCACCACCATCATCATCCAAAACCTCAAAAAGTTGTTTATTATTCAAACTACAACAGCGGTAACGATATTGCCGCAGCAGTTTTAGGAACAGGCCTTTGTTTGGCTATATTGGCAGCTGCAGCAAGCAACTAAATAAATTTGTTCTTTGACAAAAAAACAACCCGAACCGTTAAAAGGTTCGGGCTGTTTTTTATTATAAAATTGTAAACTTAACCGATTATTTTGCTGCTTCTTTTTTTGAATCCTGTTCAGCTTTTTTATCCATTTCAAAAGTTTTAATAATTTTTACATCTGCATCTTTTATCAATGATTGAGCTGCTTGTTTGATAATACTTTCAGCTCTTTTTGAATTTATATAATCTTCAAGTTGTTTTTCAAATGTTTCAAAAGCAAATTTTTGTGCAGGAGCTTTTTCAACAACATTCATAATAAAAAATCCCTGAGCTGCTCCGGGTCTGTCACTGTCGGTAAATATTTCAAAAATATCACTTACTTCACCTTTATCAAGTTTAAAAGCTTTTGATGTTAATTCTACAGGTTGCATACCTTCAAAAACATTCATCTTTGAAAAATAAATTTTTGAACCTTCCTGTTGAGCATATTTCTGTGCAACTTCTGCAAAGTTTGCTCCGTCATTGATTTCTTTTTTTATTGCATCAGCTATATTTTTTCTCTGAGCAAATTCCGTATCACCCATCTTTTTATCAGCATATACCAATATTAAATCGAATTGTGCTTTAGGAGCAAGTGCCGCATCCAACTGTTTTGCTACAGCTTCGGATTCTTCATATCTTCCTTGCTTTTTAAGTTCTTCTATTTTCTTTGTGTCGTTTTTATAAACTGCAGATACATTTTCGAAGAAAGTTTTAACATCTTCTTTATTTACCGGTTTTAAATTTGTTGAAATAAGAGCTTTTCTGTATTTTTCCGCTATAATGTCGTTAGCTACATTAGCTTCTAAATTTGTACCTTTTGTTGCTTTTTGGAAAGCTTTTTCCTGTTCTTTCGGCGTTAATTCTTTACCGTCGGAATTAACTTTAAATTGGTTCTTTATTCTTGCGATAACACTGTCTATTTCTTCTTTTGTAGCTTCTATTTTTGACTTTTTAGCTTGTTGTATAAACAATTCTCTGACAACCATATCGTTAAGAACTTGTTTTCCTAAAATATCATTTGCAAAAGGTTGTTGCAAAAATTGAGGATTTTGTCTTTTAACAAGATTAACGGAACTTTCCAAATTTCTGTTAAAATCCGCAGCTGATAATTCAACACCGTTTACTGTTGCAACAGTTTGATCTTTCGCACAACCAAACATAACTAAACATAAAAACAACAACGACAACGACAAAACAACTGACTTTTTCATGACTTTCTACTCCTTTTTTTCTTGTATTTTTGGTATAGATTATACAAAAGTAAAAATAAAAATAAAATACTTAACTAATTTTTGTTGACTTCCGTTGAAGTCTTAACTTCGGTATCCGGCAGGTTTTCCGTTGATTCTTCTTTTATTTCGTTCCCTTTTTCATCATGCTTTTTTAAACCCAACAATTTCATGAAACCCGATTTTAATGTGCTGGATACAATATTTTTAGTTAATGCATCACCGACTAAATTAGTTACACTTCCCAATAAACTTAATGAACCGCTGGGTTCTTCCATGGTTCCGCCTATTTTCATTGTTAAAGGCATTATACCGTCATCTTCATGTTTTCCCGGAGCCGCATTAACAGTCATTTTCAGCTTGTCTTCTTTGAAGTCCATTTCTCCGCCGACTTTAAAAGATAAAAGATTTGAAACGAACGAACATTTGTTAAAAGTTCCTTTACCGTTTTCAAATTTAAGTGAAGTAACAAACGAAACAAAATCTATTTTCCCGTCTATTTTTGTTTGTTGCGCCTGAGCATGTTCTTCCGTCATTTCCGTTTCATTTTCGTTTTTATCTTTTGAAGAAAATATTGCACTTCCCAAAGTGTTTAAAATATCCAAAACGTTTAGAGCATTTATAACATCACTCACTATTTTTAAAGACAGAAATAATCCTTTTATAACGACATTGGATTCGGTTAATTTATAAATATCTTTTATAATTCCGTTATCGGTGGACAAATCCAATGTTCCTACAACCGCATTCAAGTCCGTGGTTACTTTTTGCATATCCATTTTAAAGTTTATATTTTTGCCCATAAAAAACGGAACATCCAAATCTTTTATATTTGCCGTTACCAATATATCCAAAGGAGTCATCGATGATTTTGTTTCTGCGGGTTTATTAGCGGGTACTTCTTTTTTAGGTTCTTGAGCGGCTTCTTGTTTGGTCTGTTCGGCTTTTTGGTCTGCTTCTTTTTCGTATTCTTTGCTCATTTTACCGTAAACTCTATCCGCGGTTAAATTTGCAGTTATTGAGCCTTTTTCTTTACCCATAACATAAGAAGCGGAACTTTTAAACGGATATTTGTTTAATTTACCGGTAAGAGAAGGAATTTTTATGTCCGATATTGTGTTTATTTGAATTTTTGAATTTATTTCGCTAAAATCTCCAAGTTGCGGAGTAAAAGCCGATATATTGATCAGCAAACATTCTCCGGATAAAACAGATTCTTTGTTTGTTACATTAACGTTTCCTTCTATTTTTCCGGTAGGGTTGTAAGGATGTATTAATTTTGTTACTTTATGAAAATTTTCAAGTATTAAGTTGATAATAACATTTATATCATACTCAAGATCTTTTTTGCCGTAATTTAAATTTCCTTTTGCGGTTATATTCGAATCCAAAAGATTTATGTTGAAATTTTCAATGTTTACCGAACTTTTATCCAAATTAACATTTGTTGTTGTTTGCATTGTTATTTCAGGTATTTCAAAGTCGGGAAGTTCGGCAATTTCAGAAAGATTTTTGGAAGACAATTTCAATGCTTTTGTAACTATATTTGTTTTGGGATTATTGAAATCGGAAATAACACCTTTTGTAACTATCACAGTATCTTTCAATCTCAAAATAAGAGATAATACTTTTACTTCCGCTTTGGATAAATCCACCTCATGTAAATTTGCAACGGCACTTAAAGCAACTTTTAACGACTTTATTTTCATGTCGTTAATTTTTGCATAAACATCGGTAAACAAATCGATTTTGAAAGAATTATCGAATTTAAAGCTTTTAATATCGAAAGAAGTTTTAGATAAAATAACAGTCATATCGGCTTGCTCATCCGTATATGTTATGTTACAGTTATGTAACTGGGTACTGTTCAATAAAAGATCCAACGGATTAATTCCTTCATCTTTTTTTGTTTCTTCTTCCGGCTCTTTTTCCGGATCGGATTGAAACATCGGTGATTGAAGTATCGGATCAAAATTAAATTTTCCGGATTTATCTTTAACTACGAATATATCCATATTTTCAAGAGTTATTCTGTTAACTTTAAGTTGACCTTTTAACAGCTTTAAAAGAGAAAAGTGTATATAAAGATTATCTATTTTTGCTATATTTTTTTCTTTAACATCAAGTTCAACATTTTTTACATGGAAATCAAAAATACTTGCAGATATAGAACCTATTTTTATATCCGCCGCCATTTGATCATGAACCGTGTTTATGATTTTTTGTTTTACCGAATCCGACGGTGCAATATAAACAAGAGCAAAATGTAAAGCGGCAACAAGCAATGCTAAAAACGATAAGGTATAAAACAATACTCTCGCCAATATTTTTATTTTTTTCATATATGCCTCTACAAATATAAATAGTAATTTCAAATTATATCAAAAAAACATAAATCTTCAAATTATCAAATTCCCTAATATTCAATACTTTTCCCGTTTATCATTTAATTTAGTTTTTATTGACAACAAGCTATAAAAAAGTATACAATTGAACGATAATTTTATATTGATAAATCAAATTAAAATGAAATATGTTATATCAGTAGTTGTATTATTGTTTTCCGTAATAGTTCACGAAGTAGCGCACGGTTATGTTGCCTACAAAAGAGGGGACTCTACGGCAAAATTGATGGGAAGACTGACTTTAAATCCGATATATCACATAGATATTTTCGGTTCTATATTGCTTCCTTTGATTTTGTTGATGGTTGGTGCTCCGGCTTTTGGTTGGGCAAAACCGGTTCCGATAAATATGTATAACTTGAAAAATCCGAAAAGAGATATGATTCTTGTTTCTTTGGCGGGCGTTACGGCGAATTTTTTACTTGCCGTTATTGCGGGTGTAATAATGTTTTTTATAAGAAACTTTTTTGCCGATGTTTCGGTAATGGTTTCGTTATATATAATATTGCAATATTTCGTTGTTATAAATATTGTTTTGATGATATTTAATTTGATACCTATTCCTCCTCTTGACGGTTCAAGGGTGGTTTTGTTTTTGTTACCGAGAGAGTTGGCGGAAAAATATGCCAAAATTGAAAGATACGGTTTTTGGATAATACTTTTACTTTTGGCAACAAATGTTTTGTGGAAAATAATCGGTCCGTTGGCAAATTTTTTAATAAAGTTGATCAGCGGAGCTATGTAATAAGGAAATTACAATGACAAAAAAAAGAGTTTTGTCGGGTATGAGACCGACCGGCAGATTACATTTGGGACATTATTTCGGTGCACTGAAAAATTATGTGGCAATACAGGATACGCACGAATGTTTTTTTATGGTTGCGGATTGGCATGCATTAACAAGTGATTATGCCGATACAAGCAATATAAGAGAAAATGTTATAGATATGGTTATAGATTGGTTGAGTGTCGGAATAGATCCGAAAAAAGCGGTGATATTCAGACAATCTGAAGTTCCTCAACACAGCGAACTGTTTTTGATTTTATCCATGATTACACCTTTGGGATGGCTTCAAAGATGTCCTACTTATAAGGAACAATTAAAAGAAATACAAAACAAAGATTTGAACAATTACGGTTTTTTGGGATATCCCGTTTTAATGGCTTCGGACATTTTGTTATATAAAGCCAACGAAGTTCCCGTAGGAGAAGACCAACTTGCACATCTCGAATTTTCAAGAGAAATAACAAGAAGATTTAATAATTTTTACGGAGATGTTTTGGTTGAACCGCAGGCTCTTCTTACAAAAACAGCAAGAGTTCCTGGCCTTGATAAAAGAAAAATGTCAAAATCTTACGGTAATTCAATCTTGTTGGCCGAAACGGATGAAGATATAGCAAAAAAAGTAAAAACAATGTATACGGATCCTTTAAGGATAAAAGCAACGGATCCCGGACATCCGGACGGATGTGTCGTTTTTGCTTTTCATGAAATTTTCAATAAAGATGCTCAAACAAGAAAACAAGAATGTATCAACGGTTGTGTGGGTTGTGTAAAATGCAAGAAAGAGTTAACCGAAATGATTTGTGAATTTTCAAGACCTATACTTAAAAAAAGGCAAGAACTTGCAAACGATAAAAAATATGTGGAAGATATTTTAAAAGAAGGTTCTGTAAAAGCGGAACAGGTTGCAAGTCAAACAATGAAAGAAATAAGAGAGGCGGTAAAGCTGTAAGAATATGGGCATGGAATATGATGTACATTTAGATACTTTCGAAGGACCTTTGGACCTTCTGTTGCATTTGGTCAGAAAAACCGATCTTGAAATTCAGGAAATACAAGTGTCGGAAATAACTACCGAATATTTGGCATATCTTGATACAATACAAAATTTGGATCTTGATACCGCCGGTGATTTTCTTGTTATGGCATCCACACTTATGCAGATAAAAGCAAAAATGTTACATCCCGACAACGAAAAAGATAAAGAAGATGCTGATATAGAACTTGATAAAATTAAAGAAAGATTGTTAGAATATCAAAAGTATAAAGAAGTTTCTAAACTTTTATCTAACAAAGAACAGGAATATTCACAAACTTATTACAGACCGGAACCAAAAATTCCGGAACAGGAATATGAAATAGATGCTACTATTTATGATCTTGTAAAAAGTTTTCAAAACGCTTTAAAAACGTTGCCCGAAGAAGTTAGGGAAATAATGTATAAAGAAATTCCCATAGAAACAAAGATAAGGGAAATTCTTGATATACTTGAAGGTAAACAATATCTTACGTTCAGCGAAATAGCAAAAATTCAAAAATCAAGATCCGCAATGGTAGTATGTTTTATGGCGATATTGGAGTTGGTAAAAAATAAACAGGTCGTTGCAAAACAATCGGAATTGTTTGAAGATATAAGAATTTACAGAGTATACAATGACGAAAACGATGACAGTATAGTAAAAGAAGAAAAAGATGAACTTAATTTGGATATAGAAAAAAATATTACGGAACAGGTTGTTGAACAAGATAAAGAAGAAGAAACTTTTGAGTTGGAACAAGAACCGATAGAACCTGCAGTTTCGGAAAATAAAGATACAGAGGGAACGGATGGAAATCAGTGATATAAAAAAAATAATAGAAGCTTTGCTTTTTGTTTCGGATAAACCGTTACTTAACAGAGAAATAAAAGCTGTTATAAAAGAAGATTTACCCGAAAATGTAAAACTTGAAGATATAATGCAGGAATTGCAACAGGAATATGTTCAATTGAACAGAGCATTCGAACTTAAGTTTGTTGCCGACGGTTGGACATTTGCAACAAGGCCCGAATATTCGACTTGGATAAAAAAACTTCTTAAAGAAAAAACAATATTAAAACTTTCACCTTCCGCAATGGAAGTTCTTGCGATAATAGCATACAAACAACCTATAACAAGAGCCGAAATAGATAATGTAAGAGGTGTGGATTCCGGCGGAGTTATAGATACTTTAACCGATAGAAAGTTTGTAAAAATCGTGGGCAGAAAAGAAACTTTGGGCAGACCTTTATTGTACGGGACCACACAGGAATTTTTAAGACATTTCGGGTTAAGTCATTTAAGTGAACTTCCGGTTATTGATGTTGCAAAAGATGTTTTACCTCAACAACAGGAAACCGTTCAGGAATTGCCTTTCGATAATTCCGAAAATGTTTCGGAAAACAGTTCGCAAAATGACGAACAAACAAATATTCTTCAACCCGAACCGGCCGCAAACAGAATGGAAGAAGTAAAAATTGTCGGATTAACGACAGAAAATGTTAAACAGGAACAAAATGATTCCGATGTAAAATCTTTACAAGAAAACATAGAATTGCAACAAGTTGTTGTAGAACCCAACAGTTCTGTTGGAAATGTTAACGAACAAAATAATACTGAAAATTAAACAAATTTTTTATATAAAAATATTGTTTTTATAAAATTTATATGTTATAATTCATTGTAATAAGTGTTTAATTAGTGGCGGTCACAATATTACAAAAGGGGATATTGATGGCGGATAATCAGTCTGTTTCCAATAATGGAGAGTTACAATTAGGCCTGTTTATAAATGATCAGTATGTAGCAGTAAAAAAAATCGGTGTCGGCGGATTCGGTATTGTTTGGCAGGCATACGATTTCAGTTTAAGAAATTTCATCGCAATAAAAGAACTCCTTCCGGAATATGCTCAACCAAAATTCGTAGAAATGTTTTATAAAGAAGCTCTTATTGCCAAAAATATTATACATGACAATATCGTCAGAGTTCAGCATTTTTGGCAGGGAAGCAACGGTTCGTATTATGTAGTTCTTGATTATGTTCGCGGAGTGGACTTAGAGAACTTAATTAAGAAATGTAACGATATGAACACAAAAATTCCGTGGCAGATATCAACTTTTATCTGTATGAGCGTGTTAAAAGCAATAGATTATGCAAACAGAATAGCAAGAGATTCAATTACAGGTAATGCTTACGGAATAGTTTACAGAGATATTTCTCCCGGAAACGTATTGTTATCTTTCGACGGTAACATAAAATTAAGTGATTTCGGTATTGCAAAAACCGCGGATGAAATAAGAGATTCTATCCCCGAAAAAGTTATTACCGGAAAATATCCTTATATGTCTCCGGAACAGATAAAAGGTTTGCCCGATATAGATCACAGAACGGACATTTATTCCGTTGCTTTATTGTATTTTGAAATGTTGACAGGGCAAAGATTATATCAAGGTTCAAATGAAGAAATAAAAAATCAGGTTTTAAATAAAAAGTTCGACCCTGCCGAATTGAAGTTGGATGCATCGGTTCCTGCCGAAATAGGTGATATTATATCCAAAGCATTGGAAAAAGACAGAGATAACAGATACGAAAGAGCTATCGAAATGTACAGGGATATAAGAAGAGTTTTAAAAGGAATGGAAACCGATGAACTTTCCGTTGAACTTTCCGATTTTATTTTGAAAATGATGAGAGAATCCGTAGCGGGTTCCGAAAAACTTATAGAAAAAGTAAAGACTTTAACCGTTCAGGAAGTCGGTCAAACTGAAGGTATAAGAAAAATAACTTGTCAGGATTTTATAGTAGGTCAAAAGAAAAATCTCGGTGCGGTTGTTCCTCCTGTTGCGGGTGCCGGTGTTGCAGCTCAAGGTGTTGCTGCTGCAGGAGCACAAAATGTTGCGGCTCAGGGACAAGCACAAAACGTAAGCCCTCAATCGGCTCAACCGAAAGGTGAAGAAAAAGGTAAAACCGTTTTCGAAGAAGTCGGTGATTGGTTATTTAATAAATTCGATGAAATGAAAAAGAGTTTAATAAGAATAATAATTGCTATTCTTTTGGCTCTTTTAATTTTTGGTATATTGGATGTATTCTTGTTGCAATTAACACCGTTCGGTAAATCAATATATTCAAGACTTTATCCGCCGGATGTTGTTATAACAACTATTCCTGCGGGAGCCGTTGTCAGCATGAAAACAAAAGAAGGTGAAGTTATATTAAATAATGTATCTTCAAATAATCCTATACCTGTAAGAAAGGTAACGCCTAAAACTTATATAGTAACGGCTATAAAGGAAGGATTTAAACCTGTTCAAAGAGTTGTTCAAATTGAGCAAAGCGATAAAGGTAAAAAAATAAGAAAAGAAAAAATAGAAATAATGTTCGATTTCTTGTTAAATGTTGATTCCGAACCGAGAGGAGCAAGTGTTTATATTGACGGTAACAAGTTTGGTGTAACACCTTGCAAAGCACAATTGTTGGCAGGAGCTCATACCGTTAAACTTATGTTGGAAGGGTTTGATAATTTAGGTTACGATTCCGCTTCCGGCGGTAAAGAAGGTCAATGTGATATCGATTTTACAAAGAGCATTGTAGAAGAAATGTTCTCAGGAGTGGACAGAAGATTTTGGAATTGCGAACTTAAAAATATAGAAGGTGAAAATATATTCAGCGTTACCGGTTCTCTATTTAAAAAAGTTAAAATAGATTCCGAACCGAGAGGCATGATGGTTCATGTTCAGGGAGAATCTCAACCGAGAGGAGATACTCCGTTGAACACATTGTTTAAAGTCGGAGAATATAAAGTAAGATTTTTGGATCCGAGTGCAAAATACGGTGAGGCTTTGAAAGATTTGGAAGTAAACAAAGATTCAAAAACAGACTTATTTATAAAGATGAACAAAATTGTTTCTTTCAGAGTAAAATCTAAAGACAGTCCTAACGATACATTCTTAACCAAAGTTACAATATCCAATAACGATTTACAACTTACAAAAGATATTTCCACATCTAAACCTATAAGAATTCCGTTACCTGTTGCGGTTTACAATATAACTTTCCACGGTGACAGTGAATATAAAGCTTGTAAATTAACAGATGTAGATATAAATGAAACAAGTGCAATTGTAGGTGAATTGGAATATTTGAGAGTACCGTTATCTTTAAAAGCTACAGATAGCAAAACAGCCAATCCTTTATCCGGAGCTTATGTATGGCTTAATAAAAAAATGATAGGAAAAACAGATAAGAGCGGTATATATACCGGCAACTTTAAACCGGGAAGATACGAGTTTAAATTTGTAGCTAAAGGATACAAAGAACAAAATTCATCTGTTGAAGTTATTTCAGGTAAAAAATCTGAAGTACAAATTATAATGGAACCTGAAGTTACGGCAGAAGCTACTATAGTTCCTATAGATGCCAATGCTTATGTTCCTTCCGGAACCAACAGTAATTCGGATATTTCCGATAATATAATACCTACGAAAGATAAAGTTACACCGGAACCGCCGAAACCCAAAAAAGTTACACCGAAAAAAGAAAAGAAGAAAGTTACACCGACCACGACCGCTGACGACGATACTACAACAGAAAATCAAATAGTTGTTTGTTTAAATTGCGGTTATGTTAATACCGCACCTGCAGGTAAAAAACTTAGATTTTGTATAAATTGTGCAAAACCTTTAAAATAGATTGAAAAATATGTCGGGATGGAGAGAATATAATGAAAAAAGTACCATTGTTGTTTAAAAGTTTTTTTGCAGTTTTGTTTTTGCTATTTTGTTCGGCAGGTGTTTTTGCCGAAACTGTTACCGTGTCGGATAATGTTCCTAAAAAGATAAATGTGCAGGGTAAACTCACTACCGATTCCGGGCAACCGATAACGGGAAGTAAAGAAGTAAAATTAACAATAAAAGTTAAAAATGGAAGTGAAGTTACAATGTCTAATAGTAATGTCCCTGTCGATTCTGACGGTATATATACTACTGATATTGATGTTAAAAATGTAGATTTCAGTAAAGGAATAGAATACTTTAAAGTTACAGCAGATGGAGTTGAGTCCGGACAATCTAATTTCGCCACCAGTCCTTATGCATTTTATGCATCATCTTCAACTTATGCACTTGTTTTATCAACATCAAGTCCTGTAAAGTTACAAAATGGGAATTTTGATCCAAGTGAAACATACAAGATAAATGTAGATACAGCAAATTATGCAGTAAAGAGCAGTTCAATAGCGGTATCAACAAATGTTGCGAATGTTGTATGGGGGTATAATGGTAGTCAACAAACATGGATAGATGTAGGTTCTGCAATAGAACCAAAAACAGCACAATCTGCAAATAAGTTAAATTATGGAATGGGTACATCAAAGTTAGAAGATGGGAATTTTTATACTCCAAGTTCACACACATATGAAATAAAAGTAACAACAGCAGATTTTGCAGCAAAAGCAAGCACGATGACTCCTAATGGTTCAAAAGGACAAATATGGACAATGAAATCGGCATCGGAACAAGGATGGATGAATCTTTCTTCAGCAACGACAAATAGTATAGGTGGATTGAAATTGGCTGATGCTAAAAATACAGGATTAACAATGGATAATCAAGGAGTATTAAAAGTAACTACAGCACCGTATGCAGTAAATGCAAGTTCGATAGCGGTATCAACAACTGCTACGAATATTGTTGTATGGGGATATAGTGGTAGTGGTAATAATAGAAAGCAAACATGGATAGATGTAGGTTCTGCAATACAACCTACAACAGCACAATCTGCAAATAAATTAAATATCGGAGGGGATGCATCACCGCTAGAAGATGGAAATTTTTATGCTGTTAGTTCACATACATATAAGATAAAAGTAGATACAGCGACTTATGCTGAGGTTGCAGGAACTGCATCTTTAGCAGAAACAGCAAATTCGGCAAATGCTTTACCGAGTGGAGGAAGTGAAGGACAAGTTTGGGGAATTGTTGATGGAATTCAAACTTGGACGAATGTGTCTCAGGGAGAGTTTGTTGAAGGTGTAAAAGTTAATGGTACAATACAACCTATAGATGATGACAATATTGTTAATATATCAATTGGAACTCTTGGAGAATATAGTACCGATAATACAAGTATAAAAGCGGAAGAAAATGTATTGAAAGCAGTAGGAATAAACAATAAAGATGCTTCGATAAGTGCAAATAGTGGTTCAATATATGTTTGGGCAGCAAAGGATGATAATAAAACAGATCAAGGTTGGTACAAAGTGGATCTCAAACAAAGAGGAGGTCTTGGTGGCTATATTAATTTGGAAAGAGGTGCAGATCTTGCGGAAATATATCAGTCAACGGAAAAGCTTGTTCCGGGTGATGTTGTTTCAATAGATACAACAAAAGATAATGCAATAGTAAAAACAAAAGTTGCCGAAGACACTTTGGTTGCCGGTGTAATTTCTACCGAACCCGGTTTATTGATGAATCAAAATGAAAAAGGATATAAGTTGGCATTGGTCGGTAAAGTTCCTACAAAAGTTTGTAACGAAGGAGGAGCCATAAAGAGAGGCGATATGCTTGTATCAGCCTCTGTTCCCGGTTATGCAAAGAAGGCGGGTGCTAATCCGAAGGTCGGAACGGTTATCGGAAAAGCACTTGAAGGTTTAGATTCTCAAAAAGGGACCATATTGGTTTTGGTGAACTTACAATGATAAATAAAAAATTAATTATTTTACCGTTTTTAATGTTGTTTGCTTTTTTGGCGGCATACAATTATGCCGATGGTAAGAATTTTGTCACCATTTTAAATGGTGCAAATTTTAAAAGTTCCGGAAATGAAAATTCTTATTCGTTTATCGGACAACCGGTGGTATTTACCACAAAAGAAAACAAAGACAGTATTTCTCAATCTGCATTTGCTTCGGTGTTTTATGCCACACAAAGTTCGAGTATTACTTTTACTAACAACACCGATACCGAACCGTTTGAAGATGTTAACATCCCGTTAAATGTTACAATTAATTCTGTTAACAACAAAAAGATAACAAAAATAAGATATCAAATTTGGCAGGGTGAAAATGCTGATTGGAACGACAGAACTACAAGCCCTGAAAAAGATTATACCGGTTTTACATCAGGAACTACTGTCGAATTTTCAACGACGGTTGCTTTTAGCAAAGGCAGCCCTGTAAATTCTTTTAGAGTTTATGCTCAGTTGGAAGACGAATCAAAGAGATGGTCGGACGCTTATACGGTAAGAATATCTTCCGGCATTTCCGATGCAATAAAAATTGTGTCTCCGGATAAAGTAAGCAAAATCGCTTCAACGGATCCGCATATTGAAACCACGAAATATTCAATTGATTTCACAACAGCAACAATTATTTTGTATGAAGGTTCAGTTGGTGGAACAATTGTTTCCAGTGTAACTGTAAGTGCTAGTTCCAATACATATGGACTGTATGATATCGAATCGAAAAAAATCTCTTTTAAATATTCAGACTTTGCAAAAGAAGCAAAGATTCCTACAACACTTAAAAATAATAAAACATATACTTTGGTGATAGAGTCTAAGAATAACAGTTCCGAAACACCGGAAACAGATTCGGTAGAATTCACAGCGTTATCCGGCGGTATTGCGGATATTTTAACTTATCCGTCACCGTTTAATCCGAACAAAGAAAAAATAAAAATAAAATATGTACTTGCAAAAGATGCAAAAGTTACAATAAGATTTTACGATAAGGCAGGCAAATTGGTTTGCAGGTTGTTACAGGATGAACAAAGGTCGGCAGGCACAAATGAAGAAGAGTGGGACGGTAGAAATTATGCAGGTTCAACACTTGCAACAGGTGCTTATATAGTTGAAATAATTGCTAATGGTGATAGAAGGTATACTGCATTAGCTATAGTGGGAAAATAATATGAAAATAATAAATAAATTATCATTAATTTTTGTTTGTTTGACTTTTGCAGGAGTAAGTACCGCTTTTGCGGGAACGGATGCGGCAGCATTCTTGAAAAAATCCGTGGGTGTTAAAGCTGTAGGTATGGGCGGTGCTTTTACATCTATTGCCGACGATACATCTGCTATCTATTGGAACCCGGCAGGTCTTGCCATGATACAGGATTATTATTCCGTATATGCGATGGGTTCAACCGGTGCTTCCGATAAGTATCCGGGACTTAAAGATGTTGTTCCTACGCATCAATTTTTTGCTGCTTCGGTACCGTTACAAAAATTTACCGGTGCTTTAGGTAAAACCGTAGTAGGTGTAGGTTATATTTCTTCCACTATGGACAACATTCAACATACAAGCGCTTCAGGAGAGAGATTGGGTACGATAAGTGATTCCGATACTGCAATTTACTTGTCTGCAGGTATTCCTTTGTGGCAATCTACAACAAGTTTATATTTGGGTGCTTCATTAAAATACATAAGTAAGAAAATGTCCGATATAGGAGTGTCGGATTCCGGTTTGGATATTGATGCGGGTGTTATATATTCGGTAGATGCAGCCAAATACGGTTTAATAAATTTCGGTGCAATATTCCAAAAAGGTGTTAATATGGGTGACGACAGTGCACCTATGACAACAAAAGTAGGTGTGTCCGATAAAGTTGTTTTCGTGGATAAGTTACAACTTACCGGTGCTGCCGATTTGGTTCAAAGACAAAATGAACCTTTGAGTGCAAATTTCGGTGTTGAGTTCGGTGTATTGAATTTGTTGAACTTAAATGCTTTTGCTATTAACGGAATATTTGTAAGAGGCGGTATTGAAGGATATGCAATAGAAAGCAGATACGATGTTAAAGAAGATATTAACGAGACCGTATCTTACAATTTCGGGTTGGGATTTGAATTTTCAATAATGAAAACATATTTGCAGCTTGATATAGCAATATGCAGCGGTAATATATTTGATCAAAAAACAAAATTTGCACTTAATTTCTTTTTTTAGAGGATAAATTATGAATAAAAAATTTCTAAGTGTCTTGGTTTCAACGTTGTTTTTATTGAATACGGTTGAGTTTGCTTTTGCAGACAAAAAAGATGTTGCCGATCCGGCATTGCAGGCAATAATTACGGAACTGGGTAGCAGAATGCCGAGATTTATAAACAAATACGGCGCATCGGTTTTTGTTGCCGACGAACAAATAACGAGAGGTTCTCTCTTGCAGGCTTTATACGAGTTTGATAAAAAGTCTTCAAGCAGCGGAGCTTCTTCAGCCGGAGTTATTTCCAAAAAAGATTATGATGCTTTAACTTTAAAAGTTGCATCGCTTGAAAAGAAACTTCAAAGTTCATCGGGAAAATCTTCTTCGGGAGGATCTGCCGATATAGTTGAAATTATGAACGATTTGGAAGTTAATTTGCCTACAATGTTGGATAACACTTTATCTTCTTCAAAAGTTTTTAAGAATTTGGAAGCACAAGTAAAAGCAGGCGGTTCGGGAACAGCTTCCGGCGGAGGAGTTTCTGTTGCCGTTGTAAATAATTTACAAAAAAATATTAACGATTTAAGTAAAAAAATAAATTCCGTAGAAGCATCGGTAGCAAAAGGAACCGATTCAAAAGCTTCAGCTGCTCAAGCGGCAGAAGTAGCGGCACTAAAAAAGAGTATGAGCGATTTATCTGCAAAGTTTAACAGTATGGAAACGGCATTAACATCTGCAAAGTCCGGTTCAAAATCTACAACATCCGCGGAAGTAACATATTTGCAAAAAAATATTGACGATTTAAATAAAAAAATAAACAGTATGGAAACAAATCTTGCAAAAAATTCCGGTAGCAAATCGGATATCTCTGCTTCCGCATTGAAAGATGTGCAAAAAAATGTTGACGATTTAAATAAAAAAATAAACAGTATGGAAACAAACCTTGCAAAAAATTCCGGTAGCAAATCGGATATCTCTGCTTCCGCATTGAAAGATATGCAAAAAAATATTAACGATATAAATTCAAAAATTAACAATGTTGAATCATCATTGGCTTCTTTGGGAAAAGACGGCTCAAAAGTCGGTTCATCCGCAAACAATGCACAAGTTTTGTATGAAGTAAAGAATTTTAAAAATGAAATAAATACCGTTAACAAGAAAATTTCCGAAATGGAATCCAAGTTGGCATCGGCAGGCCGTTCATCTTCCGTTTCAAACGGTCCTTCCCAGGATGAAGTGAACAGTCTTAAGAAAACACTTGTTCAAATGCAACAGAGTTATGTTACTTTAGGTAAGAGATTGGATTCTATAGAAAAAGATCAAAATGCTTATGCTTCTTTGGCTAAAGGCAGTGATTCAGGTAAATCGTTAAGCAGTTCCCAAATGAAAATTATAAATGAAAAAATAAGTTCAATAAGAGAAGAAGTTGATAATATTAAAGTGGAAAGTTCTTCCGCTGCAAGTAATAGCAAAAATACTGCGGATATAAAGAAAATAGAAAAGAGATTATCTAACTTGGAAAATTCAGAAAGAAGTTCCGGAAAAAGCAGTTCAAGTTCTGATTCCGGTTCTTCAGGTAAGGGCGGAACGATAGCCAAAGTAAGTTTGGGATTATCGTTGGTTGCAGCATTATTTATAGCAAGATAAAGGAGTCTTAAATGCCAAGGCTGTTACTTAAGAAAAAAGAAGAAATTATAGCAGAATATGTCTCCAGAAAAAATAAATTGAAAATTTTTATAGGGAATAAAAAAGGTAATGATATCGTTATTCCGGATAAAAATGTTTCCGAACATCACTGCACTATTATATTTGCTAATAATCAATATACATTAAAAGATCAAAACACCATAATGGGAACACAGATAAATTATCGTTCCATAACGGAAGCTCCGTTAAATTTCGGTGATGAAATTTTAATAGGCGATTACAAAATTTTATTTTTGGATGATGCCTTAAATAAACAGGATGTTGTTATTCCTCAATATTATTTGATTGGTGTTTACGGAAAGTTTTTCGGTAAAAAATATTTCTTGAAATCAGAAGGAGATACTTTTATCGGCAGAGAAAATCTTTCCCCGAGAGGAATAGAAAACGACGTTGTTTTGTCCGGTGATATGACAGTGTCAAAAGGTCATGCTAAAATAAGTGCCGTTCAGGGACAATATACAATTACTGATGTAGGCAGTACCGGCGGTGTTGCAATTAACGGTGAAAAATTAGGGCAGTTAAACAGTACAAGATTAGCTTTGGGTGACGAGATTTCAATAGGAAGAACAATTTTCAGACTTGTAGATTATTTTAATGAAGATTATTCTTTACCGTCAAAACAACATATATTGGCATTGAAACTTTATAAATTGGCAAGGGCATTAATATTCTTCTTTGTTATATGTGCATCTTTGGCGGCTTTATATTTCGGTTACAGTACTTATTCTTTAGTAAATTCAGCACCTAACAAATTGAATTTGGCTTTGGATTTGAATTGGTCAAAAGAAATTCCGTTAAAAGCAGACACATCTTCTTACGATATTACATCAACACCTGTAGTTGCCGATTTCGATAATGACGGTAAAAATGATATGGCAATGTTGACAAGTTCCGGATTTTTGTATGCTTGGAACGGGGCAACCGGAGATTCTTTGTGGAAACCTATGGAAGTTTATAATTCGGGTATATCTTCGTTGGTATCCGATGATATAAATAACGATGGTATTCCGGATATTATTGCCGTATCGGATTCTTCTTTAATTTATATTATTGACGGGCAAACCGGTAACATAATAAGAAGAGAAATTTTGGGCGGACATATTTCGGAAATGACACCTGTTATTTGCGATTTGGATGCAGATGGCAGAAAAGATGTCGTTGTTGCTTCCGAAGATGGCGCGGTTCATTTCTTGTATTCTCCGGGTTTCGACAGTAATTATTCAAAATATTCTGAGTTTATAGACGGTCCTTTATATGCAAGTCCCGTTATATTAACCAGAAAAGATTTTTCACCTTTTGTTGTTATTGCAAATTATGACAGCAAAGTATATTTTATAGACGGAAAAACAAGAACCAAAAAGACAATAAACTTACTTGAATTAACGGGTAAAGCTCATCTTGTAGCCGGAGCTCCGGCAGTAGGAGATATAAACGGTGACGGCATAGATGAAGTGATTGTTCAGTCTAATGTTCCGCAATATGTTTCAGCTATAAACACATCCAAATTTTCCGTTATGTGGACATATTTTGTAGAGCCGGTTCCTCCCGCGAGTTTAAGATTTAATGCAGCTCCTGTAGTTGCGGATTTTAACGGTAACGGTATGAAAGATGTTGCTTTTGTTTCCGCAAACGGAACCGCACAGGTGTTAAAGGGTAACACAACATATCCTTCCGGAGAAATGTTATGGAAATTAACTTTGCCGGAATCAAAGAGATTAATATCTTCTCCTGCGGTTTATGATTTTGATAAAGATGGTATCCCGGAACTTGTTTTTGGAACCGAAGACGGAAAATTGGTGGTTGCAAAGAGTAATCCTAAGAGAAAAGAGTTGGAAGTTATGACGGATATAAAAGCAAGTAATTTACCTATAACATCAACTCCCGTTCTTGCGGATTTAAACGGTGATAAGTTTATAGAAATTTTGTACACAAACTTACAAGATTCTATTCAGATAGTTACGACAAATGCAAAGACATTAAAGAATCTTAGAATTTGGCCGATGTTTTTGGCAAACCCCGAGCACACATCTACTTTTTCTTTAGAGAAATATAAAAACAGCTCTTTAAAACTTATGGGTATCGGACTTGTGTTATTATTAATTTTCTTCTTCTTCAAGATAAGATCTTCAATAAGGAAATCAAAGAAGAAAGTTAAGGTTACATATTTATGATTATACTGAGTTCGGCACAAACTAATACCGGAAGAGTAAGAACGGAAAATCAGGATTGTTTCGGTGCAGACAGAGAAAATAATTTTTTCTTTGTCTGTGACGGAATGGGTGGCGGAGTAGCCGGTGATTTTGCAAGTAATGCTGCCGTTGATACGATTCTTTTCTCATACAGCAAAATAAACAAACAAGATTGTTTGGATATTTTGGGTGAAGAGTATAATACTTTTGAAGAAAAAGTTTTAAAGCCCATAGCTCTTATAAAAATGGCAAACAGATACTTGTACGGATTGACAAAAAAGTATCCTAAATTGTCGGGTATGGGAACAACTTGTGCCGGTGTTTGGCTTGATAAAGATACCAATTTAATTCACATATACAATGTCGGAGACAGCAGAGTATACAGAATAAGAAGCGGCAAAATTCAACTTTTAACGGAAGATCATTCTAAAATACAAGAACTTATCGACTGCGGCAAAATGACAAAAGAAGATGCAAAAATGGCCGAAATTCAAAGCATGATAACGAGGGCTTTGGGTATCGGGAAAACCGTTAAAGTTGATTATAAATCTGAAATTTTTAAAAACGGTGATATATATATTCTTTGCACGGACGGTTTAAACGGGGAACTTTCAAATTTTACAATAAACGATATAGTAAGTTTGCATAAACCGGACGTAAATGCAATTACAAAAGAATTGATAACGGCTGCAAATAATGCCGGCGGAAGAGATAATACGACCGTTATATCGATATGTGTTCAAGATGACGGTTTGGATGTTCCGGTAAATACGGAAGTTGAACCTGTTTCGGATATAATGACTTTTTCGGATGAATCCAAAACCGGTTCGGATAAAGAGCAATCTTTAATTCGCAAATTTGAAAAGCGTTTTTCTGTTGCTGTACCCAAATCGGCTAAGAATAAAAATTTATTAAGAAGTCCGTTGTTTATTGCAATATTGTTGGTGTTGTTGGTTATAGCCGGAGTGTTTGTTTATACTGCATTATTTAAAGATTCCGGAGAGCAAAAGAGTATAGTCGAGTTAACCGGTAACATTTCCGGTATAAAACTTGAAATTATGACAATAACTGCTTCTAAGCTTGAAGAAATAAAAAATACAACGGATAAGGTGTTTAAAATTCAACTCATTCAAGAGTGTTTTGCAAATGCGAGTGAAAATTTTACTCCTATGCAGAATGTTACAATTTCTTTGGACAGTGACGGGCAAAATAAATATATGGGAATGTCGAGCTTTAAAGCAGTGGAAATAAAATTGCCTAAAGGTAATTATGAAATGACATTATCTTACCCGGGATACAAAATTTTGGATAAGAATTTAAAGTTGCAGGACACCATAGATGTTACTTTGGAAGCATCTGATGAGTTATCTAAAATGTTAATAGTAATGGTTCCGGAAGAAGATTTTCAAAAGGAGTGAAAATGGATAAGAAGAAAAAAATTTTAATAGTAGATGATGATATAGTTTTTTTGGAAACGGTCACAACGATTTTGAAAGAAGAAGATTTTGAGATTTTCGAAGCAACTACCGCAGAAAGCGGGTTTGAAGTCTTGGTTAATAATAATCCGGACTTGATTATCTTGGATAAAAATTTACCTGATAAAAGCGGTTTTGAAGTTTTAAAATCAATAAGAAAAAGTAAAGATTATTCCAAGGTTCCGGTTATGATAATAACGGCAGATACTGCAGTATCCGTCGATGAAGCATTCGATAAGGGTGCAGACGATTGTATTTTTAAACCGCTGGACGTTGAAGAAACAATAAAAAGAATAAAACAATTATTAAAATAATCATGAAAAAAATATTACCATTATTATTAGTTGCTTTTTTGTATTTGCCTTTGTTTGCAAGTTCCGATAATTTTATTTATGTATTAAATCCCGACCCGTATTCTCAATCTATAGGAGCAAGTATTTTGTCTTTGTCTCCTTCTGTTTTCGGCTTTTTTGCAAATCCGGCATCTAACTATAAAAACATTTCAAAAGAAGTTCAAGTTTCGTATTATTCAATTTATAACAACAATTACGGAGCCAACGCAGGGTTGGTTATTCCTACGGAAAAGAGAGGTAATTTCTCAATTATCGTTTCCGGAACAGAATTTAATAAAGAAGAAACCGGATATAAAAATATGGTAATGGCTGCCGTTAATTATGTTTATCCTATAGTAGGCAAATATCCTGTTACGGAAGAAAAGGGTTCAGTAGGTGCTACATTTAAATTTTATCACATATTTTTAAACACGGAAGATGATTCCGATAAATCAATAAATTTGTTCAGTGTGGATTTGGGTGCAATTTATTCTTTGGATTTTATCGACAGAGATTTAACCGGAGCAATAGCCGTAAAAAATTTAGGAAATGCATTTGAGTATGATGATTTTTCACAGAATCAGGCTCAAATAGTTGCCGCTTCGGCAAGATACAATTTATATGATTTGTATAAGGTTGCAATTGTTGCCGATATGGTAAAAAATTTGCAGGTAACGGATTTAGGTTATGCCTGCGGTGTTGAAGCAAAACCGTTGTATCCGTTATCTTTAAGAGTCGGTTGGAGAGATTACAGAGATAATTTTAATAAAGGTATAACGGCAGGTTTATGTTTAGAGTTTGGAAGAGTGAACATTTCGTATTCTTTCTCCGATATATTGGGTACCGACAACGATCAACATGTTTTCTCTTTGGGAATATATTTCGGCAAAATAGCAAATTCGGGTAAAGCTTACGAGCATTATTTGGGTTATTATTTAGATAAAGCCAGACACGATTATAAGAAGAAAAATTATATTTCCGCAAGGAAACAATACGAAGACATTTTAGCTGTATATCCGAACGAACCGGAAGCAAAGAAATATGTTGGACTTTTGTCCGAAGATTTGTATCAAACGGATATGGATTTTTCCGATAAAACCGGAAAATTTATTGCAAAGGCGGATTCCGCATTATTAAGAAATAATTTGGTAAAGGCAAAACAATATTATGAAAAAGCTTTAATGTTGGATCCTAAAAACAAACAGGCTCTTGAAGGTTTGGAAAAAACAGATGAAAGTATTAAAGAACAGGAAATATATGCGAACAGAAAAAGACATCAAAAAGAAATTGCCGAGCATTGGTTAAAAGCAATGAAATATTACGATAACGGTGAGTTCGTATATGCAAAAGATGAATTTAACAGAATACTGGAAATAGATCCAAAAAATGCGGGTGCAATACAGTATTTGAGTTTTATACAAAAGAAAGTAGATAAAGTAAATGCGGTTCAGTCTCAAAATATTTTTAAGGAAGGTATTGTTGAATACGAAAAGAAAAATTATGAGAAAGCTTTATCGGCATTCAATGCGGCATATTTGTCTAATCCGTCAAGAGACGATATTAAAGAATATATTGTAAAATGCGAAGAACAAATAAATAAAGCAAAACAGGCTGCATTGGCGGAAGCACAAAAAAATACCAAATCCGACAAACTGTTAACAAACAAACAGCTTGAAAGGCAGATGAAAAAACTTTATGATATCGGAGTGGAGCAATATACGTTAAAAGAATATAAAGAAGCAATAGACACATTTGCAAAATTAAGAGCGATATCGGAACAAAACAGGTTTTATACTTACAGCGATCAAATAAAGTCTTATACTTTAAAATCGAATAAAGCTTTGGCTTCAATTGCTTACAATGAAGGAAGAGATTTGGAGATGAAAGAAAAAATAACACAAGCTTACGAAAAATATAAAGAAGCTTTATCTTACGATGAAACAAATTCTTTGGCACAAAAAGCTATAGACAGGATAAATGCTGTTACGGCACAAAATTATTATGACGAAGGAATAAAAGCTTTTTCCGTAGGCGATAAAGAAAAAGCTATTGAATTATTGAAACAGGCATTGGAAGCTGAACCGAGCAAATTGGAAGCTCAAAGAGCTTTAGAAAGGATACAGAATCAATAATGATAGAACTTAGAAAAGATCCTATAACGGCAAGATGGGTTATAATAAACGATTCCAGGGATTTTCAATTTGATTTGGATGAAGCTGTTGATGACAATTCTTTATGCCCGTTCTGTGTAGGTAAAGAAAATCTTATTCCGGAACCGATATCTTGTTATGATGAAAAAGGAAACAGAATAAATAAGTATAGCAGTAAATGGTGCATAAAAGTTATTCCCAATAACAAACCTATACTTACAATAGAAGGCAGCATTTTAAGAAAAGCCGAGGGTATCTATGACAAAATGAAAGGTGTGGGTGCCCATGAAATTTTAATAGAATCTCCGGAACACAGAGTTGATGATATAAAAGCCGAAAATTTCGTTGCAAGTATTTTAGCCACACAAGACAGAATAAATGATTTAAAAAACGATTTGAGATTTGAGTATATACTGGTTTTTAAAAATCAGGGGAAAGCGGCAGGTTCAACGATAACACACCCTCACTTTCAATTGGTAGCTCTTCCGATTATTCCAAAATCCGTTAAAGAAGAAATGACAATAGCAAAAAGGTATTATGATTATAAAGAAAGATGTTTGTTCTGCGATATTATAGATCAGGAAATAACATTAGGAACAAGAGTCGTTATGGAAACAACATCTTTCATTGCATTTGTTCCTTTTGCTTCAAGATATCCGTTTGAAACTTGGATATTGCCTAAAGAACATAATGAAGATTTTAGAAATTTAAAAGATAAATATAAATTGGAAGAACTTGCGGATATTTCAATAAGTGTTTTAAGAAGATTAAAAAAAGCATTGGGGAATATGCCT
>JAEEGH010008404.1_pt1 | contig 24417 bp, 16 predicted proteins | sample 9134181 | NCBI WGS metagenome assembly JAEEGH01 (sample SAMN16246544, study PRJNA631951) | gut metagenome | biome: gut microbiome; feature: rumen; material: DP-attached | host: Bos | place: Iran: Karaj | collected 2018-10
ACGTAGCTTCTGATCTGACTGCCCCATTCTATCTTCTTCTTACCGGCCTCAATCTTGGCCTGGGCTTCGAGTCGTTTCTTCATGGCGCGGTCGTAGAGCTGTGAGCGGAGCAGTGCCATAGCACGTTCCTTGTTCTTCGGCTGGTCGCGCGTCTCGGTGTTCTCGATGAGGATTTCCTCCTCTTCGCCCGTATCAGGATCGGTGTACCAGTAGCGCAGACGCACACCCGACTCCACCTTGTTCACGTTCTGACCGCCAGCTCCGCTGCTTCGGAACGTATCCCACGACAGCTTGGCGGGATCTACATACACCTCAATGGTGTCATCGACCAACGGCGAGACGAAAACCGATGCAAACGATGTCATGCGCTTGCCCTGGGCATTGTATGGACTGACGCGCACCAGACGGTGCACTCCATTCTCTGATTTCAGGAAGCCGTATGCATATTCTCCGCCCTCAATCTGCATGGTCACGCTCTTGATGCCAGCATCCTCGCCGTCGAGCAGACTGGATATGGTCACTTTATAGCCGTGAGCCTCAGCACAGCGCATATAGATACGCATGAGCATTTGTGCCCAGTCTTGTGCCTCGGTGCCGCCTGCTCCGCTGTTTATTTTCAGCACGCAGTCCATGGGGTCTTCCTTTTGTCGCAGCATGTTCATGAGTTCCAGCTGCTCTATGGCTTGGATGGCCAGCTCGTAGTCGTGGTCCACCTCAGCCTCTGTCACCATTTCCTCTTTGTAGAAGTCGAAGGCCAGTTGCAGTTCGTCGGCTTTCATCTTCACGTCGTGATAGCCATCAATCCATTTCTTGATGCCTTTCACCTTCTTCATCTGTTCCTCGGCTCGCTTGGGGTCTTCCCAGAAATCAGGTGCTTGTGTGCGCAGTTCTTCTTCCTCATACTCCATCTGCTTCTCGTCGATGCGCAGATAGCGGTACAGTTTCTCGGCTCTATCTAATACGTCTTTTAATTGGTCTTGGGTTATCATATTATTAATAAACTTCTCTTTTTAATCCGCGTACATCTTGTCAATTTCTGCCTTGTAGTTCTCGTTGAGTACGCGGCGCTTGATCTTGAGCGTGTTGGTGAGCTCGCCCCGCTCCAGTGAGAAGTGGTGGGGCAGCAGGGTGAAGCGCTTCACCTGCTCATAGTGGGCCAACTGCTGCTGCAGGGTGTCGATGCGTTCCATCATCATCTGGTGAATCTGCTCGTTCTGGCAGAGGTCCTCGCGCGACGAGAAGGGTATGTCGTGCTCGCGTGCATATTCTTCCAGGAGGGAATAGACGGGTATGATGAGAGCCGAGACGAACTTGCGCTGGTCGGCGATGATGGCCAACTGGTCTATGTATTTATCCACAAGCAGTTTCGACTCAATCATCTGCGGAGCGATGTACTTGCCGTTGGATGTCTTGAACAGGTCCTTGATGCGGTCTTTGAGAAACAGTTCGCCGTTCTGGAAGAAGCCTGAGTCGCCCGTTTTGAAGTAGCCGTCTTCGGTGAATGACTCGCGCGTGATATCGTCGCGGTTGTAGTAGCCTCGGGTGATGGTGGGGCCTTTCAGAAGCACCTCGCCCTCTTCGCTGATCTTCACATCGAGTCCTTCGATAGGTCTTCCTACCGATCCCACTGTGAACGGCCCGCCCACGCGGTCGCAGCTGACGGTGGCCAGGCTCTCGGTGAGACCGTAGCCTACATCCATCATGATGCCTATGCTGTGAACAAACTCCTCTACGTATGGTGACACGGCGGCACCTGCTGTGGGGAAGAAGTGTGCATTCTCCAGTCCCAGCTCCTTGCGCACGAGTGAGAACACGGTGCGGTTCAGCATTTCATATTCCAGGTGCAGGCCGAGTGGCGGCTGCTTGCCGCAGGCCAGGTATTCTATGTTGTGCTTGCGGCCCACCTTCAGTGCGTGTTTGAACAGCTTGCGCTGCATGAGTCCGCTGCTTTCTATCTTTTCCTGCACTCCCATGTACACTTTTTCCCAGAAGCGTGGCACGCTCGACATGCAGGTGGGATGGGTCTCGCGCATGCTCTGCTGCACCTCCATGGGCTTTGTGTTCACGATGAGGCGTGCGCCCACAGTGATGCACAGTATCTTCCATCCTTTCTCAAAGATGTGAGTGAAGGGCAGGAAGTTCATCACGCGGTCGTTCTCCGTGACTGGCACGCACTTGTGGTTGGCCTCCATTGCTGCATGATACTGTCCGTGAGTGAGGATGACACCTTTCGAGTCGCCCGTGGTGCCACTGGTGTACAGGATGTTGGCAATGTCGTCGAAGGTGGCGCTCTTCTGGAGGTTCTCCACTTCGCTCTGTCGGGGCAGTCCTTCGGCAGCCTTCAGAAGGTCATCGAAGTGAATGGCCGTATTGTCGTTTTCATCGATATGCACGGCAGGGTCGTACACGATGATTTTCTCCAGTGTCTTGCACATGGAGAACACGCGGCGCGCCTTCTCGTACTGCTCCTGTTCGCCCACGAAGAGGAAGCGCACCTTGGCATCGCTTATCATGTACTGAATCTGCTGTTCCGACGATGTGGCATAGAAGGGTATGGTGACTGCGCGAATGCCCCAGGCACCGAAGTCGGTGAAGAGATACTGCACGCTGTTCTGCGAGAACACGCCTACATTCTCCTGTACCGTAATGCCCAGATTGAGCATGGCGTTCGACATTTTCTTGACCATCGCTGAGAACTGATTCCAGGAATAGGATTTCCACTCCGTTCCGCCAAAGTCCTTATAGATGAGTGCTTCACGGTCGCCCAGTTGGGCTGCCACGTCGTGTACGAGGCGGGACATGTGCGAATTGATTTGCTCCATAGGTTACCTTCAATTATATAATATATTGGTGCAAAAGTACGGTAAAATATGCAGAATTCCAAATTTCTCGCTCACAATTTAGTAAGCAATGGACTTCTTGGCGGAAAAATGATGCAGACACAGTAAGAGAGCGACCTCTCAGTGGTCTGAGAGCGACCCATGTGCGGTCACTGCATGACCCATGTGCGGTCATACGGTGACCGATGCTTGGTCATGCGATGACCAATACTCGGTCATGTGATGATTCATATTAAATCGTCTGATTGAGTTAATCTTCTTTAATAGTAGCCGCGTTTCAGCGTTTTTTTCGTAAGTTTGTCGTATGAAACGCATTTACCTCCTGTTTGCGTTGCTGACACTCAGTCTTGTCACGAACGCACAAACCAACTATCGTCAGCGGCAGCTGACCATGGACAACGGACTGTTGTCGAATGCCGTAAGAACTATTGTCCAGGACCGCCGTGGGTTCATCTGGATGGGAACCGACAACGGACTGTGTCGCTACGACGGCACGCGTGTGGTGAGCTATCCGCTCCCAGAAACGGCCACGTCGCAAGCTGTTGTCGCACTGGTGTGCGACCCTGACGACAACCTGTTGCTGGGCACTGCCGACGGGGTGCTCCGCTTCACCTTTGCCAACGAGCAGTTCACCCCTCTGCCTATCGAGGAACTGTCGGCACCCGTGACGCATCTGTCAATCGACCAGAGCGGTAATCTGTGGATTGCAACCAACGGACAGGGCGTTCTCTGTCTTTCACTTACCGATGCGGAGAAACCCGTCAGCACCTACAGCCTGAATGCCATTGACGGCAAGGTGGCACAGGTATATACTGATGCCAACCAACGGCAGTGGGCCATCTCGCACACGGGCATGCCTGCCCTGTGGCAACTGAACAAGTCGAAAAACATGTTCGAAGCGGCATCCAGACAGCCAGGCGTGGTGCTGCGCTCAGCCTTGTGCATGTTGCAGTCAAGCGACGGACGACTGTGGTTAGGCACCGACAACGATGGCCTGTTGTGGATTGACGAGGGGGGCGTGCTTCACTCACTGCCCACGACCGATGCGGCGCATCACCAGCGCATACGCACGCTCAACGAGCTGTCGCCCAATCAGTTTCTGTTGGGTTGTGACGACGGTGTGTGGATTTACGACATGCGTACTTCCGAATACAGTCTCTACCTGCCGCTGCGCTTCGTCACCAGCGTGATTCGCGACAATGAGAATGGACTGTGGATAGGCGCTGCCTATGGCGGCGTGACCTATCTGTCGCCTGTGGCTCACCGTTTCGAGAGCACGGCTGCGGGTCTCACCAGCCACTTTGTGGAGGACCGTCAAGGCCGTGTGTGGACCACTCGTGAAGAGGGCGGACTGAACTGCTATAAAAACGGCTCTACACCCATTACCGACTACCCTGGCCGCACCCAGCTTAAAGGCATCAAGGCACATTCGCTCTGCATTGATGGCGATGACATCTGGATGGGCACTTTTAGCGATGGAATCTATGTTTTTTCGACCGTTAGCGGAAAATTGCGCCATATTGTTCCGACTGAAGAAGCCCACTCACTCTACGACCCCAACTCGTGCACCCTGCTGCGCGACCGCCAAGGCACCATCTGGATAGCCACAATGGAAGGACTGTGCCGGTATAACAGGCAGAAGGACTACTTCGAGCGCGTGGTAAAAGTGCAATCGGTGCCTATCGACATGAAAAGAGATGCCGGCGGCAGACTATGGGTGGCCACACAGGGCAGTGGCGTGTGGAGCTACAATCCCAAGGAAGGCGGTGAGGTGAAGACCTATCATCACGACAGTAACAACCAGCAATCACTCAGTGCCAACCTCGTAAACAGCCTTTTCATCGACGGAAAAGGCACTATCTGGGCCGGCACGCAAGGCGGATTGTGCCGCTATGAGGCAGAGGGCGACCGGTTCAGTCGTGTGGCGCTCGACCTGCCCCGACTCGCCATCACCGCCATCACCGAAGACCAGGGCACACTGTGGATTTCGACCGACCGCGGCATCTTGCACTATACGGCAGGCGAGGGCATGCAACGCTTCACCCGACAAGACGGACTTGACAGCGAGCAGTTTCAGCCCAATGCTGTGCTGAGAGCCAGCAACGGGCGCATCTACTTCGGCACCATCAATGGCTTCAACACGTTCTATCCTCATAAAATAAAGGTCAACCAACAGTCGGCTCCCGTCTTCATCACTGAGCTCGAAATCAACAACAGTCCCATCGCAGTGGGCAACTGGCATCTGCCACAAGCACTCTCCAAGACCGAACAGCTCGACCTGTGGTACAACGACAAGGCATTCAGCCTGTCGTTTGCCTCGCTCAGCTATTGCTCGCCTGAGAAGAACATTTACGCCTATATGCTCGAAGGCTTCGACAAAGACTGGACCTACGTGGGCAACGAGCACAAGGTGACCTATACCAACCTGTCGCCAGGCAACTACACCTTCCGCGTGAAGGCCACCAACAACGATGGCGTGTGGTCAGACCAGGTGGCTACACTGAAGATTGAGGTGCACCCGCCTTTCTGGTGGAACATCTATGCCAAGGTGTTCTATGTGTTGCTCATCATTGCAATGATCACCCTCTTCATTCGTTTCCGTCTGTACATGAACGAACGTCGCCACCGCAAGGAGATTGAAGCACTCAACGCTGCCAAGAAAGAGGAAATGCGCAATGCCCGCGTGGAGTTCTTTACCACCATCGCTCACGAGATACGCACCCCTGTATCGCTCATCATAGGACCTATGGAGCAACTGAAGAAAAAGATAGCAAAGAGCTCAGTGAGCTCGGAGAACTCCGAGAGCTCAGAGAACTCGGAGAACTCCGAGAACTCAGAGAGCTCAGAGAGCCTCCTCCTTTCCTCCCAGTCTTCCAAAGCCCTGCTCAACACCATCGACCGTAATGCCCAGCGCCTGCTGGAGTTGGTCAACCAGCTGCTCGACTTCCGCAAGGTGGAGCAGCAGAGCCAGCAGGACATGAACTTCGCCCCACAGAATATCAGGGAGATGCTGCGAGGCATAGCTGCCAACTTCGAACCCACGTTCAGACAGCACGGCCATACGTTCAACGTGAATTACCCCGATGCCCAATTCACTGCTGTCGTTGATCGAGAGGGCATTGTGAAAGTGTTGACCAACTTGCTATCAAACGCAGATAAATACACGCGCTCCAGAATTGAACTCAGTTGTGAGGTGCTCGCTGAGGAAAAATGCTTCCGCATCAGCGTAGCCGACGACGGACAAGGTGTTGCTCAAGACGACATTGCCCACCTGTTTGATCCCTTCTTCCAGGCACGCAACAATAAGCCTGGCACAGGCATCGGACTGAGCATCGTCAAGAAAATCGTGGAACAACACCACGGAACGGTCAGCGTGGATTCGGAGATAGGAAAAGGCACCAAGTTCAGCATCACGCTGCCCATTGCACAGGCCTTCAGCGGAGAGCACTCCGAGATCTCCGAGAACTCCGAGAACTCCGAACTCTCCGAGAACTCCGAGCTCTCGAAGCCCGTGATGCTCATCGTCGATGACAACGAGGATATGCTCACATTCCTCGTCACCAGTTTCATGGACCGCTATGAGGTGATGCATGCCGCCGATGGTGCCGAGGCCCTGAAGATGCTGGAGGAAACCTTGGTGGTAAAGGACGGAAAGACACCCACATCGACTGTCGATATCATTATCAGCGACTGGATGATGGCCAATATGGACGGACCAGAACTGTGCAGCCGACTGCGCCAGAATGCCGCTACCTGCCACATACCATTCATTCTGCTCACTGCCAAGACCGACAGCCAGTCTAAAGTGCAGGCCATGCAAGCCGGCATCGATGCATACATAGAGAAACCCTTTGCGGTGAAGTATCTGGAAGCGTGCATCAATAACCTGTTACATCGCCGGACAAGGACACTGGAAAACTAAAAACAACTTAAAATCGGCCCTTGTATCATATATTTTGTTTAATAAAGAGGTGGAAATGAATGCTTTTTGAGGATTTGTGCTTAAATTTGCAGCCGAATTATAATTTTGTGCATTCAGAATGAGAAAATTATTCAACGTGCTCTTCTGCATGATATGCGCTATCGCAGTGCTGACTTCGTGCAAAAAGAAGGATGAGAAAGAGACAATTCTTTACAATGACACTGCTATCACAGAGTTCACTCTGGGTGATCTGACGCAATATACACCGGGAACAAGCAACGTTGTTGCTACACTGGCTGGAACGAACTACAAAATGGTGATTGACCAGGTGAACTCAACGATATGCAACCGTGACTCACTCCCCATCGGCACAGCCATCAACAACGTGGTCTGCATAGTGAAGTCGCTCAACAACGGTGTCATACAAGTCAAGAACATCGACAACGACGTGATGACGGCCTACTCTTCTGCCACTGGCATCGACTTTTCCAAGCCGCGCATCTTCCGTATCAACTCTTCCGACGGCACCGCTTCACGCGACTACACCGTGACCCTCAACGTAAAGAAAACTGCCGACAAAGCATTTGCCTGGCGACAGAAGGCTGAAGTGGACATGCTGAAAGACAACACCAAACTGCGACTGGTGACGCTCGGACAAGACCTCTACACCTTCGGTGTGAAAGGCGGTACCGTCGTCTTCGGCAAATCAACCGATCAGGGAACCACGTGGAATGCCATCACTCCCGACCTGCCCTTGCCCATAGCACCATCCGTTTGTGAGAACATCGTAACCAAGAATGGATTCATGTTCATGCTGAGCAACGGCGAGCTGTTCAAGTCGTCTGACGGAGAACACTGGCAGAAGATTGTCATGACTGGCACACCCGGACTGAAACAACTGTTTGGCGTAGGCACCAAGGAAATGTTTGCACTGAGCAACGATGGGGGCATCATGGCATCCGACGACGAAGGCGTGAACTGGACTGTGGAGAAGATTGGGTCAAAGGCAGCCCTGCCCACAGCCGCTATCTCATCGACCTATATTGGGTATTCACAGATGGCTTCAACCGACTACGTGCTCCTCGTGGGCAACGATGGTAAGAAGAGCGTCGTATGGCGTAAGATCAGTACCTACGATGGCAGCAGTAAGGGCGGACAATGGGTGTGCATTGCCTATGATACGACCAACAAGAGTCTTCTGCCCCTGTTCGCCAACCTCTCAATGGTGAACCATCTGGGCAACCTGCTGGCATTCGGAACCGGCACAACCGTATATCAGACCCGAGACCAAGGCATCACATGGGCTGAGAACAATACTTTCCTCTTGCCCGCCAACGCCTACAGCGTGAGTGCAGATGCCGCCAACCGCATCTGGGCCATCGGCACCAACGGCATGGTCTATTTAGGGAGTTACTTTTAAAGAAATTGTTCCGCGTACGCGCGCATACAGATAAATTAAGGTGGAAACATGAAAAAGCTCGCCGCACTCATCAGCCTGTGTCTCCTGGCTGGGACAGCCTTGGCACAGAACGAGCCCGAATACAGGCTTGAACTGGGAGGCGGAGTAGGGCTTATGGCCTATGTGGGCGACTTCAACGGCAACCCCCTGAAGGGACTGCGGCCCACGGGAACGCTTATTGCGAAATTCAAGCCGAACCCACACATGGCATGGAACTTGAACTTGGGCTTGGGCTCTCTGACGGGCTCATCGACCAGAGCAGGCACATGGTATCCGGGCTTAGCCGAGCATGCAGCCGATTTCAACACGACGCTTGTCGATTTGGCTATGAAATACGAATATAACTTCTGGCCCTACGGCACAGGACGCGAATACTTCGGAGCAAAAAGGCTGACACCTTACGTAGCCTTCGGGCTGGGACTGGCTTTTGCCAACAGTAAACTGACACAGAACGGTGAAACCACCAAAAAAAGTACTATGGTAGGACAACTGCCTATCGGTATCGGACTAAAATATAAACTGGCGACTCGCCTGAACCTGGCAGTGGAGTGGATGATGCACTTCACCGGCGGAGACAAACTCGACGGCATGGGCGATCCCTATGGAATAGAGAGCAGCGGTCTGTTTAAGAACACTGATTGTTACTCCACCTTATACGTCACCCTCACCTACGACCTTTGGGCTAAGTGCCCCACTTGCCACAAGGAGTGAAGAGAAGTGAAACAAAGAATTGTGAATTATGAAGCATGAATTAGATATGGACCGCATCCCTCAGCACATTGCCATCATCATGGATGGTAACGGTCGCTGGGCCATGGAACGTGGTAAGGAGCGCAGCTACGGCCATCAGGCTGGTGTTGAGGCCGTGAGAAGAATCACGGCAGAGTGTACGCGAATGGGAGTGAAATACCTCACGCTCTACACCTTCTCCACTGAGAACTGGAATCGTCCTGCCGACGAGATATCGGCACTTATGGGACTGGTGCTCACATCGCTTGAGGACGAGCTCTTAATGAAGCACAACGTGCGCTTCCGCGTCATTGGCGACATGAAGCGACTGCCTGAAAACGTACAGCAGAAGTTGCGCCAGACCGAGATGCGCACCGCAGCCAACACAACTATGACGATGGTGGTGGCCCTGAGCTATTCCAGCCGTTGGGAAATCACAAATGCCGTGAGATTGATGGCTGAAGAGGGCATTAAGCCAGAGGACATCAACGAGGAGAGCATATCGAAACATCTCACCACCAATTTTATGCCCGACCCCGATCTGCTCATCAGAACTGGCGGTGAGTTGCGCATATCTAACTACTTGCTGTGGCAGATAGCTTACTCAGAACTGTACTTCTGCGACACTTACTGGCCCGACTTCAGTGAGGAAGACCTGCATGAAGCCATTGCGAGCTACCAGAAACGACAGCGACGTTTCGGAAAGACAGAGGCTCAGGTGGAAGGGATGAAAGAATGAAGATGTACATGATGCTAATCAATTATTAATGGATGAAGTATATATCAATATATCATAAAATGAAGTTAGGGATGAGAACGAAGTTCCTGCTGCTCTGCACAGCATTCTTCATTCTCCATTCATCATTCTTCATTCCTGGAGCCTCAGCCCAGGTGGAAGTCTCCTATAGCAGCGCGCCACGACACGTTGAGATAGGAGGACTGGCCGTTGAGGGCATTGAAGGTTATGAGGACTATGTGGTCATCGGACTGTCGGGACTGTCGGTGGGGCAGGAAATCGATATCCCTGGTGCTGAAGTCACCGAGGCAGTGAAACGCTACTGGAAGCACGGACTGTTTTCGCATGTGAGTATCACAGCCGACAGCATCATCGATCACAAGGTGTACATGACCATACACCTTGCCATGCGACCGAAGATTAGCTCTATTAACTATTATGGTGTGAAGAAGAGCGAGCGCGAGGACCTGGAGTCGCGAATAGGCATGGCTAAGGGTATGAGCCTCACCAAGAACCTCATTGACCGCGCGAAGATTTTGGCTAAGAAGTACTTTGACGGGAAAGGCTACAAAAACGCTATCATCGACATTGTACAGCGTGATGACGTGACGGGAAAAAACTTGGTGGTGCTCGATGTGAAGGTGGACAAACAGGCGAAGATGAAAGTGAAACAAATCATCTTCGAAGGTAACCATCAGCTCACCGACAAGAAAATCAAGGGAAAGATATGGAACAAGGGCTACTTCGGCAAAATTCATGAAACAGGCAAGTTCTACAGCCTCTTCAAGTCGAAGAAGTTTACGGCAGAACGCTATAACGAGGCCAAGCAGAAACTCTTGGAACGATACAATGAGCTGGGCTTCCGCGATGCCACCATCATCGACGACTCGGTGTGGACGGTCGATCCGAAGCACTTGAACGTCTATGTAAAAATCGATGAAGGAGAGAAATATTATCTGCGCAACGTGAACTGGGTGGGCAACACGGTGGTGAACACCGACTACCTGAACGCAGTGCTCGGTATGAAGAAAGGTGATGTGTACAACCAGAAACTGCTGAACAAACGATTGCGCGAGGACGAAGATGCCGTGGGCAACTATTACTATAACACGGGCTATGTGTTCTCCAGCATCGACCCTACTGAGGTCAACATCGTGGGCGACTCTATCGACCTTGAGATGCGTATCACAGAGGGCCCGCAGGCTCACTTGAGCCATGTGCGCATATTCGGCAACGACCGACTCTATGAAGAGGTGGTGCGACGCGAACTGCGTACCAAGCCTGGCGACTTGTTCTCGAAGGATGCTCTGATGCGTTCGGCTCGTGAAATTGCTTCAATGGGTTACTTCGATCCTGAGAAGGTGGAACCCGATGTGCAGCCTAATTATGAGGACGGAACGGTTGACATCAACTGGAACCTTCAGCAGAAGTCAAACGACCAGCTGGAGCTCTCACTCGGTTGGGGACAGACGGGTATCATCGGACGCGTTGGCGTCAAGTTCACCAACTTCTCCATGCGCAACCTGCTGGGTAAGAACAAGCTTCATCGTGGAATCCTACCCGCTGGCGACGGTGAACAAATCGGACTGAACTTCCAGACCAACGGACGTTACTATAGCTCTATCAGTGCCAACTACTCTACAGGATGGTTCGGTGGCAAGCGACCCAATGCCTTCAACGTAGGTGTCTATTACTCTAAGCAGAGCGATGTGTCAAGCACTTATTACAATAACTCGTGGATGAACTCGCTCTATGGATACTACGGTGGCTACGGCACTTACAACAACTCGTACTATAACAACTACGAGAACTACTACGACGATAACAAGTCGATACGCTTGTTTGGCGCATCTATAGGCTGGGGTAAGCGTCTGCGCTGGCCCGACGACTACTTCCAACTGTCGGCCACGCTCTCTTATCAGCGCTACATGCTGAAGGACTGGCGCTACTTTATCATCTCGAACGGTAATTGTAACAACCTGAACCTGGGACTGGCACTTACACGTACTTCAACCGACAATCCGCTCTTCCCACGTCATGGCTCTGAGTTCACACTCTCCGTGACGCTCACTCCACCCTGGTCGCTCTTCGATGGCAAAGACTATGCTAACTTGGCTACCACTGCCACCTACAACAAGAACCGTGAACAGTATAATCTGGAGCAACAGCAGAAGTTCCGCTGGATTGAATATCACAAATGGAAGTTCAAGGCACGTACCTTTACGGCACTCACCAACGGACAGAAATGCTTAGTGCTCATGACACGCATAGAACTCGGTATTCTGGGCAGCTACAACAAGGATAAGAAGTCTCCCTTCGAAACCTTCTATATGGGTGGCGACGGTATGAGCGGCTACTCAACAAGCTATGCTGAAGAGACCATCGGTCTGAGAGGATATGAGAACGGTTCGCTGACCCCCTACGGACAGGAGGGTTACGCCTACGACCGTATGTCGCTGGAGTTGCGCTATCCCTTCATGTTGGGCAACACCACCATCTACGGTCTGGCCTTTGCAGAAGCAGGTAATGCATGGCACGACGTGAAGGAGTTCAACCCCTTCGAGATGAAGAAATCGGCTGGTGTAGGTGTACGTATCTTCCTGCCAATGGTGGGATTGATGGGTATCGACTGGGCCTACGGCTTCGACAAAGTGTATCAAGGCACTGCCCAGGAGAAGAGAGGTGGCAGCAACTTCCACTTCGTGCTCGGACAGGAATTCTAATAAATTGAAGATTGAAAATTGAAGATTGAAAATTGAAGATTGAAAATTGAAAAATTGAAGATTTCATGTGTATCGCGGCTCACCCGCGATGAATAAAGGATTGAGAGTTATGATTAGAAAAGCTATTTTGACTGCCATCATGTTCATGGCAACAATGACGATGAATGCCCAGAAGTTCGCCTTGGTCGACATGGACTACATCTTTAAGAACATACCGGCCTATGAGCGTGCCAACGAGCAACTGTCTCAGGTATCGCGCAAGTGGCAGGCTGAGGTCGATGCACTGAGCACCGAGGCTCAGACCATGTACAAGAACTATCAGAACGAGGTGGTGTTCCTCTCAGCCGAGCAGAAGAAGGCCCGTCAGGATGCCATCATGGAGAAGGAGAAGCAGGCTGCCGAGCTGAAGCGCAAATACTTCGGACCCGAAGGCGAACTGTTCAAGAAGCGCACATCGCTCATGTCGCCCATTCAGGAAGAGGTCTATAATGCCGTGAAGGATATTGCCGACCTGCGTGGCTATCAGCTCGTGCTCGACCGTGCCAGCGACACTGGTATCATCTTCGGTTCACCAAAGATCGACATCAGCAATGAGGTACTCCGTAAACTGGGATATTCCAACTAAAGAAATAAACCTTATCCCATTTGCATAGTCTATATAAAAAAGAACATCACCTATCAAGAAATAGGAAAACAAGTAATCACAAATAAAAAAACGAAAACAAAAATGAAGAAACTTTTTTTAGCACTGATGATGCTGCTCCCTATGGCAGCTATGGCACAGGCAAAGTTCGGCCACGTAAACACACAGGAGATCATTCAGCTTATGCCTGAGTTCACCACTGCTCGCAACGAGATTGAGGCACTCACAAAGCAGTATGAGGCCGACCTTAAATTGATGCAGGACGAACTGCAGAAGAAGGGCGAGGCATTCGAGAAGGAACAGGCCACACTGCCCGATAACATCAAACAGCGTCGTCAGCAGGAGCTGCAGGACATGTATCAGAAGATTCAGCAGAGCTATCAGGACAACCAGCAGGCACTGCAGCAGGCTCAGAGCGAGAAGATGCAGGCCATCACCACCAAGATGCTCGATGCCATCAAGACAGTAGGTACTGAGGGCGGCTTCATCTACATTATGGAGATGGGTTCTGGCATTCCCTTCATCAACACCACTCTTTCAACCGATGTCACTGCACAGGTAAAGGCAAAGCTGGGTCTGAAGTAAAACAGACGGCAAAAAATAATAGCCAAAATTTAAAGAATTATGGCCATAATTTTCGGAATTATGGCCATAATTCTTTTTCGTCCCTCCGCAGTCGTCCCACCATCAAGGGCAAGACAAACGCAGATTTCTATTATTTCTCTGAAAAAAATAGCCTGTTTAGCATTTTTTTTGTATTTTTGCAAGCGAACAGAAAAGTTATACAAACAGTATTTAATGATTAAAACAAACATAGAAATGAACTTGAATCGAAAAATCTTTATTACACTTTTCTCCCTGATGTTTTCCTTTACGATGTTTGCACAAACATTGGGAGTTCCTGCTACCACGGAATCACCTTCGAAGGCCATCAGTTTCGGATACCTCAGCTACGATCAGGCACTAAAGGGCATGAAGGCATACGCTGCGGCTCAGGAAAAGTTGCAGGAACAACGGGCAGCATACGAAGCTGAAGCGAAACGTGTGGAGGATGAATTTAACCAGAAGTATGAATCATTTCTTGAAGGTCAGAACGAGTTCCCACGAACCATCCTGCTGAAACGCCAGAACGAGCTGAAGGAACTCATGCAGCGCAACATGGAGTTTAATGCACAGGCACGCCGTGATTTGCAGACGGCTGAAGAAGAGGCTCTCAAGCCTATCAGGGCCAAGCTCAACGAGACCCTGGCTTCTATTGCACGCGAATTTGGATTTGCGCTGATTATCAACATCGATTCCAATGCCTGTCCTTACATTGACCCTGTGATGGGCAAGGACATTCAGGAAATGGTGGCTGAGTATCTGAAGAAGAGGTGAGAACTGGGAGGTGTGAAGTGACAACTGTATGGATATGAAAGAGTTGAAGACAATGTTGAGCAAAGAGGCCGGACCCATCGGAGTGTTCGACAGCGGCTACGGCGGACTGACCATCTTGCACGGCATTCGACAGCTGCTACCTCAGTATGACTACCTCTATCTGGGCGACAATGCCCGTGCGCCTTACGGTCCACGTTCTTTTGACGTGGTCTATGAGTTTACTCGTCAGGCCGTACACTATCTCTTTGAGCGCGGTTGCCAGCTTGTCATTTTGGGCTGCAACACCGCCTCGGCCAAGGCCCTGCGTTCCATTCAGCAGAACGATCTTCCGAAGTGGGATCCCGAACGGCGTGTGCTGGGTGTCATTCGCCCAACAGCCGAAGTTATCGGACAGCTCACCACATCGCGTCACGTTGGCGTGTTGGCCACCGAGGGCACCATCAAGAGTCAAAGCTACAATATGGAAATCAACAAGCTACACCCCGACATCAAGGTGTCGGGTGTAGCTTGTCCTTTTTGGGTGCCATTGGTAGAATACAACGAGGCCGACTCACCTGGTGCCGACTACTTTGTAAAGAAGCGCATCGACCAGCTTATGCGGCTCGATCCTGAGATCGATGCCATCATCCTGGGCTGTACGCACTATCCGCTGCTCATGCCGAAGATTCTGAAGTACATTCATCCCGGCGTGCGCATTGTGGCCCAAGGTGAATATGTGGCTGAAGCACTCGACAACTATCTGCAGCGTCACACAAAATTGGAGCAGCTCTGTTCAAAGGGAGGCTCCGTACACTATCTGACTACCGAGAATCCCGATACATTCAGCGAGCACGCTCAGATCTTCCTCCACGAACACATTGAAGTAGAGAAAGTCATCATCGACCGATGATTTGCAAAATGGTGATTTCCACCTATTCATTTTTCATTTATCATTTTTCATTTATCATTTAGCAAAGCGCCTATGCTCCTTCCCCACTACTACGACGGCCTGATTGAAGCCGGATGCGACGAAGCCGGACGCGGATGTCTGGCAGGTGCGGTCTATGCTGCCGCTGTGATTCTCCCACCTGACTACCAGAATGAGCTGCTCAACGACTCTAAACAGCTCAGTGAGCGCCGTCGCTATCAGCTACGTGAACAGATAGAACGCGATGCCGTGAGTTGGGCAGTAGGTATTGTCGGTCCTGAGGAGATTGATGAGATCAATATTCTGAATGCCTCTATTCTGGCCATGCACCGTGCGCTCGACCAGCTTTCGGTGCGTCCACAGGCCATCATCGTGGATGGCAACCGCTTCAAGCCGTACAAGAACGCTCAAGACGGTGATAAGCCACTGCCACACACCTGCATTGTGAAGGGCGACGGAAAATACCTCTCCATCGCCGCAGCCTCTATTCTGGCCAAGACCTACCGCGACGACTACATGAACCGCCTGGCTGAAGAATATCCGCAATACGACTGGCGCTCGAACAAGGGCTATCCCACCAAGAAGCATCGTGCCGCCATCAAGGAGTGCGGCATCACGCCCTATCATCGGAGGTCTTACAATCTGTTGGGTGACGGTCAACTGTCACTACAGTTCGAGGAATAAAGAGACCTCAAGTCCTGTAGTCCGTTGCAAAAAAGGGCTTTTCGGGTTGAGCAAAAAGAGAAACGCAACTGAATGAAACATGTCATCAGTTGCGTTTCTTTTGGTTGGACGACTCGGATTCGAACCGGGAATGACAGAACCAAAACCTGTAGTGTTACCATTACACCATCGTCCAATCGCTGTCTTAGCGGCTGCAAAGGTAATACAAAAAATTGAATATTGAAGATTGAAGATTGAAAATTTTTGCTTTGAGACTAAAAATCTTGCAAAAATCCTTACATTTTAAGTCACAGACCCCACCCCTACCCCTACCCTTGATGGGAGGGAAATAGCTATCGCCTTGATTGCACAATGGATTCCGCATGGCACTCCCCTCCCATCAAGGGTAGGGGTAGGGGTGGGGTCTGTGACTATCACTTTTAATCGTCTTAAGTTTAATCATTACTTGAAACAAAAGAAATCGGCCAAAATCAGGGGGATTTTGGCCGATTTCAATAATCAAGTTGATCTGTTATACTGATTACTTCACTGTGATGAGGTAGTAGTTCTTCTTGCCCTTCTGAGCCAGCAGATACTTACCATCGATGAGGTCGTCGGCAGTAACTGCTCGGTTCTGGTCGGTCAGTTTCTCCTTGTTCAGGCTCACACCACCACCTTGCACCATCTTGCGCATCTCACCCTTCGAGGGGAACACGGGAGCCACGGTGGTGAAGAGCTCTATGGCAGGCTGCCCCAGCTGGTCTTTCGAAATCTCAAACTTCTCCACACCGTCGAACACATCGAGGAACGTCTGCTCGTCGAGCTTCTCAAGGGCTTCCTTCGTAGCCTTGCCGAAGAGGATGTTCGAGGCTTCAATGGCCATGTCGAGGGCTTCGCGCGAGTGTACCATTACCGTCACTTCCTCAGCCAGGCGCTTCTGCAGCACGCGGCGACCGGGATCCTGCTTGTGCTCCTCGATGAGAGCATCGATGGTGGGCTTGTCCAGTGAGGTGAATATCTTGATGTAGCGCTCAGCATCGTCGTCGCTTACGTTCAGCCAGAACTGATAGAAACGGTAGGGAGTAGTGCGCTTGGGGTCGAGCCAGATGTTACCGCTCTCGGTCTTGCCGAACTTCTTGCCGTCGCTCTTGGTGATGAGCGGACAGGTGAGTGCGAAGGTCTCCACATCGTTGCCTAAGGTGCGACGGATGAGCTCCGTACCGGTGGTCATGTTGCCCCACTGGTCGTTGCCGCCTAACTGCAGCTTCACGCCCTTGTGCTGGTAGAGGTAGAGGAAATCGTAGCCCTGCAGGAGCTGGTAAGTAAACTCGGTGAACGACAGTCCGTCGCGAGCCGTTCCGTTCAGTCGCTGCTGCACGCTCTCCTTCGCCATCATGTAGTTCACGGTGATGTGCTTGCCCACCTCGCGTGCGAAGTCAAGGAAGGTAAAGTCCTTCATCCAGTCGTAGTTGTTCACCATTTCAGCGCGGTTGGAGGGTTCTGAGTTTTCGGAGTTCTCAGAGAACTCGGATTTCTCAGAATCGCCAAAGTCCAGGAACTTGGCCACCTGAGCCTTGATGCACTCCTGGTTGTGGCGCAGTGTCTCGTCGTTGAGCAGATTGCGCTCCTGACTCTTTCCTGAGGGGTCGCCAATCATGCCCGTTGCACCGCCGACGAGGATGATAGGCTTATGTCCGCAACGCTGCAAGTGGCGCAGCATCATGATGCCGCAAAGGTGACCTATGTGCAGAGAGTCGGCTGTAGGATCAGTACCCAGATAGGCTGTCACCATCTCTTTCTGCAGCAGTTCTTCCGTGCCTGGCATAATCTGAGCCAGCATACCGCGCCAGCGCAGTTCTTCAACAAAATTCTTTCTCATCGTATTTACTTCTTGTTTGAATTTTGGCTGCAAAAGTACGAAAAAAATGTAATCATGCCTAATTTGTTAGTTGTTTTTTCCTCTTTTCGCTTTTTATCTGTCGGATAATTCTTACTTTTGCAGGAAAAACGAACACGCATCTCCTCATTTATGCATCATTATTGCCGTAGAATCATGCTGTTTTTTGCCCTTGCAATCGTTTCTTTGGGAATATTTGGAACGTCTGGAAATAGGGGGGCATTTGGTGAAGCAACATGTCCTATGGTGCATATTACACCCGAACGTCTGCCCGACATGAATATTCCCCGTGGCGGACATTCCTTGTTTATGCTGAATGGCGAGCTGACAGTATTCGGAGGTCATACATTGGGCTTTGTGCCTACGCCAACGGCCGAATACTTCAGTAACGGTCAGTGGCATCAATTGCCGATGGTCTATACCCACGATGACGGAATATCCGTAGCCCTGCGATCGGGCAAAGTGCTGCTGGCTGGCGGTCATGCCGAACCACTGGGCATTGGTCAGTCGTTCATGGTGGAGTGGTATGATCAGGCATCGCACAGATTTGAAGGCTTTGGCTGTCTCGACACTAAACGTGCTGCTGCTTCGGCACTTGAACTTGACAGCGGTAAAGTGGTTATTTCTGGCAACCATTACAATCGCGATGCCATAGAGATGTTCGATGGAAAAAAGCTTTTTTATAAGATAAAAGATGTGTCGACGGAGCGCATCGTACCATACATACTTCGTATTGCTCCTGACAACGCAGTTATCATCAGCACTGAGAATACGAGATTTCAGCGTGGCAAAAGCGACTTCGTTGACCGAGTGAAAGGCGACGCTTTCCAAGTACCACTACTTCAGGAATGGCATCCGCAGATACTGGTTTTCTGCACCAACAACGATGACGGCTTCATCGGCGATGAGCAATCTGGAAGCTATATTCATCTTTTTCCGGTCTATAACGATAGTCTCCAGACAGCGATCATGGAGTTGCGCGACACTGTCTTCACCCTTTTCCCAACCGTTTCTCCGCTGCCTTTCTATGGGATTGAAGGCGATACGATAAGCTATGAGACCCGAGTCATGGCCGACAGGAATACTCACCGTGCCTATCTTCAGGGCGTTGATATAAAGGAGAGGCATTATTTCGCAGTCATAGCCTATTCACAACAGCCAGCACCCATGACGGTCTATTATACCGACCCATTGCCCGAATGCGGACTCAGCCCGTTTGTCATCACACCAGAAGGCAACCTCATTGTCTGTGGAGGACTGAACTATGGTCATGGGGATGTCATGCACGACAACTACGCCCCACTCTCCACTGTGTGGCTTTTCCGTTTTGCGCCTGACGAAGCCACAATAGGCACCGAGACCTCAATCTGGGGTTCTTTCTGGCTTTGGATGGCGGCAGCACTTGTCCTACTGACAGCCATCATCGTCGTTATCTTGATTAGGAAGAAGGGTCGTTCTTCTACCATCACAACAACGACCACAGATCCTATCGATAGTGAAGAGACGATAGTAGCTGTCGCCCCTTACGAGACACTCATGCAGCGCATCCGCGAGCTGATGACCGAACAACAGCTTTTCAAGCAGAGCGAACTGAAAGTGGCCGATGTGGCTGTCCTCCTGGGTACCAATGTACGCTATGTGTCAGACTGCATCAACCAGCTGGAGGGCCGTTCTTTTTCTCAGTTCGTAAATGGCTATCGTATTGACTATGCCAAACAACAACTGCGCCAGCATCCCGATATCAAGTTGAGCGCTCTTTCTTTGGAGTCAGGTTTTGCCAATGAGACCTCATTCTTTCGTGCTTTTAAAGTGCTCACTGGTATGACACCAAGAGAGTGGCTTGCTAAAACCAACTAACAAAAACGGAATTTGTTAGTCGGTTCTCTTGTTTTGTCAGTTCATCTGTACGTGTTTTTCGTATCTTTGCAACATCTTAAATTGCACGTACACTTATGAAAAAAGTGCCTAACGACACCATCGACCCTCTTTTTGACAGTATCTGCAAACTGATGGAAGAGCAACAGCTATTCCATAGAAGCAGACTGCGATTGTCGGATATTGCCGCCCAATTGGGTGTCAACAGCCGTTATATATCCGAGTGTATCAAGAATAACAGCGGATATACTTTCACGCAGTTTATCAATGACTACCGTATTAATTATGTGAAGCAACAGTTGCAACAGTTTCCCAACAAGAAGATAGCAGCTATCGCTTTGGAATCGGGCTTTGACAACGAGATATCGTTCTACCGTACCTTCAAGAACTTCACAGGTATAACACCTCGTGAATGGTTGGCAAAAGCCAGTAAATCGGATTGAGACGAATAAAAACTATCCTAAAGAAATACTAACTAAAAACCTATTAACAATGAAAAAACGACTGAACAGACTATTAACCCTGCTGGTGATCATGATGATGACCACGGGCGTGGCAATGGCCCAATCAGAAGAAGAGCCTGCACCACTGAACCTCAAGGTAACGGTCAACGTAGAGGAGGCTGGTACCCTGTTCGTGAAGATTATGGAACAGATTGAGGAAATAGGCGAGCTGAGCGATGTGGGCGAGCTTACCGTCACCGGCCAACTGAACGGCGATGACTTCAATGTGCTGCGCAACCAGATGACCAACATGACACTGCTCGACCTTTCGGCCACAACCGTAGAGAACGGCGAGGACATCTGGCTGGGCAATTGGGACTCCAAGCTGCGCCGCTGTTTGCTGCCACGAACGGCTACCACGCTGCGCTGGCAGTGCTTTGATTCGTGCAGCGAGTTGCGCAGCGTGGTGCTGCCCGAAGCACTGACGGCCATCCCAGGCAGCTGCTTCAGGGAGTGTGCCCATTTGGAGAGCATCGACATACCGGCTACAGTGACCAGCATTGGTGACTATGCCTTCGGTGGCTGTGTGAATTTGGAGAGCATCGACATACCTGCCATGGTGACCATGATTTATGACGGTGCCTTTAATAACTGTGTGTCGCTCAAGAGTATCGAGCTGCCCCAAGGCTTGACAGATCTGGGAAGCGATTCCTTCTGGGGGTGTAGTGGACTGACCAGCATCGAGCTGCCACAAGGCTTAACAAATCTGGGAAACTCATCCTTCAGACAATGCAGCGGACTGACCAGCATTGTGCTGCCTGAAGGAATCAAGGCGATTCCCGATGGCTTCTTCGAGGAATGCTCGAGACTGAGCGAGGTGAAACTGCCGGCCAGTCTGGAGGTGATTAATAGTAGTGCTTTTGCGAGTACAGCCTTCAGGACGTTCACTTTGCCTGAAGGTGTGAAAATAGATGGTGGCGGTGCGTTTTCCAACTGCGACTCGCTGCGCACGTTCTACTTCCCCGACGGACTCATCGACAAGTATGACGTAGGCTATGAGACCTTCCGTGGCTGCGACTCGCTTCACTATGTACGTCTGCCCGAGACACTTACCGAGATACCCAGTTGGTTCTTTGGCGGCACATCGCTCGACACTATTGCCCTGCCGGCATCGGTTCGCAAAATAGGCGAGGGCGCTTTCCATGAACTTCACGGATTAAAGAGAGTGGTACTGCCAAATAGCGTCACCATGATTGAAGGGAATGCCTTCATGGGCTGGGATGGCGAGGAGATGGTATGGCCCGAGACGGTCACTACCATCAGCGATGGGATGTTCACGGGATGCGAGAATCTGCGCAAGATTGATATTCCACAGACCGTCAGCGCTATCGGCGCCAATGCCTTCTCGTATTGCTCCTCACTACGCAGCATCCGTCTGCCCGAAGCTGTCACCACAATCGCTTCGGATGCCTTCTTGAATTGCTCAAAACTGGAGGATGTTACGCTGTCTGCTCAGCTGAAAACCATCGGCGTACAAGCTTTCAGTTACTGCAATCAGTTGAAGCATATTGACCTGCCAGACGGGGTGACCTCCATCGGCGATAAGGCTTTCTGCGATGTTCCCCTGCAAAGCCTCACGTTGCCTAAGGCCTTGAAGACCTTGGGCTATGAAGCTTTCACAGGCGGTAGGTACACCCATGTGGCAGTGCCAGAGGGTGTGCTCACCATCGGAGACGGTTGCTTCAGCAGCGACAGGCTGAAGGTGTTCGATCTGCCCACGACAATCATCGCACTGGGCACAAATTTCGTGTCGGGAGAGAAAGCCTTGGACAGCCTCATCATCCGTGCCATGATACCTCCCTATGGGGGATACATTGAAGGTAACATCACTAATGGCACACTCTATGTGCCTGCCAAGACGCTGTCGTTCTATCAGAACAAAAGCAACTACAACCGGATGGCAAGTATCCAGCCCATCGATGTAGCCGTGGACAAACTGACGATTACCGGATACACTGCCATCACACCCAACAATAGCCTGGGCACCGATAAGGTTGATGTGGAGTATCGCTCGCTCTATGGCAGCGGTCTCAGCGTGAGCGCCAAGGAGCGACCGCGCCTCTCAGTAGAGGAGGGCGCACAGCTCAACATCGGTACACTCTCCATGAACTTCGACCTTGTGGACATTCCTATGGCTTACTGGTGGGAGGAGGATCCACCATTTAAGTTCGATGTACTGTTCAACCGCGGAACCATTGCCTGCGACCAGTTAGACCTGGGATGTAAGATAGATTATGAAACCTACTTCACACCGTCGTTCGATGTACACATGTACGACATCGTTCCCGAACTGCCCAACACACCCTATGTCATCTACCGATACGACGGTGCTGCGCGTGCTGCCGGAAATTTCAGCAACACGTGGGTGAGGGTGAGCAATGACGAGATGCTGCGTGCCGGACAGGGCTATGCCTATATAGGGGATAAGACTATTACGAAAGACGACAAAGGGGAGTGGAAGAAGGAATGGAGCACCCTACACTTCCGCTCGCATCAGGGTGGCACCGACTATCTGACCACCGCTGGCGACATCACCCTGCCGCTCAACCACTATCAGGGCGAGTTCTCCCACAACCGTAATTGGAACTTCATTGGAATGCCGTATGCTGCCTTCTTCTACATCCGCGGACTCGATTTCGATGGCCCCGTAATTGTGTGGAATCCCATCTATAGCGACTGGGACATAGTGACGGCACTCGACGACGACTATGTCATCCACCCCATGTCGGCAATCTTCATTCAGGCTCCCGACGGCCTCAACTCGCTCACTTTCGATGCCGACCGCCGTCAGTTTGGCAACCAGTTAGCCAAGGGCGACGAAAGCAACAGTCGCCGCGCCCTGCAACGTGCCGACAAGAATGCCCACCGTGTTGTGTTTAACGCGATACTGTCGCGTAACGCGGAGGCCACCGAACAGGCGGAGGCTCCTGTGACAGCCACCACCCGCTTCGTCATCAACCCCGAAGCCACCACTCGCTACGACATTGGTCGTGATGCGCCTGCAATGGCTGCTGACAACGCTACCTTGCTTTACACTATGGCTGGCGGCGTGGCCTATGCAATCAACGAGCGACCACTGGACGATGGTATCATACGCCTCGGCATGCAGTTGCCCAAAGCAGGTTCCTATAAGATGAGTCTTGCCCTGAAGACAGGAACCCTCTATAGTAGTATTGCTGAGGATGTTTGGCTCGTTGACAACGAAACCAATACCCGCAGGCTACTGCTCCATGCCGATGGCACACCAGCTGAGCCTTATACCTTTGAGGTTGCTGAGGCAACCACGCTCTCTTCTCGCTTCCTGATTGCTATTGGCAATGCCGATCCAACTGCTATTACCGATATTGACGAAGCCCAGCCGCAACGTATGGACGGTCTTTTCAATCTGGCCGGTCAGCGCATCAGCGCTCCTCAGCGTGGCATCTATATTAATAATGGTAAGAAAGTATTGAAGTAAAACATCATCAACGCTAAAAACCGAACGATTATGAAAAAGCTATTCAATATATTCCTACTGTGCCTACTGACCCTCACGGCCACCGCACAGAGTCCGAAAACACACCGTCTGAGCGTGGAGACACTGCCAGAAGGTGTAGTGTCGGTCACCGTCTCTTTCTTTGCAGATATTGTTGACGACGGCGGTGTGACAAGCTCAACACAGTTTTACTATTGTACCGACACACTCAATAATGTGCAGGTTCCCGTAGGTGCTCCGGTAGAATTTCGTATTAGTTATAGGAGCTATGACTTTGCTCTGAAAGAGTGGACTCTCAACGGTCTGCCATACACATTTGAAAACCAGACACCGAAGGCTTCATATTTAAGTTTCACCATGCCCGATGAGGATGTGAAACTGAGAGGATTCTTTGAGTACGACCCAGAAGCCCCTGGCTACCAGCCCGGAGCCAACTCGTGGGATCCTGAAACAGGCACACTCATCTTGGATTACGGATACAGTTACCCGGCAGGCTTCACCGTAGACGACTACGACAAGGTGATACGTTTCATCTCACATGGTTTCGGCAATATCTATGACTTCAAGAACTGCCTGGTCTACGACCTCAGCCGCTCAACCATAGAGACCATCAAAGGTGGAAACTATGGAGGGCCCATGAGCGAATTGGGCATTCAAGAAGTGCTGTT
>JAEEGH010008405.1_pt1 | contig 24415 bp, 18 predicted proteins | sample 9134181 | NCBI WGS metagenome assembly JAEEGH01 (sample SAMN16246544, study PRJNA631951) | gut metagenome | biome: gut microbiome; feature: rumen; material: DP-attached | host: Bos | place: Iran: Karaj | collected 2018-10
ATCGTTTATATTTCCGGTCAGATACAGGCGGGTTCGCAATTCGTTTTCAAATTTCTTTTCATGTTCCGTAATATTACGGTTGGCTTTTGCATAATAATAATACGCTTCACCGGTAACTGTTACATTATCGGATTTTTTCTCCAGCGATGCCACGCGCACACCCAGCGCATCCAGCTCCTCTGCGAACTCTGCAGCAAGTCTGTCAACGTTGGCGCCTTGCGCCATGGCTTTGGCAACAATCTGCGCCATTTCATACCGGGTCATCAGACGGTCACCCCGGAAAGTTCCGTCCAAATATCCTTCGATAACTCCCGCAGCAACCAGTTTTTCAACACTCCCGTAGGCCCAGTGTCCGGCCGGGACATCGGCAAATGGGTTCGCTGCGTATACAACCGCGGACAGGGTCGTTTGCATAACAATAAATGAAGCCGCCGCAAGCAGTGTTTTGAGAGTTAAACATCTTTTCATAATTATTCTTCCCTTATCCTTATTTCATACTTCAATAAATCACGGTATCCTTACAACAGTGTGGCAAACACAGAAGCCGCGGCTACCGTCAGAATTCCTGCAAGAGCGATAGACAGCGAGCTCATGGCACCTTCCACTTCGCCCATCTCCAGCGCCTTTACCGTCCCCAGGGCATGACTTGAGCAGCCGATTGCAATCCCTTTGGCAACCGGCTCCCGAATTCCGAAAACGTTACAGACCGTTTCCGCGAATATGTTGCCAAGGATGCCGGAGATGACGATGGAAGCTACCGTAATCGCCACATAACCGCCCAGTTCCTCCGCTACGCCTATGCCGATAGGCGTGGTGATGGATTTAGGCAGCATGGTCACATAGGACGCCCGGTTCAGGCCGAAGAATCGGGCAAAGGCCAGAACTGACAGCATGGTAATGATTACGCTGGACGCGATACCAAACATGACAGCCTTAAAATTCTTCTTCAGCGTATCCAGCTGGCGGTACAGAGGCACCGCCAGGCAGACGGTAGCCGGAGTCATCAGGTAACTGATGTATTTTGCACTGTTGTTGTATGTCTGGTATTCGATCCCGAAAAGACGCAGGAATACAACGGTAAAGATGATGGCAAGCAGCATCGGGTTCACCAGCGGATGTTTGATTTTTTGTTTCAGAACCGTGCCGGTGCCGTAAAAGAACAGCGTAAAGAATATGCCAAAAAAAGTTGATGTTTCCCAGAATGCGTTCATGAGTCAGGTTTCCTTTTCTTTTTGATTTTGTAAAAACCATTGGGTGATCCGTCCCGTGGAAACCATGACGATCAGCGTGACGGCGATAATAATGGTGACATAGGCTGTCAGGGACGCGCGCAGTTCGTCCCAGATATCGATCAGACCCACGGCCGGAGGAATAAACAGCAACGGCATAATGAAAATCAGAAAATCCGATACTTCCCTGACGTCATCAATTCGCAACGCCTTCCGCTCCAGCAAAAAGAACAGGAGTATTATTCCGTAAATACTGGCAGGTATCGGAAACGGAAGCAGCGCATGCAAAACTTCACCAAGGAACGAGAGAAATATGATGATGGTAAATTGTTTAAATAGTTTCAAAGCAGATAACTCCTGTGTAGCAATTTATTAAAGAGGATATTCACGTAAAAACAACAGTAATATTCACATAATCCTACATAATAATTTTACTTTAAGCTGATGATACAAAACAAGTGTATCACAGTTTTGTAACTAAAAAAAGCCCTGCAAATCAATTTGCAGGGTAATTATCTCTGGTGCGCCTGAGACGAATCGAACGTCCGCACCCGGTTCCGGAGACCGGTGCTCTATCCACTGAGCTACAGGCGCAATTTATAAATTGTACGAAAAGTATTGTAGCACAATTTACGTTTTTTCGCAAATTTTTTTCAAATTTATCACGAAACTGGATTTAATCTTTGTTTCCTTTACATTCGGGTTTTTTAAGAGTAAAATGTAATGTAAGCTTTTTAAATATAGTTAAAAAGTGCTTATTGATTTTTCAGAATATAATGACCATGAATTATTATCTAATGTAAGAAAGAAGGAACCCTATTATGTACAATCCCAAGTCATTACTGGCCGATGAGTTTATCGACCACCAGGAAATTCTGGATACGCTGGCCTATGCTGACGCCAACAAAGATAACAAAGAGTTGATTGAAAGCCTTCTGGAAAAAGCCCGCCCCCGCTGGATCAACGGGCAGCTGAACTGTACCGGCCTTACCCATCGGGAAGCTTCCGTACTTCTGGCCTGCGAAGATCCTGCATTAAACGAAAAAATGTTCAAACTGGCGGAAGAAATCAAGAAGGCGTTTTACGGCAACCGCATCGTTCTTTTTGCCCCGCTGTACCTTTCCAATTACTGCATTAACGGCTGCGTATACTGCCCATACCACAGCATCAACAAGAACATTCCCCGTAAAAAGCTGAACCAGGAAGAAGTAAAGCGGCAGGTCATCGCGCTGCAGGATATGGGACACAAGCGCCTTGCACTGGAAGCCGGTGAAGATCCGTTCCATAACCCCATCGAATACATTCTGGAATGCATCAAAACGATATATTCCATCAAACACAAAAACGGGGCTATCCGCCGTGTCAATGTGAATATTGCGGCCACCACCGTGGAGAATTACCGCAAGCTGAAGGAAGCAGGTATCGGTACCTACATCCTGTTCCAGGAAACGTACCACAAGGAAAGCTACCTGAAGCTCCACCCCTTCGGTCCCAAGCATGATTACAACTACCATACGGAAGCTATGGACCGGGCCATGGAAGGCGGCATCGACGATGTCGGCCTGGGAGTATTGTTCGGACTGGAGTTGTACCGCTATGAATTCGCGGGCCTGCTGATGCACGCGGAACATCTGGAAGCAGTGCACGGCGTAGGTCCCCACACCATCAGCGTACCCCGCATCAAAAAGGCAGACGACATCGATCCCTCCGTATTCGACAACGGCATTTCCGATGATATTTTCGCCAAGCTGATCGCACTGATCCGTATCAGCGTCCCCTATACCGGTATGATTATCTCCACCCGGGAAAGCCAGGAGGTCCGCGCGCGGGCCTTGCACCTGGGCATCTCTCAGATTTCCGGTGCTTCCCGCACTTCCGTAGGCGGTTACGACGAGCCGGAACGTCCCCACGACACGGAGCAGTTCGACGTATCCGACCAACGCACGCTGGACGAAGTCATCGCCTGGCTCATGGATATGGGCTTTATTCCTTCCTTCTGCACCGCCTGTTACCGGGCGGGCCGTACCGGTGACCGTTTCATGAGCCTGTGTAAGACGGGACAGATCCAGAACTGCTGCCATCCCAACGCGCTGATGACACTGAAAGAGTTTCTGGTGGACTACGCTTCAGAAGAAACACGCAAAAAAGGCGACGCTATGATTACCCGCGAAATCCCCACCATCCCCAATGAAAAAGTTCGTTCCGCTCTGGTGAAATATCTGGAACGCATCGAAGGCGGGGAGCGGGATTTCAGGTTCTGATTCTGTTCTATATTATTTTATACCCGGTCACGTAATTCTTCGCGACCGGGTTATTTGTAACATAAAGGAATTGTCATGTGGCAATACATTAAGCGCTATGCGCACTTCGCGATTATCGCCGCGCTGTTCATGGGTGGCGAAGTACTGATGGATTTAATACAGCCGGGCCTGATGCGCCGCATCGTGGACGACTGTGTGCTGGGCCTGAACAACAACGGCGTGGGTAACATGGAACTGATCTGGCGCCTTGGCGCCCAGATGATCGGCATGGTGCTCATCGGTTGCTGCTTCGGTTCCCTGAACAACGTGTTTGTCAACATGGCCAGCCAGAACATGGGCAACGATCTGCGCAAGGACACGTTCCGGAAGATCATGACCTTTTCCTTTCCCCAGATTGAAAGCTTCGGCGCCGGCTCCCTCATCACCCGCATCACCAATGACGTGACCCAGGTGGAACGCCTCATCGCCCAGTTTGTCCGGGGCATGGTCCGCACGGTGCTGATGACCATCGGCAGCCTGTACTTTATGTACACCCTCAGTCCGGATTTTGCTTTTATCGTGCTGTGCGCCCTGCCATTTATCATCGGCACCATGGCTTTCTGCCTGCGCAAGGTGAACCCGCTATTTGCCCTGCAGCAGGAAAAGCTGGACGTTGTGAACGATTTGCTGCAGGAAGACATTTCCGCTATCCGCATCATCAAAGCCTGTGTGCGGGAAACCTACGAAAAGCTCCGTTTCGGCAAGGCCAACGGCGATCTGATCAAAACCCAGTTGAAGGTACTGCTGACCCTTGCCTTTATGGGCCCCGTGGTCAACATGCTGATGAACCTGACCATCGCGGCCATCCTCTGGTATGGCGCCAGAGATGTGCTGGAAGGAACCGCTTCCCCCGGCAGTATCATGGCAGCTATCACCTACACGACGCAGTTGTTAATGGGTATCATGATGCTGATGATGCTGTTCCAGAACATCTCGCGGGGTTTCATTTCCTGGAAACGGCTGGCGGCCGTGCTGCATCTGGAGCCGGAGATTCAGGACGGAAAATATGCAGGGAACACTGACGGAAATGGCCTCATTGTATTTCGTGACGTTTCCTTTGCCTACCCCGGCAGCAATAAAAATGTGCTGGAGCATATTAATCTTACTATAAAGCCCGGCGAGACTGTTGCCATCATGGGGTCCACCGGCAGCGGCAAGACCACGCTGATCAATCTCATCCCCCGTTTTTATGACGTAACGGAAGGCACCATCTGTATCGATGGCGTGGATGTACGGGATTACAAAGTCAGTGCTCTCCGGAACAAGGTTGCTGTTGCGCTGCAGAAAAGCGAACTGTTCAGTACTTCGGTGAAAGAGAATATCGCCTGGGGCAGCCCGGACGCTGCATACGAAAGAATCGAACACGCAGCCCATATCGCCCAGGCCCATGAATTTATCACACCGCTGGAACAGGGTTATGATACTGTCGTGGCTGAACGGGGCATGAGCCTCTCCGGCGGGCAGAAGCAGCGTGTGGCCCTGGCGCGGGCCGTTTTGAAAAAATCCCCTATTATGATCTTTGATGATGCTACCAGCGCGCTGGATTTGAAAACAGAAGCCAACTTTTACAACGAGCTGGCAAAAACAAGTCCTGACAGCACAAAAATCATCGTAGCACAACGCATTGCTTCCGTACGACGCGCCAACCGAATTTTAATTCTGGAAAACGGAACAGTCATTGCGGAAGGAACGCATAAGGAACTGTTAAAGAACTGCGCTATTTATCAGGACATTTATCAGTCCCAGGTCGGCGATGTCGTCCCCGAAGAAAACAAAAGTGAGAATGAACCTGCGACACAACAAACGCACAAAAATGCAACGCCGGAAAAAGAAAATACTGTAATGCCATCTTCCCGTACCGGAGAGGGGGTGAGCGCGCATGAGTAAAGACGTAAAAGCCCAGGCCCCACAGCCCGGCATCGGTCCCCGCCGAGGCAACCGGTTCGCGGAAACGGAATACGCGAAAGATATTGGATGGACTTTAAAACGCATCGCTTCCTACTTCGTAAAAGAAAAGAAACTGGTTTTCGGTATGCTGGCGGCAGTACTGGGCGGTACCCTTGCGGGTATCTACGCTCCCATGCTCCAGAGTAACGCAGTGGATATCATTGCCGGACAACGTAACGGTGATTTGAAAACAACATTGGTCTACATGCTGGCGACCTACCTTGCGGTGAGCCTCATGCGGCTGGCTCAGGGCGTCTTCAGCGCAAAGCTGAGCCTTCGCATCGTAAAGCAGTTCCGGGAGGAACTGTTCGGCAAGGTCATCGACCTGCCTGTCAAATACACAGATACCCATTCTCACGGTGACGTGATGAGCCGCATGACCAACGATGTGGAAAACATCTCCACCACCGTTTCCCAGGCCCTGCCTTCTTTGTTCAGCGGCGTTCTGACCATTATCGGCACCGCCGCCATCATGATCTGGTATTGCTGGCAGCTGGCACTGTTAAGCTGCGGCACCATCTTCCTGACCGTCATCGTTACCCGTCTGTTATCTTCCTTTGTCCGTAAATACTCCAAAGAACGGCAGACCCTGCTGGGCAGTATGAACGGAACCGTAGAAGAAATCGTCAACGGTTACCGTACCGTCGTAGCCTATAACCGGCAGGATCAGTCCGCGGAAAAATTCTGTGATGTTTCCGACAGGCTTACAAAAGCAGGTATCCGCACCGAAGTATGCAGCGGTGTCATGGGCCCTGTCATGAACTGCATCGGCAACGTAGGTTTCGTCATTATCGCTGCTTTCGGTGGTTACTTTGCCATCCATGGCATGATTTCCGTAGGCGTCATCTCCGCTTTTATCGTGTATGCCAAACAGTTCAGCCGGCCTATCAACGAAATCGCCCAGATTTACGGACAGCTGCAGTCCGCCATCGCCGGCGCGGAGCGGGTCTTCCAGGTGCTGGATGAGACCAGTGAAGATTTGTACGGTCTGATCTGGGAAGACCAGGAGCATGTTTCTGTCCGTTTCGAAGATGTGGAGTTCGGTTACGTACAGGGAAAACCGGTGCTGAAGGATTTCAACCTCACCATCCCCGCAGGCAAAAAGGTAGCGCTGGTGGGTTCCACCGGCAGTGGCAAGTCCACCGTGGTCAACCTGCTGATGCGCTACTACGATGCTGACAAAGGCGCCATCTGGATCAACGAACAGAACGTGGAAGAAATCACCCGGGACAGCCTGCGCAAGCATGTGGCAATCGTGCTGCAGGACACGGTCCTGTTCTCCGATACTATCCACCATAACCTGCAATACGCCAACGAAAAAGCTACGACGGAAGAAATCAAAAAGGCAGCGGAGATGAGCCGCTGCCATGAAATGATCGAGCTGCTGCCCCAGGGTTATGAAACCCTGCTGACCGGTGCCGGTGAAAACATCAGCCAGGGCCAGAGACAGTTGCTGGCCATCGCCCGGGCCTTTGTGGCCAATCCCCGCATCCTGATTCTGGACGAAGCCACCTCCAATGTAGATACCCGTACGGAAAAGGCCATCCAGGACGCCATGCTGGAAGTCATGAAAGGCCGCACCAGCATCGTCATCGCCCACCGCCTCTCCACTATCCGGGATGCTGATTTAATCGTGGTGCTGGACCAGGGGCGTATTGTGGAACAGGGCAGCCACGATGAACTGCTGGCACGGAAGCAAAAGTATTACGATTTATATATGACGCAGTACGCCGGGTTTGCTACATAACACGGCGCCATCCTTTTCTCCAACCTTGATACTAAAAAATCCGGGTGTGTGCTTCACCCGGATTATCTTTTTTTGACAGCTCTCTTGATTATGAAAGAAAGAGGCATCTGACACAATGTCTGGTGCCTCTGCGGCTGATCGTATCAATCACCGCATTCCTCTTCAAATCTTCGGTTTTCCTTTGTTGTCTTTATAAATTGTTTTACACTGGGGACAGGCCCAGAAAAAGCCGTACCGGCTTTTCTTTTTTTCTAAGACCACATTGTCTTTCGGGCAGTGTTCAATAACCGGATTCCCTGTTTTGTCCACTGCATAGAAGACGGTTTTCTTCGTAACCGGCGATACACACTTTTTGTCATCACAGACATAAAAATGTTGTTTTGTTTTGGCAGAATAATGGCAATTCAGTGTCTTTTTACCACACACGGGGCAGGTATACATTTTCGCCGGCGCCACCTCCCTCTGTTTCATCACCGGCTGCCCGTTTTTATCTACGTCATAGTAGACCGGCTTTCCGGTCACCGGGGACACGCAGGCCGGGTTGTCGCAGACAAAGAATGCTTTTTTTGTTTTCCTGGAAAAATGTTTTACCAGACGGCCCGTATTGCAGAGAGGACATTTGACCAACTCATAACCGGGGAATTGATGCCCTTCCGCATATGTGATGTTCCTGTCTATGGTATTGTAAATATCCTGTTTGAACTGTTCAACTGACCCTTCTCCTGCCGCAATCTCCGCCAGAGCAAACTCCATTTCCGCCGTGGTGTCCGGTTTCGTAAGGGACACGTCTACGTTATCAATGAGCTGGAAGCCGAGTTCTGTCGGTACCAGTTCCTTCTTTACCTTTTCCATGAAAGGCATCTGGGTCTGTTTGCTGCCACGGATACCCTGCAGTTCGGAAATGATGGTATCGCGTGTGGCAGGCGTTCCGATTCCTTTTACTTCCTTTAATTTCTCCCGGTTGGGATTTTTCGGATCCATGAAGCGGTAAATGTTGGCCATGGCCGCCAGCAGCGTACCTTCTGTGAACCGTTTGGGAGGTTTTGTTTCCTTTTCCATCAGGTCCACCGTATCTGGTTTTCCCAGGTTTTCGCCTTTGATCAAATCGGGAAGAGACAGATTTTCCTCTTCCGTGTCGGTTTCGGAAGCATCTTTCTTTTTACTCTGGCCCGTAAACACCGCTTTGAAGCCAGGTTTCAGGATTGCTTTGCCGCTGCCCTTGAACAATTCATCCACCAGAAGAATTTCAAAGGTAATCGTTTCGAACTCGCAGGGCGGATAGAACTGCATCACATACCGTTCCGCAATCATAGTATAGATTTTCTCTTCCGTGGCGCCTAACTGTAGTGGAATTTCCCCCGTGGGGATAATGGCGTGGTGCGCCGTCACTTTTTTGTCATTCCACGCTCTGGAAAATAATTTGGGATCAGCCTGCTCCGCACCTCTCACATTACGCCCCGCAAGCTTTTTCAGGATGCGGAACGCGTCCTTATGCTGAGCTTTGGGAATGTAATTGCAGTCCGAACGCGGGTAAGACACAAACTTTTTCTCATACAGCGACTGCACCGTGGACAGCGCGAGCTTTGGAGATATGCCAAAACGGGCATTGGCTTCCACCTGCAACGTGTCCAAAGAATACGGCAGTGGCGGCGCCTCCGTGCCTTTTTTCCGCGTCACCTTCTGCACGATGCCATCGGCAGGCAGTACTTTTTGCCGCACGGTCTCCGCAATCTGTTTATCTAACAGACGGCCGTCTTCGTCTAAAGCGATCTCCTTTTCATCAGGGTGCCATAACGCGGTGAAGCGGATCCCTTCTTTTGTGAAAGCCGCTTTCAGCTCATAATACTTGCGGACCACGAAATCCCGTATTTCCTTTTCCCGGTTGACAACCAGCGCAAGCGTGGGAACCTTAACCCGTCCGATATTCCATACAGCCCCCGGCGAAAACTTTGACGCGTTCGTGGTATAACAACGGGTCAGGTTGATCCCTACCAGCCAGTCTGCCTGTTCCCGTGCCAGGCCAGCCGCATACAGGTTCTCATATTTTGCGTTGTCCTCGATGCTTTCAAACGCCCGCTTCATGCTCACGTCATCCTTGGCGTTTATCAGAATCCTCCGCACCTTGCCACGGTAATTACAGTAGTGCAAAATTTCCTCAATCAGCAGCTGCCCTTCCCGGTCCGGGTCACCGGCATGGATGACCTCATCCGCAGTCTTTAAAAGACCAGCCACCACCTTGAACTGTGCACTGGAACGGGCAATTACCTCATGTTGCCATACCGCCGGGAAAACGCGGTAATTGGTCCACCTGGCGTAACGTTTATCATAAGATTCCGGCGTCGCCAGTTCCAACAGATGCCCAACTGCCCAGGTAACAATGGTTTCATCTTTCCGGTAAAAGCCAGTGCCCTTTTTGTACCCTCCGGACGGCCAGAGATAGTCTGCAATAGCCTTGCCAATGTCCGGTTTTTCTGCAATATAGAGTGTTTGCATGGTTTCTGGAGCCTCTCTTAATATCCCATATCTTCATCAATCAAAACTACTTCCATATCCGTGTGATTCATCTTGCGCCAGTAAATGACCTGTGCACTGCAAATCCGCTGCGGACTCCGGCAGTCATAGCAACGATCTTTTTTAATTGCGCACGGAGTTTTATATCCGTGCCGCTCTGCATTCATAGGCGCTGCCACGTTGCGTGCCCGGAACGCAGCTTCTTCCAGGGTGGGGCAGATTTTGTTGCGGCTGATAACAAAATACACTTTTTTATGGCCGTACAGGGAGCCCGCTATCCGGTTTCCCACCCCGTCGATGTTCACAATTTCTCCTGTTTCCGCCAGTCCGTTGGCAGAGAGAAGAAAAATTTCCGTGGTGAGGCAGTCCCGGGCCGTGGAATAAAAACCTTTTCCTTCCCGGGGATACATGGGATGATAAACGTCGTTATGTGTCTGCAGCATTTCAAACAGATGCATCTGCAGCAGTGTTTCCGAATCCCCGAATCCCACAGTCATGCCGTCTATTTTTCCATTCAGATATCCTGCCGCTTCGGCTCCCGTATTAAAACAACTCACTTCATATCCACGTCTTTTTAGTGCTTCTGCAGTTTTTGTCAGGTCCATACTGTTTCGCCCTCCCTTTTCATAACAGTTCCGAAAAAATCGTACCTCGGTCAAACTTATATCTGCATCTTACCGATTATTTCTGACAGTGGGGACAGTACACGCTGCCTCGTCCACCAACTTTGATTTGTTTTAATTCCGCGCCACACTTTCGACAGGGCAGCCCTTTTCTTCCGTACACCTGAAGAAACTCTTTGTTGTTCCCCATCTTTCCGTCTGCATCCTGATAATTGCGGAAAGTGGTTCCGCGATTGCGAAGCCCCCGGGCAATCACCCGGTTTACCGCTTCATATAATTCATGAATCTGCTTTAACGTCAGTTTATCCGTATAACGTGTTGGCCGGATTCCTGCTGTTGCCAGCGCTTCATCCGCATAAATATTTCCCATGCCTGCTATTTTATGCTGGTCCAGAATGAAACATTTTACCATCTGATGGCTTTTTTTCAGCATTTCTTTCAGATAGGCTTCCGTGAATTCCGGGGACAAAGGTTCCGGACCTAAACCGGCATATCCCTCGTCTTTCCAGAGATCGTTGCCGCCGCACAGACAAACCGTTCCAAAGGTACGGATGTCGGTAAACCACAAGTTAAGTCCGTCTGACAGGGAAAAACGTATTTTTGCATACGGCGGCTCCGATGCTTCACCGCGTAAGACCAGCAGGGCCCCGGTCATCCGCAAATGAGCAAGGATATATCGTCCATCATCCAGCAGAAATGTCAGGTATTTGCCTCTGCGCTGCACGTCTGTAATTGTCCGCCCTTCCACGCCCATAATAAAATCCGGCACTGCCGGATGGTGTATCATACGGGGCAGCCGGACTTCTGTTTTTAAAATTGTTTTGCCTTTTATATGGGGAAGCAGCGATACCCTCACCTGCTCCACTTCCGGCAGTTCCGGCATGATCTCGCCTCCTTATATCACAATATGCGGAACAGTCAATGTTTCTAATTATGAAACGCGTACATATCCATATAACATGTCTTCATCATATCATTATTTCAGAGTCCCGTGTTTCTCCCGCAGGCTTTCCGCAATATCTTCCATTCTTTCATAATCATCACGGATGGGATCGTCGCCATACCGGTTCGCCCCGACAGTCCCCCGCTTGCATGCCAGGTACACCCCCCAGGCAATGTTGATGTAGGGAACGGCGCCTAACAGAAGCCACCATCCGCTTTTATCTAGGTCATGACACCGGCGTACCCCCAGCGAAAAGCCCATGAAAATAGCAAGTATAATCAACAGCGAATGCACAGTCACATGCAGCCAGAGCAAGTCTTTATGCAGATATTCCTGCCCCGGCTTTAACCCGCCCGCGAACAGATAAAACAATACGAAGGCAAGTATCACAGGCAGGAAAATCGCCACCAGGGAACGCATAATATACGGTTTACGGTTCAGCCTTCCGCTGAAGGTAAAAAAGGTTCTGTAGAGATAACTGATAAAACCGGATTGACTCATATAATCGCTCCTTCTTCACCTGAAGGAATCATCATCACAGCGCATGGTACACCGGGCACGTGATATCCCTCCCCAAGGCCTGGCAATGCAGGCAACGGCGTTGGAAACAGCAGTCCGCACATTCCCTGATTCTTTCTCCGGAACAGCGTAATGTTCGGAGAACAGGGGATTTTTCCCAATAAACAACAATGCCTTCTGTGTTACAGCAGCCAGCATGCGGCATTTCGGCATTCTTCTCTATGTACAGGCAGGGTGTAAAACTCCCGTCCGCCGCCACTGCAAAGAAAGACCGGCCAGCCTCACATCCACGCCCGATACCCTGATTGTCATTATACCTGGCATCTGTACCGCCCATAAAGGCCCGCAACTGAGAGAAGCAGGTTTCCACTGTAAGACGCATCTTTTTATCCTGCAACAGCACCTCTTGCGAGGCATTACGCTCTTCGTATTCCCTGATAAATGCAGTTGCCGCTTCCATCTGTGACCAATCAGGAAGTTGCGCCTTTATTTTGTTTCCGGCCTGTGGTTTCGCCCCGGTAATGAGAAGTTCCTGTACTCCCAGCCTGGCTGCTGTTTCAACAACTGCCTTCAGTTCTTCTGTATTGCCCCGATGCATATACCAGCGGGCACGCACGTTGCTGAATCGCATGTTTCGCAACAGTTGCAGAGTGGTCCGCGCTGCAACGTCCGCAACACCTTCCATATCCACAAGGAAAGTGTCCGCCCCGGCGGCAGCCGTGCGTCGGCCAGTTCTCCCGTCTCATCCTTCCGGGTGATATGACCGCGCTGGGCCAGCCGTTCCCTCATGGCAAAAGGAATTGCTGCAAAATTTTCTTCGCGGATATTTGCCGCAATCTCCGCGTCCACCACATCAATTGCGCCGTATAAACCGTTCACCAAAAGCGTTTTGCCTGCTATTTCTTTGTCGTCCCTGCCAATCAGCGGCAAGATAATTTCATATGTACTGGTTCTCATGAAAAGCCTCCCCATATAAATCTTTATACATTATAAATGTTAATTATACACGAAGTTTTCAGAAAAGACACTACTGCCAAATATAAATAAACTCCGAACAGGAAAAGTACTATTTGTCTGTTTTATTTCCTCCTGTTACCGATCTTTTCCGCGATGCTTGTTCCGGAAAGCAATGCAAGCAGTTCATATTTTACTTTTTTGTCTGACAGAATATCGCTAAAATCAAATAACGCGCCCTTTGTTGTAGAAGGTTCTGCGTTCCCGGCCAGGAAACGCGTTAATTCAGCTTCGATTAAATCAAGCATCGTATCCACAGACTGATACACTTTCTCTCTTTCCCAGGGAAGCACTCCCCGGCAATAAAAGGAAAGTCTCCCGGTGCAGCGGCCCGTCCCCTTTTCCAGCCCGAAGAACAACCTCTGCCGCTCCGCACTGAAATTACCAAATGCCGCAATCTGTCCTATCGCATCTGCCACAATTTCGTCAAGGGCATGGTTCTGCATATTCCCAAACAGCCGCAGCGTTTCATAATGGACACATTCATGGGCAAGCCGCAACCGGAAAGAACGCTCCATCCACAACTCTTCTTCCAGGCCAAGCTGTTGGGCCGTAACATTGCTGTAAGGCGCCTGTCCCAGAAGGATTACACGATGGCCACTGATGTTGTCTGCCCGGGCCGGCAAGGTAAAAGCGTTTACTGTAATCGGGACATCAGCTAAAACATCCCGGCCATTCAACATCGCTTCAACACGCCGGAAATCCTCGTGATTCCCCGTAGTAATAACCGGAAGGTGCCCTCCCAGAGTTTCTTTTAGAAAAATACGAAGCGCGCCTTTATCTTTCAAAGGAAATACCATACTGCTCCTGCAGGTAATTTCCATCAGAAAATCCAGCGCATCCTGTCCGGCCGCATCTTTCCAGCCGGCAACAAACGTTTCCGAAGGCAACGGCAGAACTGACGGCATTTCCGGTATTGGATAGCAGTGGGACAGATATTCGTTAATGGTTTTCATGCTTCACCTTTTCTTTCCCTGACAGTTTTATGGAAATCCATTCCTCAATGGGCAACCGGAACATAATGTTACCTGAGAACCTGCTTATGCTCTGCTATGACAAATAAAAGAACCTTTTTTGTCATAGTTTTGAACGATTTTTACGTTATAGTATGAGCAACAAAATGAAGGAGGTTGATACTATGAAGAAAATACTGGGAGGACTATTGGCCGTTACCGTTCTGACCGGCATCATAGGTTTGCACAGCACTGAAGCTGCCCCTCATCTTAAAAATCCGCCATCACATATAATCAGAATTGAACATCACAGACCCATTCACAGGTTCAGCCGGCATCACGGTTATGTTCTTGTAAGAGTACACAGGTGGCTTGACCATCGCGGCCACAGGCACATGGACAGGATCTGGCGCGACCGTCATGGCCACAGGCATCTGGAACGCGTTTTCTAAAACGATACTCAGCTAATCTGAAGTTCAACTTTGGATTAGCTGTTTTTTTGTCACGTTATGTATACTGCATTACCCTGCCCTGATACATAAATCACGTATTCATTATTCAGAACTACAACGCTTCCCGGTCTAACCTTTTTTCGTTTTTCTTTTAACACAACCCCGTCCATGGTCACATGTCCCTGCTCTATCTCATAGGAGGCCTGACCGCCGCTTTCCACAACGCCAGCCAGTTTCAGCAATGAAACAGCCGGAATATATTCTGTGTCAATTTCTATTGATATTTTTTTCATATTCTGTCCTCCGCCTCAGCCATCAACTGCCTGTTACAGCCTTATTTTTTTTATCCTGCTGTACACCCGGAGCGCATTATCATAATAAAACCCGCCCCAGTGCTCTTCCGGAACAATCTTGCCCAGGTTGCGGATATTATCCGGGATATTGATAAGCGGCCAGTCACTTCCGTACATGATCTTGTTCCATATTCCGTGATAATTCAACCACATGCGCACATATCTCTGAAAGTCCCCGATTTCCTGTTCCCTCTCCGGCGTCAGACGGTGTTCCCATAAACCGGAAAAATCCATGAAAACATTCTCGTTTTTGCTTGCCACCTCAAAGGCATCCACAATCCAGGGATTGCCCGCGTGACAGATAACAAAACGTACTTCCGGATGTCGGCATGCCGCTTCGTCTACCGTCAGCGGATGGGAATAACGCAGCCTGCCGTGGTGATTAGCGGTTTCCCCGCTGTGCATGGCCACGGGCACATCGTAGGCCTTCGCCAGTTCAAACAGAGGTTCATGACGCGGGTCATACAGGTGTACGTTCTGGTAGCCCATATAAAACTTTATGCCCAGACAATGCGGGTCGCGCTGCAGATAATATTCAAATTCCATAGCAGTTTTTTCGGCATTATCCGGGGTTATCTCTTCGCTTTGAACACCCAGGCAGTAACCTACATTATCAGGCTGGTTATACGGCTGCGCACAAAAAGGCTCTCCCCCGAGGTTTATAAGCCGGGGCGTCACTCCACCAAAACGGCAGGGCGCATCGTAACTGTTGCCCATGGCGACAGAAAACGCAATTTGGTTTGCTTCGCATATTTCCTGCCAGCCCTGACGGGAATTTTCATGATCCGCCAGCCTGGCCAGTTTATCAAAGCCTTCAATTCTGAAATAATGCATATGCGCGTCAATAATCATTTTTATCATGCTTTCTGCAGTCTGCCCGTTCTGCTGTTTTCTAGTTGTTGCTTCCTGAAATGAAGCACAAGGTATACTCCACATATTCGCAGAACATCATATCAAAAACAAAGAAGAAGGGAGCAAGTCCGTCGGGGCCTTCCAATTCCTCCTTCAGCTTTGTATCATCGTCAAAGACTGTCACACGAAGCGGCAAACCAAACAGGCTTTTCGTCTTCTCAGCGATAGCCTCCCATCGGTATTCACCGCTTACGTTTTTTAATGTTTCCTCAAAACCTTCTTCTGCCGGAACCAGTTTTGCCTTTCTGTTTCTTATTTCATAGAAATCATAGAACTCTTTCAAATAGTTTTTTTCATACAGGAGCTTGACGCCTACCTCATACTGCATCGCGAGGTCATTGAGCAGTTTCAGGTTTGCTTTCCAATCCTTATCGGCAATCATAGCGGAATCTCTCCTCTGAACAGTACGTTGAATACCGGTGAAAAACGGTCAAATGATGTCCCCTTGTAATTACCGGTTTGTAAGATTACTCACCTGAATTGCTCAGTATAAAGGCGGTGAGATTTTTTCCGGTCTCAATCCGGTGTGGGGATCCACATAATATTCCAGGGTAGTATCACGGTTGCCTTTACAAATCCTGTTGATGATTTCGTCTACATTATCTTTTTCTTCCACAACCAGTACAACCGGATGCTCTGCGCCGTAATCCAACCGGATTTTAAAAACCGGCAGACCGATGCCGCAACCGCCTCCTCGGATACGAATGGCGGAAGGCTGGCTGCGTACACTTTTTATCTGTGAGAACGGAAGGTAGCGCCCCTCAAAATAAACCGCTTTCTCTGAAAAGTCGTAACCTTCAATTATAACGGAACCCTCACGGTCTGTTTTTACGTCCTCAATTTCGCTTCCTTCAACAACACATTCCCATGTATGACCGCTGTCAATCGTATCAAAGAATCTCTTAATTCCCGACAACGTAATCATGATACTTAATCCTTATTAAACGTAAGGCCTTTATATAAAACTCACAGTCTGTTCCAGGCTTTTCCGGTCGGTATGCTTGGGAAGCGGCCCAATACCTTCCGCTGCATATCCCAGGTCCATCAGCATCAGGATTTCTTCGTTCTCCGGCAGACCGAGCGCTTCCGCCAGTTTTTCCGGATCAAAGAAATTCAGCCAGCAGCTGTCTACCCCTTCGTCCGCGGCTGCCAGAATCATATGCGTCGCTACAATCGTTGCGTCTTCCGCGCCGGAATTACTCTTGCCGCCCGGATAGGTGAAGACATCGTTCTTATTGTAGGCGACGACAAGCACGGTGGGCGCGCCATAACGACACGGCGTTGCCGCGTCAATTTTGGCAAGAGCCTCATCGGAACGGATTACATAGATATGCTGCTCCTGCAGATTCTTTGCGGTCGGAGCCAGCCGCCCCGCTTCCAGAATTGCATTCAGCTTATTATCTTCCACCTGCCTGCCGTTGAATTTTTTGCAGGAATAACGGTTTTTAATTACTTGCTTAAATTCCATTTTTCACACTCCTGTCCAATATAATATTACTATCTCATTGACCTGAACTTTTTATTATTATACCACAAAAAAGAGGTGACCTTATCAGCCACCTCTGATTTAATTATTCATTTAGAGTAAACACCATACCGTTTTAATCGTTTCAGTTGAATATTGCGGGCCGCACAGACACGTCCACGAATCTGCGCCGACGTTTCTTCCGCCTCCGCTGCCCGCAGGTCTTCATATTTAACCCGGGGCACATGCACCTGCAGGTCGATACGGTCGGACAAAGGACCGGATATTTTTCGCTGATACCGTTCGATTTCAAAGGGACGGCAGACACGTTCTTTCGGCTCGTCACCAAAAACTCCACAGGGACAAGGGGCCTACTTACACTTCGGAGACACAAAGGAAGCGGGTAACACCCTGCCAAAAGCCCCGTAGAATCTATATTCTACGGGGCTGAACTGTTATCAAAATTCACGGTTTTTTAAATTTACAAGTTTAATTTTTTCGTTTTAGTTATACGCTGACGCATTTAACTAAAACCCGTTTGATATTATCTTTCTTTATTGAGATAAACCGGAATTGCTGGCTTAACAGTACTCCATTATCGCCGTATTGTATTACTATGCAAGAAGCTCAACCTCGTTATTCTTTATGCTCTCCCCCATTTTAACAACCACCCATGTTTTTATGTAGTTAAGCATATATGGATACGTCTTCCCATCTATTAAAACTTTTAACATAGAAAAACTATCAAATTCCCTATCAAGTGTTAACACCTGATACCCTGTTTATAAAACCTCTTAATAATTATGTACTTCTATAAGTGAATCCACGATACTATAAATCGGGGGTCATTACGTCTTGCCTAATTATACGTTGCCCGTGACAAAGAGCGATTCATTCTTTGATTCATCTTGCCGAAATCCGCTAAATGAATCAGAAACAAAGGGATCCGCAAAATCCAGCAAAGCATTCTGAACAGAAGCCTTGTTCAATATGCCGGCGCCGCTGTCGGTTACGGTTGATGACGGCGTACCGTCATAATAATCTGCAGACTGTTTTGCCAAATAACGAAGGAGCATATAACCGCCGGAGTAATAGTATTTCTTGTCTTCTTCGCTCAAAACCACGTCGTGGTTAAACAAATACTGTTCCAAAAAATCTGCCTTGACTGTCCTTGCCAGTTCAGCAATACTGTAAGCCCTGAAATCGTCAATTCCATGAACTAATTCAGCCGAGCCTTCCTTGAAATATTCGGGAAGATTCGAAAATCCGGTAATATTTGCCGCCATGGCAGCATGGGTAAGTTCATGGGCAAGAATACGGTCTAAATTAAAATACTCATCTGAACCTTCAATCGGATATCTGCCGTTTACATCTTCAAAATCAAAATTTTCAAAATGATGCATATTGATTTGCAGTCTCAGTTCAATTGATTCACCCTGTTGCGGGCCATCTTTATATTTAGCCCATCTTACACTGGCTAACGTATCACTATTATCATTATAAAACTTAACATCGATATCATTTACTGTCGTACCCTCTTCGGTAAAGCTTAAACCATACGATCCTTCAACAAGATTCAGCCCTTCTTCAGCCCACCATGTGTTAATCCTGTCTAAGATAGCGGTTTGCTTTTCGCTATCGGTTCCTTCATTAGCGAACCATGAGACAAAATTTACTTTGGGGTCAGCATCACTTGTGTCTAAATTTGGACATACTGATTCTTCCCAATGAAATGTCAGGCCCTTAATCGTTGCCGTATCTGTTGTAACAGGTACCAAATCGCCAATGTTTCCGCTTTCCGGTACAATACTCACAGCAGTTTTGACTTCAGCACCTCCTGCATCAGCGCCGTTAATCGCACCCGTATCTTCATTATGCAAATTAATACCGCAGTAATTTATCAGGAAGTTATCCAGCGTACTCCCCTCAATTACATTATGATTCAAAATATCTGATGAAGAACCGCCGTAGTTTCTGACATCACCAACAAATTGTTTAATTAATGAATCCCATGTAGTAAAGACACCGTTTGAAGCATAATTAACAGCTGCACCTAATGCATCACGAACTGTCTGCTCCGAAAGTATTGCCGTAGGATAGTCATCCAAAGCTTTCATCAAGCTCTTGATTACACTCTGCTGTGTAATCCTGGGATTCACAGAGATTTCCCTATTTGTTGCGTCCGTAAAGGTTACGGCATGTGCGGCCTGGTTCTGAATGGTAACCGTAGCCCCGCCGGAAAGGGTCAGCACAACGTCCGTGCCGGACACGGCGCTGCCGGTAACGAGATCCGTCTCAAAACGCAGCACATCGGTTCCGTGCTCATAATCCGTAATCATATGGTTCCCCGTGGGATTAACAAAGATAAAGTTGTCAGCGCCCTGTCCGCCTGTCAACACAGATTCTTTGCAATCGCCCACATAGATTGTGTCGGCGGAGAATTTATCCGCGTCCAGGCTGCCTGTAAAGTCAGAGCCTAAGGCGATTGCGGAACCTGATACAGTAAAGCTGCCGTTTTTATCTTTCAGGCTGAGTTCCTTATTTACGGCATCCAGCAAGGTCACGCTTCCCCCATCTACAGTAAATACTACATCTTTGTTATTGTTATCCACAGCCATGCCGCTGAAATAGCCGTCGGAAACCTGCAAAGTGTCCTGGCCTGCAGTGTAGTCGGTCACAATGTCGACGCCGCCGGTATATACAAACGTATCCTTCCCCGCTCCCCCAGTGAGCATATCATTTCCTGCGCCGCCGGTGATGACGTTATTCTGGCTGTTTCCGGTAATGCCCAGGCCGCCTGCGGCGCTGCTTCCATCTATGGTAACCACCGTGGACAGATATGCGTTGCTGTCCAGAACACCAGAATAATCCGAACCCAGTGTAATCGCTTCTGCAGAAACCGTATAGCTGCCGTTGGTGTCTGTCATTGATATAGTCTTGTCGGTTGCTCCTTCCAGGGTCACTGTGCCGCCACCGGCTGTGAAGACAAGGTTCCCCCCGTCAGTGTTTGTTTGCGAAACAAATCCGTTGGTGATTTTCACTGTATCTTCGTTCTGCGTATAGTCTTTGATCACGTCGTTTCCTTCGCCGGCGCCGTAAACAAAGGTATCGTTGCCGAATCCGCCGTACAGCGTGTCGTTGCCGGCGTTGCCGATAAGGGTGTCGGCGCCGCTGAGGCCGTACAGGATATCGTCACCGGAAGTGCCGGTCAGGGGATCGTCGTTGTCAAAAGTGCCAATGACCACGGCAAAATCTCCATCGTTATAATCCTTAAACGCAATGGTTTTTCCGTAAGCGGAGGCAACGTTTACGATTCCGTCCGTGCTCAGCTCCAATGCAACTGAATAGCCTGCCCCGGTATCAAGGGAAGAGCCGGTAACATGCATATCATCGGCAAAACGTACAAAGTCTTTGCCGACTTCGAAATCACTAATTGTATTATTGCCTGTATAGTCTTTATCAAAGACAAATGTATCGTTTCCTTTGCCGCCGCTCAGCGTATCATTGCCGGCGCTGCCATAGAGTGTGTCATTGCCGTTGCCGCCATATAACGTATCATTGCCGGCACCGCCGTACAGCGTGTCATCATTGTTTCCGCCATTAATGACGTTATCCAGCGCATTGCCGATAACGGTTACGCCTTTTGCCTGGTTTGCCACGGAAATCGTTTTCACCGTATCAAAGTACACGTTAGCGTCCATCTTGCCTGTATAATCGTCATATACTGTAATGGTGTCTTCCGTTACCACATGAGTTCCACAGCCATCTATAATATTTATAGTCTGCCCCTTCGCACCTTCCAGAGTCACGCTGCCGGAATCGGTTGTGAAAACCGCGTCATTGCCCACGAACTCGGCTTTTTTTATGAAACCGTTGGTAATTTGCAACGTATCAGGCTGACCATTATTATTAAAATTCTTAATGATATCGTTGCCCTCTCCGGCAACGTAAATAAAGGTGTCCGGGTATTCCCCGCCATACAGGATATCATCTCCGGCACCGCCGTTCAATGTGCCATTGCCGTCGCCGCCGTACAAAATATCATTACCGGCGTCACCGTTTAAGGTGTTATTACCGTCCTGGCCGTATAACAAATCATCTCCGGCTCCGCCGTTCAACGTGTCATTGCCGGTGCCGCCATATAACGTATCATTACCGGTGCCGCCGTTTAAGGTATCACTGCCTCTGCTTCCATATATCACGTCATCCCCGGCTCCGCTGTTCAACACGTTGGCCAGATCATTGTCCTCCGTATTTTTAAAAATCAGATCATCCCCGGCACCGCCGTTCGAATCTGCCAGCATGCTGTAACTGCGGACTTCCCCGACGGCATTGTCATATAAGAGCACTTTACCCGGTTTTTCTTCCGCAGCAAAATAATCCATTAAATATACAGTTCCAACATCTGTTGTGCTTCCATCCTCATCGAATTGGGAAAAGGTAAGATATAAGGTGTCAAAGGCTTTGTAGTTGCTTGAAAAAACATATCTTCCGTCTCTGTAACTGCTGAAATCCAGAGTGTCATAGCTGCCAGCGCCCTGAATCGCAACAGACCATCCGCTGCCGCTGAAAGCAAAGGTGTTTCTCACGTGCTCGCTTGTGTAGATACCGTCTTCGCTGATGGGAATAACATAGGATACGCCGCTTATGATTTCATTGACCATTTCAGACGATATACTTTTATTATCCGCAAATTGTATGGACGTTAAAGGATTCACATCCCAGCCGGCTACAATCACCCTGCCGCCGGTAGTATTGTCAGTTATAGTGAGAGTTCCTTCTGCCAGAGAATAACTCACAGCATTATGATTCAGGGTCTGCAGGTACAGTACATCCGCATCTCCTGCGGTGAATTCGGTCTGGTTGATGGAAATCATGGTATCGCTTGAAAACGCGGAAGAAATAACATAAGTATCCGAACCGGTCCCTCCATTCAGCGTGTCATTACCGGCTCCGCTGGTTAAAGTATCGTTGCCAATGCCCCCATTCAGCGTGTCATTACCCGCACCGCCGTCCAGAGCATCATTCCCGCCATATCCGTATAACTTATCATCACCGGCGTAGCCATAAATCGTATTGGCGCCGGAACCTCCATAAATCGTGTTGGCTTTGGCGTTGCCTTTTAACGTAACTGTATTGGCAGAAGACTTCCCATTAATAGTTGTTACCGTACTGAGATATTTTGCCGAATCCATCGTTCCATTAAAATTACTGCCCAGCGTAATCGTTGTACTCGATGCAGTATAATTACCACGGCTGTCTTTCAGGCTGATTGCCTTTGCCGCAGCATTTTTCAGCGTGATGCTGCCATTGCCAACAGTGAATACTAAATCTTTATTGCTGTTCGCCAGTGCCGCCTTGCTGATGGATCCGCCGGTTATCTGAAGCGTATCCTGGCCTGCCGCATAATCTCTAATGGTATCTTTACCCTGTCCGTTGGCATACTTAAACACATCCTTGCCCGCACCACCGGTCAAGGTGTCATTCCCTGCACCGCCATTCAGGGTGTTATTACCAGCGCCGCCATAAATTGTGTTGTTCTTTGCATTGCCATTTATTGTAAACGCGTTGGCATCGCTTCTCCCATCTACAGTAGTAATGAAAGACGCCGTATTCAGTGTTCCTTTATAGTTTTTGCCTAATGCTAATTTGATATTGGCCCCGGCAACAGTATAATTCCCCAAAGTATCGGTAACGGTAAAGGTTTTGCTCTTTGCGTTTTGCAATGTTACAGAAGCGCTCTTACCGCCTTTGGCAATCATGTTTTTACCGGAAACAGCAATGCTCTTTACTGCACCGCCAGTTACTTTAACGGTGTCCTTGTTTCCACTTTTAACGCTGAAGTCTTTTACAACAACGGTCCCGGTGCTGGTCTTGCCAATCACGATCACATCATTGCCCGCACCGCCATAAATATAGTTAGTGGAACCACCGTTCACATTGAACGTGTCCACGCCCTTACCGCCATAAAAATAGTTCTTCTTCCCGCCGTTAATCGTAAACGTATCTCTGCCGGTCAGTTTGTTCTTTGCGTCATCACCGTAAACTTTCGAGCTGGATCCTGCCTTCGCGGCAACAATAATCGTGTCATTGCCGGTCTCTCCATAAATCTTATGGCTGGATCCGTTGTTTACATTTATCTTGTCATTACCCTTACCTGCCTTTACAGTAACTTGGCTGTGTTTTACAGTTAATACATCCGCCGCATTTGTTCCTGCCAACGTGCTTTTGCTTTTAGCGCTGGTCCTTTTAGCCATGAAACTACTCCTTTTTCTTGTGAAGACCACAATTTATTTAAAATTAAAAAGATACAATTTCCCACTTTAGTTTTTATTATATCACTGAATTTTCTCAAACTCAATAAAAATACCCCTGCCCACCGCTAAAATGCGATAGACAGGGGTTCTATAATACGACATCGATATAAGTTACTGATTCACCTGTGTCCGAAACTGAATCGCCTCCGCAATATGTTCCGGTTGGATTTCGTCACTGCCTGCCAGGTCCGCAATGGTGCGGGCGACTTTCAGAATCCGGTCGTAGCTGCGGGCGCTGAGCCCCAGCTTGCAGAAAGCACTTTCCATCAACGTGTTACAGGCCGCATCCAGTTTACAGAACCTTTCCACCTGCCGGTGATTCATTCCGGCATTACAGAAAACACCATACCGTTTTAAGCGCTTCAGTTGAATATTACGGGCTGCACAGACACGCTCACGAATCTGCGCTGACGTTTCTTCAGTCTCTGTTGCCTGAAGGTCTTCATATTTCACCCGGGGTACATGCACCTGAAGATCAATACGGTCGGACAAAGGACCGGAAATCTTTCGCTGATACCGTTCAATCTCAAAGGGACGGCAGACACATTCTTTCGTCTCGTCACCAAAAAATCCACAGGGACAAGGGTTCCGGGCACAGCACAAAAGGAACGAGGCTGGAAAAATATAAGAACCATGTACCCGGTTAATTGTTACAACGTGATCTTCCAGCGGCTGGCGCAACACCTCCAGCACAGCCTTGGAAAACTCCGGGAATTCATCCAGGAACAGCACGCCGTTATGACTCAGCGTCACCTCTCCAGGAACAGGAACCGAGCCGCCGCCAATCAGCGCGCTTAAGGTAACCGTGTGGTGGGGACAGCGGAACGGACGTCGGTTAATCAGGTTCGATTTGTTATTCAACAGGCCTGCAATGCTGTATATCTTCGTAACTTCCAGCGCCTCTTCCCTGGTCATGGGAGGCAAAATCGTAGGCAGCCTCCGGGCCAGCATGGTCTTTCCGCTGCCGGGAGAACCAGTCAGCAAGACATTATGGCCGCCTGCCGCCGCAATTTCCAATGCCCGCTTCACCACTCTCTGTCCGTGAACATCAGAAAAATCAATGTCGCCGTTCTCCGGTTCTGAAAAATCCGGTTCCTTATGTTGCAGCGGTTCCAGACAGGGGCGCAGCA
>JAEEGH010008410.1_pt1 | contig 24413 bp, 17 predicted proteins | sample 9134181 | NCBI WGS metagenome assembly JAEEGH01 (sample SAMN16246544, study PRJNA631951) | gut metagenome | biome: gut microbiome; feature: rumen; material: DP-attached | host: Bos | place: Iran: Karaj | collected 2018-10
TTCAGTGACCGGCACTGCCAACATCATTATGGCTGCCGTGATGGCCGAAGGCACGAGTATGATAATGAATGCCGCCTGCGAACCCTATGTATACCAATTGTGCAACATGCTCAACAGCATGGGTGCCAATATAGAAGGAGTGGGTTCCAACCTGCTCACCATTCATGGGGTAAGAGAGCTGCGTGGTTGTCGCCATCGCCTGTTGCCCGATATGATTGAGGTGGGCTCGTTCATTGGCATGGCTGCTATGACCCAGAGCGACCTGACTATCTGTCATGTGGGTATGCAACATTTAGGTCTCATACCTCAAGTTTTTCGTCGGCTGGGTGTCGAAGTTTGGCAGCGGGGCGACGACCTGTATGTGCCGGCCCGCGACCACTACGAGATAGAGCGTTTTATGGACGGCTCTATCATGACGGTCGCTGATGCCCCGTGGCCGGGATTTACTCCCGACCTTATCAGCATTGCCTTGGTTGTGGCCATTCAGGCCAAAGGCAGTGTGTTGATCCACCAAAAGATGTTTGAAAGCCGCCTCTTCTTTGTCGACAAGTTGATCGACATGGGCGCACAGATTATCCTTTGCGACCCTCACCGCGCTACCGTCATTGGCCTTGACCACGAACATCGGTTGCGTGGTGTACGCATGTCTTCTCCCGACATCCGTGCGGGTGTCGCCCTGCTCATTGCCGCTCTTTCGGCCGAAGGCAAGAGTCGCATTGACAATATTGAGCAGATAGACCGTGGCTATCAGCACATCGATGAGCGACTGCATAGCCTTGGTGCCGAAATTGTAAGAATTGAGAATTAACCTCCAGTGGTATAACAAACGTTTTGTACAATAGAATATAAAAACATATTGACCATGTTTAATCTTTTTAAATCCAAACCCAAGGCAGCTCGTCCTATTTTCGCCCCCTTGGAAAACGATATGCACTGCCACCTTATCCCCAGAGTTGACGATGGCTCTAAGAGTGAGGAGGAAACTGCTACCTGTCTCCGCGTGATGGGAGCTGCGGGATTTAAGAATGTGTTTATCACTCCCCACTACACCATTCCGCGTTTCCCCAATGTGGAGTCGGATATCCTCAGAAGGTTTGACGACCTCAAGCTCGACCTCGCCACCCATGGTGGCTACGATGGTCCCAAGCTGCTGGGCGTTGCTGGCGAGTATCGTGTCGATACGGGCTTCAACGACCGCATCGCCTCCAGTGCCTTCTTGTTGATCGGTGGCAAGTACCTCCTGACCGAATTCTCTCTGCACCAACAGGTGCTGGGTCTCGACCAGGTGATGTTCGACCTGCAGATGAAGAATTATGACATCATCCTTGCCCATCCCGAGCGTTACCCCTATTATAGCTCCTCTTCTCATGTCCTCCAGCACTTGAAGGACATGGGCATCTATTTCCAGGTGAACATTCTTTCCCTCTCAGGCTTCTATGGTGAAGGTCCGCGGCGCAAAGCCTATGAGATGATTGAGAATGGTTGGGTTGAGTTCCTTGGCACCGATATGCACAACACCCTCTATGCTCAGGCGCTGATCGATGCTTCTCACGACCACAAGATTGAAAAGTTGCTTGAGAAGCATACCTTTATGAACCGCCTGTTCACTCATCCCGAAGAGGAAGGCAAGAAAAAGTTCTGAGGAGGATTGTTGTCCGACCCCTTGTTATGTCGGACTACCATCTCCCTTACAATACCATACTACCCTTTAATAACCACTACTTTCTATGAACAGTATCAAAGCCATATCCCCCATTGATGGGCGTTACCGCAGCAAGGTTGAACCACTGGCTGACTATTTCTCCGAGTATGCCCTCATCCGTTATCGTGTGCGGGTTGAGATAGAATATTTCATCGCGCTGGCACAGCTCGAGCAGCTTCCTTTGAGGAGCCTTCTTGTCTCTCATCCCCAGGCTGTCGAACAGCTGAGAGACATCTATCGTAATTTTTCTGAGTCCGATGCCCTTGAGGTGAAAGAGATTGAGCAGACTACCAATCACGATGTGAAAGCCGTCGAATATCTTGTCAAGCGTCGTCTTGACAGCCTTGGCCTTGGCGAGTATCGCGAGTTTGTCCATTTTGGCCTTACCTCACAGGATGTCAACAACACCGCTGTGCCCCTCTCCATGAAAGAGTGCCACGAGCAGGTGTTGCTTCCGCAGTACCAAAAGGTGTTGGATGAGATAGAGCAAAGGGCACAAGAGTGGCGCGAAATACCCATGTTGGCACACACCCACGGCCAACCTGCTTCTCCAACCTCCTTAGGCAAAGAGATGATGGTCTTCGCCTATCGTCTGCGTCGCCAGCTCGACACCCTTTCCCAGTTGACTTTTGGTGCCAAGTTTGGTGGTGCCACTGGCAATTTTAATGCCCATCTTATTGCCTACCCCGAGATCGACTGGAAGGCTTTTGCCAACCAGTTTATCGCCAGCTTGGGTCTGGAACGGCAGCAGTTCACCACCCAAATTGAGAACTACGATGGTATGTCGGCTTATTTCGACAACTGCAGGCGGGCCAATGTGGTGCTCATCGACTTCTCCCGCGATATTTGGTCCTATGTTTCTATGGAGTATTTCAAGCAGCGTATCAAGGCGGGCGAAGTAGGTTCCTCGGCTATGCCTCATAAGGTGAATCCCATCGATTTCGAAAATGCCGAAGGCAATCTCGGCCTTGCCGATGCCATCTTCGAGCATCTGAGCCACAAACTCCCCATCTCACGTCTGCAACGCGACCTGACCGACTCCACCGTGAGCCGCAATATCGGTGTCCCCATTGCCCATACGCTCATTGCCTTGGCTTCGTTGCAGAAGGGCATGGGCAAGCTCCTACTCAACGAGAATGCCATCCAGGCCGACCTCGAAAACAATTGGGCTGTAGTGGCCGAGGCCATTCAGACGGTTCTACGTTCCGTTGGCTACCCCAACCCCTATGAGGCGTTGAAACAGCTGACCCGCACTAACCAAAAGGTGACCGCCCAGACTATTGCCGATTTTGTCGAGACCCTCGATGTGGCACCTGCTGTCAAAGAGCGCATCCGCCAGATAACTCCCCATAACTATTTGGGTTACACTTTGAAGTAAGATGTAGGAGTTAAGAATTAAGAAGTAGGGCAGAGGCCGTTTTGAAACTTCTTAGTTCTTAACTCTTATTTCATAACCCTTAACCCCAAACCCTTAGCTTATAACTCATAGTTCTTAGTTCTTAACTCTTACTTCATCATGCCATTCACCCTGCACTATATGCGACCGTATGCTGCCCGATTGGCGGCATACGGTTTCTTTGTGGTGCTGTCGGTTCTCTTTACCATGGCAACAGCCTTGTCGGTTGCCGACTTCCTCAAGATTCTTTTCCCCTCGCCCGAAACTGCTGCTGCCACTGTCGCCGAAGGCAACCTCCTCTCCCAGGCTTTGCAGATGCTCTATCTCTGGCTTATCTCCTTCGGGCCACGGCATGCGCTCATTTACTTCTCTTTGGTGGTCTTTGCCCTCTATGCATTAAAAAATATCTTTTCCTATCTCTCCTTGGTGCAGATGGCTTCTGTGCGAAGCCGTGTGATACGCGACATCCGTGGCAGCCTTTTCCACAAGGCTATGCACCTTCCCATGTCCTACTTTCATAACAACCGTCAGGGCGACATGCTAGCGCGGTTTGGCACCGACATGGTGGAGTATGAGGAGAGCACGCTCAATTCCGTCCAGCAGTTGGTGGTTGCCATTGTGAGCATGGTGCTCTACATGGCAATGCTGTTCTACATTAGCCCGAAACTCACCCTCTTTGTCATCCTCATGCTGCCGCTTATCGTGGTAGTGATATCTGGCATCTCCCACCGTTTGCGCCGCAGTTCGCAGCAGTTGCAGGCCAAAGGCTCTTTTCTCACTTCTCTGATGGAAGAGACTATCATGGGGCTCAAAGTTATCAAGGCCTACACGGCGATCGACTTCTCCAACCATCGCTTCCGCGAGGCCGATAGCGATTATGCCCACCTCCGCACCCAGGTCTTGCGACGGGTCGACCTCTCTTCTCCTGTCAGCGACTTTCTGGGCAATTGCGTAGTTGTGGGTATCCTATTGTTTGGCTCTTCTTTGGTGGTAGGTGGCGACTCGTCGCTTACCCCCGAACTATTTGTATCCTACATCATGATGTTTGTCCTGATGATTCCTCCTTCCAAGGAGCTGACCACTGCCATATCACAAATGAAGAAAGGTCGCGCCTGCGTCGATCGTCTTCAGTCAGTGCTGTCCCTCGAGGGCGAACAGGATGTAGTCCCGTCCAAACAACAAGCATCAGCCGTTCCCACTTCCGATTCACAGGCTTTTATCGAATTCCGCCATGTGGGGTTTCACTATACTCCTGGCGTCGAGGTGCTACACGATATATGCCTCTCTGTCCCTAAGGGCAGCACAGTGGCTCTTGTCGGTGCCTCTGGCTCGGGCAAGTCGACTCTTGCCGACCTTCTGATGCGCTTCTATGAGTGTTCATCTGGCAGTATACTGCTCGAAGGGACGCCCATAGGCGACATCCCCTTGGCTCGTTTGCGCCACCGCATAGGTGTCGTGGCGCAGGATACCTTCCTCTTCAACGACACCATCTCTGCCAACATTGCCTTTGCCGCTCCCCACGCCACCAAGGAGCAGATACAGTCGGCCGCCCGTCTGGCTCAGGCCCACGAGTTCATCCTTCAGCAACCCCAAGGCTACGATACCGTGATAGGCGATGGAGGCGACCTGCTGAGCGGTGGACAGCGCCAGCGTCTCAGCATTGCCCGTGCGCTCCTTCCAGGTCCCGACATCGTCATACTCGATGAGGCCACCAGCGCCCTCGACACCGAGAGTGAACGTCAGGTTCAGCAGGCTCTCGACCAGCTGCTTAACGACCACTCTTCCCAGTTATCGCCCATCACCTTCCTCGTTATTGCCCACCGCCTCTCCACGATACGTCATGCCGACCTCATCGTGGTGCTCGAGCAGGGCCGTATCGTGGAGCAGGGCACCCATTCCGAGCTTATTGCACTCCAAGGCCGCTACTATCAGTTAGTCCAAATGCAGTCCCTCCAATGAAACGATTGTTCATACTCCTCCTCTGTCTGCTCTCTGCCACCGTGGTGTCTGCCCAGTCGTTGCGGTTCACCTACTCTGCGGTAGTTGCCAACCAGGTGGGAATGCTCAGTTGGGCTAAAGTATCCGACTCGGCCACCTACCGTCTCCATAGGATGTTCCATGACGAGGACTCTTACGTCTGCATAGCCACCGTCACCGACACCTTTTATCTCGACACCCTCCACCGTACCATCTGTGGCGATACCGTCAACTACCTACTTACTGCATCCTCCATCGCCGACACTTCTTCCCCCGTGGGTCTTTTCTATCAAGATAATGTGCCCACCAGCCCTTGCTCTCTGCGCCTTTGTAGCGTCGACACTGCTCTCGGACAAATACGCCTCAGCTGGTATCCCAGCCCCGACACCGATGTCATGGGCTACTATATCTGTATGGGCAACCCTTGTCTTTATTACGACACTGTGTGGGGTAGGCTCAACACCACCTATCTTTGCTCCGAACTGCTCAATCGGTTCAACAATTTTGAATACAATTTCCGCATCCTCGCTTTCGACAGCTGCTATCAGGCTAGCCCACTGACTCCCTATTACCACAACCCCCGCCTCAATATTCATACCGAGCCTTGTTCGCGGATGCTGCAATGCTCGTGGAACCGCTACATCAATATGCCCGACAGTGTACTCCAATACAGCCTCTACTACAAACTACAAGGCGATCAAGACTGGCATATCCACCGCTTCGGTCCCGACGGCCCCTTCGCTTTCGACACTCTCATACCCGAACTTGCAATTAGTCATCTCCGTGCCTATCTCGCCGTTACCAATCCCGACAGCCTTTGCGCCTTCTCCATTGTGCAAGACTTCTATTTCGAGTATGGCGACACCGCCGACTACCTACAAATCTCACATCTCCAATACGACGAAAGCCAGCCCTCCGTCACACTCACCCTCGAGGTCGACCCCCAATTCTGGGGTAGGCATTGTTACATCTATCGAGCCACAGATTCTAGCGATATCTTTGAACAGATTGCCGAACTTACTCGCTCTGCTACTCAGCCCGAGCAGTATCTCACCTACACCGACTACGACATCAACCGTGCAGCAGGCCGATACGTCTACCGTATCGGCACCCCCGACATCTGTGGACAGTGGATTAAATACTCTGATACTGTCCAGCTCCTGCTGCCCGAAATAAAGCAACCCGACGCCTATATCCCCAACGCCATCATCTATGGCGACCCCGACAACGGTCGCTTCTGCCCCCTTTTCCTCTCACCCCTTGCCGACGGCTATAGCCTCGACATCTACAACCGTCTCGGTGCCCACATTTTCCATTCCACTAGCCTCACCGACTGTTGGGATGGCAACGACTTTCAAGGCCGGCCTCTCCCGCAGGGAGTTTATGTCTACAAGGCTCGTTGCCACCATGCCGACGGCTCGGAACGCATCTACACTGGAACCGTAACACTGCTTCGATAATAATAATGAATCTTTAGTTTAAAATGAAAGTCGCCCTTTACGTCCGCTACCTCGAATCGCCCCTGCGCCAACAGCTCCAACTGCTCACCGATATGTTGCACCGCAATGGTGTTGACACCGAAGAGGTGTCCGACCGTCTGCCTGTCGGCATTCACTACGACTTTCTTTTCTCCATTGGTGGCGACGGCACCCTGCTCAGTTCCGTCCATCTCATCGGCAATCGCGACATACCCGTGCTGGGCATCAACTTTGGGCATCTCGGCTTCCTCACTACCGCCGGCCGCGACGATATTGACACCCTCGTCTCCGATATCCTTGCCAGCCGCTATACTCTTGAACCCCGCACACTTCTTCAGATAACTGCGCCGGCCATCTCGCCACTCACAGCTCTCAATGAGGTCTGCCTCCATCGGCTTGACGACGCTCCGTTGCTGCGCACCGACCTCTTTGTCGACAATGACTTCGTCGCCACCTATGCCGGCGACGGTCTCATAGTGGCCACCCCCACCGGTTCCACCGCCTATTCGCTCAGCTGTGGCGGTCCTATTCTCACCCCCAATAGTGGCTGTTTTGTCATCACCCCCATAGCCGCCCATAATCTCACCTTGCGTCCTATCATAGTTCCAGATGGAGCCCACCTGCGCCTTGCCACGCACCCAAGCCCTCAGTCGTTCAATCTCAGTGTCGACTCGCAACAGCAACATCTAGCCAGTGGTACCGAGATAAACCTCTCACGTGCTCCTTTCACCGTCCGTCTAGTCCGCCTCCACCGTCAGACCTTTTTCACCGCAATTCATCAAAAACTCGGCTGGAACTTCTAGCCCCCTTCTTTTCCCAGTGTAGCCCTCTTGGGTTGAGCATGCCTCAAGGGTGGCTATGGATATTCTTCCATCTTTATGCGATTCTTCAACCCTTCTTCTTCGGATTACTGAGCGATAAGGGTGATGATAATATGAGCAAACAGATTGATTCATAGGTATATGTAGCCTTTTAGCGAGATGGGGCTACCTAGGATTGATTACGCAGTTGCCAGAAGGCGACGGCGGCAGCGGCGGCAACGTTGAGGCTGTCCACTCCATGCTTCATGGGGATGACTACTTTGTAGTCGCAGGCGTCTATGGTGCTGCGGTCGAGACCGTCGCCTTCGGTGCCCATGACAATGATGAGGCGCTCTTCGGCATTAAGTTGGGGGTGGTCGATAGGCACTGCGTCGGGGGTGAGGGCAAGGGCGGCAGTCCTGTAGCCGAAGGTGTGGAACAGTTCTATGGCTGGGTAAGGCCATGAGGGGAGGTAGGTCCACGGCAGTTGGAACACGGTGCCCATGCTCACGCGCACACTGCGGCGGTTCAAGGGGTCGCAGCAGGTAGGGGTGAGGAGGAGCGCATCGATGCCGAGGGCGGCGGCAGCACGAAAGATGGCACCGGTGTTGGTACTGTTCACCACGCTGTCCACCAGTGCCACGCGGGGTGGGCGGTGGGCAAGCAATTCCTCGACGGTAGGCAGCTGGGGTCGGCGCATACAGCAGAGCACACCACGGGTCAGTTCATAGCCGGTCAATGAGGCAAGCAATTCGCGACTGCCTGTGTAGACGGGCATATCAGGACAGCGGGCTATAATCTCAGCGGCTTGGGTGTCGAGGAATTTCTCTTCGGTGAGGAGCGACAGGGGCTGGTAGCCTGCGTCGAGTGCCACGCGGATTACCTTGGGGCTTTCGCAGATGAAGATGCCCTTGTCGGGTTCCAGCCGGTTGCGCAGCTGGGCTTCGGTGAGGCGGGCGTAGGGTTGCACCCCAGGGTGGTCGAGGTCGGTTAGATGTATTATGTTCACGGCACTAAGATGTTTTGGGAGTCGGTGTTGGCGCGGAATTCGGGGGCGTAGACGCTTTGCAGGGTGCAGATGCCGTTGGCGAAGGTGCCGCTGTGGCGCACCCACAGGACGTACTCCACGTAGTAGTGTTCGGGGCCGAGGTGGTCGATGTAGCAGTCGGTCCACTCGTCGCGCACGTCCACATAGTAGCGCAGGCCGTCGTTCCACTGCCATCCGCTGGTGGTGCTGGCGGGCTCGAAGGTGGCGGCACGCTGGTCGCGGAGCACCATGTTGTCGAAACCTTGCTGACAGTCTATATCGATGTGTACACGCACACGGTCGCCCACATGCAGCTTGTCGCCGGGGTTCAGGAGGGTGAGGCTTCCGTCGGCATTGACGCGGCTGAGGGTCTTGCGGAGCTTCATGCCGGTGCCGTTGTACTGGATGCTGTCGATTGGGGTGTCGTGGCTGTGGAACAGGGCGCCCCAGGCAGGGAATAATTGAGAATTGAGAATTGAAAATTGAAAATTGGCTGACGCATTTGTGTATTTTTCAACGTCTAATGTCCCGCTTTCAATTTCTTGATTGTTGCATTTGATAGTGACGGTACCTTGATTGATAGTTGTGCTTGAAGGTTGGCGTAGGAGGGCGCGGAGGGCGCGGGCGGTGGACATGTCGGTGTGCCATGTGGTGCCTCGCTTGGAGGCGAGAATCCACTGCTGGATGCGGCTTACCGACTCCCAGTCGTGCAGCACGTCAGCGAAGACATCCACCATCAGCGCGGCGGTCTCGATGGGGCGGTCGTACCAGCCGTAGCCGCTCACGTTGCTGAGCCAGTACATGCCTTGGTCGTCGCTGGTGTGGGCACTCTCCTTGATGCGGTTGGCAAGGCTGACAGCCTCGGCGGTGTCGCCCATGTGCAGCATCAGCAGGGCGAGCTGGCCCTGAGTGTGGAGCGATTTGGTTTCAAGGCTACGCATACGGCACAGTTGGTAGTAGAAGCGGTAGGCCTCTTGCGTGATGCTGTCGCATTCGCTGAGGGGCTTTGTATTGGAGTAAAGACTGCGGGTGTAGAGCAGTGAGAGGTGGTCATCGCTGGGCGGCGTGGTGCGGTTTTTGTCGTCAACATGACTCTTGTAGGCATCAACGAGCATATTGTCGAGGGAATTCAGTGCTCTGAAGATTTTGGCATGGGGAAAGTCGACTAAGCTCTGCAACACCGCCTCGGTCACATATCGGTTAGGCTGACCGCCACCAGGCATCCAGCTCCATCCGCCGCGGCCACCTTGAGTGAGGTTTAGTTTGTTCATATCGCTCTTGGCACGGTTGGCTGCTTGCTGGCGTTCCTTGTCGGAGATGGGGGAGAGTTGCGAGATGAGGTGATTGACGTAGATGCTGTTGGCAAGGTAGATGTTGCCCGGCATGAGGAGGCGTTTGAAATGGGGTAGTGCCTCGATGGCGTATTGTATGGGGTTGGCGGTGAAGGAGAGGGTGGTGCTGTCGCCCGGTGCGGGAGAGGGCAGGGCGATGTCGAAGGTGCGGACCACCTCTTTCCCGTCCACGCTGCCGGGGACGTAGATGAGGTGGCTGGTGGTGATACGCTCGCGGTTGGAGAGGACGGGCAGCTGGCCCTGCTCGCCGTCGGAGTGATGTCCGCCAGAGGTGGAGGTTTTATAAGCATAGACCTTGTAGTCGGCCACATGCCAGTCGGCAGGGACGGCGATACGGGCGGTGCTGATAGCACTGCTATGCGGAGAGACGGTTAATTGAGAATTGGTTGCCGCACCCGGATAATTCTCCATTCTCAATTCTCCATTCTCAATTCCTTTCAATTCTCCATTCTCCATTTCAAATCCTACCTGCACCTCCATCACGCTGTCGGTGAGGTTGGAGACTTTGGCGCGGATTTCGATGGTGTCGCCCTGCCGCAGGAATCGGGGCATGAGGGGTTGTACCATCAGTTCTTTCTGTGCCTGGATGGTGCGGTTGAGGGTGCCCACTTGGAACTGGTCGGTCCATGCGAAGCCGTACAACTGCCACTGGGTGAGGATGTCGGGCAGGGTGAAGGAGACGGTGGCATACCCCTCCTTGTCGCTGCGCAGGGCAGGCTCGAAGAGGGCAAGGGTGCTGAGGTTCTTGCGCACGGAAGAGGCCATATCGGTGGCAGTGCTACCGAAGTTAAACATGGGAGGTATCTCGGCAATGGCCTCTTTGGGCACATTCACGCCGGTGCGTTTGCGCGAACCTCCTTCTTCGCCACGGGCAGAACCCACACCGGCGACAGAGGCGACGATACTCTCGACGCTGGTGCCGGGCATGTGGGCGATGTCGTCGGCGGACATACGGGCACCACTTTCGGGAGCGCCTATCTCAATGACGTGAACCTTGCTCTCAAGTATTTGGACTTCTTCCAATTTCGATGCGGTAGGCGACATCGCGATGTTCAGCACCCTCACACCATTACTGGGAACGGTGATGCGTTGTTCCAGTTTCCCGTATCCGACGGAAGAGACGATGATGGTGTATTCGCCTGCGGGCACTCCCTTTAGGACAAAGTTGCCGTCGAAGTCGGTCGTGGTACCTTTTACCGTGCCATTACCATATTTGACAACCACGTTGACGAAGGGCAGGGGTTCTTGGGTTTTAGCGTCGATAATGGTGCCTGTGATGCTGGTACCCAAGCGGGCAATCAGTTGCTTGTGGTAGTTGGCTACTTCGGGTAAGGCAAAGCCTATGCGGGGCTGGCCGACGGTGGGATTGAGAGGTAATAGGGGTGTTTTAACGGTGTAGCTCATGCGTTTTGACTTTATGTAGGGTCGCGTGATTTGGAGGTCGTCGTATTCCTGCCGCCAGGGCCAGAAGCCGTAGTTCAAGTGTCCGTATTCCTCCAATGCGAGGTCGTACATGGTGAGGCTAAGGTTGGATTCGATGCCTTTTGGGAGGGTGTCGATAACATACCCCGGCCTTTGGCCACCCCTCTCAAGAGGGGAGGTGACACGCAGCCGCCACTGCTCTTGTTCGCCGGGCTGCATACGGTCGCGGAAGGTCTCAATGCCTATGTCTAGCCGCAGGTTGGGGCGGAGCACGTTAATCGCATAGCGTATAGCGAAGGAGCGTCCCTCGCGCATCGCAGCCAGTGTCACTACACAGCCATCCAGCATCCGCTTGGTGATGGGGATGACGAGGGTGGAGGTGTGGCTGCTGTCGAGCACCAGCATGCCGCGGCGGTAGCATTTGGCGGCATGGTCTATGCGGTAGAAGAGCGGTTGGTTGCCGTAAGGGCTGCCCAGTTCTATGCGCACGGTGTCGCCCACACGGCAGGTGAGGGTGGGGAAGTATGTCCAGTCGCGTTGGGGGGTGGTGCGCAGCCACACGATGTCGTCGCCCGTCACACGGCCGTTGGGGGCAACGTAGTTGATAAGGGTGTCGTGCTGGTTGCTGTCGGGCGTGTAAAAGGTGACGCGGTAGAGCCCTGAGGGGAGGTTGGGGATGTCTATCTTGCGGGCTTCGGTGGTCTGGTCGAAGCGTGTGGCGACGACAGGCCAGGAGTGCTTGTCGCCCTCCTCGCGGCTAAAGGCACGATAGGGGAAGAGGTGTTGAAACTCCTCGCGTGTGCCCACCCATCGGGCGTCGGGGTACTTCTTCATCAGGGTGTCGAGAGTGAGGATGGTGTCGGGTTGCCGCAGTTGCTGCAACACCACGCGCACGGCTCCCTTCAGCGGCTGGTGGTCGAAATTGTTGTAGGCAAAGGTGAGGTGGCTGAGGTCGTCGCCGGTGGGCATGCAGTAGCCGTCGGCATCCGACACATGGAGCGAGAGGTGCTGCTCGTGCATCTCCCCGTCGGCATCAATGGCGCGGACATAGGCGGTGTAGATGCTGGTTTCTTTTCTAGAATTTCTAGTAGGGCTAGTACTACTAGTATTACTAGTGATACTAGTGTCTCTAGTTGGGGTGAAGGAGAATTGGAAGTTCCCCTCTTCGTCAACCGTGAGGCTGTCGCTGAAGGGGAAGTCGTTGGAAACGGTGTTGGCTTGCAGGGGGTTGGTCAAGGGTTCACAACTCACCTCCCATTTGATGCGTGTGCCGGTCATGGGGGCACCGCTGTAGCTTGCCACATTGCCGTAGAACGTCACGGGCTGGCCGAAGCGGCGAACGGCGGTAGAGTCGGCACTGTCCTTGGTGGTGGAGAGCGATAGCATGAAATGGGGCTGCTTGTAAGCCTCTACCTTTATCCGTCGTTCATTGTAGTAATCGTAACCCCAGTAATTGTAATTTTCGTCGGACGACCTGACGGAGAGGTCGTAATACCCATTTCGTCCATCTTTAGGAATGACAAACTCGCCCCAGCAGCGGCCGTGGCTGTCGGTGACCAGGTGGAGGGTGTCTTCGTTGTCGTCATATCTATTGGAAAAGGTGGCTATCAGCTTCACATTCTTGGCAGGGCGTAGATGTGACTTCCATTCCTTGCCGCGACTATGCTTGAGGTAGGCGACGCAACTGAAGTGCACGGTATCGCCCAAGCGGTAGACAGGGCGGTCGGTCATCACTATCTCCAGCCGTTTTGGATTTTGATGGTAGGTATGGCCAGTGAATACATCATAATAATAGCCTCCTTCACGTTCATACTTCGTCTCATACCCTTCTACCCGGGCGGACAGCACTTCTGGTTCGGTAAGCACGTAGCGCAGCGACGAGGTGGGGAAGCGGAAGAAACCCTCGCTGTCGGTGCGGCGGCGTAGGCGGTAGTGCAGGTTTGTTATTTCACCATAGGAGTGTAGCGTGACCCGCTTGTAGGCGAGAGGCTGCCCCGTGGTGCGGTCTACCAGATGTCCTTGCGAAGGAGAGAGGCCAGAGTGTCTGCTCGGCTTGAGGGGTGTATCGTAGGCGAAGAAGGCGGCATCGGCACTTTGGTACTCCTCGAAGCACAGCGAGCTGTCGGTATATGCCACCAGATAGTAGTCGCCCTGTGGCACGTGGGGCAGGGCTATCAGATAGGAATGCGTCAGGTGGTCGCCCGGGTCGGGCAGCGGCTGCTGCCACTGTGCCACCGAGGGGAGTCGCAAAAGGGTGTCGGCGTGTTTCTTCCAGTTCCAGCTGTCCTCAAGTAGCTGCTGCGACACTATCTTGAATTTGAGCAGTGATGTGTTGTGCGCCTCCACCACAGCCATTCGGTGGCGTTTCGACGACTCGGTTTGGTTATAATGCAGCTCATAGCGCAGCTGGCAGATGTCCCTTCGCAGCTGTCGGCAGAGGTAAGCGCCGTAGGTGTTGGGGTAGCGTCGCTCGGTCTCGATGCAGAGTTGCTCCGCCTTCACCCTCTGCCTGTTGAAGTCGAGGTTCTCCGCTTGCCTTAGGCACAGCATAGCACGCATATCGTCGGTGGCAAGCAGGGGGCGGTAGTAGTGGACAAGGCTGTCAAGGGTGAGGGGTTTGATGTTGCTGCTGTAGCACACCTCGTAACGTTGCAGGTCGAGCCATAGCCTCGTGTCGGCAGGGCTTGAGGCATAGAGCTCCGCCACCTGCCGGTGTAGTGCGATGGGGAAGGGATAAGTCAGCGTGTCGTGGCAGAACTGCGCCAGGGGCGACAACACACTCTCCCGCTGTGCAGGTGCGAGTTTGGCGAGGTCGATGCGGTGCTCCGAGGGTTCGAGCAGTGTTTGCACCAGTATGCCTAACAGGGTAGTGTCCAGAGGTGGAAAGATGATGCTGTCGTTAGTTGGGTTGCGGAGCAGGCGACGGTAGGGGTGAGTGTCGGTCCTCTGCAGTGCGTCGGCCTGCACCAACACATTGTCGGCACATACCATCAGCGTGTCCTCCATACGTTGGCGGTGCCATCGGAGGTACTTCATGTTGGGGTCGTCGGAGGGCTTGTTGCGGTCCAGACGGTAATTATATTTCGAATACAGGCTGTTGTAGGTCTGAAAGAGGAAGGCGTAAGCCACGGCGCGGTCCACGCCTTGCAGCCTGCGTGCCAAAAGGCTGTAGCGCATCAGGGCCGAGTCGGCGGCATCTTTGCTGTAGGCATAGTCGAGTGCCGTTAGGTAGAAGGCCGCGGTGAGCAATTCGGTGCCCTTGCCGTCGGCAAGGGCTTGGCGGTAATACCCCTGTGCCAAGGGGTAGGCTGTGGCGTATTTCGCCTCGCCGATAAGGGTGTCAAGGCAATCCCATCGGTTGTTTTGCGCTGTGGCAGTCAATGCAGTCAGCGCAACGAGGCATAGAAGAACCACTCTTTTCATTGCAGTATGAGATAATCGTTTTTAGAGATGCAAAAATACTTTTTTTTTTCGAATAATAAGAAAGTTGCCGCCTGGCAACCAGTTTTAAATTATTGATATGTTGGGTGAGATACATATCAACGTTTATCACGTCAACGCATAACGTTTAGAGCCAAAAAAGAGGCAAAAAGTGACAGCAGAAATAAAAAAAGCCTGCAGTACTGTAGTCAGTATTGCAGGCTTATTGATGAGCGATGAGTATTACAACAGTTTCTTTTTCAGATTGAGAATCATGTCGTCGGTCATCTTCTCAAGGTCGTACTGGGGATTCCAGTCCCATTCGTTGCGGGCGCAGCTGTCGTCCATCTTGTCGGGCCAGCTGTCGGCAATGGCTTGCTTGATGGGTTCGGGTTCGTAAACCATCTTGAAGTCGGGGTAGCGTTTCTTGATGGTGTTGTAGATGATTTCAGGGTCAAAGCTCATGGCCGTCACGTTGAAGCTGTTGCGGTGTATCAATCTGCTGGGGTCGGCCTCCATAATGTCAATCATGGCTTTCTGGGCATCGGGCATGTACATCATGTCCATGAAAGTGCCTTTCTTTAACGGGCAGACAAATTTCTCACCCTTGACAGCGGCATAATAGATTTCGACAGCGTAGTCGGTGGTGCCGCCACCGGGAAGGGTCATGTGGCTGATGAGACCGGGGAAACGGACGCTGCGGGTGTCGACACCGAAGCGGGTGTAGTAGTAGTCGGAGAGCAATTCGCCAGTGACTTTGGTCACACCGTAGATAGTGTTGGGACGCTGGATGGTGTCCTGCGGGGTGTTGTCGTGCGGAGTGCTGGGGCCAAAGGCACCAATGGAGGAGGGAGTGAAGACGGCACAGCCGAAGAGACGGGCTACTTCGAGGCAGTTGACTAATGAGCCGATGCCTACATTCCAGCCCAGCATGGGATTGAGCTCGGCGGTGGCGCTGAGGATAGCGGCAAGGTTGTAGATGGTGTCGATGTTATACTGCTTGACAGCAGTAGCTATCTGCATGATTTGTGTCGAGTCGATGCGTTCTACGGGGCCGCGCTCGTAGGGATCGCCCTTCAGCGGACGAAGGTCGCTGCACACAACATTGTTGTCACCATAGATGTCTCTCAGATTACGGGTCAGCTCGGAACCTATCTGTCCGCCGGCACCAACTATAAGTATTCTTTTCATTGTGGTAATATTTTATGTTTTCTATTTGCTATAATATTGATAATAACCAATCATTCAAATTCTTGTGGCTATATCACCCAGTTGTTTGAACAAGCAAATATACAAAAATAATCTGAATTGTGAACGTTGTTTGATGAAATGGGAGTGGATTTTGTTTAATGTTGATATTGTTGATACGTGTATACGATGTGCATCGTTTAACATATAAACTTATCAACGTATCAACGGAAATTGTGTTTTTTTTCGTATTTTTGTAATCTTGAATAGTGTACTTGTTATATGACAACACCATGTGATACAGGCCGATTGGCGTTCCATCCGTTGACTGTTGCCGACCGCAGTGCGGTGCAGGAGGTAACGCTTGCCGCAGGCAGGCGCAACTGCAACTATACTTTTGCCAACCTTATCGGGTGGCGGTTCTGGTTCAACACCGAGGTCTGCCTGTGCAAGAAGACGGTTGTCTTCCGTTTCAACCTGCAGGGGAGGCGTGCCTATATGGTCTGTTCGGCGGAGGCTCCCTCGCCCAGGTTGGTGGAGATGCTGTGTGCCGATGCAGCGGCTGGAGACACAGACTTGATGATTATCGGTGTGGAGGATGAACCGGCCGCGCAGGTGGCAGCTCTGTTGCCTGGGCGGGTCACGGTTGAGCCCCGGAGGAACCAATATGACTACATATATCTGCGACGAGAGTTGGCTGAGCTCAAAGGCGGCAGCCTTAAGGCCAAGCGCAACCACGTCAATAAGTTTCTTTCGATGTATCCCGACTTCACCTACCGCCCTCTGGAGCCGTCGCTCTTCGACGAGTGCCGCCGTTTAGCTATGCTGTGGCGTACCGAAGTGGATGAGAACGGACACGACACTGGCTATGACCTCAGCGCCGATGCCGAGGCAAGGGCTATGGAGAACGTCTTTTCCCACTGGGAACAGCTGGATGCAATAGGAGGCAGCATCTTCATCGACGGCAGGATGGTAGCCTTTACCTACGGCGCACCGGTGACCCACGACACTTTCGATGTGTGCGTGGAGAAAGCCAACCGCCGTATCGACGGGGCCTTCAACATCATCAACCAGCAGTTTGCCGCCCATCTGCCAGAGCAATATGTCTATATGAACCGCGAGGAGGACATGGGGTTGGAGGGATTGCGCAAGTCCAAGCTCTCCTATCATCCCCATATCCTGCTCTCATACAACAGCCTTATAATACAATGCCGATAGAATACACATTGCAACGGATGACCCCCGCTGACGCTCCGACGACGGTTGCGTGGATGACCCGCCAGTATGGGTTCGACCCCAAGGAGGTGGAGGAGTGGGTGAAGCACCTGCATTTCAATTGGTCGATGAGCGTGAAGGCTTTAGATGTGGCAGGCGAGGTGATAGGGCTGTTGAATATGAGCGACTACCGCATTGAAGAGGAGACGGAGGTAATCCGCTCTGAGAAGCAGGAGCTGTTGGAGCGGCTGAACGGGCTGAGGTATATTGCTGTCTTTTCGTTTATAGTGGACGAGAAGTACAGGGGCACAAGCCTGAATTATGATATGATTATGTCGCTGTGGCCCGACTTGCAGCAGTACGACTTTGTCTTTATCCCTGTGATGCACCACCTGAAGACCCACAGCTATTGGAAACGCTGGGGGGCAGTGGAGTTTTTCCGCGACGGGATGTCGGTCTATTATATGCTGCCTCTCAGCACCAAAGCCAAACGGGAAGTGAAAATTGAAAAGTGAGAATTGAAAAGCATCTCCACCTATCCAATATACGTGAAAATACGAGTGATCCGTGGAGACTAATAAATTCAAGCTCCGTGGAGTTTAGAAAATAGAAGCAAGTCGCCTGGTTTCACTTCTCCTTTTTCGTTTTCGTCTTGGGTTTCGGCTCGGGGAGCTCGGTGCAGGTGGCCTTGACCAAAGCGGTCAGGTATTCGTGGTCGTCAACCTCCTCGATATAGAAATAAGGCTTGGCACCCTCGTAGGGTGGACGCATCTCCTCGGAGCGCAGCATCTGGCGTCCTGCCTCGGTGGGCTTGACGTAGAAGCCGTTGTCGCTGATGAGGCCGAATATCTTGCCGTTGCAGTAGATGGCGTAGTCGCCGAACATCTTGCGGGTGGTGATGTCGCCCGCCTTGGCGCACTGGTCGGCGATATATTGTACAAAGTCGGGGTTGCTTGCCATATTGATTACTTGTTTTATTACGTTATTGAATTGTTTGGAATATGGGGGGTTATTCTATCCATGTCAGTTCCCCGGAAAAAATCGTCCATTCGCCATCCTTTTTCTCCATATATACCACGCCCCCTTCATAGATGAACCGGAAATTGACAACGGCACGCTGCATACGGGTGTCGAAGATGATGGAATAGGCCTCGGGATAAGTCTCGTATTGCCAGTAGCCTCCCCAGTGTCCATAGTATATCTTGGCAGCCTTCGAGAGGAATTGCATTCTCCGATGGCTCTCATCCTTTGAATACGCAGGCTGCATGATGTTGTTTTCTTCCAGGTTGGTATATGTGTTGCCCAAAAAATTGTTCAGCAGTTGCACGTAATCATAAGTCAAATAGACAATCTTCTTGTCGGGGAAACTGACCTGCGGACGGAATTCGATAGACGAATCCACAGCTGAGATGGCTAATTTCTCCCAAGCAAAAAAACCGTTCAACCAGAGTATGTCGCCAAAACCTGTTTTATTGTGCAAGTATTTTATCCATTTTTTGCGGATGCTGTCGTCCGAGTAGGTCTGGTTAATCCGGTTTGTGAAATAGGCCTCAAACTCGTCGGGTTTGAAAGGGAGTGTGTCTGTGACGAAAATCTTGTATAGTGTGTTCTGCACAATAAAATAGGGAAGGTCTTGATAGGAAAACCGTGATTCAAACCCACCGCATCCTATCTTGTCTAATTGAAGCGGCTGGTAGAAGGCCTTGAAAACCTTGTGGGCTTCGGCCACCCATTGGTTGGGGGCATTGTTTTCGTTGGAGGATATTTCGGCGGACCAGTTGTCGAAGAATTTGTACAGCTGCGTTACCGAGGAGTCCTGATAGGCTTTTTCTATCAAGGCGGCCTGCGACGGGTTCTGCGCGTGAAGGGCAGAGCACAGGAGCAGGAGGAAACCGATATAGAATAGCGGGTGTTTCATCGTTGAAGGGATTATTGTTCGGGCACGATGGCAAAGAAGGTCAGCGGTTCGGTGGCGCTGGCGTTGATGAGGGAGTGCGAGTGGCCTTTGGGGCAGTAGTGGCATTGTCCGGGGGTGAGGGTTTCCTCGCCGTTGTCGTACAGACAGCGAGCCTCACCACTGAGGATGTAGATAATCTCGCTGTTGGTCTCGTGGCTGTGGTAGCCGATGGAGCAGCCCACATCGAGCCGTCCGCGCATAATCTTGTTCGTTCCGTCGTTGAAGGTGCGGAACATTGTGTCGCCCTCGCCACCCTTGAATCGTGGGTTGGCAACCTCTTCCATTTTTGTAAAATCTATTTTCATAAGTCAAACTATTTTATCAGTCATTGCGTTGTATTAGTTTCTCAGTCCCAGCAGCGGATTTCCTGGTTGTAGTCGATGTCCTCTTTGGTGAGCATCGTGCCGCATTCGGGACAGCGGCCCATCGCGTCGGCGTCGAAGGTGCCGCCGCATTCACACTGCGGGGGCAGATCCCAGCCGCCGCCGAAGTCCACAGCCTGTGCTTTGCCGCAGTGGTCGCAATAGAGCGTTCCCTGCCCGTTGTAGCCCACGCCGTACCTCCGCTGGAACTCATGCCCGCATTTCCGGCATCGCAAAGTGTATATGGTACCCATGATAGTATTAAATATGAAGATTCAATAGATTAACGCATTAACACATTAACGAATTAACACATTCAAGGATTAACGCATTCAAGGATTCCCGCATTCAATGATTAACGAATTAACGCATTCAATAGATTTCCTCCAAAGCGCCAGTCTCGGAGTCGATGATGAAGCCGCGCACCTCGATGTCCTTCGGCACGAGGGGATGTGTGCGGATGGTCTCCACCGTGCGGCGGACGGACTCGGGTGTGTCCTTGAAGCCCTCGAGCCAGTGGTTGAGGTCTATGCCACATTTGCGGATGGTGTCGAGAGTCTGTTCCGTCACCCCGCGTGCCAGCATCTCGTCGTGGAAGTGGTCGTAGCTCATGTGGCAGGCGCCGCAGTGCGAGTGGGCCACCACCATCACGTGCTTCACCCCCAGCTCGTAGATAGCCACGATAAGACTTCGCATAGCCGAGTCGAAGGCCGAGATAACCAAGCCTCCGGCATTTTTGATGATTTTGGCGTCACCGTTCTTCAACCCCAGGGCGGCAGGTAGCAGCTCGGTGAGACGGGTGTCCATGCACGACAGCACCGCCAGCTTTTTATCGGGATACTTGTCCGTAATAAACTTCTCGTAGCCCTTGTTGGCCACGAACTCCTTGTTGTATTGTACAATTTGGTCAATCATAATTAATTTTATTGGTTAGTTGCCTTTTTCATTCGATTACGTTTTTCACAAAATCCATAAACAAAGGATGAGGGTGAAGAACGTTGCTGGAGTACTCGGGGTGGAACTGGGTGCCGATGAACCAACGGTGGCTGGGGATTTCGACTATTTCCACCAGTCCGCTTTCCGGGTTGGTGCCGACACACATCATGCCGTTTTTCTCGTACTCTTCTTTGTATCGGTTGTTGAACTCGTAGCGGTGGCGGTGGCGTTCGCTGATGTGAAGAGTGCCGTAGATTTCGGACACGCGGCTGTTTGGGCTTAGGTCGCAGCTGTAGGCGCCTAAACGCATGGTGCCACCCATGTTAGTAACGGTCTTCTGTTCCTCCATCATGTCGATAACATTGTGGGGAGTGTTGGAATCCATCTCGCTTGAGTTGGCATTGGTGTAACCCAGTATGTTGCGTGCAAATTCAATGACCATCATCTGCATACCCAGACAGATTCCGAAGGCTGGCAGGTTGTTGGTGCGTGCATATTCTGTTGCAATAATCTTGCCTTCAATGCCGCGTTGTCCGAATCCGGGGCAGATTAAGATGCCGGTCACTTGGGAGAGTTTCTCCGAGACGTTTTCTTTGGTGATGTTCTCGCTGTTGAAGAAATCGATTTTTATTTTCACACGGTTGTAGATACCTGCCAGAATGAGACTCTCACGGATGCTTTTGTATGCATCTTGCAGGTCGTATTTGCCCACTAATCCCACGTGGACTTCCTTGGTGGCGGTGCGCTGTAGCTCGAGGAAACGGTTCCAGTCCTCCATCTTGGGAGTCTCGCCCACGGGTATGCCGAATTTGCGTAGCAAAGCTGCGTCGAGTCCTTGACGTTGCATGTTGACGGGTACTTCGTAAATGCTATGCAGGTCTTCACTCTGTACCACGCATTCGAGATCGACGTTGCAGAACGAGGCAACCTTTTGGCGGATGCTGTCGGAGAGATGCTTCTCAGTGCGTAGCACAAGAACGTCGGGCTGGATGCCCGCACCCTGCATCTCCTTTACAGAGTGCTGTGTGGGCTTGGTCTTCAGTTCGTCGGCGGCTTTCAGATAAGGCACATAGGTGAGGTGTACACAGACAGCGCGGTTGCCCAACTCCCATTTCAACTGACGGATGGCTTCAAGGAATGGAGCCGACTCGATATCGCCTATGGTGCCACCGATTTCAGAGATGACGAAATCGACGGTGTCATTGTGCATGATGCGGCGTTTGATTTCGTCGGTGATATGAGGAACCACCTGAATGGTCTTGCCGAGATAGTCACCATGACGTTCCTTTTCAATAACTGCTTTGTAAATCTTGCCAGTGGTCACCGAGTTCGCATGGGTAGTGCGGATACCCGTGAAACGTTCATAGTGTCCCAGGTCAAGGTCGGTCTCCATACCGTCGACTGTCACGTAGCACTCGCCATGCTCGTAGGGGTTGAGTGTCCCGGGGTCGATGTTGATGTAGGGGTCGAACTTCTGGATGGTGATGGAGTAGCCACGGGCTTGCAACAGCTTGCCGATACTGGCTGAAATAATGCCTTTACCCAAGGAGGAGACCACACCTCCTGTTACAAAGATATAACGTGTCATATTGAGGGTATTATGTTTCTGATAATCCGTATGATTTGTTTGTGATACTAATTCTTGGTGGGGATTTCTAAAATCCGATTGCTTTTTTCATTTTGAAGGAAACAGCCTGGCGGATGTCGGTGGCAGAGGCTCCGAACAGCAGTTTGTATGTGCCTGCGGCGGTCTCCCATGCGGCAGTCGACTCGTTGAAGGAGGCCAGCTCGTAGGCGGTGACGGTCATCGTCAGCGTTTCGGACTCGCCCGGCCTGAGGGTCTTGGTCTTGGCAAAGGCCTTCAACTCGCGGTCGGGTTTCTCCAATCCACCGGAGGGGGCGGAGACATAGAGCTCCACCACTTCACGTCCGGGCATGCTGCCCGTATTGGTGACAGTGATAGTGGCAGTGAAGCCCTCTTGGTTGGCTTTCACCTTGGGTTGGCCGTAGTTGAATGTGGTGTAACTCAAGCCATAGCCGAAGGGGTACGACACTTCTACGCCATGTGTCTGGAAATGGCGGTAGCCGACCCAGATGCCTTCTTCATATTCGGTAAAATCTACATTGCGCCGTGTGCCTCGTCTGCCGGACATATCCCATCGGTAGGGGAAATTGCCCGCCGAAGGGCTGTCCATATAGTTGACGGGGAAGGTCATCGGTAGCTTGCCGGAGGGGTTCACCTTGCCTTTGATGATGTCGGCAACGGCGTGCGCCCCTTCCTGTCCGGGTGTCCACGGGAGGATGATGGCATCGACAAGCCCTTTCCAAGAGGCGGTCTCCACTACGCCCACGATGTTCAGCACCACCACCACGCGCTTGCCGGCCTTGTGATAGACCAGACTGACATTCTGGATAAGCTCGCGCTCGATGGCTGTCAGCTCAAAGTCGTCGTGGACCACGCGGTCGGCACCCTCGCCGGCGATGCGGCCCAGTACGATAATCGCCACATCGTTTGCCTGAGCTTGCCGCTCGATGGCTTTCACCGACACTTCGGGTTCGGAACGGTGGCGCTTGTCGGTGGAGGAGGCCTCCATCCGCTCTTTGTCTTGCTGCAGGGCATAGCAATGGCGGTAGTAGTCGGCCAAATCCTCATCCAAAGAGAATCCGGCGGTGGTCAACGCCTCCTGCATATTGGCGACGTGGGAGGTATGGACAAATCCCGAGCCGGTGCCGACACCAAAGAAATCCACAGAGCTGATGCCGTAGAGGGCCACCTTCTCTCCGCCCTTGAGGGGTAGGGTGCTGTGCTCGTTGCGGAGCAGCACGATAGACTCCTCTGCGGCCTTGCGTGCCACCTGTGCATGAGACCTCAAGTCGGGTTGATTGGAATAGGGGTATTTCCTGTAATGAGGTGTTTTGACGATATACTCAAGCACTCGGCGCACATTGCGGTCGAGTTCAGCCTGAGTCAGTTCGCCGCTTTTCACAGCGGCCATCAGCCGGTCGCGTTCCCGTTGGAATCCTGGCATCATCAAGTCGTTGCCAGCCTTGGCGGATTTGACGGTGCTGTCCTTGCAGCCCCAGTCGGTCATCACTAAGCCGTCGAAACCCCAGTCGTCGCGGAGGATGGTGGTGAGCAGACGGTGGCTCTGCTGGGTGTATTCGCCGTTCAGTTTGTTGTACGACGACATCACCGTCCACGGGTGCCCCTCCTTGATGGCAATCTCGAAGTTCTTGAGATAGATTTCGCGCAGGGCGCGCTCGCTGATGCGGGCATCGTTTTCCAGTCGGTTGGTCTCCTGGTTGTTGGCTGCAAAGTGCTTGACGGAGCACCCAACCCCCTTGGACTGCACCCCGCGCACGTATGCCGCAGCGATGCGACCCGACAGCAGTGGGTCTTCTGAGAGATACTCAAAGTTGCGGCCGCATAGCGGGTTGCGGTGGATGTTCATGCCTGGGGCGAGCAGCACATCTACGCCGTATTCCAGCACCTCGCTGCCCATTGCCTGTGTCATCACTTCCACCATAGCGGGATCCCACGAGCTGGCAATCAGTGTGCCGATAGGGAATCCGGTGCAGTAGAACGTCTGGCTGGTGCCTTCACGGGTAGGGTTGATGCGCAGGCCTGCAGGGCCGTCGCTGAGTACTGTCATGGGGATGCCGAGACGGGGGATTGTGCGGGTGTAACCGGCCACATCGGGGACATCGGGCACAATGCCTGCACCACCCACCAGCAGGGCGCATTTCTCCTCTGTAGTCATCGCCTTCAATATCTCGTCGATATTGTCGCTTAGCAGAGCGGGGCCGTCAGCCTGTTGTGCAAAAGCCACCTGCGAGCACATCAGCATAGTGATTAATGAAATCCTTGTAAAAGATAATGTTTTTAAACGCATAGGATATTGTTTTAATGTTTACTTGTAAACGTGATACTAAATGTCTTGTTATTTTTTCTTCTTCACAGAAACCTATAGTCTTATTTATTGATGCGATATTTTTGGTCGGGGTGGTTTTTTTTATCAGGATAGTGCGGTATTAGATACCCGTCTTTAACCATCTCTGGAATCACTTTGTTCCTTAGATAGTTATAGTTTTTACCAACATAAGATGCAATTTCAGATAAACTTTTCCAAGTACTACAAAATAATATAATCTCCTTCTGTAGTATTTCTTTTTTCAGCCCT
>JAEEGH010008411.1_pt1 | contig 24410 bp, 25 predicted proteins | sample 9134181 | NCBI WGS metagenome assembly JAEEGH01 (sample SAMN16246544, study PRJNA631951) | gut metagenome | biome: gut microbiome; feature: rumen; material: DP-attached | host: Bos | place: Iran: Karaj | collected 2018-10
ATTTAAGCCTCGTACTTCTCCTTACAGCTTCCAGGGTCTTGGAGAAAAAGGTCTTCAGTTCCTTGTAACTGCAAAGAAAGAAACAGGTCTTCCTATCGTAACTGAACTTATGGATATCCGCCAGCTTAAATACTTTGACGATGTTGACGTAATTCAGATTGGAGCCCGCAACATGCAGAACTTCGACCTTCTTAAAGAGATGGGAAAGGTTGGAAAGCCGATTCTTTTGAAGCGTGGTATGGCTGCAACTGTAAAAGAGCTTTTGATGTCTGCAGAATACATTATGGCAAGCGGAAACGAAAACGTAATTCTCTGTGAACGCGGTGTGCGCACTTTTGATAACTACACACGTAACTGTCTGGATGTAAGCATTGTTCCATACCTGCACAAAGTAAGTCACCTGCCAATTATTATTGACCCAAGCCATGCATGTGGTCAGAGATGGATGGTTCCAGAACTTGCAAAGGCAGCTGTTGCTTGTAATACAGATGGACTTATCATTGAAGTTCATAATAATCCTGAAAAGGCACTTTGCGATGGTGAACAGTCGCTGCATCCAACTGAGTTCGCTGAATTGATGAAGGTACTGCCTCGCATCGCAGAGATTAATAACCGTACAATGTAGTTTTCCTTACACTGAAAAAATTGAAGGGCTTCCATTGCGCGTTTTTGAAGCCCCGGGTGCAATCCGAGGGGCTGAACGCCCCGGTTTGCAATGGGACTTCAAAAACGCTCCATTCACGCCCTTCAATTTTTTCGAGAACAAGTTATACACTATACGTTATTTTTATAAGGGATTTTTTTTATGCATCAGAACTTGAACGAGCTTTCATACGGTATTGTTGGACTTGGTATAATGGGGGGGTCTATTGCTAAGGCTATCCGTAAAAATGTGGGCGGGACAATTTTTGCGCTGGATAGAAATGAGGACTCTTTGAATGAGGCAAAGTCTCTTGGAATTATTGACCGGGGCTATGCTCCGGAAGAGACTTGTGAAATGCTTGGTCTCTGCGACGTACTTTTTATCTGTATTTATCCTCATGCAACTCTGGACTTTTTGCGCGAGCATAAGAACCATTACAAAGATGGTGCCCTCATTACCGACATCAGCGGCGTAAAAGCTCTGCTCCAGGCTGATTATGATTCCCTCTGCCCTTCAAATGCCCATCTGGTGCTTGGTCACCCGATGGCTGGGGGCGAAAAAGAAGGCTTTGCGGCTTCTAAGGGCGAATATTTTACAAACCACAACTATATCATCATCAGTCAGAAAAATGATGAGAAAAACGACGAAGCCCGCGAACTTTTGAAAAAGCTTGTTACTGCAATGGGATTTTCCCGCATTACAGAAACTGATTCAGATACTCACGATATAAAAATCGGTTTTACTTCCCAGTTGTGCCACGTTGTTGCTTCTGTAATGGTAGAAAGCGCCGAAGACCCACAGATTACTTCTTTTGGCGGCGGTAGTTTTGAAGATTTGACCCGTATTGCCATGATTAATGCGCCACTTTGGACTGAGCTCTTCCTTGCAAACCGCGAAAAACTTGTAAATCACATAGAAACTTTCAAAAAACACCTGAACGAAATTGAAAAACTGATTGAAACTCAGGACAAAGATGGTTTACAATCTCTGCTGCAAGATGTTCGCTCTAAGCGAATACAGATGCAGAAGAATTAGGGACTATGGAACAATCACAACTTAAGAAAATACGCGCATACGCCAGCCGCGAAGCTGTACCTATTTTACAGGATGAAACCGGCGAGTTTATTTGTAAATATATTGAAGAACATGACGTGAAAAGCGTGCTGGAAATTGGCACCGCCATTGGTTATTCCTCTATAAAGTTTGCCTCTGTACGCGATGACGTTCTGGTTACTACAATTGAACTGGATATCGACCGCCACATTACCGCCGTAGAAAACATAAAGCAGGCGGGACTTTCTGACCGGGTGACTGCAATTCATGGGGACGCTCTTTTTTACGAGCTTGGAGACCAGAAGTTTGACCTTATTTTTATTGATGCCGCAAAAGCCCAGTACATTAAGTTTTTTGAAAAATACAAGGCAAACCTTGCAGACGGCGGTGTAATTATCAGCGATAACCTTTCTTTCCACGGCATGGTTGCAGACCTTTCCCTTACCCACAACTACAGCACAAAAAAGCTGGTAAAAAAGATTCAGAAGTATGTTGAGTTTTTAAAGACTAATACGGAATTTGAAACTGAGTTTTTTGAGTGTGGAGACGGCATTTCGGTTAGCCGCAGAAAATAAAACAATATTCTGAAGGAGCAGTAAGTGCCCCTCCAGAATAAAAGTCTAATATAGTAAAGAATTAAAAGATCTTCTTGAATTCACCGAGCAAAATGTCTGTTTCGATAGAAGCATCGAGGTCTGTAATCTTGCCCTTGTTCTTGTAGTAGTTGATGAGAGGTTCTGTCTGCTCGCGGTAAACATCCATACGGTGAAGGATAGATTCCTGCTTGTCGTCATCGCGCTGATAGAGTTCGCCACCACACTTGTCGCAAACACCTTCTACTTTTGGTGGAAGAGTTTTTACGTTGTAGTTTGCACCACAAGCCTTGCAAACGCGGCGTGTAGAAAGACGTCCAATTACGATTTCGTCTGCAATTACAAAGTTTACTACCTTAAGGTCTGCAACAAGACCATCGAGCATTTCTGCCTGAGGAATTGTGCGTGGGAAACCGTCAAGAATGTATCCGTTCTTGCAGTCATCCTGAGCAAGGCGGTCTTTTACAAGTTCGAATGTAAGTTCATCGCTTACCAATGAACCAGAATCGATAATTGCCTTTACCTTTACTCCAAGCGGAGTCTGTGCCTTAATATTAGCACGGAAAATATCTCCTGTAGAAATGTGCGGAATCTGATAGTCTGCAGCAACTTTTACTGCGAGAGAGCCTTTTCCTGCTCCCGGTGGTCCTAAAAATACAAAGTTCATTATTTACTCCTATGTTGTGAAGGAACCCATACGGGTCACCATAATATTTCTTCTATTTTAGTATGAAAAGCCCCGCCGGGCAAGTGGAAATGTAATTTTGTGTGCTTTTGGAAATGAGATTTTTGGAGCTGATCGGACTTGAACCGACTACCTCTACAATGCCATTGTAGCGCTCTAGCCAGGTGAGCTACAGCCCCGAATATCTTTACTATATCATATAAAAAAAACATTGACTATCACCTGATTCATCAATAAATTTATAATAAATTATTATTTATAGAGAGGATTAAAATGAAGAAATTTCCTAAGTGGCTTATTGCTTTGCTTATCGTTGTTGTTTGTGTGGGAGGAATTTTCTCCTGCTACAAAAATACTTATAACGGACTTGTTTATCAGGACGAAGGTGTAGATGCTGCATGGGCTGAAGTACAGAATCAGTATCAGCGCCGTCTGGACTTGATTCCAAACCTGGTTTCTACTGTAAAAGGTTATGCTAAGCATGAAAGTGACGTGTTTACTCAGGTTTCTGAGGCACGTTCTAAGGCTGGCGGACAGATTAATATCAGCGATGATATTTTGAGTGATCCAGAGGCATTTGCACGCTATCAGCAGATTCAGGATAACCTGGGTGCAAGCCTGCAGCGCCTTTTGATGGTAACTGAGCAGTATCCGGAACTTAAGGCTGACCAGAACTTCCTTGCCCTGCAGGACCAGCTGGAAGGTACAGAAAACCGCATTACAGTTGCCCGCAAGCGCTACAATGAAGCAGCTCAGGCTTACAACTCAAAGATTCGCAGCTTCCCTACAAATCTGATTGCAAACATGAGCGGATTTGAAAAGAAGCAGTATTTTGCAGCCAGCGCCGAAGCACAGAGCGCTCCTAAAGTTGAATTCTAGGAAAATATATGAAATACAAAACTTTAGTTCGAAAGCTCCACCTTTCGGACGCCGATTTTGACGAGATCAAAAAAGCAGTTGCCGACGCAGAAGCAAAAACTACCGGTGAAATTGCCGTTGCAGTTACACCGGAAAGCGCCCACTACTCTTTCTGGGAACTTCTAGCCGGAAACATTGTGGCAGCAATCGTCCTTATTGCGATGATTCCATTTGCAGATAAAATACGCGCACTTTACCGCATGCTTTACTGGCAGAACGAGCCTAGCTGGATTCTTCCGCTTTTTTACATCATCACTTGTTTTGCCACTGTAATCATCATGTTTTATCTCTGCAATATTCCTTTTATAGACAGGCTGATTGTCCCATCGTCTGTAAAAAGAAGCTGCGTTACTCACAGAGCCTTCCGTTACTTTACAGAATCGGGAGTTTACGAAACTGCAGAGCATTCGGGCATCTTGATTTTTGTTTCTTACATGGAGCGCCAGGTGCGCATTGTTGCGGATACAGGCATTTCTGCAAAGATTTCTCAGGACATGTGGAACCTTATTGCAGATGAGCTGGCAGAAAATATCGGTAAAGGAGACGTAAAACTTGCCTTTACAACTGCAATTGAAAAATGCGGTCAGCTTCTGGCAGATAACTTCCCGCCTCATTCAGAAAATCCGAATGAATTGCCGGACGGCCTTGTAATTGTGGAGGATGAAGAATGGTTCTAACTTCTTTTAAGAAAAGCTTCTGCGCAGGCGCTGCACTTCTTCTTTTAAGTTTAAGTGCCTTTGCCACAAAAGTTCCTGCCCTTACAGGCCGCGTAAACGACTACGCAAACATTATCAACAGGTCTACAGAAGAAAAACTGACTGCATACCTAGAGCAGCTGGACAATCAGCAGGGTGTGCAGATTGCAGTTCTTACCGTTCCAAGCCTTGAAGGCGATGATATTGCTTCCTACAGCATGAAGGTTGCAGAAAAATGGAAGATTGGAAACTCAAAAACCGATAAGGGCGCCCTGCTTGTAGTTGCCTACCAGGAACACGACCTTCGCATAGAAGTTGGTTATGGTCTTGAAGACACTCTTACAGACGCAAAATGTGGTCTTATCATCCGAAACGTTATTATTCCTCAGTTTAAAGAGGGTGATTATTCCGAGGGCATTCTTCTGGGCGTTCAGAACATGGGCGGAATTGCCACAAACAATGCAGAACTTGTTTCCCGCAGCGTTCAGCGCGGAGAGCCGGAAGAAGAAGACAGCCTTATGGGCGTTGTCTTTATGATTATCTGGGTAATTTTCTTCTTCGCAATTATCAGCTCTAAGGGCGGCATCTGGAAGTGGATTTTCCTAAGCAACCTGATGGGCGGAGGACACCGAGGCGGCTACTACGGCGGCTCGCACAGATCGTCAGGCTTCGGCGGTGGTTTTGGCGGCGGATCCTTCCACGGAGGAGGCGGCCACTTTGGCGGCGGCGGTGCATCCGGGCACTGGTAATGGCAGCGGTAGATGCAGTGCCTTACGCTCTGAAAGCGTCGCGCGACCGCTGCCCACAGTTTGGCGAAGCCAAACTGTGCATGCCCCACATTTGAAACTTTTTCACATATTCACTATACTAATTTGATAATGAATATCAAATTGACCAAGCAAATTACAATCCTTGCACTTCTTACCCTCACTCTGGCGTCGTGCAAGGCTAAAAAAGCAGACTTTTCTGACCGCGTAAAGGTTGTCAGTACAATCTTCCCTCCTTATGACTGGGCCTCAAATGTTATTGGGCTCAATGATTCTAAAACAATAAACTCCATGGTTGTAAAAAGCGGGCTGGACATGCACAACTTCCAGCCTTCAACCGCTGATATTGTGCAGATTTCTTCCGCAGATATTTTCATTTTTGTTGGCGGCGAAAGTGACGCCTGGGTATATGATGCCCTCAAAAACGCAACAAATCAAAACATGAAAGTTATAAACCTTATGGAAATTATACGCCAGCAGAGAGAACTTCTTTTAGAGGATTGTCCAGAAGGCGAAGACTCTGCAGAAGAAGAATATGATGAACACATCTGGCTTTCTCTGCTTAATGCAAAAATATGCGTGCAGGCAATTTCTGATGCCCTTTGCGAAAAAGCACCAGACTTTGCAGAATTCTACAAGCAGAATACAGCAACTTATATCGAAGAGCTGGAAATGCTCGATTCAAGTTTTAGATCTGTAGTTGCAACATCAGCACACGACACACTTATTTTCTGCGACCGCTTCCCATTCCGCTATCTTACAGAAGATTACGGCTTAAACTATACCGCCGCCTTTGACGGCTGTTCAGCAGAAACTGAAGCAAGTTTTGAAACCATTGCAAATCTTTCTAAGGCACTTAATGAGTCTGGTGTAAATGCAGTAATCGTTCTGGAAAATAACGACAAGAAGATTGCAAAAACTGTTATTGCGAATGCCAAAAAGCCATCTTGCAATACATACACACTCGATTCATTGCAGTCTACTGCCCTGCGAGATGCCTTCAGCGGAAAAACATATATCGGCACAATGAGAGATAATCTTGGAACAATCAAAAAGGCGTTGGAATAAAAATGGCACAATTAAGCTGCGAAAATCTTACATTAGGTTATAACTCAAAAATCATTCTGGAAAACTTGAGTTTTTCTGTAAATGCCGGCGACTATCTTTGCATCGTGGGCGAAAACGGTTCGGGAAAATCCACTTTGATGAAGACAATTCTTCACCTCTTAAAACCAATTTCCGGCACTATCAAAACTGGAGACGGCTTACTTGCAGATGAAATCGGCTATCTGCCACAACAGACCGAAGTTCAGCGAGACTTTCCTGCCAGCGTAAGAGAAATTGTACTTTCCGGCTGCCAGTCTCGCTGTGGACGCCGTCCTTTTTACATCAAGGAAGAAAAGCAGCTGGCCCGTGACACTATGGAAAAGCTTGGCATTTCTCACCTGGCACGACGCTGTTACCGCGAACTTTCCGGCGGCCAGCAGCAGCGCGTACTTTTAGCCCGCGCCCTTTGCGCCACACAGAAAATGCTTCTTCTGGACGAACCTGTAACAGGGCTTGACCCGGAAGCAACTGTGGAAATGTACGAACTCATTAAACAATTGAATGATGACGGCATTACTATCATCATGATTTCACACGACATAGACACCGCCCTGCAGTACGCAAGCCACATTCTGGACATTGGGCGCAATATCTTTTTTGGGGAGGCAAAGGATTATGTTCGAAACCCTGGCACAGTACTTTAGTTTTCCGTTTGTTCGCTACGCTTTTATTGTAGGAGTTCTTATTTCTCTTTGCTCTTCTCTCTTGGGCGTCACCTTAGTATTAAAGCGCTTTTCTTTTATCGGCGATGGGCTTTCACACGTGGCGTTCGGGGCAATCAGTATTGCAACCGTCTTGAATCTGACTAACAACATGTACCTGGTGCTTCCTGTTACCATAATTGCTGCAATTCTTTTGCTCCGCACTGGAAAAAACACAAAGATTCAGGGAGACGCTGCCGTTGCAATGATTTCAGTTGCCTCGCTCGCCATCGGTTATCTGATTATGAACATTTTTTCTACATCATCAAACCTTACCGGCGATGTCTGCAGCACACTCTTTGGTTCCACTTCTATTCTGACTCTCACAAAGGGTGAAGTTTGGCTCTGTACCATCCTTTCTCTTCTGGTAACCGTTGCCTTTATCATTTTTTACAACAAGATTTTTGCGGTTACTTTTGACGAAAACTTTGCTCAGGCAATCGGCACCCACGCTTCCATTTACAATCTGGTAATTGCAATTATTATCGCAGTGATTATCGTGCTTGCCATGAACCTGGTAGGCTCCCTGCTTATTTCGGCACTGGTAATTTTCCCTGCCCTTTCTGCAATGCGCATTTTCAAGAGCTTCCGCTCGGTAACAATCTGCTCGGCTGTAATTTCCATTTTCTGTTCATCTACCGGTCTGCTCATTTCCATTCTTGCGGGCACCCCGGTAGGAAGTACCATTGTAGCCATCGACCTGGCAGTGTTCTTAATCTGTTCTCTGCTGGAACTTTTTAGAAGGTAGAATAATGAAAAAGACTTTTTACATGCTGATTGCCCTGTGGACCCTGACTGCAGTTTCCTGCGCAAAAAAAACAGCCCCATCCTCACAAGAGGCCCCCACCCCACACAGCACCCTAGCCTACGAGAGCACCCAGGGCGTAGATTTTGACCTTACAAAAATGTCTGCCACAATGATTTACTCTACCGTTTTTGACATGCTTATTGCTTCAGAAGATTACGAAGGAAAGACAATTAAAATAAAAGGGCTTTTTAACGTTTATGATAATGAAGAAAACGGGCAGCGCTACTTTGCAGTAGTCGTGCCCGATGCAACGGCATGCTGTCAGCAGGGCTTAGAGTTTGTGTGGCTTGGCGACCACACCTACCCCGCCGACTATCCTGCCATAGATTCAGAAATCACCGTAACCGGCACCTACACCACCGAAGAAGAAGACGGCATTTCGTATTCTTATTTGAAAGTTACAGATTTACAAAGCTAACTTTTATTCCACTGCGTAGCAGTCATAACCTGCATTGCGCAGCTGGTCTGCCATGTTACCGGCCTCGTTTTCATTTACAAGAACAATAAAGTAAGTTGTACCGCTGGCCCGCTTTTCTGTTGTAATGTAAGCAGGGAAGCCCTTACCCTTTGCTTCCTCAGCCAGAAGCTTTGCATTGCTTTCTGTTCGGAACAATCCCAGCTGCCACTTAGAAAACTTGTTCTTATCATCTGCAGCGGCAGCCTTCTGCTCGGCTGGAGTTGGTTCAGACTTTGCAGTAAGCTCTTCAGAGAAGGTACCACTTCCCTGTTCTGCTTCTCCGCTCTTTGGAACAAAGAACCAGAAAGGTGTTGGCAACAACTGAATGTCGCCCTTTACAATAGCCGCTTCCATAGAAGAAGGATATTTTGCAGAAATTTCTTTTGAATAAGAGTTTTCGCCAGTGATATACCACAAAGTAAGCAGAATAACAGGCTTAAGGCTCTGCATAGATTCCACTTTTAGATAAGCCTGCAGCATTACAAGAGGTTCCTGCAGTTCAGAAACTTTATCTGCCTTGCACAAGGCGCTCCACTGACTGTAAAGCTTAATATAAGCTTGCACTTTTTCATTTTTAGAATTACGAACAGCAGAGTTCAAATAAGTGTCGGCCGTAATATAATCGCCGCTACTCAAGGCGCAGCGAACGGCATCCAGAACAATCTGCTCATTAGTCTTTTTTGGCATACCTTCTGCATCCGGAGCAGAAATACCAGCAGCCTGGGCATAAGACTTTTGCGCATCTTCATAATAAGAAAGCTGTTCCTGCAGGCCTGCAAGGAAAATGTATGCGGATCGCTTTTCTGATGGCGCAGTAAGCTTTGGTATTTGGTTTTGAATATATTGTACAGATTCTTCTACCGACTCTTTTTTAGAAGCTTCGGTAGAAATAAAACGTGCGGTAAGATCTGCAGCAAATACACAGGCCGATAGCACTGTAAGAGCCACAGCAGTAAAGATTTTTTTAGAGTTCATTGCCTTTATTATCGTCATTTTCCGGGCTTACTGTAGGAACAATTGAGTCAGAAAAAGCTTCTCCCTTGTCTTTTGCAACCTTTCTCTGCTTTTCCTTAAGCTTTCTTGCCTTTTTTTCTGCCTTAGCCAGAGCAGCTTCTCTCTTTTTAGCAAGGTCTTCCTTCTTTTCTATTTCTGCCTGAGAAGGACCGCGAAGCTTTGCAATCAGCATAAAAAGAATTGCTACAATTATTCCTGCGCTAAAAGCAATTAAAACTAAAACGGCAGCTGGAATATCGGTATAAGTTTTGAAAAACCAGAAAGTACAGGTATTTCCAATATTAAGGCCAACAAAGAAAGCCAGAAAAACTACAAAAGCAAGAAAAAGAATCAGTGCAAAAATCATATCAATCCACCCCTATATGTATTGCCAGATAGCTCTGTTATTTTAACACTCACAAAAGTTCCTATCAACTTGCGGTCTGCCTTAAATGCAATTTTTTCGTGCTGTTCAATTACGCCCAAAAGCTCGTCCTTGTTGTCGCGGCTTACACCTTCTACAAGAACCGTAACAGTTTTGCCCACACGACGGCTCATCTGCTCCTGGGTATGTTCCAGCTGCAAGTCTATTACCCGCTGAAGGCGTTCCTTGCGAACTTCTACAGGAAGCTGTTCCATTTTTGCAGCCGGAGTTCCAGAACGAGGGTTATAGTAGTACATCATTGCAGATTCATACTTTACCTGGCGCATAAGGTCCAGAGTAAGTTCCACGTCCTCTTCTGTCTCAGTCGGGAAGCCCATCATAATATCTGTAGTCAAAGAAACATCAGGAATTTTTGCCTTAATGCGGTCTACTAAAGCCAGATACTGCTCACGGGTATAACGGCGGTTCATTTTTTCCAGTACGGCTGATGAACCATGCTGCACAGGCAGATGAATATGGCGGCAAAGGACAGGTTCTTTTGCTATAACATCAATTACATCGTCGGTAAAATCTTTTGGGTGAGAAGACATAAAGCGCACCCACTTAATTGGCGACGAAGTTTCTTTCAGGTGAGCGGCAATTCTGCTTAAAAGTTCAGCAAAGTTGATTGTACCATCGGAACCATCAGCAAGCTGCCCCTTATAAGAGTTTACATTTTGACCAATAAGAGTTACTTCTTTTACGTTATATTTTGCAAGAACATCCAGTTCCTTTAAAATTTCGTCTACAGGTCGGCTAAGCTCGCGACCGCGAACGTAAGGAACAATACAATAAGTACAGAAGTTGTTACAGCCGTGCATAATTGGCACAAAAGTAGAAAAGGCGTCCGGCTCTGCAGAAACACTTGCAAACTTATACTGTTCTGTATCATCAGGTTCAAAAGCTTCACGGCCTTCTTCTATGGCTGTAATAATTTCGCTAAAGTGATGCTTTGCATATGTTCCAACAACATAATCTACAAATGGAAAATCCTTTTTGAACTCTTTCAAAAGGCGTTCTGCCATACAGCCCATAACTACCAGAGTAAGAGGCTTGGCACCATCCTTTACATATTCAACTGCTTCTTCAAGCATTTTTGTTTTTGCACCAAGCTTACACTCGCGCACAGCCTTGAGCCCGTTATACCAGCCCAGTCGTCCCATAATACGGTTTTCGGCAGTCTCTCTTACAGAGCAGGTATTTATAATAGCAAGGTCGGCAGTTTGTGCAGATTCAGATTTTTTCCATCCCCGTGCAATAAGCAGTTGTTCTACAGATGCAGACTCTGCAATGTTCATTTCGCATCCATAGGTCTCAAAAAAGTATGTCATATAGTATAATATAGCGAAAAAACAAAAAAAAATCCCTTTTTTTGTAACTTTTTACCCCACCTGATGTTGTTTTAGTGTAAGCAAGCAACAATAATACTTGTAAACAACATACCTCCTTTTTTTTGTGATTGGGCTGTCGCTTTTCCTCCTTTTAGCGGCAGCCCTTTTTTTTTGGACGCTGGTGACAATTTTAGCCCCACGCCTAGCATTCTATACAGGAGGTCAGTCTATGATTTATGGTTACATTCGTGTCAGTACAGACAAGCAGACTGTAGAAAATCAAAGGTATGAAATTACCAGGTATTCCAAAAAGTACAAACTAATAGTCTCCCAATGGATAGAAGAAACTATTAGCGGAACGGTTTCTCCAAGAAAAAGAAAGCTTGGCACCCTTTTGGAGCAGACGCAAGAAGGGGATATCATAATATGTTCAGAACTTTCCCGTCTGGGAAGAAATATGTTTATGATTATGTCCATCTTGAACTCCCTTATGGAAAGAGGAGTAAAAGTCTACACCGTAAAGGAAGGCTACAAACTTGGAGAAGATCTTACAGGAAAAGTTCTGGCTTTTGCCTTTAGCATTTCTGCAGAAATAGAGCGCACTCTAATTTCTCAAAGGACAATAGAAGCCCTAAAGCGCAAAAGAGCAGAAGGCGTAAAGCTTGGTCGCCCATCGGGAAGTAAAAATCTTCATTACAAATTAACAGGAAAAGAAAATGACATTAGAAAATTATTAGATGACGGTTACTCTAAAGCTTTTATAAGCAGAAAGTTTGGAGTTTCAGCTTCTACCCTCTATCTTTTTATGCATAGAGCAAAAATAGAATTCTAAAAGTCTAAAATGGAGGGGAAGAGATTATCTTCATTTTTTTCATGCTGGAAGGATGCAGAAATTCTATCTGGCAGGAATGGAGCATTAATCTTTCCCCTTCTCTTTTCTGGCCGTAAAGGCTGTCTCCCAAAATAGGAATTCCAAGTCCATGAATATCTGATGATGCCAGGCGCAGTTGATGAGTGCGGCCCGTTCTAGGATAAAACTCTATTCTGGTAACCTTTCTTTTTTCCCCGGTAAGTGGATTTTCATAAGTTTCCACCCCGCATTTGTGCCAGTCTGTTATGGCAAGCTTTCCGTTTTCTTCATCGTAAATCTGGTAGGGGCGGTTTTCTGCATCAAGGCGGAATTTTAATTCAATGTGGCCGTCCGGCTTTCCGTGTAAAATGCCGTCCAAAAGTGCAGTATACTTTTTTTGAACAAGGCCTTCTGCAAACTGGCGGTTTAATTCTGCGTGAGCTTTTTTATTAAGGGCAATAATCAAAATGCCGGAAGTTTCCATATCAAGCCGATGAACAGCGCACTGATTCACCTTGCAGGCTCCTTCCCCAATCTCCTCCGGGAACAAGGCGTGTATACGGCTTTCTGCGCAATCCTGCTTGTCTTCTCCACGACCGGGAACAGAAAGCAGACCCGACTCTTTATTTACAACAAGAATGTCCTTATCACGGTAAAGAATTTCCAGGCCCAGAATATCTGGCAAAATATAGCCGCAACGCTCATCGCAGGGAGGGTAAACTTTGCCATCTTCTTTATTGCCCTTGCTTTCTCCATAATAAATTTCTGCCATGCTTACAGGCACCAGCTTCTGTGCAAAAGCCGCAGACAAAAGTTTTGGAGCGCAGCAGTCTCCCGTACCTGTTGGCGGAAGTTTATTTCCATGTTTTTTGATTATCTCGTTTAAGCTGATTTTTTTGCCGTCAAAACGGGTAAAGGTGTATAAGTCAAAAACCTTTTTTAAAGACTGGTCGGTAAGGGTCCGGCGTCTGTCAGACAACTCTTTTTTGAGTTGGGCGTCGGGGCAATCATTTATTTTGTCTGTAAGGTCGTGAATTTCTTTGTCGTTTTCTAAAAGGGCCGCCTCAATTTTATCTGCAGAAACTATTGGGCTCACCACGGTATAGGCCGATGGTACAATCAGCTCTTTTGCTATACCGCTGGACGCATAAAGAACTTTTCGTAACCCGGTAGAAGGCTCGTAACAAACAAGACAGCCCAGCATTATCCCCTGATTTTTACGTTCAGCACTTTCTTTAGATACCTGAACAAGAGAAGATTCGCCGCAAGCCAAAGAAGCCTGCAGCTGGCGAAGATAATGAAGAGCTATTTCCTGTTGAAAAGGTGGAAACATTATTTAAGATTTCTGATTTCTACAGAACCATCTTCTTTAGAAATGAATACGATAGGCTTGTTCTTAGAAAAGAGGCCGTTTTCTACAACGCCGACAATGCCGTTAATTTTGTCTTCCATTTCTGCAACATTAATTGGTTCTTTCCAGGTACAATCCAGAATCTGATTGCCATTATCTGTAATTACAGGACCAGCCTTGCGAACACCCTCGCGAAGAACGCAGGTAGCACCAAGAGCATTAAGGGCATTTGTTACAGGTACGCGGGCGTCTCCAATAATTTCTACTGGAACCGGGAACTTTGTACCAATATTTGGAACAGCCTTAGAAGAATCTGCAATTACTACAAATACTTTTGAGTTATATTCAACAATCTTTTCACGAACGTGAGCAGCACCACCACCCTTAATACAGTTGCAGTCTGGTTCAACTTCGTCTGCACCATCAATTGCAAGGTCCAGCTGGCCGCCAATTGCACGGTCGTTTAATGTATAAACTGGAATTCCATAATCCTGGCAGGCATTCTGTGTCTGGAAGGATGTTACAACAGCCTTAATATCTTTTAAGTCGCCCTTCTGAATGTGTTCTGCAAGACGCTTAACAGCTGGCATTGCAGTTGAACCGGTTCCCAGTCCAATTTTCATGCCGGAAAAAATTAATCCTTTTTCTATAAGGGTGTCTACTGCAGTGTTAGCAACCAGTGTTTTCTGTTCAGATTGTGAAAGTCCCATTTTTTATCCTCTTATATAAATCCTCTTACGGCCAGTGTTTTATAGCAAGGTTTGAACCTTACTTATCTTCCATATCTTTACCTGTGAACAATTTGAACTGTTCATAGGCCTGATATTCAAGCATTTTATAACCGTTGCAGGTTTTACATCCGGCGGCAGCTGCCCTCTTCATAATTGGAGTAACGGCCGGAGTGTAAATAATATCAAAAATCATTTCGTTTCCGCGGAAATCATAGAAATAAAGCGGATCATTTTCTTTAGTCGATGGATCTTCAGAATTCATCCCCACAGAAGTTGTCTGGACAATCAGCGTTGAATATTCGTCAATTTTTGCCGCACAGTGAGAGTCCAGCTGGCAGTAACTAAAGCCGTATTTTTCTGCAAGCTGCTGGGCATGCTCTACAGTTCTGTTAAAAATGCAAACGCGGGCGCCCATCTGTTTAAGGGCATAAACAATAGCCTTTGCAGCACCACCGGCACCTATAACGGCAACCTTCTTAAACTTAAGCTTGGTACCATCAAGAAATTCTTCCAGAGCACGGCGGAAGCCAAAAGCGTCTGTGTTATAACCAACCCACTTATTATTCTTTTTAACGATTGTATTGCAGGCCCCAATCTGAATAACTTCAGGAGACTGTTCACCAAGGTAATACATAACAGATTCCTTGTGAGGAATTGTTACAGACATACCCTTCATTCCGACAGTGTCTGCAAAATTAATGGCATCAGAAATAAGTGTTGCTCTGGCAGGAAGGTAAACCGCATCCAGACCAAGCTTTTTATAACCGCCATTGTGAATTAATGGGCTGGAAGTTTTTGGTAAAGGCCAGCCGGTAATTCCATACAAAGCAGTTTTTTCTGTAATAGACTTAAAGTTGTAGAGTTCGTTTAAGGTAACAGGGTCAATATGACCAATTCCATTCATTTTACCAAGAGTTTCTTCTGGAGAAACATAGGTAAGGAAAGAGTTTGTATAGCCGGAAAGGATTCTAGAAGGCAGACCTTCTGCTCCCATTGCACAGATAATATGATCATACTGGGTAAAGTCTCTTGTTTCGCGGAAAAGACGTTCTACATCTGCAAGAGAATCTGGCATAAATGCAACTTTTGGAATCTCATAACCGGTTTTACGAATCTCATCGCAGCGCTTTCTTATATTGTAAACCGGCGCATTCATGCTATGAAAGCTTCGAATAATGCGAACACCAAAAGCCATAGCAGCATCATGCATACTTGGAATATTATAATCGTCTTCAAAGTCTACATATGCAAAGTTTTTAGATTTATCTGGATCGGCAAAAGCAAGCGCGCGTCCAAAAAGGTTTGTTCGCGAAAACTCACTACCAGAAAAAAGACCGCCATCCACAGTTCTTCTGATTGTAAGAATGCAAGGCTTATAAATCATAGAAGGAAAGCGTTTTACATAAAGCTGTTCATCTTCATTAAGATGGTCAACTCTAAGTTCTACAATATCAATCTGCTTTTCGTACTTTTTTACAAGCTGCAAATCTTCTTCCAGGGTCTTGCCTGAAAGACACATACACACTAGAGGATGAGTCATACTCTACTCCTTAATTTACGGTAAATCTGGCAACAGGTTTTTCAGATACCTTCAAAATAAGTGTTGTTCCGTGAGGAACAGAATAAGGGATTGTAACATTTCCACCCGGATGAGAGAAAGTAACAAGAGTATAAGCATCCCCTTCAGCTGGTTTTGCATCCAACTTCATAGGAACCGGATAAGGATAGTCTGCAAGCTGGCTAGAGAATACACCAGAAGCGTTTTCATCAGAAGCCTCTGGCAGAGCAATCTCTACAGACATGCGTGTATAATTTCTAATATATTCTGCATTAAATGATTCCTGATTAACAACTGTACCAGGTTTTTCATTTTCTTCTGCAGGACGAGCTGTAATATCAAATACAATCTTACTGCGGGAAATAGTCTGCAAGAGGTCATTAATTGTCTGGCCAATTAAGTCTGGAACCTTTGTATTTTCATAATTAGGACCGCGGCTAACAACCAGCTGAACTGTAACAGGTTCTGTAATACTTGTTCCGGCAGGAGGATCCTGCTCAAGGATTGTTCCAGCTTCTGACATATCAGGCTTATATTCCGGAGTAGCAAGCGTAATCAAAGGTCTCTGACCTGCAAACAAAGCCTGAAGCTTAAGTTCCAGTTCATCAACATTCTGGCCAATGTAGTCTCCAATATTTTCTACAATTACACCACGGCTTACAACAAGAGAAACACGGCTGTAACCTTTTACAATGGCACCAGCTTTTGGAGACTGGTCCAAAATACAGCCTTCATCGCCCGGTGTTTCTGAATAGCGCAGGTTAATTTTTGGATAAAGCTCCTTTACCTGAAGTTCCAGCAGAGCATCTTCAAGAGATTTTCCCATTACGTTAGGAACAAGAACCTTTTCTGGTCCCTTTACATTCATAAAGAATACTGCAGCTGCACAAAAGAGCATAAGCAGAAAAGCACAGACAACAGTTATAATGAGGGCAGGAATATTAGACTGCAATTTATCATAAAACTTAGAAAAGCTAACACCGATAGATGAAAGTTTAAAACCCTTTTTTTCCTTATTTTCGTTTTCCATAATATCCTCATTAACTAAGCTGACAGCCCACAAAATCTCGTGCGCCGTTCATAAAGTCTTTATATGTCATTTCTTTTTTACCCTGACGCTGCAGAGTTTTTACGCACAAAAGCCCGCCCTTTACCTTTATGTAAATACCTTCCGACTTTACAAAAACAAGCACCTTTCCATTAGGTTCTGCTTTATAGGCAGCGGCCCTGGCATCATCATCCGAAATAAATGTTGAACTTAAAATTCTAAGCGGCATGTCTTTTTCTAAGCACCAGCAGCCTGGTTCCGGGAAATATGCCCTTATTTTTGCTTCAATTTTAAGTCCATCTTCTGACCAGTCAATTTTACCGTCTTCTTTTTTAATTATTCCAGTATAAGACGCTTCACCTTTCTGTGCACGGGCATCCAGTTTTTTGCCCTCAGAAAGTTTTTTGAGCAGGTCACAGAATAAACGGGCACCAGCTTCTGCACTATAGTTCAAAAGTGATTGTCCAGTTTCACTTCCCTGTAATTCTACTACTTCTTGAGCTAAAATGTCACCCTCGTCCATGCCCAGAGCCAAAGTTTGAACAGTTACGGCAGTCTGAGCATCCCGTTTTAAGATAGCGGCAGGAACAGGAGTACAGCCACGGTATTTTGGCAGCATAGAAGGATGCAGATTCATTCCGCCCATTGGAAAAAGAGACAGAAACTTAGGGCCAAAGATGTGGCCATATGCAAAACTAAGCAATAAATCGGCGCCAAGAGGGGCAATCACTTCTCTGCATGCAGCATCAAGATGTTCTGGTGTAAAAACAGGAAGGTCTTTTTCCTCTGCGAATGCCGCAACAGGAGTAGGAATTAAATCTTTATGACGCCCCTTTGCGGCAGGAGGATTAGACAACACCCCTACAATTTCAAAACCACACTGGCTTTGATTTTCAAAGAGGATTTTCAATGTCTGGCAGGCAGGCTCAGGGCTTCCTGCATATAGAATTTTTATCATCTGCGTAAGATTTTATTTACTGTTTTTCTTTGCTTCTTTTGCAGCAATTTTAGCGGCAATTCTTTTTGCCTTAGCTTCTTTTTCTTTTGCTTTCTGTGCAGCGCGTTCAGCACGCTTCTTAAACTGATTTTCAGTTTTTTCTGCAAACTCTTTATCACCGCGGTCTATGTACAAAATACCGTCCAGGTGGTCATATTCATGCTGAATAATGCGGGCCAAAAGTCCATCTGCATCCAATGTAAAAGGTCTGCCCTTTTCGTTCAAAGCCTGAACAGTTACAGCCACAGGACGTACAATTGTTTCGTAAACCTGAGGAATACTTAAACAACCTTCGTCGTATTCACCAGTTTCCTGAGATGTCTTTATAATCTGAGGATTAATAAATACACGGCGAACGTCATCATCAGCAATAACAACAAACATTCTAAGGCTTTTTCCAACCTGAGGGGCTGCAAGACCAACACCATCTGCCTCTATCATTGTTTCAAACATGTCTTCGGCAAGCTGTCTAATCTCGTCATTTACTTCTGCAACAGGCTGGGCCTTCTGTCTAAGGACATCTTCACCAAGTTTAACTACGTCTAAAATCATTTTTCAATCCTTAATCTTGCAGCACGGGCATGACCAGCAAGTCCTTCTGCGTCACCAAGATATCCGGCAGCGGCAGCAGAGCGAACTGTTCCGGAAGCGTTTTCTTTTACACGGAGTGTAGTTACTGTCTTAAGGAACATTCTTACACTAAGTCCACCTGTATAGCGGGCAGAACCAGATGTAGGCAATGTGTGATTAAGACCAGCGGCATAATCACCAAATACTTCTGCAGAATAGTGTCCAATAAAGAGTGAACCATAGTTGTGTACTGCAGTTTCTATTCTGTCACGAAGGGCACCTTCTTCCATAGCAAGTTCCAGGTGTTCAGGCGCCTTTCTGTTAGCAATTTCTATAGCATCTTCCAAAGAATCTACAACAATGATTTTTCCATAGTTATCAATACTCTGGCGGGCAACTGTCTTAGTTGTAAGAGTTTCAAGCTGCTCTTCAATCTGGTCGCTTACCTTTGAAGCAAAATCTGCACTATCAGTAATAAGAACAGGCTGAGCAACAACGTCGTGTTCTGCCTGGGCAAGCAGGTCTGCGGCAACCCATTTAGGATTAGCAGTCTGATCTGCAATTACCATTACTTCTGTAGGGCCTGCAACCATATCAATTCCAACTACGCCAAATACAGCCTTTTTAGCAGAAGCAACAAACTTGTTTCCAGGTCCTACAATTACATCTACCTGAGGAACAGATTCAGTTCCATAAGCCATGGCACCAATTGCCTGTGAGCCGCCTACTGCAAAAACGCGGTTTACGCCACAGATATATGCAGCTGCCATAATGCCTTCGTCTGCGTATGGTTTTCCGCCAACAAATGCTTTTCCCGGAACGCCGGCACCAGTTTTTCCGGCTGCAACTTTGTCATCAGGGTGAACACGAGGTGGTGTACAAAGAATTACCTCTGGAACGCCAGCTGCAACAGCCGGAGTAACAGTCATTATTACAGTAGAAACAAGTGGGAAACGGCCTGCTGGAACATAACAGCCTGCAGTTTCTACAGGAATTGTTTTCTGACCTGTAATGATTCCTGGTTCAAGCTCTTCTTCAAAATCCTTAAATGATTTGCGCTGAAGCTTTGCAAACTTTAATGCAAGGTCGTGTGAATAAACAATTGCATCGTAAATATCGCGTTTTTCCATGCGGAGCTTTTCTGCAGCAGCCTTGAGTTCCTCCTGTGGAATTTCAAACTGAGCAGGAACTGCTACGTCAAATTTATTTCCGTAAAGACGCAAGGCTGCATCTCCGCGCTTTTGAACCTCTTCCAAAACGGATGTAACTACCTTGTCATCTCCGTCAAAAGGGCGCCCCTTAAAAAAATCGGGTTCTACTTCGTTATATTTCTGAATAGTTATCATTTTTCTTTATGTCTCCTATCAAGTTCATCATAAACATCCTTCCAGCTAACGCCTTCCTTGTACATAAGAACGTTTACAAAGTAAAGCAGATCTGCCGCTTCCCAGATTACTTCATCTCGGGTGTCGGCTTCGCAAAGTTCTTCTGCTTCTTCTTCTACCTTTTCGCGTACACGCTTAGCATCTAAAGTTGCAGTGTAGCTTCCAGGTTTTGGATTAGCAAATCTATCTGCGATTATGTTATAGAGACGACCCATGCTTGATTTTTCGCCAGGATCTGTTCCATAACATGTCCAGGAGCCTGTGTGACAAGCAGGACCAGTTGGCAAAACTGTTGCAAGAATGCTGTCTCTGTCGCAATCAGCACGAAGACGGACAACATCAAGGAAATTACCGCTTGTTTCGCCTTTAGTCCAAAGCTCATTTCTAGAACGGCTCCAGAAGGTTAATTTTCCACATTCAAAGGTTTTTCTTACAGCATCCGCATTTGCAAAGCCCTGCATCAAAACATCGCCGTTTACACTCTGTGCAATTACAGGAATAAGCGGTGTCTTTTCAAAATCAAGACAGGCTACAAAAGCATCTGTAAGGTTTACCTTATTTGTATAAAGTGCCATTCCAAGCTGAACATCACAATGTAAATGCTCGAGCGCAGCAATTTCTTCTACACTCGAAACGCCTCCTGCTACAACAACGCGGCATTTTACAGCCTCGCGAAGCTGCTTTGCATAGTCCATATTAGTTCCCTGCATGCAGCCTTCTTTTTCTACACAGGTAAAAAGCAGTTCTGAACAAAATTTTTCGGCCTGCTTAGCACCTTCAATAAGAGGGATATCTACAGTTTCTGTCCAGCCTTTTACGGCTATTTTTCCATTTATTGCATCTACAGAAATGATAATTCTATCTTTTCCAATTGCAGCGGCTAACTCGTTCAAAAAATCTTCATTGAGCACCGATTCACCAGCAACTGGAGCGCTTTTCCAGGCAGCAGAACCAATTATTACCTTTTCGGCACCAAGAGAAACAAGTTCGCGTGCACGTTTTACAGTACGGATTCCTCCGCCTGTTCTTACATTTCCATGTCTAAGAAGCGATTTTAAAAGAGGAGTATTAACTGTGTTTCCTTTTGCATCAACATTTCCAAGTGCAGCATCAAGATCAATAACTGCAACTTCGCCATAAGTATCAAACTGGCGGATAAGAGAATCTGCATCATCGCGTTCAAGCATAAGATCTTTGCCGTTCTTAAGCTGAACAACATGTCCGTTTTTCAAATCAATAGATGAAATTACCATAGCGTACGATTATAGCAGATTTTAAAAGTTAATACAAATGGAAGAAAATTTTAATTTTTTTTGTAACCTTTTGTAAAACTTGTGGTTTAATAAGTGTATTCGATGCGGGGAAAGGGTTTTTCAAGCAATTCGATGTTTTTTATTTTTTTTCCTTCCTAGATATAAAAGCTGCCGATTTTCTCCTTTTTCGGCAGCTTTTTCTTTTTAAATCTATAATGAAAATCAATTTTATATGTATTCAGGTAAAAAAAAAATAGCTACCAGCCGAATTCCGTATTGAAAAATCGGTGGCTAGCCACCTAAACGCTGAATTGCCTTGGAACTATATACGTTGCCGCTCTCGCGGCAGCAATTCAGAGTTTTTTTTCAATCCGTAATTCGGCTTCCCGCTATTTTTTTTACATGTAATCTGAAAAAAAATTGATTTCCTTATACCCGCGTATATGATGCGATTATTATATATGATGCGATTATTAAAAAATGCGGAGTGTAAACACATTATAATTATAAAGGAATATGCGGGACGCAGGAAAAAGAAAGTAAGGGGGGACCGGCAGTGGGGCGGCCGCGTTTTACGCCGGACGTCGCACGGATGCCGGGGGATACCTTGCTTTTTTTCCCGTCGCTGGGACCCGCTTATTGTATTCATATTCTATAATGTGTTTACACTGTATACAGAGCCATTTGTATTGCAAAAAGGTATAAAAAATCATATTATTAGGGGAGACAAAGAGGTCGTAGATAATTTACCGGGAAAAGTGTCGGCGGATTGTCCACGGCCTTTTCTTTTTGTGAGGTTTATTATGTATTCAGTAAGCGAAGTTTTGGAATATCTTGAAGAAGAAGACGTAAAATTTGTGCGACTTGCATTTTTTGATTTGAATGGAGTGCAAAAAAATATTTCGGTGCTTGCAAGTCAGATGGAACGGGTATTCCGTGATGGTGTAAGCTTTGATGCTTCTGCAATTTATGGCTTTGAAACTCCTGAAAAATCAGATTTGTTCCTGCATCCAGATCCAACAACCCTTTCTGTTTTGCCTTGGAGACCTAATACAGGCAAGGTTGTGCGTATGTTCTGTAATATCCGCTATCCGGATGGAAGACCATACGAAAAAGACTGCCGTACACTTTTACAGAATGCCGTAAAAGAAGCAAAAAATCAGGGAATTGACTTTATGTTTGGTACAGAAATTGAATTCTACCTGTTTAAGCTTGATGAAAAGGGTGAACCTACAAAGATTCCTTTTGATAACGCAGGCTATATGGATATTGCCCCTGAAGATAAGGGTGAAAATATCCGCCGTGAAATATGTTTTACACTTGAGCAGATGGGCATGCAGCCAGAAGCAAGCCATCACGAAGAAGGTCCGGGCCAGAATGAAATTGATTTCCATTATTCAGATGCAGTAACAGCAGCCGACAACGCAGCAACCTTTAAGTGGGTAGTTCGCACACGTGCAGCTCAGAATGGCCTTTATGCCGACTTTTCTCCAAAACCTCTGATAGATAGAGCGGGAAGCGGATTCCACATTAATATTTCATGCTCCGACCCTGAACAGACTAAAATGGCAATGGCAGGAATAATTAAGCATGCGCCAGAGCTTACATATTATTTGAATTGTACAGAAAATTCTTATGACCGCCTTGGTGAACATAAAGCTCCTCATTATATTGCATGGGGCGAAGAAAACCGTTCAACCTTTATAAGAGTTCCTGCAACAAAAGGCTCTCCACGTATTGAAATCCGTTCTGCAGATTGCGGATGCAATTCATATCTTGCATTTACCTTGTTAATTTATGCAGCACTTGATGGAATCAAAAATCAGTTACTTCCACCTCCTGCTGTAACTGAGAATCTGTTCGGAAAAGAAAATTCTTCACTTGAAAAACTTCCAGACACCTTGGATTGCGCTAAAAAAATTGCAGAAGCAAGTGATTTTATAAAGAAGGTGTTAAGTTTCTAAAATGACCTTGGATTCTCATAGTGTTCTCGTTGTAACAAAAGATTCAAAAGTCTCAACCTTAATCAGTGCAATGCTGATGGCACCTTTATTTGAAACACAGGTAACTGGAGATTTTAACGAAGCACGCAGAATGTGTTCAGGACGAGTATTCAATATTGTAATTGCCGATTACTGTGATGGAGAGGGCGTAGATTTTGCAGTAGATGTTTCTGATTCTCTCAGCACAATTCTTTTATTAACACCTCAGGCACTTTTTGAAGAAGTAAGCTATAGGGTAGAAGGAAACGGTATTCTTACAATAAACAGTCCTTTTGACCAGTTCTATTTCTACAATATGATTAAGGTTGCAATTGCAGTTCAATATAAAGTGCAGATTCTTTCCAGTCAGACAACTAAGCTAAAAGTTAAGATGGAAGAAATCCGCCTTGTAAACAGAGCAAAAATGCTTTTGATGCAGAACCTCAAAATGACAGAGCCGGAGGCACATCGTTATATAGAAAAAGAAGCAATGGACAGAGGCTTAAAGAAAACTGCTGTTGCCGAAAATGTTATAAAGATGTACGGCTAATCAATCTGTTATACAGGATACAGACCACTGAAACAACCCTTGCAAAATGCATCTTCTCCAAGCGCCTTGAGCATTCCATCAAGAGAAATAAAGGCAAGTGAGTCTGCACCAATTTCCTGCCTGATAGCTTCAAGTTCGTGAGTGCTCGAAATCAATTCATTTTTGCTTGGAGTGTCTATTCCAAGGTAACACGGAAATTTTACAGGTGGAGACGAAACCCTAAAGTGAACTTCTTTAGCACCAGCCCTGCGTAAAATCTGTACAAGGCGGCGGCTGGTAGTTCCACGGACTATTGAATCATCAATTACAATAACGCGCTTTCCTTCAAGGTCACTGCGGATTGCGTTGAGTTTTACAAAAACCATATTTTCACGTTCGGCTTGTGTTGGGGCAATAAAAGTTCGGCCGATGTATTTATTTTTTAAGATTCCTGCAACATAAGGAATTCCGCTCGCTTTTGAATAACCGATTGCTGCTCCGATTCCGCTGTCTGGAACTCCAATTACAACATCGGCCTGAATTTTACTTTCGTGCGCAAGCATTTCACCCATTTTGTAACGGGCTTCCTGTACTGGAATTCCATCAATTACGCTGTCTGGACGAGCAAAATAAACGTACTCAAAAATGCAGGTTTGTTTTTTAGGAGTTGCAAACTGAATGGAACGCAAGCAATTTTTATCTATGATTATAATTTCGCCAGGAGCAACATCTCGTACGAATGTTCCGTTTACTGCATCTATTGCACAGGATTCTGAAGTGACGATATAGGAATTCTGGGGGGCGTTGCGGGGGGTGCAAGTTTCTTCGCTATTATTATTTGTCTGTTCTGATAAACCGTGAGGATTTGATTCTCCCCCGCTCAGGGGGTAGGACGCAACGGAGTGCGGCCGCAGGGGGGGACGCACCCCTCCTATTTCTCCAATACAGAGCGGACGGATTCCATTTGAATCGCGAACGGCA
>JAEEGH010008412.1_pt1 | contig 24410 bp, 19 predicted proteins | sample 9134181 | NCBI WGS metagenome assembly JAEEGH01 (sample SAMN16246544, study PRJNA631951) | gut metagenome | biome: gut microbiome; feature: rumen; material: DP-attached | host: Bos | place: Iran: Karaj | collected 2018-10
CCCTCTTCTCAAATATTAATTTTTCCACAAAAGTATATCTGACCAAATTCTGATACAATACCCAAATGGGTACTTCTAACTGATTGACAGATACTTTGACCCATTTGGGTATATTTTCTGAGAGAATGAAACACAGTCATTTAAAACATAGTGGCAAACTCAGTGTGGTTAGTTAAAAAGTAGGACAAGTGACGGAAAACGCTACAGAGGCCGAAAGACGTGGTATCATCTGACACTCTTCGGAGAAAGACGTAAAAGGTGTTTTGTGAATTGTTGGTTCTAATTGTCCTCTTCGTTAGAACCAATTTTGAAATGTGAGGGCAGAAATGGCTGGTTGTTGATGCGATTTTCTTCTTGGAGCTTGCATCACTCTAATTTTGCATTCGATTTCGTGGTGGTGCCTCGGGTTTCAAGATTGTCGGACTCGATACTTCTTGAAATCTGATATGCAAAAGGATCCGTGCATAAAGTACCATGTAAATGAAGATCAAAAAGTTTAACACATATATATATTATTATGAACACAGAAAACAAAATCTTAGGCAACCAATTGGTTGTGATGTCGAGGTCAGACCTTGACAATATGGTGAATGAGATGGCACAAAACATTGTCGCCGCTCAGACCAGGAATATGCAAAATGATAGTGAGGCAGGAATGGATGCTCCTGAAGGAATGCGATTCATCACCCGTAAGGAAACGGCGAGTCTGCTGCATGTGAACTACACCACGCTATGGCGATGGAACAAGCAAGGATATCTCCGTTCCAGAAAAGTTGGTGGAAGGCATGTCATGTACAAATACAGTGATGTAATGGCTTTGCTCAATGGCTAAGTTTGATAAGGAAGGAGGTCTTTATGGCAAAAGACTCAAAGACAATTCTGCTCTTCACGGAACAGCGGGATGCAATCGCTTATCTTACTGATGAAGAAGCGGGGCAGATGTTCAAGGCCATTTATGACTATGCCGAAGATGGAGTTGTGCCCAAATTTGCCGGTCCAATGATGTCGGTATTTGCGATGATCAGATCGCAGATAGACCGCAGTAGAGATGCCTATAAAGAAAAATGTCTGAAGAACAGCGCAAACGCCAGAAAACGCTATGCATCCAAACAGCAGGAAACAAACGAACGCATGCCATCGGATTCGAACGCATGCGACGGTTTCCCTCCACATCCCGTCGCATGCATTCCTAATCCTAATCCAAATCCAAAAAAAAATCCAAATCCTAACATTGATGATGGAACTAACACTTCCATCATCAATGATGTGGAAATGATAGAGGGTGAAGAATACCCATTTGACAAAATTTGGGTTGTATATGACAAACCAATAGGTAATCAAGAACATCTAAGACAACGTTGGAACGCACTGTCACACTATGATAAGAAAGCCATTTTTGCCTATGTTCCCTTATATGTGCGGGCGCGACCTGAAAGAAAATACCGCAAGGACTTTGCAAACTTCCTTACCTGCCGCACATGGGAAACGACACCTATCAATTCAGCCGACCTGCAAAATGAAAACAATCAACGCTGTTATCAATCAATTGAAGCAAGAAGGACTGCGGCCCAGCGGACCACCTTACAGCTTGCAAACAAACTCATCGGTGCAAGAAATGAACCTGTCGCCGACTTTGATGAAGATTAAGAACAAGTACCCCACGGTAAAAGAATTCCTGGTCGCCATCAATCCAGACAGGCAATTGCAGATATGCAACAATCCCGAGGATTGCTATTTCGGCAACTCACCCACATTGGCATCACTGAACAAACTCTACGGACAAGGGACGGCAGAGGTGTGGCTTTCTGCTGAGGTGCAAGAGGCGTGTCTGTTCATGGGGATAAAGGAAATGCCGGATTTTAACCAGACAGAAAAATTGGTCAAGATAATAGCACAGCAATATGGCTATCTGAAAGTGGACGAACTGCAGTTGTTCTTCTTCAATTTCTGCTCCGCGAAGTATCGTCACTTCTACAATACCTTCGACCCGTCCATCATCATTCTCAGCCTTCGTGATTTCCTGAATGACAGGAATCGGGCTTATGATGAACGTGAGCAAAGGGAAAGGGAACGACAGTATGTGGAGTGGAAGAAGAACGCCATCACCTACGAAGAGTACCGACGACGGGAAAAAGAAAAGCGAATTGCTGATGAGCCATGCAACCCCCAGGGGCATCTTGAATCAAGGGAAGAGAGCGATTCTTGAATCGCATAGCCTAATATGCGTTAACTGTCATTAACGCGAGAGGACCACCATTCCCAATCAGTTGGGGGAGCAAGCTCGGTGGCATTTCTTGAAATATTGCATCAACAAATCAACAAAGACAATCATGGCAAACAGCAAACAAGTAATGGACATACGCCCGAACTCCGAAGGCATCAGCCTGGCGGAGAGCAATGAACAGCAGCGTAACTGGAGCGAGGGTTTCTTGCGCAAGAAATCCAACGACCCCTTGGCCAATTACGATCCGACACGGGCACACTTGAACTTTGAAGTGACCCGCGGGAGTGTCATTCAACCTATTGACAAATCGAAGTCCATTATGCAAAAGATGGCAGACAATCTTGCTGTCCGTGGCATCAAAGACCCGAATGCCCGTGAGAACGTGCGCCGACGGCAGAACACCTTGGCGCAGGTCATCTTTGGAGGCAGTCGGGAACGGATGAACACACTCGCCTTCGGCTCACAGACCCTTCACCTCAATAAGGGAGCGGACAATTCCCATTTGTCCAGGAGCCGGGACATAGAGGAGTGGGCAAAGGATGTTTATTCATTTGTTGCCCGACGTTTCGGCGAAGAGAACATCGTCAGTTTCTATGTCCATCTCGATGAGACCAATGTTCACGCCCATTGCACGCTCATTCCGATGGACAGGGAGAGGAACCGCATTTCATGGCGGAGTGCCTTCGGACAGAACAAGTATGAAATGGGGAAGACATTCTCCATGCTGCACGATGACTTCTCAGAAGAGGTGGGAAAGCAATGGGGGATGGAACGTGGCAACAACAAGGCCGAGACGGGTGCCAGGCATCGCTCCACCGAGGAATACAAACGCGACCTCATCAACCAAGTGCAGGAACTGGAGAACACCCGTGAAGGACTGCTCGGGCAGATACGTAGAATGGAAATCAAGCTGAAAGGTCTCAGCACCATGATTGCCAACTTGCAGGCACGAAAAGAAAAAATCAACGAGGAGATTGAACTCATCGCCAGACAACTTGGTGAGGACGGCCAGGATAAGGAACAGTTGGCAAAGAGAATGACCGATCTGCGCAAGCAGATGGAGGACATAGACAGTAAAATCTCTGACAAGCAAAGGATGCTCGACGAGACGGAAGAAGTTCTTGCGGATGCCAAGGATAAACTGGAAGGCCTGAGGCGGGAACATCGCAGGATGTCCAAAATCGTCGGTGATGACATCGACCGGGAGGCGAAGGCCATCCACTCGAATATCATCACTACCTATTACAAGATGATGACGGAATCATTTCAGCCCGTGATACCAAAACTCTCAAACGAGCATCGCGAGGTGCTGAGGGATTCAGGGTTTTATGACCTCACGGATAGCCCGCAGCATGTCATCACTTGCGCCCTGTTCCTGGCCATCAACTACATCAAGGAGGCAACCACCTATGCAGAGTCATGTGGCGGCGGAGGAGGCAACATGACAGGATGGGGACGTGACAAAGACGATGATGACGAACGATGGTGGATGAGGTGCATCGCCCGTGCTGCCGCCATGGTCAAACCTACAGGACGGAAAAAGCAAATAAAAATCGGAAGATAAGGAATGGGATGAGGTGATTGGCAGAATGAATCCTGAAAACCCAAAAGTTTTCAATAACATTCATCTTTCACCTCCTTTCAATAATGCTATCAATTGTGTTTTCTCTTCATCAGATAGGCCATCTATCAGATTAGATAATTTGTCGGTCGTTTTCTCCTTAGTTTTCAAATCCAATAGTCTTGAATTGAACTCCACTTGCTTTTCATGCGGAAACATGGCAACATATCCCATCGTAACGGACTTGCCCACGCTATGTCCCATGCTTTCACTTATATACTGCATTGGCACACCTTGATGGGCAAGGTTTGTAGCAAAGGAATGTCGGCACCATGTTGGAGATGGAGTAACCTCCCAACCCATCGCCTTTGTCAGTTTGCCTAAATGCTTTCTGATGTTCTGGTTTTCCTGCTGCACTCGTCGGGCTACCTCTTTTTCGTTCCTTGCATCTTTTAGGAGATTGGGGAAAATCCTTTCGTCGCGTTCAGGTGTCGCTGCTATTTCATCAAGGATGTAGCATAATGGGTCAATAATCGGTGCAATTACTTCACTTTCATTGTCGGTGCGGTCTTTTGTCTTGGTTCGGTGAAACATGATAGATGTGCCGTTGCTCCTGAAATAATGATCATTGTAGGTCAGTCGTGCCACGTCTGCAAGGTTCAAGCCGTTGCAAAGGTACATAAAGAAGAACAGCCCTAAAGACGTATGTACGGCGGTCTTGTAGTCCTCGCTCCATTCCTTCGGGTATTTCTTTTGTTTGAAGATGTTGTAAAGTTCAGTCATTTGGGCGACGCTCAAACTTTCCTCCCTGCGGCTCTTTCCTCTTGGTATAGACACCTTGCTTGTATCTCGGTCACTGAAGGGATAGTCGGCTTGTTGCATATAGCCACGATTTATGCACTCTCGGACAATCACCCGACAACTCCGAAGATAAATGCCGATTGTCGCTTTGCTCTTCCCTTCGTCGGTCATGCACTGCACCCATTTTTCGATTGTGTCTTTCGTGACGTTGAAACCATTCGCAGGCTTGAAACTTGTCGCATTGATGAAAGATTTCATGGCTGTCTCATAACTCATGGCCGTGCTGTGCTTTTTTTGGCTTATGACATCTTTCCATACAGAAATGAAATTCTTTTCCTCGCTCTTCCCCGTCAGGCTTATGCGGATGGAATCAAGGGAAAGCGGTGTGAGCCTTGCAAGTTCTTCCAACCGCTCTTTGTATGCCTCAAATGTTTCCTTCCATGCAATCTTAGTATTTGCGTCGGATTTCTTGTTTACTGACATTCTCCCACGTGAGATGCTTGTGCTTGTTATCCGCTCCCAGTCGCTTTCAGAAACTCGCCAACTTAGACGGTGATAGAGGGTTGCACCACCTATCACATACTTGATTGCAAGGTTGTAACCTTCCGCATACTTTTTGCGTCTATCCATGCCCAATGTCATTGAACAGTTGCCCACATGGGCGGAAAATTCGTTGGTTTTCATAAATCCTTACATTTTGTGAAAGTTAATTCGTCTGAAAAATGCCCAAATCCCTTTATATACCGTGAAAGTATGGTGAAAGTAATGTGAAAGTTTACTCTTTATTTTATGGCATTTCACGGGATTTCATTTAATTGCACAAAATTAGTAAATTATTGAAAATCAAGCATTATTAGTTTAGTTAAATCTTTCTAAATTCCAAATTTTTGCATTAAAAATGATTCATAATCATGAGGTCGCCGGTTCAATCCCGGCTCCCGCTACTTTAAGAATCAGAGAGTTACGAGGTTCGTAGCTCTCTGATTTCTTTTTGGGTGAAACGAAAGTGAAACGAAAATTTTAGGATATAGAGGTGATGAAAGACAGTGAAACCATAATATCCCATTCATACATTGCATAAGATATCACAGATTCCAAGACCTAAAATCCGTTCTCCCATCAGAATTTGGCAGTTTATGAACTACATTATGAAGGCCGTGCTAACCGAAAACGATTTTTTACATTTTGTGTTATTACAGAACCACATTGTATTCAAACTTGCTCATGCCTCTCATCACATGGCGCAAGGCACCGAGGAGTTCTTGCGACTCTTGAACAAGGTTTAGAAAGATGGTCATGCTTTCTATGTTGAGTTGCTGTGTTTGAATGTCATTGATGATGTGTTTTCGATAATCGGATAATGAGGACTGCAATTTGAGGGCATCGTCACGGATTAGAGCAGTGTTTTCAGAGGTGACAGCACTGTTGAACAATCTCACAATCTCTTTGCTAAAGCACAGAAACTGATTGGCGTAATCATTAGGGACGGGACTGAAATTGTTGCCAACATGCTCCTTGCATGGCTCACCCATGCGTTTCAAACAGTAAAACATCTGGGGAAGGGAGTTGGCGATGAGGAAGTACCAGGTGCCTTTCCCTACGCTAACCATCGGGTCCATGCGACGCAGGGCTATGATCTGCTTGCGACGATGACGCTTTATGTCCTTGCGCTGATTGTCCACCTCGATACAGGAACACGAAAAGCCCGAAATCATTTGACTTTTTATTCACATCATCGTATCTTTGCAGAAAGTTTTGCAATTTTGTGGAAAAAATTAGGAAAATCACATTTTTTTGCAAACGGGGGGTATTGGGTTTTGCCCTTCGAAGGTCTTATAGATGAACAAAGACAAAAAACACATGTATGGACTACGGTAGACAATGGTTTGGACACTTGTTCAAGGACAACTATCCGGTGATGTATCGCATGGCGTTCTCAATGGTGGAGAATGCCGACGATGCCAAGGATGCAGTAAACCAGGTGTTCACCCAGATGTGGAAAGGAAAACCCAAGGTGAGCGAAAGCAGCATCAGAGGCTATCTATTGGCTGCCACACGCAACCAGTGTCTGCACATCCTCAAGCAGCGGCAACTGCAACGCCAACTGGAGGAAGAGTTGCAGCAAGATGAGGCGGAACATCAGGATGAAGCGAGAAAGGAATTGTTGCAGGAACTGCATCAGATTATCGAAGACAACCTGACGGAACAAGACCGGTGCGTACTGCAACTGCACTATGAAGAGGAAATGACCTACGCGGAGACGGCTACGGTGCTGGGCATCAGCACGGCGGCGGTGAACAAGCACATCACCCGGTCATTGGCAAAAATCAGACAAACCCTCAAAAATGCAAAGTAAGATGAAAACAGAAGATATCGACAAGAAAATTGGCATGCCTGATGTGGACACCGAATGGGAAAAGTTCGAGCGCGAGGTCATCGACAAAGAGTCCACATCAAACAAAAGCGTGATCATGTGGGGGCTTTCCATCGCTGCGTCCATTGCACTGGTGGCTGGCATCTTCCTCCTTGGGAATGCCTCCAAAGAACAAGCAGGCAGTACTGTGGCCAAGGTGGAGCAGCCAACCGCACTTAAATCCCATGAAGAAGTCTCAACAACACCAGGGACGGAACATACATCGGTGGCCAAGACTGTATCAGAAACCAAAACTGCATCGGAGATCAAAACCGTATCGGAAACTGTGCAGCACCAGGTCGAAGAATTGCTCGCAAAGGCAAACCCTTCTGGCACGGAGGAAAAAGTGGAGGACAATGGCAGTAAGGCTATTGAAGAACCCGTCAAACAAGAGACAATATTTTCCGTTGTAGAACAAAGTCCCAGTTTTCCTGGAGGCAACAGGGCTTTAGAGGAATTTATCAAGACGAACCAGCAGTATCCAGACCTGGCAATGGAATATGGGGCAAAGGGCAGGGTCATTATGACCTTCTTGGTGGACAGCTTGGGATACGTGTCAGACATCAAAGTCCATGGATACAAACTCAAATACGACACCTTGCGCTTAAGTAAGGAGACCGCTGAAAAACAAAAGCAGGTGAAGGAGCAGATTGCCCTCCAATTGGGTGAAGAGAGCACACGTATCCTCAGCCTGATGCCAAGATGGAGTCCGGGCAAGGTGAATGGAAAAGCCTTGAGTGTGAAATACAACGTGCCTGTTCAGTTCCTGCTCTCTGAAGCCGAGCGACAAACGTTTCTTGCCCAAAAGCAGCACACGGATGTTGAGGCGGCTCTGCAAACCCGCATAGCCGGACTTGACATTGTACCAACTTCGGCAGACATGGGAACTAATTTCATTCGGCTGAGATGGAGTCGCAATGGCAACGACTCCATCCTCATCTTGGTCAACGGCACGCCGCTTCCTGATTCTTTAAACAACATTTCATCCGTCTGCACAAGATTGATGGTGTACTTGTATAAGAAAGGACAGTCAATTCATGGTATCTATGTGTACAAAGACGAGAAGAGTATCAAGCAGCAATATGGCGAACGGGCCAAAAATGGAGTGATATCAATCATCACAACTTCCGACACTCTTTGTGATGCCTACATCCGCAAGCATCCAGAACTGAAGCAGAGCCGTAGATATGTGGAGGGCTACGTCATGAACGAAAAAGGCGAGCCGCTTGCCGATGCCTGGGTTGCAATGACAACGCTGTCTGGTGGTGCCGTCACAGACACCAAAGGTCATTTCGCGCTCTGGTTGCCCTTGACCCAAAAAGAACTATTGGCTACCTGCACAGGCTATGAAAGTTCACGGCTAAAAGTTGACCCAACAAATCCCATGCTCATCTTCCACCTGAAAGAAACAATCCTCCTGAAAGATGTGAAAAACGCACCTCGTGGAAAGAATGGAGCGGAGGGGGAGGCAATACCTGTAAAAAAAATACGTATTCGCTAATGTTTCCACTGTCACTATTTTGGAAAGAGTGGTGAAAACCACATTTAGTAATTACCGTAACAAAACAAATTATTTATATTGCACGATGAGGAGACTTATATTTTTCTTTACGTTGGTGTTCGTATCCTTGAACATATATGCCACTGGTCAGGATGGCGACCTCATATATATCGATGGCAAGCAATGGGTGTTGCTGGGAAAACCTGTCTACGCAGACTCCATACTTGCAAAAGATTTGATAGCCGCTCTTCCCAAAGAACGTTCATACTCGACGGCCAACTGGGACGGTTACACGGCATATTGGAGCATTCAGGAAGACAAACTCTGCCTGGACAGCATCCTGTATGAGATATATGAAGATTCCAAGAATAACAGGAAAGAATGTGTGCCTTCAGAAACCCTGAAAAGCGTGTTTAGAAAATACGTCGACGGGAAACACATCGTTGCCACGTGGTTCAATGGAAACATTCGAGTGGCAAGGGGGAAAATGATATACTATGAACATACGGGTTATGAGAGGAATTTCGAGAACGAGCGAATTGTCACCCTCGACCATGGGAAGGTCTGTGAGATGAAAGACTATCAGAACTATTTCTTGGAGGGGTTTTCTTTCGACCGTTCGACATTAAATCGCTGGCCAGGCAAGAATATGCAGCCATGGAGCAATACTGAACTGCGTGAGATGTTCCCCCTGCACATTGAGAATTATCCAGAACTGACTGATGTCAAGCGAATCGTATTCAGCATCAAGCGGGCTCGTGTCGACGCACAGGGGAATCTTGTCGAGTGCGAGGTAAAGGTGGTCAGACCTAAAGACGCTGAGTTCAACCCACGTCTTGCCGCCGAGATGGCTGAAGCAATGAAAGCCTATCATCCTTGGCGTGTCTTCTTCATCAACGGTGAGTTCCGCGCCTATGGAATTGAAGGGTATTCTTTCCCTTACCTTTTGGGAGAATAACACAACTGGCAAAAAAATCCGCCCGTCTACAGGAGAATGAAACGTGGATGATTGTGAAGATATATTCAGAGGGTGTGTCAATTCATTTTGACACATCTCCATGGTGCGGTCTGCCCTCTCTTGATGATACTCATCCCATGTGCCGTTGGCAATACGCTTAGCATCTTCCCGAAGGGGAGCCAGAAAGTTCTCGCTGTAATTCAGCCCTTCCATCGCTGCGAATATCCTGACATATTGGAAAGCTCTTTCAACATGCTTTTGGCGTCTTTCCAAAGTATCCATCGCTTTCATCGTCATCAATAGGAATTCCATTAATCCTTTTGTCAAGGCCTTGGCTCCCGCCTTGGCCAGGGCGAGGATGTCCAGTACGGCTTTTAGGAAGTTCAAATCCAGTGTTGACATGAATAGGTCTTTTGCCTGTTTCAGCCTCCCTTCACTGTCATTGCATTTTCTCTCGTATTTACCCAGCAGGTTGTCAAGATATCCAATTCGCTCGTCCTTTGTCATCTGCTGGCCGTTCTTCGGACAGAATGTCCATTTGATGGGAAGTCCGGAAGGGAAGAAAGCCAAGAGTTCCTTCTGGTGCTTATTCTTCAACTCCAGTATTTCCTTATCATGGCCAACCTTCAGCTTTTTCATCTCCTTTTCCAATCGTGCGTCATATTCGGCCTTGGCATCTGCGGTTGCCTGGTCCACTGCCGCGGCTTTCTCCGCCGCCAGTTTATCCTTATCCTTTGCCCGCTGTTTCTGAAGCTTCCAAACGCTCGATTTTGTATCAGATTTGTATCGTAAGGACAAAATTAAAGGAGTTAGCGTCGTGCTAACTCCTTGATTTTCAAGCGCTTCAGGATGGGCTTGAACCAACGACCCCCTGATTAACAGTTAAAAAATGTAAACTTTTATGATTTTCTAAAATATATATTTTGCTGATTACTAAATATTTAGTAACTTTGCGATAGTTTATGATACCCTATGATTTGACATAATTACGAGTATTAATAACCAAAATTTGTTCAGATTAAATTAACTTATAATCAATAGATTAAATCAAAATCAAACGATTGACTTAACCAAAATTTGTTCAGATTATTCAAATTTGTTTACAGGAGGACTTATGATGAAAGAGAAGAGAAACAAGATTGCATGCCTTGAGTCTATCACCATCGGCAACTGCACTGTGGCACTAACACTAGACACAAGGTACAAGAGCGAGGATGACAAATATCATGTCTCTGTCCGTTTCACGATGAACGGAACGAGGTTTTATCTCCATCTCGGTACCAAATACTCGGCAGAGGGGTTTGATGCCATCTGCAAGTCAGACGGAAGGGGGCGCGGCGGGAATGCCACTCCCAATTTCGTTGAGAAGAATCGTCTGATGGAGTTATTCAATCAGAATGCAGACATCATCAGGGATATGTTCAATAAGGGCACCCTCAAAACCATCGACAACGTACGGGCCATGCTTACTGGAAAGGTCTCGACCTACGGCAATGAGGATGTGGATATGGCCACACATGTCAATTCCTTTGTTGGGCTGTGGGATGAAATCATCGCAGGGAAAAAGGCGAGCACGGCAGAGACATATAGGAATGCAAGGGATTGCTTCATCCGTAGTGGTGTGTATAATCCTAAGGATGGGTATAATGTGGATGTGGACAAGGTGAAGGATTGGGTGGAATGGATGAAGAAGATGAAATACACACAAACCACCATCGGGTTCTATCTGCGAGCCATCAGGGTGGTATTCAAGACCTGCATCAGCCGGGGATACATGAGAGAGAAGGACTATCCTTTTGGAGCCAACCAACCCAACAAGATCAAGATACCATCGGGCACGTCTAGAAGAGCCGACTTCCTCACTATTGAGCAGATGACGGAGCTTTATAACTTCTTCCTAGATGGGAAATTTCCAAGTGAATTGAAGTCGTCAGAATTGATCAGGCAAAGCATAGGCATGTTTCTATGTCAGTATCTCTGCAATGGTTGCAACCTCTACGACCTTGCACTGCTCCGCTATGACGACTATTATGATGTCTCTGGGCAGAAGGCTTTCCGTTTCTTTCGTCATAAGACCAAGGAACATTCTGAGAACGGGTCGGAAGTTATCGTTCCCATCACTCCTCCTCTTCGCAGGATTATGGATGAGTTGGCTGCTCCATATCAAAAAGGGAAGTTGGTATTCCCGTTTTTGCTGGGTGAGGGTGTTGACCCCGACAGTCAGCAAGCCAGGAACAAGATACACCAGGAGAACCACAACATAGGCGACCGTATGAAAAAGGTTGCCAAGATACTCGGTTGGAACATCATGCCTTCGTCCACATTCGCCAGGCATAGTTTCGCCACCAATATGACCCGCTCCAAAGTACCGATGGACTATATCAGTTTCGCCATGGGACATTCAGTCGGCAATCGAGGACAAATCACTAAACGCTACATCTCTCCCTATTCGTTGGAGGAACAATTGGAATACAACTCATATCTACTTGACCTGCCCGAGATGAAGGCGCTCCGGCATCAAGAAGTGAGCAAGGAAGAACTCATCGAGATGATCAAAGAGAAGATGTCGAAGGAAGAACTGTTGAGAATGCTGCTCAATGACAAGTAATCCCCCCAAAACCTTCTTTTCCCTTTTGTTCTGGATTAAATAATAAAATACAGTTAACAACAGCATTTATTATTCAAATAATTTGGAAATATCAACACAAAATCATAACTTTGCCGTGAATTTTTAACGGAATCGGTATGCTATTAAGGTTAATTGCAGAAAACATCACGTCTTTCAACGAGGCAGTAGAGTTCAATACATTCCCGTCGAGCAAGAGTCATAGTCACGAGAATCACAAAATCACATGTGGCCATGCGACCGCTTTGCGTATGAGTGCCATCTATGGAGCCAATGGAGCTGGCAAGAGCAATCTCATCAAAGTATTAAGCACCCTGAAAGGACTGGTAATGTCTGGCTCACTTAGTGACATGAACATTGGCGGCGACCAAACGTTCAGGTTTGATCCTCTTTGTGCCGACCAACCTTCCGGGATAGCCATAGAGTTTCACCAGAATGGTAATACATTCTATTATCATATAGAGTTTGACCATCGAGAGGTGTTGATTGAAGAGTTGCTTCTGAGCAAAAAGACCAAAGACATAAAGGTTTTCAGCAGGGAGGACTCTCAAATATCTGTAAAGGGCGACTTCTTTGTCAAAGGGCTGAACGAGTCGTTCATCGATGCCCTAGACAGGCTCGTGCGCCCCGACATGCTCTTGTTGACATTCCTGGGCAAATACTATCCCAACGAGATTCCCATGGTGGCTGATGCATACCGATGGTTTGGAGAAGCGCTGAATATCGTCCAGCCAGGTGCCACTACAGGTGTCGTTCCTTTTCTTTTTGACAATGACACCGCTTTCGCAGATACGGTCAACAGCATCATGCCCGAACTGAATACAGGAATAGAAAAATTGAAAGTGAACAAGGAGCTGGTCAATGAGGAGGAGATAAAGGGCAACAAGATTTTGCTGGGTTTGGTCAATCAAGCGAAGCAACATCCGGGCAAACCGCAAATCGCTGTTGGCATCTATGACAATGAGGTCTCGAACATTGTGGCAGAGGATGGGGCCATATATATAAAGACACTGGTGGCTATTCACAAAGACTCGGACGGGACGGAGGTAGAGATGCCGCTTCGCTATGAATCAGATGGCACTTGCCGACTCATAGAATACATGCCTTTGCTGTATGCAATCATTAAGAAAGATGCCGTTTATGTGGTCGACGAGATAGAAAGAAGCATCCATCCGATAATGATCAAGGATATTGTGCGAAAACTCTCGGAGAGCAAGACTGCTAAAGGGCAACTTATTTTCACCACCCACGAGTCGGGGTTGCTCGACCAGGACATCTTCCGTCCGGATGAAATATGGTTCGCCCAGAAGGATGCCGAGCAAGCCACCCAACTCTATCCATTGAGCGACTTCAACATCCACAAGACAGCCAACATAGAGAACGGTTACCTCAACGGCCGTTATGGCGGCATACCTTTCTTGTCCAACCTCAAAGACCTGCATTGGTGATATGATACGGCGAATAAGGGACTACAGCAAGCGCGAACCCTCAAGGGATGCTCACAAGATTTACATCATCTGTGAGGGAAAGGGAACGGAGCCAAACTACTTCGCGTTCTTCGAAGGATTGTCTTCCAACCTGGAGGTCATCACGATTCCACCAACGGAAGGAACAGACCCGTTGAAACTGCTTGAGCGTGCCAAGCAGGTTTTGTTGGGTGAGGAAAGGAAGTACACTCTTGACTTCCTTCATCGTGATACGGTGTGGTTTGTCATCGACACTGACACTTGGGAGAAAGAGGGCAAGATCACTCCCCTACGTGAATTTTGCGCCCAGCAGAATGTGACCATTCCCCAGAAATATGATGAAGCCAAGTCATACAGTGCCTGGAATGTCGCACAGAGCAATCCGAGTTTTGAAATATGGCTTTACTATCATTTCTATGATGCCATGCCCACCACAGATGAGGTGGAGAAACATGCATCCTTCAAGGAATATGTCGATAACACAATTGCAGGAGGATTCAACTTTCAGAAAGACCCGGTAAGGTTGGAAGATGCCATAGCCAATACTGAGAAGAACTATTCATTGGACAACGAAGGAAAGCCCTGCGTCTTTTCCTCCGAGGTATTCTTGCTTGGTCGGGAGATAGACGGCTTCGTTAAGTCGGACATCAAGAAATTAGTGAACAAATTGAGATGATTATGTCATCTGATTTCAAATGATTTCACGCTGTTAATAAGATATAAAAAACTTTCCCGAAAATAGGAACACACCAAATTTTTATATAATTTTGCGTTGCAATTGCTTGACATACGTAGCAATGTCACAGGATTTTTGAGCACCATCTTTATTATTGTCTTTTTATTTGGGTGCTCCAGTTCATCCCAGTGCTTTTTATTTGTAACATGTAAGTAGTACTCATAAAATATTGTTTTATGAATACTGATGATTATGCTCCTGAAATAAAAAGACTGATCAAGGAGTTTGTGAATGATTATCTCCGCTCACCTGAGTTTCGGCAACAGTTGGAATGCATTATGGATGAGGAGGAGAAGTACCTGACCCGAGAGGAACTGTGCCGCTATGCCCGGTTCTCCCTCTCTACTCTATGGCGTATTGAGAATAGGCAAACCATCCCTCACACCATGGTGGGAGGACGGAAACTCTATGCGAAAAAGGAAGTCGACAAATTGATAGCCGAAGGTAGGTTGTCGCTGTACTGTCAGCAAAACCAAGAAACCAGCAAAAATCGTCGCTCCCATTGTTCAACCAACAAAAAAGATGCATCATGAGTCTCAATACGATTTCCATAGAACAGCTTCTGCAGACTCCGGTCTGCATGATGACAGGAGAGCAACTTGCTTTCCTAATGAACAACCTGTCTTTTCTCTCCGAGAGAAAGGAAAGTGCCTCTTCAGTTCCAACACCCGACCGGAAACTTGCCTATGGCATCAAGGGCATCGCTGAGACCTTCGGTTGCAGCATCCCCACGGCCAGCCGCATCAAGAAGAGCGGTATCATCAACAAGGCCATCACCCAAATCGGGAGAAAGATTGTTGTCGATGTGGAACTGGCTCTTCAACTTGCCCATGGCTACTGTAAATCCAACCCAACCAATTCCTAATTGCAACAATCATGGACAAGAATTCAAAATCAACCCTTCCGTCCACATCTTCATCAGAACGGACGGAAGGGAAAGAAAAATCCCAAATCAACCGTGACAGCATCTTGAAGAGCTTGGAATCCTTGCTCCTGAACGAACAAGCTGGAAAAGATGTTCCTGTCAACGCAGGTATGCTTGAAATTGTGGATGCCAACTCAGCAATGGAAAGAGCCAGCATGTGCCAAAATCCCAAACCACTCTTCGACCCCTTCTGGTATGAAGGGGAGATAGGGTGTCTCTTTGCCGACTCCAATGTGGGCAAGAGCATTCTTGCCATGCAGATAGCAGTAGCCATAGCCAAAGAGCAGCGCGTACTCTATTTCGACTTCGAGTTGTCAGAGAAGCAGTTCCAACTGAGATACTCTGATGAAAATGGGAGGCTCTACCGCTTTCCTGACAAACTTTTCCGCGTGACCATCAATCCCGACCTGCTTGGTGCCCTTTCCGTTCCTTTTGAGGAAGCTGTCATGAGTAGTATTGAAAAAGCTGCCATCAGCACCGGATCCAAGGTGCTTGTCATAGACAACATCTCCATCCTATGTATGCAGACAGAAAAAGGTGAGGATGCGGCTGCTCTTGTCAGGAGGCTCAGGGAACTTAGAGCAAAACATGGGTTCTCCATCCTCATCATAGCCCACACCCCCAAGCGCAACATGTGCAACCCTATCACTCAAAACGACTTGGCTGGGTCGAAGAAGCTGTTCAACTTCATCGATAGTTGCTTCGCCGTCGGGAAGAGCGTGGTGGGTCCCAACATCCGCTATGTCAAGCAAATCAAGGTGAGGAATTGTGAGGAACGACATGGTACCGACAACGTGCAAGTTTACAGCATAGACAAGGTTGGTCCACTCCTATGCTTCGTCTATCTAGAAAACTCGCCTGAAAGCATGCATCTGAGGAAAGCGGACAAGGAGGAGTTGGATGGTGAGGTTCTGCGTCTCTCTGGTGAAGGAAAATCGACAAGAGAAATAGCCAGCTTGACGGGCAAGTCGAAAAGCACAGTCCACCGCATCATCCAGGATGCCGCCCGCAAGGGAGGGGGTGTCCCAACTGGGCAGATGGGACAAGCGGGACAGAAGGGACAAGGTGAGTCTTCTCCGCTGTCCCCAATGCCCCAAACGTCCCAAGTGTCCTGCTGTCCCGATGGGACAGGGACAATAGGGAAAGAAGAAAAGGAAGGTGTGGAAGACACTTCTGTCATACAGGCTATGGAGGTGAAAATCGACATCGACGGTCTGAGGGAAGATCCTCTCCGCGAGGAATTTTACCAGGATGGGGAGCCCCCATTTTAATGGGGTTATAGCGCACTAGGACCCTGAAGGAGTCCATGCGCAAGGGAACGTATTTCCCTTGACTCTTTCGGGGGATTCCCCTCGACCCCTTTTTCTTTTCCCTTTTGTCATATTGCAATTTTGTTTAACATCAAAAAGAATTGTTATGTCTAATATCAGTAGTATACATATTTGTCCCCTCAAGTCCTCAGCAATGTTCCACAACGACCGGCGGAAGGAGATGCCACATGTGAGAGGCGACCTGACCCATCTTAATGAGAAATGGGAGAATCTCCTGTATGAGGGGAAGGGCATCGGTGAAATCCGCAAGGACATCGAGCAGAGGTATTTCGAAAACGTTCACCAACGGATGCAGGCCAAGGCCGTTCCGCTCAGGGAGGGTGTCGTCAACATCAGGGAAGACACCACCCTTGACGAACTCCGTCTTCTGGCAGAAAGGCTCCAGCAGGAATTCGGCATCAAGACCATCGCCATTCACACCCACCGCGACGAGGGACACGAGGAGGGCGGGGAGTGGATCACCAACCACCACGCCCACCTCATTCTCGACTGGACCAACGACCAGGGCAAGAGCCTCAACCTGAAGTCGCCCGACATGGCAAGGATGCAGACCATCGTGGCGGAGGCCTTGAACATGGAGCGTGGCAAGAGTTCCGATGTGAAGCACCTCGATGCCATCCAATACAAGAATATGATGCAGGAGCAACAGAACAGACAGCTAATGAAAACGACGGAACAACTGCGTGAGGAAATCAGTAAGTTGCGCATCAGCCGCAAAGGCAAGGAGGCCTTGCTCCAACGTCTCGACAAATTCTCCGGCTTCTTCGGTAAGTCCGACGTACGCTTGCAATTGGATGCCTCTCAGGACGAAATCGCCCAACTGAAAGAACAATTGGATGAACTCCGACAAAAGGTGGAGAACATCCAGCAGAACCTGGAACGCCGCACCCGAGAACGTGACAAGGCAAAAAATGAGGCTGCTCGACTTAAAAAGGAGCGTGATGCTTACGCTCAAAAGGCCGAACTCAATGAAAAGCGTGCAAGGGATGCCTTAAAAGAAGTTGGCAACTTACGTCGTCTGCTTTATCCCTGGAGGTATGAACTACCAGACGTCGTTGACCTCTCACGCAGCAAAATGAGCAGGCACGGCGGGCGTTGTTGGCTGCACGTCACCATCGAGGGACACAACGGGTATGTCACCAAATCCATTTCCAGCCGTGAAGAGGCGATGTACGAACGCGGTGAGATCACCAAGGAACAACTTATCGCCAAGCATTTCACCGACGAGATTGACCGTGCCTGTTACCGTAGGTGGCTGGGGATGAAAGGTGCTGCACTGGAGAAGGAACTCCAGAAAACCGCCGGTACCATGTTCTTTCAGTTACCACAAATTCTCTTTCCCTCAAAGTTGCTCTCTGCCCCTGGTGGGTCAAGGGATGGCGAGAACTTCAACATCCGCCACAAGAGCCGCGATGAGATAATCCGGGAAATGATTGATGAAGGGTATAATATGAAATTATCGTAATTCGGAATCTGCACAATGACATCGGGCAAATAATCCATTCGCCCGATGTTATTTTATAGCAAAAGAATCATTCTTAAGTAAGAAAAAAAATGTTAAAAAGAGAATCTCTATGCAGTCATCTGCCAGTTTTCTTATCTAATAAAGAAAAACAATCTTATTTTTGCAAATAATAACTAAACAACGACGTTATGAGAAAGTTTGCACTCATGGCATTGTCCATCCTGATGGCTGCAACTGCTTTAGCCCAAGAAGGTGAACCGAAGACGATTACGTTGATTGACGCGGAGCGTACGCTGGTCGAACAAAACAGCGACTTTGCCTTTAATCTGTTCCGCAAGACACGCGACACGGAAAACCACGTCATCTCCCCGCTGAGCATCACATACGCCTTAGGCATGCTCAACAACGGTGCCGAGGGCGTCACCCGAGAGGAGATATGCCAGGTGCTGTCCGGCGGTCGGCAGGAAGGTTATGCCGATGTGGCTACGATGAACTCCTTCTGCCGCAAAATGCTGACGGAGAGTGCCCTGCTTGATGAGGACACACGCATGGCCATTGCCAACACCATATATTTCAACGGCGACAGGAAGAACATTTCGCTGAAGTCGGCTTTCAAGGACGCAGCGGCGATTTTCTACGATGCCACGCCCTCCATACTCAGTTTCAACGACCCAACCACGCTGGACATCATCAACCAGTGGGCTACCGACCATACCGACGGCATGATTCACAACCTGCTGAAGCCGGAAGACCTGCAAGACCCCAACTTGGTGAGTTTCCTGCTGAATGCCATCTGCTTCAAGGGCGCATGGGTTTCTCCGTTTGAGGAAATGTGGACGGAGAATGCGTATTTCGACAACATGCGGCGTACGGCCATGATGATGGGACAAGTCAATGATTTCCAATATGCAGAAACCAACCTCTATCAGTCCGTCATCCTGCCTTATGGCAACGGCTCCTACCAGATGACACTCTTCCTGCCTCACTATGGAAAAACGCTTGACGATGTGTTGGAAGCCATGAACGGCACCAACTGGAACGCCGCCGAATACAAAAAATATCAGGTGATGCTGAGAATGCCACGCATAGAGACCGACACCGATCAAGATCTGAAAGACATCATGGCATCGCTTGGCATGCCGAATGCTTTTCAGGAATACGATGGTCACGGATTTTTGGATTTCTGCTACTTTGGCGACAACGAGGACAACTCCGACCAATGCTGGATCAGCATGATGAAACAGAAAGCCCACCTGAAACTCGATGAGAAGGGCACGGAGGCTGCTGCTACCACAGTCATTGAGATGACAGCCGGAGGCAGCCCCCAATACACAGAATTCATTGCCGACAGGCCTTTCCTCTACGTCATTAGCGAGCGTTCAACAGGAAGCATCTTCTTCATCGGCCAGTACATGGGCGAGCCTTTGGACAACCCGCGCCATGACATCAGCCTCACCGAAGAGGAGCGGCAACTTGTCAAGAGCAACAATGACTTTGCCTTCCGCCTCTTCCGCGAAGCCCGCGGCGAGGAAAGCCGTATCATGTCGCCGCTGAGCATCACCTACGCCTTGGGAATGCTGAACAATGGTGCTGCCGGTCAGACACAGCAGGAAATCAACAACGTGCTGGGCTTTGGAGAGGCTAGTGCCGATGCCATCAACCAGTTCTGCCGCAAGATGCTGACAGAAAGTGGCAAGCTGGACAAAGAGACCAGGGTCGATATTGCCAATACCATCTATGTGAACAGCCACTGGGGTTACGAACTGCAGGAGCCGTTCGTACAGAAAGCCAACGAATACTATGACGCGCAGCCTGAGGCTCGCGACTTCTACGACGGAATCACCCGCGATGTCATCAACCAGTGGAGCAGCGACCACACGGAAGGCATGATAAAGGAGATACTCACCAAGGATGAGTTCAACGAGGATGCCGTGAGCTACTTGCTGAACGCTCTTTACTTCAAAGGGGCATGGGTGACTAAGTTTAATCCCGACAACACGGTGGAAGAGTCTTTCAATGGTGGCGAAGTGGTGCCCATGATGCACATCCCACGCAATGAGTTCGTCATGGCCGGAGCAGAGTTTGAATATACCACCAACGACCTATATCAGGCTATCAAACTGCCCTATGGCAACGAAGCCTACCTGATGACGGTCATCCTGCCACAACAGGACAAGACCATTGAAGACGTGCTTGGTCAGATGGACGGCCAGAACTGGCAAATCCACGGGCGCAGCACGATAGTGGACCTGAAACTGCCGCGCTTCGAGACCGAGGCCTCCATTGACCTGAAACCCGTCATGTCGGCATTGGGAATGCCCACCGCCTTCAACCCTGAGCTTGCCGACTTCTCGGATTTCTGTAACGTGCCGACCTTTATAGCCTTGATGAAACAGGTGGCCAGAATCAAGGTCTGCGAAGAGGGCACCGAGGCTGCCGCCGTCACTGTCATAGGTTCAGAGACAACGGGCATGCCCGGCGTTGCGGATTTCCACGCCACACGTCCGTTCATTTACATCATCAGCGAACGGTCTACGGGCATCATCTTCTTCATCGGACAGTACATGGGCGACATCACGATGGACTTGCCACAAATTGAGAACGGCACAAACTCCATGAGGAATCCTGCCATATACGACCTGCAGGGCCGCAAGGTAGGTATAGGCCAATCTTCCAGATTGAAGAAGGGAATTTACATTGTCGATGGGAAAAAGGTCATCATAAAATGAGCATAGACTGATTTGAATAGAATACCGCTTTGGGGTCGAGTTAGCTCCTGCTTGGCTGAGTTCAAGCAATCTTGGATCATCTCTCGCCTGCTCGCAGCATTTAGTGTCGTGGTCTTCTGTTGTGCCGTCAGCGCTCAGGAGACTACGGGGCGTGTTCACGCCGTCATTATCAACGGCGGAATGAACAAGTTGATGAACCACGAGCGCTATTGGAACGATTGTACGTTTCTCTACCGCACACTCCGTGAAGACTTGCATTTCTCAAAACAGGACATCACCCTGCTGATAAGTGACGGCGGCGAGCCAGGTCGCGACATGCTCCTTGCCGACGGCAGTGGGTTTGCCACATCTCCAGCCGACCTTGATGGTGACGGGGAGCGTGACGTGTGGCTGCCTGCTACGCTGGCGCAGGTGGCTGCCTCGCTCACCGAGTTGGCGGCAAGGCTCACCTCCAACGACCGCCTTTTTCTTTTCATGATAGACCATGGTGATTTCGACAGTAGCATACAACAGTCGTATGCTTGGATGTGGGGGGGCGAGCGGCTCTATGCCACCCATCTGGCCCAGTTGCTCAATGCCTTCCATGTGGAATCGATAAGCTTGTGCCTCGGCTTGTGCCATTCAGGAGGCTTCATTGATGAGTTGCGTCGCGAGAATCGTGTCATCGCCACTAGTTGCGCAGAAAATGAGGAATCATGGGCGTGCACCGACAAACCATACGATGAGTTTGTCTTCCACTGGACATGCGCCGTGGCAGGCCACGACCCCGAGGGCAATGCCGTCTGTGCCGACATGGATGGTGACGGTTACGTTTCCATAGCCGAGGCGTTTGACCATGCCAGCCAGCACGACCGGCGTGAGGAGACCCCGCAGTACTGCTCCACTCCAACAGAACTGGGTGAGCACTGGTTCCTGTTGCAAGGACCCAAATGCGGGATATGCGAGAGGAAAAACGAAAGCGGCATGTCGCCCATCCGCAAATGCTATGACCTGCAAGGTCGGGAAATCCCTGTACCACCAGTCATGGAAGGAAAACACATAAAAAAACTTAATGCGAAGCAGTCTTTCGGACTTTCGCCTATCATAATAATAAAACCATAAGATGATGGATAAGATGAGAACTATCATTGCTGTGATTCTTGGTTGCCTGCCTTTCATGTCACAGGCACAATCCACAGGGCTCACCTGTTGGACGATAAAAGGCGAGCAAATGAAGTTGTCCATTGAGGACAATATTCTTGAGATTCCCGACAGCATTGCCGCCATCGATTTGTACGGCATCGATTGCATTACCCTGAACTGTTCTTCGGCCAACCCCAATTGCCTCTACTACACTGATAAATCAACCTCCGTGGAAGGCCTGCCCAATGCCAACGTGGTGTGTGATGGTATCTGCGAGGGCCTGTTGCTCACCGACGACGCATGTTTCTATTGTCCCATGGCCTTTTTCACTACTGATGCCATGTTGCGTTATACGCCACGGAATGACGATGGTGAATTAGATGCTGATTTCAGCCAACCTTGCCATGAGACCGCATTGCTGCCTTTTGATGCGGATTTTGTGATTCCAGAAGATGTCAACGGCCCCATGCCTGATGGATGGCTGCAGATGGCCAAATTTCGTGAATATGATGACAACATGCTGATATTTTATCCGACATACGAAAAATATCTGAAAGCCAACACACCATATCTGGTGACGTTCGCATATGGTGCATACGACACACATATTCTTTTCTGCGGACAGGACAAGACCGTGGAAAAGACAAAAGCTGTCATCGAGGACGAAGAACCTTACATTTTTACTGGAATCACCATGCCAGCGGAAGAGGAGTCCGGCTACTTCCGCTATCATAGGGGGCAGAAAACATATTTCATCCATACTGGGGATGGAATGCCGATGGAACCTTTCAGATGTTTCATCATATCGGCAAATATGGAAGAAACTGATACACAATCATCAATACTGGATTATTTCATTTTCGAAGAAGAAAGCACTGGAATTGACACCCGCATCATGTATCATTCAAACAAGGCTTGTTATGACTTGCAAGGAAGACAATTGCCGGATGGCAGCAGGAGCAGGGGTATATTTATATCAGGAGGAGTCAAGGTCATCAAATGATATCTTTGTAGCAAGCCCGGAAGAGCAGGTATAGGTATGAAAGATTTGATTCAGCGATGCCAGCAAGGTGACAGGGAGGCCATGGGGCAGCTCTATACAGCCATGCACGACGAACTGTTGGCCCATTGTCGCAAATATGCAGCCAACGACAACATCGCCGAAGACCTGCTCCATGATGCCTTCCTGCTCATATTCAGCAACATCGAAAAAATTCATTCTCCTGAAAAAGGAAGGGGATGGATGCACAAGGTGGCTAGAAACGTATGCTTGCTCTATGTGGAACATCAACAGAGCCACCAGTCCATATCTATTGATGAAGTGCGCAAGACGGAAGTAATCCAAGAACTAGACCTGCCCCTTACGTATGATGACATTCTGAGAGCCATAGACCAACTGCCACGTGGCTACCGCCAGGTTTTCCGCCTGTCAGTGCTTGAGGGTATGACACACCAACAAATAGCCGAACTGTTGGGCATCGAGCCGCATACCTCGTCGTCACAACTCCTGCGGGCGAAACGGCAACTGAGGCAGTTGCTGCAGGTGCTGATGCTTTTCCTTTTGGCTGCCATCCCATTTGGAGCTTATTATATCTGGTCATTGCAAAACAGCAAGCACGATGTGGCAGTTGTCTCTGATGACACTACAAAAGATACAGGAGATATAGCCAAGGAGAATCATGAAGATGCTGAGGGAGAGGCTTCCTCACAGACCTTTGCTGTTAGTGACTCGACTGTCAGTTTGCCATATAAGGGAATTGCAGACAACACAAAGGCTGCGAACAAGAAAAAGCAGAGTCCTGCTTGCATGGACCAGGCTGGGCGTGAACAGGCTCTGGCAACAGCCAAAGCAGAGGATGGCATGATACAAAAAAAGGATGCCGTTACGGAAGAGAACGATAGGGTCGAAATAATCAATGAGGTTGTTCCTGAAAAAGTGACTGCTCAAAATACGACGAAAAATGACACGACAAGTAATGGTGTCGCTTTACCTCGAGAACCAATAACTCTCCCCTCAACATCCAAAACTGGCTCCAACCTCTTACTGTCACTAGCCTATAACGGACTTCCCAACGGCACAATTGGGCAGTTGCCTTATGGTGCCGAGGGGATGAACGGCGATATCGACTCTGTTTCCCACCACCGCATGCCGGTTTCTATCGCACTAAATGCCCGCTACACCTTTGGCACTCGCTGGTGGCTTGACGGTGGACTCCGATACACGCAACTCTCATCGGAAACACGGGTGGGCAACACATACTTGTTTATGGAACAGCAACAGAATGTCCGGTATTTGGGACTCTCTCTCGGAGTCGGTTATGACCTTTGGCATCAACGACATTGGAACCTTTACAGTACAGCTTCTGTCAATTATGAGCTACCTTTACGCAGTACAACAGACATCTCCTACAGGCAAGGCGGCATGGTGATTGAAACTGAAAAGAACCGTCTCGCACCACACACACAGTGGTCAATTGGCATGGGCCTTGGAATACAGTACAACCTAACACCAAGTATAGGATTCTTTGCCGAACCCAACCTGCAATACTATT
>JAEEGH010008413.1_pt1 | contig 24405 bp, 15 predicted proteins | sample 9134181 | NCBI WGS metagenome assembly JAEEGH01 (sample SAMN16246544, study PRJNA631951) | gut metagenome | biome: gut microbiome; feature: rumen; material: DP-attached | host: Bos | place: Iran: Karaj | collected 2018-10
GCTCTCCGGCAACTCCATCAGCGACATCATGCAAACCTATTTGGAGCGTTTCACCGGGGAGGTCCCGTTCGAATACTACGGGACGCAGTTCCCGGTGATGGTCAAGTGGCTGGACATCAAGGGCCGCACCTCGCTCCATGTGAATCCGGATGACGAAGCCGCCGAGCAGCGCTACGACGCCTTCGGCAAGACCGCCCTCTGGTATGTGGCCGCCGTGGGTGCCGATGCGAAACTCTTCCTCGGCTTCAAACGGGAGGTGACGGCGGAGGAGTTCTACCGGAAATGCCTGGACGGCACGGTGGAGGAACTGCTGCATGTAATCAAGCCCAAGGTGGGGGAGCACTATCTCGTCACCCCGGGCATGGTCCACGCCGCGCAGGACGTCCGGCTCCTGGAAATCGCCGAGTCCTCCGAACTCTGGTTCCGGCTCCACGCCTGGGACGATCTGGAGGCGGAACTGCATCTGGAAGAAGCCTTCGACCTGATCGATTTCAAGCCCTATCGCGTCGTGGCCACCCAGGGGGATCCCGAGGCCGTGACGGAGAAGATCGCCCAGACGCCGCAGTTCTCCGTGTCGGAGATCCGCCTGATGAATCCTGTGCGCATCGGCGCTGAAAACAACGGCAGTTTCCTGCTGTACGCTTGTGTGAAAGGCGCGGGGACGCTGGAGGTCGAGGGAATGACACCACTTCATTTCCATGCGGGAGAGGCCATCGTGGTTCCGGCTGAGATCCAGCATCTTATGCTCACGCCGGAGGCGCACGGCACCCTCCTCCTGGAGGTGTCGCTCGAGCCTCGGCACGACAAGGACGAATACATCGACCCCAATGCCGAACCTTACCTGAAAGGGGAGGATTACGACGGCCTGGAGGGGGAAGAACTCCCGGACCCAGAATTGCAGTGACATGGCCGCAGCGCGCATTGACAAATACCTATGGGCGATCCGGGCCTTCAAGACCCGGACCGACGCCACCGACGCCTGCAAGGGCGGGAAGGTGAAGATTGCCGGGGTGAATGCCAAGCCTTCCAAGGAGGTGAAGCCCGGCGATATCCTGACGGTCAAGAAAGGGACCGTGACCTACACCTACAAGGTGCTGCAGCCCCTGGAGCGCCGTGTGGGGGCGAAACTGGTCCCCGAGTATGCCCTGAACCTGACATCGGCTGCCGAACTGGAGAAACTCCGCGCCCCGGTGGAAACCTTCTTCATCACCCGTGACCGCGGGGCGGGCCGTCCCACCAAGAAGGACCGCCGCGAGATCGAGGATGCCTGGGATGCCATCGACTTCAATGACATCCCCGACGACGTGGCCGCCCGTTTCGGCCTTTCTGACGAAGATTTGGAAACCCTTTAGCGTATATGAAACGATTCGGACTCGCCTTGTTTGGCCTGCTCGTCCTGGGATGGACGGCAGGTGCGCAGACCTCCCGTGAGGAACTCCTCTCCCACATGGAACTCACGGCCGGCAACTACGCCAACTACCCTGTCCCGACCGGCCACCTGACGCCGGCCCCGGAGGGCTACGAGCCCTTTTACATCACCCATTACGGCCGTCACGGCGCCCGGTACATGACCAGCGACAAGCATTACATGCGTCTCAGGCATCAACTGGACACCGCCAAGAAACTGGGCATCCTGACCGACTACGGCAAGGATGTCCGCAGCCGCATCAAGAAGGCTGCGGACAATGCGGACGGCCGTGCCGGCGAACTCACCACCCTGGGCGCGCGGCAGCACAAGGCCATCGCCAAGCGGATGTACGAAAACTATCCCTCGCTCCTGTCGCAGCCGCTGTACGTGAAGGCGAACGCCTCCAACTCGAAGCGCGTGATGCTGAGCATGGCGAACTTCTGCCTGGAACTCAAGGCCCTGAACCCGACTCTGGACCTGTGGATGGATGCCAGCGAGCATGATCTGTACTACATCAAGTCCAACAAGCGTATCGTGGTCCCGGACAGTGAGACGGACGACGCCCTGTACCGGAAACTCTCCAAGTTCAAGAAGAAGATGCTCAGCGGGGAGCCGCAGTTGAAGGCGATGTTCACCGATCCGGAGCGGGCAAAGACTTTCATCGACCAGTACACCTTCGCCGATGACCTGTACAACGTCGCGGCCGACATGTACTGCCTCCCGGAACTGGGCCTCAAGTTCGACGACGTGTTCGGCGAGGATGGGATGATCGACGGTTTCCGGGCCTACAACGCCAGTTGGTGCCTGTGGGAGGGCCTCATGCCCGGCGCCAGGACCGCCTACTGGCGCCTCTATCCGCTGCTCCAGAACTTCCTGGACGAGGCCGATGAGATGATCGCCTCCGGCGGCAGCGGCCTCCGCCTCCGCTTCGGCCACGACAGCGTCGTACTGCCCATGGCCTTCATCTTCGGCTTCCAGGAGGCCATCCACGGGACGGACGACATGGAGGACCTGCACAACCATTTCTCCATCTTCCGCCTGATTCCGATGGCAGCGAACATCCAACTGGTATTCTTCCGCAAGGCCGGCTCGGACGACATCCTCGTCAAGTTCCTGATGAACGAGAACGAGACGTCCATCCCCCTCGACACGGACTGCTATCCTTATTACCACTGGTCCGACGTGGAGCCCTACTACCGCAACATGATCGAATCCGCCCACCTCGTTTACACAGACACGCCCGAAGATGACGACTAAATACACCCTCGCCCTGCTCCTGGGCCTCGTGGCCTTGGGAGCCTCCGCGCAGACTTCCAAGCGGGAGATGTTTGCGGACCTGGACCGGACCGGTTCCACCTATTTCGCCTATCCCGGGCCCGCGCAGAAGGTCCTGACGCCCGCTCCGGCGGGTTATGAGCCCTTCTATATCAGTCATTACGGCCGTCATGGCTCGCGGTATATGACCAGCAACAAGTACTATGTCCAGGCCATTACGCCCATGGACAGCGCCGCGAAACTGGGCCTCCTCACGCCCAAGGGTGAAGAGGTGCTCGAAAAACTCAAGAAAGGCTATGATGACGCCTACCTGCGCGACGGCGAACTGACCCAGCTCGGCGCGCAGCAGCACCGGGGGATCGCCCGCCGGATGTACGAGCGCTTCCCGGAACTTCTGGGACAGCCCCTGAAGGTCGATGCGCGCTCCTCCACTTCGGGCCGCTGCATGATCAGCATGTTCAATTTCTGCTGGGAACTGCAGGGCAGGAATCCTGACCTCGAGATCACGATGGCCGCCAGCGAGCACGACATGCCTTTCGTGGTGTCGGACAGCAAAGTGAAGCCGGAGGTCACGCCGGAGGCGGAGGCCATCCACCGCAAGTTCAGCGAATACCGCGACGGTACCTACAAGTCCGACCGCCTGATGAAGGTCCTGTTCAAGGACGTGAAGAAGGCGAAGGCGTTCGTGGACGGTCCCGACCTCATGAAGAGCCTCTACAACGTGGCGCAGGACTTCCAGAGCCTGCCTGAACTGGGCCTTTCCATGACGGACATCTTCACGAAGGAGGAACTGTTCCACATCTGGACGGGCTCCAACGCCAGTTGGCTCCGCCAATCGGGCATCGTCCCGGGCTCCACGCCCATGTACCTGCAGAAGAAGGCGGTGCGCGACACGATGGAGAGCATCGCCGACCGCGTGATCCGCGAAGGGAAACCTTCCGCCACGCTCCGTTTCAGCCATGACAGTTCCGTGCTTCCGCTGGCCTACCTGATCGGCCTGAAGGAGACGCAGGGCCTGCCCGCCTCTTCGATGTATGCGGGCCGGAACGACCCGGCGAACGTGTACAAGTACGTATCCATCGACAAGATCATCCCTATGGCGGGCAACATCCAACTGGTGTTCTACCGCAAGGAAGGCTCGGATGACATCCTCGTGAAATTCCTCCTGAACGAAAACGAAACTTCCATTCCCGTCAAGACCGACTGCGCGCCGTATTATCACTGGGCCGACGTGAAACGGTATTGGGCGGCACACCCGAACAACAATTAATCGAATATGCGTATGGAAGACAAAATGACTCGCCGCGAGGCCCTCAGAGGTATGTTCCTCGCCGGAATGGGGCTCGCTTTCTGCGGCCCGATGCTTTGTGATAGCGCGCGGGCGGCCACCCGCACCGGCGCTCCCGCCGGCCTGCCCGGCCCCTGGAAAGAGGCGCCGGACGGCACCAAGATCGACACCCGTACCTGGAGCAAGATGGGGGAGACCCTGGGCATGCTCGGCCTCGGCTGCATGCGTCTGCCCACGTTGGGAGGCGGTGGCGGAGGCTTCGGCCGCAACGCGCCCCTGGACCAGGATGCCGTCAATGCGATGGTGGACTACGCCATCGCCCACGGCGTGAACTATTTCGACACGGCGCCGGCATACGGCGAATCCGAGAAGGTGACCGGCAAGGCCCTGGCCCGCCATCCGCGCGAATCCTTCAAGATCGCGACCAAGATCTCCAACATGAACGGCCGCGCCACGCTCGAAGCGGGGCAGCAGATGTTCGAGACCTCCTTGAAGAACCTCCATGTGGATTACATCGACTTCCTCCTGCTGCATAACCTGCAGAATATGAGAGGCTTCGAAACCCGCTTCAAGAACAACGGCCTGTTCGACTGGCTCCTGGAGCAGAAGGCGAAGGGCCGGATCCGCCACATCGGCTTCTCTTTCCACGGGACCAACGATGACCTCCCCGGCCTGGTGGACCTCTATGACTGGGATTTCGTGCAGATCCAACTCAATTACGTGGACTGGAAGGAAATGTCCCGCGGCTGGGGCGGCTCCTCCGGCACGACCAGCGCCGAGTACCTGTACAAGTATCTGGAGAGTAAGGGGATCCCTGCCCTGGTGATGGAACCGGTCAAGGGCGGACAACTCGCGAACGTCCATGAGAATGTCGCCGCGGTCATGAAGGAGCGCCATCCCGACCTGACTCCCGCTGCGAACGCTCTCACTTTCGTGGGCTCGCTGCCAGGTGTGATGGTCACGCTCAGCGGCATGTCGAACATGGAGCAACTCAAGGAGAATGTCTCCCTGTTCACGGGATTCAAGCCCTTCGACCAAAAGGAGCACGAATTCATGCTCACCGTCGCAGACCTGCTCAAGTCCCAAGGCCAGATTCCTTGCACGGCCTGCGCCTACTGCATGCCCTGCCCGGCCGGCGTGGACATTCCCGGTAATTTCAAGATCTTCAATGCCGAGAGCGACGCGCTCCTTTCCCCGAATGCCAACGACAAGAAGGTCATCGAGAAGCGCCAGGCGTTCCTGAAGGCGTACAAGGCACAGGAAGAAGGCGTCCGCGCCGATGCCTGCATCGGCTGCAACGCCTGCCTCCGCAAATGCCCGCAGCACATCAGCATTCCGCAGCACATGCAGCGGATCCGCGAACTCGCCGCGAAGATCTAGTTATTTCCCCATCACGAACAGCAACTCCGCTCCGCCGCGAATATCCTCGTAGCGGAGCGTTGTTCCTTTCAGTTTGGCCCCGTTGAGGTAAACCGCCTTGACATGGACGTTCTGCGGGGTCCAGTTCTTTGTGCGGACTTCCAGGAGGCCGCCGTCGGAAAGGCGGACGGTGACGCCGGGGAGGCAGGGGGAGCCCAGTTCGTATTCGTTGCTGCCGGGGCACAGGGGATAGAATCCCAGGCAGTTGAAGATGTACCAGGCGCTCATCTGGCCGCAGTCGTCGTTACCGCTTAGGGAGTCCGGCTCGTTGCCGTAGAAGTGGTCGGCGACGTAGCGGACCCATTTCTGGCAGTCCTCCGGCTTGCCCAACTTGTTGTACAGGTACAGCACATGGTGACAGGGCTCGTTGCCATGCCAGTAGCCGCCGATGCGGCCCCAGATGTCATGCGCCCCCGGAATGTCGTCGCTCATCTCGATGGTGAACATGTTGTCCAGCCGGTCGCGCAGGAACTTCTTGCCGGCGATGTCCATATAATCCTCGAAAGCGTGCGGCACCGTCCAGGTGTACTGCAGCGTGAAACCCTCGGTGATGTCGCCCCATCCATTGTCCGAACCGGGACCCTCGTAGGCGATATCGGAGAAAGGCGTCCGCCAGTTGCCCTTGCTGTCGCGACCGCGCATATACTTGGTTTCCGGGTCAATCAGGTTCCGGTAATTCCGGCTCCGCGCGAGGAAGAAAGCGTAGTCCTCTTCGTGACCCAGGAGTTTGGCGGCCTGGGCGATGCACCAGTCGTCGTAGGCATATTCCAGCGTCTTGGATACGGACTCCATCTCCTTGTCGAGCGGGACGTAGCCCAGTTCCGTGTACTCCGGCAGGCAGTCGTAATGAGGGTTTGTCGCCGTGGTCTTCATCGCCTGGAACGCCCGCTCGTAGTCGAAGCCCTGGACGCCTTTCATCATCATGTCGGCCAGGACGGAGACGGCATGGTAGCCGATCATGCACCAGGTTTCACCTCCGTAGAAGGACCAGATGGGCAGCATCTTCTCCGTGCTCTTGTCGTAATGCTCCAGCATCGAGTTCGCAAGGTCCGCCTGCAAGGGCTTGTTCACGAGGTTCAGCAGGGGATGGAAGGCGCGGTAGGTGTCCCAGAGGGAGAAAGTGGTGTAGTTCGTGAAGCCCTCGGCCTTGCCGATGGTGCCGTCGTGCCGACGGAAGCGACCGTCGATGTCCTGGAACAGGAACGGATGCAGGGCCGTCCGGTAAACGCTGGTGTAGAAGGTTTCCCTGGCCTCCTGCGAGCAGGAAGGATCCAGTTCGTAGCGGCCGAGTTCCGCTTCCCAAAGGGCCACGGCCTCGCGGCAGACGGTGTCGAAGTCTTTCCCGTCGATTTCCGTGAGGTTCCTTAGGGCTCCGTCGATGCCTGTCGCCGACACGGCCACATGGACATTGACCTGCTCCCCGGCGACGGTCGGGAACTTCACGCAGGCCTGGATCCCGGTGCCCCAGGCCTCCAGGGAACTGCGGAAACGGCTGGTGTTGTAGATGACGGGCTTTCCCTCCTTGTAGATGATGAAGTCCTCGATGGGCCGGTCGAACCGGGCCGCGAAATACACGTGCCGGTCGGGGTTCCAGCCGTTGACGGTCTTGCTCCCGACGATGGTATGGTCGTCCAGCAGCCGGACCGTGGACCAGATGCACTTCCAGCGGAGGGTGTGGCCGAGGTCGATCATCACGAACGAAGAGTCGCAGGCGGGATAGGTGAACCGCAGCACGCCGCTGAGCGAAGCGGCCGTGAGTTCCGCCCGGGTGCCGTAGTCGCTCAGTTCCACGGTGTAGTACCCGGGACTGGCTTTCTCGGTGTCGTGGCTGAACCGCGAACGGTAACCCGAATCCGGGTCCTCATCCGTCCCGGTGGCCGTCCGGATGGTGCCGGTCCCGGGGACGAACAGGAAGTCTCCGAGGTCCGGGATGCCCGTCCCGCTCAGGTGGGTGAGGCTGAAGCCCATGATCGTGGGCTTCGTGTACTTGTACCCTGCCGCGACGTCGTAGTCGTAATCATCCGTGTCGGGACTGATCTGGATACCTCCGAACGGGACCTGCGCCCCGGGATACACGTTCCCGAAGCCTGCCGTGCCCACGAAGGGATTGACGTATCGGGTCAGTTCCCGGGCAAACAGCGAGGAGGAAACAAGGAGAAACAGAAATGCCAGTCGTTTCATCATAACTAGTTGGTAATGAGCCGTACTCCGTAGATTTCGCCGACCTGCTTCTGCGGCTTGGCGACGAACTTGATGCGCACCTCTGTCTTTCCTTCCAGCATCCGGGACGGGATGGGGAATTCCTCGTACTTGAACTGGGAGATGCGATACTTGCCGGTGTTGTTGACGGAGGTGAGGAGTTCATCGTCCACGAAGATGTCGAACTCGTGGGTCTTCCATTCGCCCACGCCCCAGAACTGCAGGCGGAGGATCAGGTCCTTGTGTCCGCCCGTCTGCATCAGATAACTGAAGGAACGGCCGTTCCGCGCATCGCGGAAGAAGACGTCGTTGGTGTTGCCGGTGAAGGAGCCGTTCGTCTCCATCCGGTGGTCCGTCTCGGGCTGCTGTTCACCCGGCTGGACCTTATCCACGGTACGCGCTTCCAGCGCCGCCCGCTCCTCCTCTTCCTTCGCGAGCCGGTCCAGATAGTCCTTGTAGCCGCCTTCGGACAGGGTGAGCCAGTACATCATGTAGCGGGCATCGTGGATCTCGAAGAAGGGCTGCAGTTCGCCCTGGATGGGATTCACCATCCGGGTGGCCAGCGTGAAGTGCAGCGGCTTGCCCGGCACGGGCCTGAGCGTCCGCGCGATGTCGTCCAGGTTGTCGGCGATCAGGATCGGGGCCCCGTCGATGGGCAGTTTCTTGCCGCTGGCGTACTGGCCGAAGCGGCTGTCATCGGCGATAAGGTGGGCCAGGTCCTCGGTTCCCGTCTTCATGCCCAGCAGGATAGGGCCGTGCATCAAGGCGACGTACTGGGGGAGGTTCGGGACATATTTCAGGCTGTTGTGCATCGGGAAGGAGACTTCGACGACATCGCCCTTCTTCCATTTCCGGTCGATGGTGACGTAGGACGAAGGACCGGTAATCATGGCGACCGGTTTCCCATTGACCTTGACCTGGAAGTCTCCGGGCTTTACCCAGCCGGGATAGCGCACGAGGAGCGGGAACTGTCCCTTCCCTTCGGCGATGGTGATCCTGCTGGTTTCCCCATACGGGAACGCCGTCTCCTGCCGTATGCGGATGCCTTTCTCGCGCCAGTTCAGTTCGGAAGCGACGAACAGGTTCACGAAGAGGGCGTCACCCACGTGCGTATAGATGAACTGTCCATACTTTCCGTGGTTCTCCATGCCGGTACCTACGCAGCACCACATGGCCTCGTTGGGTGCGGAATAGTTGCGGTAGTGACGCGGACGGGCCGGCGTGAAGTACACGTAGCCGCCATGCTCGGGATGCTGCGAGGAAAGGATGTGGTTGAAGGTTGCGAGTTCGTAGAAATCGGCATAGCGGGCCTCGGGATTGCGGCGGTGCAGGTGCTCCGTGAGCCGGAGCATGTTGAAGGTGTTGCAGGTTTCGGGACCGTCGATGTCGTTGATGAAGTCGATGCAGGCTTCCTTGCTGGGGAAGTGCTCGCGGCGCGAGTTGCCGCCGAAGGCCAGCGAACGCTCGCCCGTGACGATGTCCCAGAAGAACGCGCCGGCGTCGTGGTAGGTCTCGTCCCCGCTCAGTTCGGAGATCCGCTCGAAGCCCACGGCCTTGGGTACCTGCGTGTTCGCATGCAGGTTGTCGAGCATGTCCACGCGCTGGGACATGGGTGTCAGGATCCGTTTGTGGGAGAAGCGGCGGGCGCAGTCCAGATACTTCCGTTCGCCGGTGATGGCGTAGGCATCGGCCAGGACCTCGTTCATTCCGCCGTGCTCGTTGCCCATCATTTCCTCCATCTGGGCGTCGCTGAGGCCGGCGGTCAGTTCGACGGCCCAGTCGCAGAAGCCCAGGAACAGCGCCTTGGCGGGCTCGTTCCCGCAGTAGAGCCAGGCGTCCCTGAGGCCCGCGTACATCTTATGGACGTTGTAGAACGGAGCCCACGCGCTGGAATACACGCGGAAATCCCCCTTCTTGAAATTGCTCCAGATCCGCTCGCTGTCGGGCATGCCGCCCACATAGCCCTTGCCCCAGTCCGGATGGTTCCGGACATTGGCCTCCGCGCACAGTTGCAGTTCGCCGATCATGTACTCCATCCGCTTCCGGCATTCGTCATTGCCCATGGCGGCGTTCATGGCCATCGCGCCCAGGTAATGGCCCGCCACATGCCCGTCCAGCCCGTCCCAGTTGGGGTAGGCCGGCTTCCGGGGCTCCAGCCCGGCCTGCTTCCGATAGGGAGCCAGCAGCCGGTCGCAATCGTACAGCAGCAGGGTTTTCACGTTCAGGTCCCGCGCGTGCTTGAGCGGTCCTTCCAGCAGGGTCACGTCCCCCAGGGGAAACTCGTCCGCATACAGACGGTCCTGCGCCTTCGTCGCCGTTGCGGCCGCCAGCAGCGCAAGGACAGCCAATACTTTCATTCTCATCACTTTCATGGCTTTGTACTTTCCCCAAAGTTACGGATTCGTGCGGTTTTTTCAAAGCGGCCGGTTGATACGGAAGGAGCCGGCTCGAAAGAGCCGGCTCCTCAGTCATGGGTACGCGAGCGCTTACTTCCCGAAGAAACGCTTGTACAGGCCCAGGAAACCGGCGCCGTGGCGGGCTTCGTCCTTGGCCATTTCGTGGATGGTGTCGTGGATGGCATCGTAGCCGAGTTGCTTCGCACGGGTGGCGATGGCGAGTTTGCCTTCGCAGGCACCGGCCTCGGCTTCATAGCGCTTCTTGAGGTTCGTCTTGGTGTCCCAGACGACTTCGCCGAGGAGTTCGGCGATGCGGGCGGCGTGGTCGGCCTCCTCGAAGGCGTAGCGCTTGAAGGCGTCGGCGACTTCCGGGTAGCCCTCGCGTTCCGCCTGGCGGCTCATCGCGAGGTACATGCCCACTTCCGAGCATTCGCCGTTGAAGTGGTCCTGCAGTCCGGCCCATACCTCCGGGTCGCAGCCCTTGGCGACGCCGAGTTCGTGCTCGCAGGCCCACATCGGCTTGCCGGCCTCTTCCTTGACTTCTACGAACTTTTCGGCCTTCGCATGGCATACGGGGCACTCCTGGGGCGGGTTCTCGCCTTCATAGACGTAACCGCACACGAGACATCTGAATTTCTTTTTCATTTTGGTGTATCCTTTTAGTGTTGTTTGGAATTGTTCTAATTACAAAGATAGGAATAATCCGCATCACTTGCAACAGCCTTCGAAAAGATGTATCTTTGAAAAGGAATCTCTTCCGCATGTGCAATGTTTTGGCAAAAAGGACGTGTATCTTTGCGGCATGAGATCGATTGACTTCGCCCAGAATGACACCATGATACCTTTTCTGAAACAGGTCGCGGCCCATTATCTCGCGACGGACATACAGGATACGTGCTTCGTCTTCCCGAACCGGCGGTCGTCCGTGTTCTTCCGGAAGTATCTCGGAGACCTGCTCCGCGAGGGCGGTGACGGCCGGCCGATGCACGCTCCGATGTCATTGACCATCAATGACTTCTTCTATCGCGTTTACGGCGGCGAGGTGACGGACCGCATCCGTCTGCTGCTGGAACTGCATGCTTCCTACAAGGCCGTCTATCCGAAGGCCGAGCCCCTGGACGAGTTCATCTTCTGGGGGGAAGTCATCCTCGGCGACTTCGGCGACGTGGACAAGTTCCTGGTGGATGCGGAGGACCTCTTCACGGACGTGGCGGACTTCAAAGGCATCCAGGATGATTACAGCCACCTCTCGGACGTCCAGCGCGCGGCCGTGGAGCATTTCATCGGCCATTTCCGTGACCGCAACGGCCGTCTGACCGTCCGTCTGGACACGGACGACGCGACGGTGAAGGCCCGCTTCCTGCAAGTGTGGAACATCCTGTACCCGCTCTACACGGATTATCGCGAGCGCCTGCGCCGGCAGGGGATGGCCTATGAAGGGATGGTGTACCGCGACCTGGCCGAGCGGCTCAAGGGCGGCGAAGCCGTGGCGGACGTCCTTTCCGGCGTCTTCCCGCGGGTGCGCCGCTTCGTGTTCGTGGGCCTGAACGCCCTGAACGAGTGCGAGAAAGTGGTCTTGCGGCGCCTCCGCGACGCCGGCCTGGCGGAGTTCTGCTGGGACTATGTCTCCGAGATGATCCGGGATACCAGGAACAAGTCCTCCGTGTTCATGAAGGACAATGTGCTGGAATTCCCGAATGCCTTCCGGGTGGATCCGGATGGCCTCGGGAAGCCGGCTTTCCATGTGGTGAGCGTTCCGTCCTCGGTGGGGCAGACAAAACTGGCCCCCGCCATTCTCGCGCGCTGCAACACGGAGAATCCGGTGGAGACCGCCTTCATCCTTCCCGACGAGAACCTCCTGATGCCCCTGTTGAACTCCATTCCGCCGCAGTACGACAGCATCAACGTCACGATGGGCTGTCCGCTCACGGGCGGCGCCGTCTATTCGCTGGTGACCGCCGTGGCGGCGATGCAGCAACGGCTCCGGGAGAAGGCGGGCCAATGGTTCTTCTACCATCGTGAAATCCGCTCCATCTTCTCCAACAGCCTGTTCCGCGCCGTCCTGACGGAGGAAGAGGAAACCGTGGTCCGGCGCGTGAAGGCGGATGCCAAATACTATGTCCCGGAGAAGGAACTGCAGGGCGGCCCGCTCCTGGACCTCGTGTTCCGGCCGGTCATCACCCGGCCCAAGGAGGCCTCGGCGGAACAGAACCGCCAACTGGTCCGGTACCTGACCGACATCGTCAGTTACGTGGGCTGGAAACTCCGCGGCGTGGAGGATATGCTGCTGGAACTGGACTTCGCGAAGCGCTGCATGCAGTCGCTGAACCTGGTCGGCGGCATCGACCTGGACGTCCTGCCGGCCACCTGGCTGCACCTGCTGGACGAACTCCTCTCCGGCGAGGCCGTCCCGTTCCGGGGCGAGCCACTGGAGGGCCTGCAGGTAATGGGCCCGCTGGAAACCCGCGCGCTGGACTTCCGGAACATCGTCCTTTTCTCCGCGAACGAAGGCGTTTTCCCGCGTCGGGGGAGCAGTGCCTCCTTCGTCCCGCCGGAACTCCGGAAAGGTTTCGGTCTTCCCACCTTCGAGTACCAGGACAGCGTGTGGGCTTACTATTTCTACCGGATGATCCAAAGGGCGGAGCATGTCTGGCTCGTTTGCGACAGTCGGACAGAGGGCCTCAAGACAGGGGAGGAGAGCCGATATATCAAGCAGTTACAGTATTATTACCACGCGCCGCTGGAGCGCTTTGTCGCCACCGCCCGGATGCAGTTGGCCCCCCAGGCCGACGAAATCCGGAAGTCGCCGGAGGACATCGAAGCCATCCGCAACGGAGAACTCTCCGCCTCGTCCCTCCAGTACTATCTGTCCTGCCCGGCCCGGTTCTACTACTCCTTCATCAGGAGGCTGCAGGACGAGGATGAGGTGCTGGAGGCGATGGACGCCGGCAGCCTGGGCCGTGTGTACCACAAGACCATGGAAGCGCTGTACAAGCCCTACCGGGACCGGCTCCTGACTGTCGCGGACCTGGAGCGGATGGCGGGGGACCGGAAGGCCCTCAAGGCCCTCGTCCGGGAGCGCATCATCGAAGAGATGAAGACGGTGGACGTCACCGGCCGCGACCTCGTGGTGGAGGAAGTCATCGTCGAATACGCCCTCCGCACGCTCAAGTACGACCGGGACCTGCTGGTGGATTCCGGCTCGAAGGGATTCGAGATCCTGCAGATGGAGAAGTTGATGAAGTGCGACTTCGAAGGCTTCCACCTCAAGGGCTATGCCGACCGCATCGACAGTTACCTCGGCGGCGAAGCCCGCATCGTGGACTACAAGACGGGAAAGGTGGAGCAGGAAGACATCGACATTGACGACGGCAACGCCGAAGCGGTGGTGGAGAAACTCTTCGGCCCCACGAATGCCGGCCGGCCCAAGATCGCCCTCCAACTGTTCATCTACGGCCTCCTGGTGAAGGAGGTGGACAACCTCCGGGACCGCCCGGTGGTGAATTCCATCTATTCGGTCTCCCGCCTGTTCACGGACCCGCTGGAGGACCGGCCGGCGAACGCCGAATTCGCCCGTCTGACGCGGGAGCGCCTCAAGGACCTCCTGGCGGAGATGACGGATCCTTCCGTGCCTTTCCGCCGGACGGAGGAACTGAAAACCTGTGCGTATTGTGATTTCAAGATGATTTGTGGCCGATGATCCAGATTCTGAAAGCCTCTGCCGGTTCGGGGAAGACCTACAACCTGGCCCGTGAATATATCCGCCTGCTCCTGACGAAGAAGGACCCGCAGGCATACCGCCATATCCTCGCCGTCACCTTCACGAACAAGGCCACCGACGAGATGAAACGCCGCATTCTGGAAGAACTCCACGTCCTGGCCACGGATCCGCAGGCGTCGCCCTATTACGGCGACTTTGTATCGGCCGTGTTTCCGACGGCGGAAGACCTGCAAAAACGGGCTTCCAGCCAGTTGGGAGGCATCCTTCACGATTATTCCTCTTTCGCCGTTTCGACCATCGACAAGTTCTTCCAGCAGACGCTGCGTGCCTTCTCCCGCGAGATCGGGCAGTTCGCTTCGTATCAGGTGGAACTGGACAAGGCCGCCCTCGTGGAGGAGAGCGTGGACCGCATCCTGGACGGGCTTACGGAGGATGACCGCGGTCTCCTGGGCTGGCTCACCGAGAACGTGAAAGCCGGTCTGGAGAGCGGGAACCGCTTCAACCTGGAGCCCCCGCTCAAGGAAATGGCCAAGAACCTCAAGTCCACGGACTACGCGGAGGCCGTCCGCAGTCACAGAATCGACGAGGACACCGCCTACGCGAAGGAACATCTGAAGGAGATCCGCAAGGGCTGCGCCGTCCTGGCCGATGCGTTCGTGAAGGACGTCCGGGCGGCCGCGCAGGCGGCCCTGGACGTGCTGGCACGGCACGGTGTGGACCCGGCCGACAGCAACCGCGGCTTCATGAAAGCCCTGTACGGCTTCCGGGACCTGGGTCCGCACGACGCCGTCGGGGCGCCTACGGCCTCCTTCCTGGACAAGGCCGCCGATTCCACGAAGTGGTTCGCCAAGGCCAAGGACAAGTTCCGCCTGGAGTTGGAAGGGGACCTGGAAGGACCGCTGAACGCCTTCTGTGACCTGTTCGGGGACCGTTACCGCCAATACAGGACGGCCGGGATCATCGCGGACCAGGCCTATACGCTGGGTATCGCCAGCGAACTCCGGAAGGCCTTCGAAGAGGTCCAGCGCGAGAAGAACGTCATCTCCATCGACGATTCCAACACCATCCTGAAGGGCATCATCGACGGTTCCGACGCCCCGTTCGTGTACGAGAAACTGGGCGTCCGGTTCGAGGACTTCCTTCTCGATGAGTTTCAGGATACGTCCACGGTCCAGTGGGAGAATTTCCGCCCCTTGCTCCTGAACAGCGAGGCGGGTGGTTTCGACAACCTGGTCGTGGGGGACGTGAAGCAGTCCATCTACCGCTGGCGGGGGTCCGACTGGCACCTGCTGGATTCCGGCGTGCGGGGCGATTTCCGCCTCGGAGAGGATGCCGAGAAGGTCCTGGGCGGCAACTACCGCACCTGCCGGGCCATCGTGCAGTTCAACAACGCCTTTTTCCCCTATGCGGCGGCGCAGATGGACGGCCTCCTGGGCGGGAACGAGATCGGCCGGATCTACCACGACGTGGAGCAGAAGGTCTGTTTCAAGGACCCTGCCGATGGCTCCGTGGACATCCGCTTCTGCGACGGATATGATGCCGAGATGGAGGAGATTGTCGCCTCGGTCCGGGCTGTCTTCGACGCTGGCGGACTTCCCGGCGATGTCGCCATCCTCGTCCGCGGGAACAAGGAGGGCTCCGAAATCGCCGCCGCGCTGGTCGCCGAGGGAATCCCGGTCGTGTCCGACGATTCGCTGTATGTGAAGTCTTCCGTGACGGTCCGGCGGCTAGTGTCGCAACTCTCGCTGGTGGATTCGCCCGATACGGGAGAGTTCGCCTCCGTGGCCGGCTTCCTGGCCCGGTCCATGGACATCCGTATCCCGGACCATTACCACTCGCTCACGGACCTGGCGGAGTCGCTCCTGCGCGATCTCCACGAGGCCGATCCGGAAACCTTCGACGCCGAAGTCCCTTATATCCAGTCCTTCATGGACTCGCTCCTGGACTGGACCGCCTCCCGGGGGAACGACCTTTCCGCCTTCCTGCGCGAATGGAACGACGCCGACCCGAAGATCGCCTCGCCCGAAACCGGATCCTCCGTCCGCGTGATGACCGTCCACAAGTCCAAGGGGCTGGAGTTCCCGTACGTCATCTTCCCGTTCGCGGAGAATGTCTGCCTGTACAAGCGCTCTTCCTACTGGTGCCGGCCGGATGTGGACGGGACGCCCCTGGAGGCTTTTGCCGACGGGGTCTATCACGTGCAACTGTCCGGCAACTCGGAGAGCACGCTCTTCGCGAAGGATTACCTCCGCGAGCGGACGCTCCAGTTTATCGACAACATCAACGTCTTCTATGTGGCGCTCACCCGGGCGAAATATGGCCTTAAGATTATCGCGGATATGCCTTCCGGAAAGGTGCTGGATGCCGTTCGGAGCGGCTCGGCAGCGGAATGGAAGGACCTTTCCCAGATCCTGTACGGTTTTGTGGGGACGCTGGATTACCACGCCGGGACCATGTACGACTTCCGCTCCCTGAAGCGGGAGGCCGGTCCGGCAGCACCGCTGGAGACAGGCTATCCGTCCTTCCCGGCGGGGGAGCGCGGCCGCCTCAAGTTCAGCCGCGACGCGGCCGACTACTTCGGCCCGGACGGCCTCGTGGGCCCCGACGCCTCGAACCGTCTTCGCGGCCTCGTCCTCCACGACATCCTCGCCTCCGTCACCGTGCCCGGCGACTTGCCGCGCGCGGTGGACCGCGCCGTCGCCTCCGGCGAACTCCCCGCTGCGGACTGCGATCGCACGCTCCGTTTCCTGGAGGCGGAAATCGCCTCCGTGGCGGCCCGCGGCTGGTTCGCGGAGTCCGGCGTCGAGGTCCTGAACGAGGCGCCGCTCCTCGGTCCGGACGGCCTGGAAGTCCGTCCGGACCGCGTTGTGCTCCGCCCCGACGGCTCCGCCGCCGTCGTGGACTACAAGTTCGGCCAGCCCGAGAAAAAGTACCTGGAGCAGGTCCGCGGCTACATGGATCTGTACCGCTCCCTCGGACACAGTCCCGTCACCGGAACGCTCTGGTACATCCGTGAGAACGGGGCCGACGAATTTGTGGAAGTGTGATGTTTTTTCATTATCTTTGCGTGCTATATGTAATGTCTGAGAAGAATGGAAGCGAACGAGAATACCATCAAACTGTACTATAATACCGAAGTGGAAAAACTCTCGATGCCGGAGTACGGGCGGAACGTCCTGAAAATGGTCGAGATCATGAAGGGGATCGAGGACCGCGCGAAGCGGTCGGAGCAGGCCCGCGCCATCGTGAAGGTGATGGAGACCCTGAACCCGCAGGTGCATCAGCAGGAGAACTTCGAGCAGAAACTCTGGGACCATCTTTACATGATCGCCGGCTATGACCTGGACATCGACGCGCCCTATCCCGCACCGGTGCCGGAGGTGATCAACAGCCGTCCGGAGACGATCCCGCTGAACACGAAACCCATCAAGGCGCGCCATTACGGGCGCAATATCGAGAGCATCATCGACCTCATCGCCAGTGAGCCGGAAGGGGAGGTCAAGACCGCGATGATCCGTTCCCTGGCCATCTACATGCGCCAGCAGTACCTGATCTGGAACAAGGACACCGTGGCGGACCAGACCATCTTCGCCGACATCGAGCGTCTTTCCGGCGGCCGCGTGACGGTACCGGAGGGCCTGGAACTCTCCAAGATCGACTCCAATGCGAACTTCTCCCGTCCGGGCATGAACATGGGCTTCAACCGGGGCGGCGGGAACAACGGCGGCGGCAAGAAGCAGTGGGTCAACTACAAGAAGAACGGGAAGAAGAAATGAAACTGAAACGTCCTTCCGCATATTGGGCTGAACTGGACGCGAAGCGGCGCACCCAATACCGGATCGTCGCCGCCGTCCTCCTGGGTATCTTCACCCTGTTCACCGCCATCGCGGTGGGCTCCTATCTCTTCACCTGGAAGCAGGACGCGAGCCTCCTTTCGGAACCGTCCCTGATGGACAGCGACGTCGCCGTGCACAACGCCAGTTCCAAACTGGGTTTCCGCTGGGGGCATTTCCTGGTGACGCGCTGTTTCGGCCTGGCCGCCCTGGGCCTGGTCGCATTCCTCCTGGCCTGGACCCTGAGCCGCGCCATTCCCAAATTCCGCATCTCCCTGGGCAAGTGGTTCTTCTTCTGTTTCACGGGCACGTTCATCGGCTCCTGGCTTCTGGCCCTGGTCAGCCGGCTGGCGGGTTGGGACACCCTTTTCGGCGGCGGCCTCGGCGGCCGTGCCGGCGGTGCGCTCGTGGACTCCTGCATCAATCTGGTGGGTTATGTGGTCACGGCGGTGGCCGTGCTGGCGCTTCTTGGCCTGTGGTTCTATTTCCTGACGACCCTCCGGCCTTCGGAGCAGGAACCGTCCGTCGAGCCCGAACCCGAACCGGAACCCGTCCCGGAACCGGCTCCCAAACCTGCTAGAAAACCGCTTTTCCCCCGCAAGGAGGTCAAGCCGGAACCGGTCGTGTATGTGGAACCCGAGCCCGTGCAGCCGGAACCTGCCGTGGCTGTCGCGGAAACGCCCGCCGTGGAAGCGGAGGGCAGTTTCACCGTGGAGACGGACGACACGCTGGACCAGCAGGTCAGCGAACCGCTCCCGCGCATCGACAACCGCCTGGATCCGGCCAACGGAGGCCTCCCCAAGTATAAATTCCCGACGCTGGACATCCTGGGCGACTACCTGAACGCCCGGCACGAGCCTTCCCAGGACGAATTGAACCGCAACAACAACAAGATCCGCGCGACCCTCGCCAGTTACAGGATCCAGGTCAAGGACGTCACCGCCATCGTGGGCCCGACCGTCACCCTGTACAAGGTGTATCCGGCCCCGGGCGTGAAGATCGCCTCCATCAAGATGCTGCAGGACGATATCGCCATCTCCCTGAACGCCAAGGGCGTGCGTATCGTCACCCTGTCGGATTCCGTGGGCATCGAGGTGGCGAACGATACCCCGTCCATCGTCCCGCTCAAGCAACTCCTGAACGACGACGCGTACCGCACCAGCAAGGCGGAACTCCCTGTCGCAATCGGCTATACCATTTCCCAGAAAGTCAAGGTTTTCGACCTGGCCGACGCCCCGCACTTGCTCGTGGCCGGCGCCACCAAGCAGGGTAAGTCCGTGGGCCTGAACGTCATCGTATCCTCGCTCCTGTATGCGAAGCATCCGTCGGAACTCAAGTTCGTGTTCATCGACCCGAAGATGGTCGAGTTCTCCGCCTATGGGAAACTCCTGAGCCACTACCTGGCGGTGCTTCCCACGGCGGCAGACGAGCAGGACGAACGGGACCAGGCCATCGTCAAGAATGCGAAGAGCGCTTCCGCCGTCCTCCAGTCCCTGTGCGTGGAGATGGACGACCGCTACGCCCTCCTGAACAAGGCCGGCGTGAACAATATCAAACTGTACAACGACAAGTACCGCGACCGTCACCTGCTGCCTACGGAAGGCCATCGCTTCCTGCCCTACATCGTCGTCGTCATCGACGAGTATGCGGACCTGACGATGTCCGTGGGCGCCGGTCCCGAGTCCAAGGCCATCGCCCGGAGCATCACCACCTCCGTCATCCGCCTGGCCCAGAAGGGCCGTGCCGCGGGCCTGCACGTAATCCTCGCTACCCAGCGTCCGACCGTGGATGTCATCACCGGCCTCATCAAGGCGAACTTCCCGATGCGCATCGCCTTCCGCGTGACCTCCCGCATCGACTCGTCCACCATCCTGGACCAGCCGGGCGCCGACAAACTCATCGGCCGCGGCGACATGCTGCTGTACAGCGGCGTGGAAATGGAGCGCATCCAGTGCGCCTACATCGGCAATGACGAGATCGCCGCCCTCACCGATGCGGTCGGGAGGCAGATCGGCTATCAGAAATCCTACAATACTCCGTATTACCTGCCTGAGCCTGCCCCCGAGGAAGGGGACGAAGGAGGTGGCGGCATGGTGGACATGAAGCAGTTGGACGAGCGTTTCGAGGAGGCTGCGCGCCTAGTCGTCACCAGCCAGCGCGGCTCCACTTCCGACATCCAGCGACGGCTTGGCATGGGTTATGCAAAAGCAGGCAGAGTGATGGACCAACTCGAGGCAGCCGGCATCGTGGGACCGCAGAACGGTTCCAAGCCGCGCGAGGTCCTGGTGAAGGACTTCAATGAGTTGGACCAGTTGCTGAGCCACTTTTTGAACGGAGAATCATGAAAAGAATCGTAACGGGCCTCATGGCCACCCTGCTTTCCCTCGGCGCCTTCGCCCAGGGCAGCATCCCCATCCTGGACCGTGTACCGGAGCACCGGGTGCAGTTCCACTATACTTACAGCCTCTCCCAGGGCGGCAAGCCGATGACGCAGGTCACCGACGGCGACGTCATCGTGGAGGACAACGCCTACCGGCTCTCGGGCCTCGGCCTGGAAGTGCGCAGCGACGGTGCCACCCGCTGGAGCATGGACCGGGCGGCGGAGGAACTCCTGATCGAGAAGGTGGAGAAAGAGGACCTCTTCACGAATCCGGCCCTCTTCATCAGTTCCTACAAGGGCTACATGGACAGGATCCGGGTCAATTCGTCCTCGGCCAATTCCCTGGACGTGACGCTCGTCCTGGATGAGGAAACGTCCGCCCGCTTCGTCCTGAAGGATATCGTCTTCCTGGACAAGCAAGGAAAAAGCGACTTCACGATGGACGTGAAATCGCTTCCCGATTCGTTTGTAATCACAGATCTGCGTTAGCGCACACAGCGTACGGAAAGGGCCAGCGAGCCCTTTTCGCCGTATGTGGAGCGGATGTCATTGTCCTGCACGTAAATGTAGCGGTAGGCGGCCATGCGGTCGTCGCTTTCGGACTCGGTGGCGGTCCAGAAGGCGGCGTATTCGTAGAGCCGCTTGAAGGTGGGTTCCGCGATGGCGGGCAGCGCATAGCCGGCGGGGATAACCGCGAGGCCGGTGCTGTTGCTCTTGTTCACATCCGGCCAGTATTCCCACATTTTCGTGCCGTTCAGATAGGCTTCGCACAGGAGGGGGCCGGCCTCGTCACCCAGGGTGGCCCATTCCGCGTCGGTCGGGAGACGCCAGCCTTCGGGGCAGGCGGTCATGGCCTCTTCCCAGGTGTAGAAACGGCCCAGGGGGTAGGAGGTGACGTCCGCGTTCTCATACGCGATGCCGGCGCCGGTCCAGGCGAGGTTGTTGCGGAACCAGTCCAGTTCGCCGATGTGATTGTAATAGTATTCGCTTTCGCCGACCTTGTCACGGTCGTCGGTGACATGGGGGTCCTTGACGTCGATGTCGGTGCCGGACAGGGTTTTCCCGAGGGTGGGGTCGATGACGATGATGACCTTGCTGGCGACGGAGGAATAGTATTTCTCGTCCGGGTCGGAGGCCTGGCAGAAGATGGTGTAGTTGCCCACTTCCTCCAACTTCAGGGTGAAGGTGTCCATCTCCTGGTAGGAGTCCGTGCCGATCTTCCATTTGTAAGTGTACTTCTTCACACCGTCACCCTCGACGGTGTAGGCGCCCTTGGGCGTCAGCACGAAGGTTTCGCCCGGGCGGGCGAAGGTGGGAAGGTCGAAGTCCACGCCGTAGATGGAGGGTTTGGTCTCGGTCTTCTCGTCGTCCTTCTTGCAGGAGAAGGAGGCGGCGACGGCCAGGACCAGGGCTGTATAGAGCAAAAAGCGATTCTTCATAAATGTTTTCGTATCCAATCTGCAAATATCGGTATTTTATCTTAAATTTGTGCAACTATCTTGCCGCAACTGCCGTCGAAATGAAAAAAATCCTCCTCGCCGTCCTGGCTTTCCTTGTCTTGTCCGCCTGTGGTGGACGCGACCGTTTTATCCAGGTGACCGGCCATGCACAGGGGGGTGTCTATTCCGTGAAAGTCAACCTGAAAGGGGTCCGCGTGACGCCGGAGGAGGTGCGCGATTCGGTCGAGTCCATCCTCACCCGCATCGACACGACGCTCTCGGGCTACAACAAGGGTTCGCTGCTGTCGCGGTTCAACGCGGGAGAGACCATCCGGCCGAACGGCCTGTTCCTGGACATGTACCGGATCGGGTATGGCTGGTTCGAGCGGTCCGGCGGTGTGCTCGACTTCGCGGCGGGGCCTCTGTTCGATGCCTGGGGGTTCGGCTTCAAGTCGGGGGAGATGCCCACGGACGAGACCGTGGCTTCCATCAAGGCCTCCTGTGGAATGGGCCTGCTGAAACCGTCGATGACACCCCGCTCGGACGGGACGCTCTCGGTGCTGGACGTGCGTCTGGACGGGACGGACGGGCAGGTGGTCCTGAACTACAACGCCATCGCGCAGGGGTACAGTTGCGACCTGGTGGCAGCGTACCTGTATTCCATCGGGGCGAAGGACATGCTCGTGGACATCGGCGAAATCTGGTGCGATGGGCATAATCCGTCGGGACGGCCCTGGAGTGTGGGGGTAGACCGGCCTTTTGACCGGCCTTCCGACGGTACCGATGAACTGGGGGCGGAACTGGATGGCATCTGGTCCTCCTCCGGCACGGCCGCCGGCATCGTCACTTCCGGAAACTACCGCAAGTTCTATGTCCGCGACGGCCGCAAGTATGCACATTCCATCGACCCGCGCAGCGGCTATCCCGTTCAGCATAACCTCCTGAGCGCCACGGTGGTAAGTTCCTCCGGCGCCGCCGATGCCGACGCCCTCGCGACCTGGTGCATGGTCGTGGGTCTGGACCGGGCGAAGGACCTGCTTCTGGGTATGGACGGTGTGGAGGGCTATCTCATTTACTCGGAAGAAGACGGTTCCATGACCGAATGGGCCTCCCCGGGCTTCACATTGACGAAATAATCTCCAGGATCCGGACCAGGACGGTGCACAGCGCGTCCGTGGCCTGAATCAGGAATCCGGGGCAGCAGCCGAAGCTCTGGAGGATGAGTGTCGCCACGGCCGTACCCATCAGCAGGGTGGTGAGGGGGAGCGCAAAGAGGTTTGTGAGGAGGAAATACTTGGGGAAGGTGTGGAAGCGGAACCAGGCGAGGGGACCGGTGAAGACCTGGCAGGAAATGGACAGGGCGGCCGCTTCCCAGATTTTGCGGACCGGGTCGAACCGGAGGCCTTTCGGGTACCAGCCGTCGAGGATCGGGAACAGCAGAAAGATGCCCGCCATGGCCAGATACGAGAGTTGGAAACCCACGGAAGTGATGGCCGACGGGGTGAGGGAGAGTTGGATGAGCAGGGCGGTGGAGAGGGTCCGGAGCGGTTTCCTGGGCCGGCAGGCGAGCCGGGCGGTTTCGGTGAGGAAGATGAACAGGAAGGCCCGGACGATGGAAGGGGAGGCCCCGGTCATCAGGGTGAACAGGCCGGCGGAGAGGACGGTGATTCCATAGCGGAAGCAGCGGGCGAATGGGCTGTTCCCGAGCGGCCACAGAAGCCGCGAAAGAAGAAGGTAGAGAATGCCGATGTGCAGCCCCGACAAGGCCAGCAGGTGCGCCCCTCCGCTTTCCCGGAAGATCCTGACCGTTTCCCGCGGCAGGTCGCTGCGGTCACCTGTGAGGAGCGCCTTCAATAGGGGAGCGGTGCCTCCGGAGGGGAAGGGGATCCGGTCGATGAATCCCCGGAGCCGGTCACCCCAAGCAGATGTCCATCGCTCCAGGAAAGTGGCCGTGTCCGCCCCGGGGAAGGCATCGGTGAAAGCGCAGAAGGCACCCAGCAGGACGAAGACGGGAAAAAGCAGGCCGGAGCGCTCCGTTTGCAGGATGACGGCGACGAGGGATGCGAGGGTGAGGAGGATGCCGCTGGAGAAGAAAACAGGGTCGGCGTGCAGGTGCAGGAGAAGGGCTCCGGCCGCGACTCCGGCCGTGAAATGGATAGCCAACGCCCCGATGTTCTCCCGCTCCGCCATTTCCTTCATTTGCTTTGCGAAAATAGGGAAAAATTCACTAACTTTGCAAAGATAGCGCGAAAATTAATTAAAGATTTATACTTATGATCATCCTCGTCATCAACTGCGGAAGTTCTTCCATCAAGTACCAACTCCTCGACATGAAAAACGATGATGTGTACGACATCATCGCCAAGGGTATCGCCGAGAAGATCGGCCTTCCTGCGGGCATCCTCCAGTATGCTCCCACCGGCCGTGACAAGATCGTGAAGGATATCCCCATCCCCGACCACAAAGTGGGCATGCAACTCATCCTCGCGGCCCTGACCGATCCCGAGACCGGCGTCCTTTCCTCCCTCGAGGACATCGAGGCGGTGGGCCACCGCATCGTCCAGGGCGGCGACTTCTTCTCCGGTTCCGTCCTCGTGGACGACAGCGTCCTGGAGAAGATCGCCTTCTGCAGCGACTTCGCCCCGCTCCATAACCCGGCGCACCTGCTGGGCATCCACGCCATGCAGGCCGTGCTCCCGACCGTCCCGCAGGTCGTGACCTTCGACACCGCTTTCCACCAGACGATGCCCGCTTACGCCTTCATGTACGGCCTTCCGTACCAGTACTACGAGAAGTTCCGCGTCCGCCGTTACGGTGCGCACGGCACGAGCCACCAGTTCGTCGCCGGCGTGGGCGCCAAACTCGCCGGCCTGGAACTCGAGAACAGCAAGATCATCACCTGCCACCTGGGCGCCGGCAGTTCCATCTGCGCCATCCAGAACGGCAAGTGCGTGGACACCTCCATGGGCTTCTCCCCGCTGGAGGGCATGATCATGGGCACCCGCGTGGGCAACATCGACGCGAACGCGGTCATCTATCTGGAGAAC
>JAEEGH010008416.1_pt1 | contig 24404 bp, 26 predicted proteins | sample 9134181 | NCBI WGS metagenome assembly JAEEGH01 (sample SAMN16246544, study PRJNA631951) | gut metagenome | biome: gut microbiome; feature: rumen; material: DP-attached | host: Bos | place: Iran: Karaj | collected 2018-10
CGTGTGTGCTCCTTTAAATTCGAATATAAATTAAAGGGTAAGGCTTAAAAATACGCGTATTTGTCAGAATGTACTTTACATTTAGTAAGATTATAGCGCCTTGTTTTGCTTTGGGGCTATGAATCTTAAACGAACATATTTTTTCTAAAAGATTTTTTATATAAAGTGCAACCTGCAGTTCGGTACGGGTTTCACCATCTGAAAAATCTGAAAAAAGCAATTCTTCCATTTTATTGATTCTATAAATAATAGTATTTCTGTGTGCGTTGTTTAATTTAGCAACTTGTAAAATATTACCGCCAGTTTTCAGATACAAATCCAGGGTATGCAGAAAATCTTCATGTTTTGCTTCTCCCATTGTTTCAAGTTTACCCAGTTTTTCCTTATAGAAGTTTTTCAGGATTCCTTTGTTTCTGACATCAATAAGAATTTTATAAATCCCTAAATCATCATAAAAATTTATTTTTTCCGGGGAGGCATTTATTTCTAATGCAGCTTCTGCATGGATGTAGATTTCGCTGAGCCCTGTAACAGAATTTGTAACATCTGAAACTGAAATCTTTGAATGTTTGAAAAACTTGTCGGCTTTTGCATTATTAAAAATTTCATGAATTTCATAAAATCCTGCATCCTTCATAATAAAAATGATTCTATGATTATGTATAAAACAGGCATATTCGTTTTGTTTGATATTTAAGTGCGAGCAGAAATTGTATTCTACATAACGTTTTATCTTCATCATATCATCATTAAATAGTTCTTCTTTAAGCTCTATAAGAACAATCATGAATTCTTTGGTGTCTCGAAAAATTGTATTTTTGACTTGTAGCGGGTCAAAATCATTTTGTTCGAAAATGGCTTTATAAAAATATTTTTCAACTGATTTTGTATTCAGGTTATCATTAGCAATCATGTTGCCGATTTCCTGCATTAAATCTATTGTGTGAATTTCCCAGGGCATTGAAAAAAGCGGAAAATCTTTTTCATTACAATAATCAATTACCCTCTGCGGAATTTCTTTTATGTATTTGCCAGTATTTATAATAAGACCGGTTGCATCATGTTTTATAAATTCGTCAATGAACTCTTTTAAAAATATATAAATATAATCATCAGAATGAATTCCCAGATTGTCTTTACTTCTCTCAAAATTAACACCAAGGGTAACGGCCAGCTCCCCGCCTCTTATAAACTCAATTGTTGCAGCATCTTCGGTATAATAAACCCAGCTTACATTTTTCTTAAAGCCTTTTTTTCCTGCCAGAAGTTTAAGCTTAAAAGGAGTTTCTGTAAAATTAAAAATCGTTTGAAGTGAAAGAGCCATAAATCGTTCCTTATAAAAAATCGCCTTATCGAGCAATTTGCACACAAAAAATATTAATATTTGTACTTTTTGTCAATAAATAAAAATTTTTATTATGATATTTTCAATTCACCGCCGATAACCCGGTGTTTATAGGAGATTTTTATGACAGCAGATGAAATTGCACAAATGCAGATAGAAAATGTTCTGCTTGGCTGGAGTAAGCAGGGCGGATTAAATCCGACTGTTGTTGAACGAGCAGAAGGAATTTATATTTATGATTCCGAAGGCAACCGTTATGCAGATATGTCTTCTGAACAGGTAAATGTAAATGCCGGATATGCGAATAAAGAAATGACAGAAGCAATTAAAGCTCAGCTTGATAAATACGCTTATGTTCAGGGTTCCTGGGGGGCTGAACCGCGAGCAAAACTTGCTAAATCAATTATAGACCGGCTTCCTGACTGTTTTGGTAAAGTCTTTTTTACAAATGGTGGAGCCGATGCAAATGAAAATGCCATCAAAATTGCCCGAATGTATACCGGCCGTTTTAAGGTTATGAGCCAGTACCGTTCTTATCATGGTTCTACCTTTGGTGCTGGAAATCTTACCGGCGAACCGCGTCACTTTGCACTTGAGCCTGCTATTCCTGGTTTTATTCACTTTCGCGGACCTTACTCTTATCAGGAAAAAATAAAATTTGAATCTGAAGATGCAGAATGTGAATATTATGTTGAAAAGCTCCGTGAACAGGTAATTTTTGAAGGAGGTGACAGAATTGCCGCAATCATTCTGGAAACTGTTGTCGGCTCAAATGGCATCATCATCTATCCAAAAAATTATCTTAAAGGTGTACGCAAAATCTGTGATGAATTTGGCATTATGATGATTTGTGATGAAGTTATGGCAGGCTGGTACAGAACCGGAAAAATGTTTGCCTATATGAACTTTGACGTTACTCCAGATATCATCACTTTTGCAAAGGGCGTAAACTCAGGCTATATTCCGCTTGGTGGCGCAATCGTAAAAAATGAAATTGCACATTTCTTTGATGACAAATACCTGAGCTGTGGTCTTACTTATTCAGGACATCCGCTTGCTTGCGCAGCCGGAGTTGCCTGCCAGGAATTTTATTTGAAAAACAATATTGAAGAACATGTTCAGAAGGTTGGAAAATATCTAGGACAGAAACTCGAAGAAATTAAGGCAAAACATGAATGCGTTGGTGATGTCCGCTACATCGGTCTGTTCAGTGGAGTTGAACTTGTAAAAGACCGTAAAACACGAGAGCCTCTTGTTCCATGGGGGCAGGATCCTAAGGGAATAATGGGAGCTATTGTAAAAGAATTAAAGTGTAGAGGTTTCTTTACTTATGCTCATGAAAATGTAATTATTGTTGCGCCTCCATTAATTATTAAAGAAACTCAGATTGATGAAGAACTTGCAAAGCTTGATGATGTTTTGAATATTGTTGACAGCAATCTGGAGTAAATATGAATTATTCTTTTAAATCAGTTCCAAAGATATTTTTTGGAGAGGGTGCATTAAAAGATGCCGCTTCGGAATTATCTGTATTGGGCAAAAAGGCATTAATTGTAACAGGAAAAGTAATTACTAAAACGGGACTAACAAAAGAAGTTCAGAATATACTCTCTTCTCTGAAAATTGAATCAGTGATTTTCAATGATTTGCCTGGAGAACCAGATGACAAAATGATTATGTCTGGTGTACAGGTTTTTAAATCTGAGAACTGTGATTTTATTATTGGTCTGGGAGGAGGAACTCCGCTTGATACTGCTAAAGCAATTGCAGCCATGTCTGTGTTGCCTGGAAAAATGATTGACTATAAAGGCAAGGAATTAAATGGAAACTTTGCTCCTTTAGTCCTGATTCCAACAACTGCGGGAACAGGTTCGGAAGTTACACGATACTTTGTTTTTACAAATACCGGAACAAATGAGAAGTTGCTTTATAAAGGTGATTCTCTTTTGCCAAAAATTGCCATCATAGATTATAACTACACAATCTCTGCTCCAGAAAGCATAACCATGGCTACAGGAATGGATGCTCTCTGTCATGCAGTAGAAAGCTATACCTGTCGGAAGGCGAATCCTGTAACGGAAATGTATTGTCTTGATGCAATAAAGAGGATTTTTAAATATCTGCCAATTGCCTGCAAAGATGGATTAGACAAAGATGCTCGTGAAAACATGAGTCTTGCAGCTTATGAAGCGGGTGTCGCAATTAACGGTGCGCCTACAACAATCATTCATGGAATGAGCAGACCGATAGGGGCCTGCTTTCACGTGCCTCATGGTATTTCAAATGCAATGCTTGCGGTTGAATGTCTTCGTGCAGTTCTTGAAGGTTGTTATGAAAAATTTGCTCAGCTTGCAATTTCTATTGGAGTGACAGAAAAAGAATGTGACCCAAAAGAGGGAGCTGAAAAATTCCTTGAGGCTCTAGAGGCTCTTACAAAAGAGCTGAAAGTTCCAACATTAAGAGAATTTGGAATTGATTTGCAGAAATTTGCCGCTATGGAAGAGAAAATGGCCGGCGACTCTGTTGCTTCAGGAAGTCCTGCAAATTGCTGGAAAGTTCTTTCCAAAGAAGAACAGATAAGGATTTATGATGCTTTAAGGGAAAAATAAAGAAACTTTATGGACAAATTGTATAAAAATATTCTTTTTTTTTATGCAATTTGTCCAATGTATTAAAAGTTTTTTTTCTGTAATGTGAAAACATCAGAACATAAGTCAGCAAAGACGTTGTGTGCATGAGAAGATGTCGTATGACATTTTATTTTATGTGCAGGGAGCTTTGCTGGTCCTTTCAGAAAAGCTCTTTGCATAAGACAAGGGGCCGAATATGAAAAGACTTCGAAGAATTATCTTACTTGGTGTTATTGCTTTTCTGGCAATGACAAATGCTTTTGCTGCAAAAAAGCAGAAAACAATCAAACTTGGTTTTAATATTCCTCTTACCGGTGACTCACCAAAAGTTGGTGAAAGCGCAAAGTTCGCTGGCGAAATCATTAAAAATGAAATTAATGCTGCTGGTGGTCTTGATGTTAAGGGCGAAAAATATCTTCTTGAGTTTGTATATGTTGATAACGAGCTTAAGTCAGACTCGGCTATCAATGCTGCAAACAAATTGATTGATATTGATAAGGTTCTTGCATCTATCGGACCGGAAGGTTCAGGACGCGCAATTCCTGCCGGTGAAATCTACAACGATATGAAGGTACCGATGATTACTCCTTGGGCTACAAACCCTAAGGCTACAGAAGGTCGTCCTTTCTGTTTCCGTGCCTGCTTCCTTGATCCGTTCCAGGCACCAGTTGCTGCAAAGTTTGCAAGCGAGCAGTTTGGCGGAAAGAACGTAGCAATCGTTTACAACCTTGAAGATGACTATTCAAAAACACTTGCTGAACTCTTTAAGAGCGAGTGGGAATCAAAGTACGGAAAGGTAGTTGTATTTGAATCATTTGGTCAGAAAGACCAGGACTTCAGCGTACAGCTTACAAAGGTTGTAAACTCAACTGCTGACTTCCTTTACCTCCCGGACTACTACAACTTTGTTGGATTGATTACTTCACAGGCAAAAGACCTCGGCTGGTCAAAGCCTGTTATGGGTTCAGACTCATGGGGTTCTGCAGACTTGTTCCCTCTCTCTAAGGGAGCTGTAGTTGGTGCTTACTTTACAACACACTACGCAGCTAAGGGTGCAACAGGAAAGACAAAGGAATTCATTGACAAGTATGTAAAGGCTTACGGTTATGTACCAGATGATGTTGCTGCCCTTACATACGATGCAACTTACATTGTTCTTCAGGCAATTCAGGATGCAGGTCTTACAGGAAACCTTAAAAAGGACCGTGTAGCTATCAAGGATGCAATGGGTAAGATTAAGAGCTTTGCCGGTGTAACAGGAAATATGCAGTTTACTCCGGATGGAGACCCTGTTAAGGAAGCCGTTGTAGTTCGTGTAACAAAAGAAGGCGAGTTCGAATATGTAAAGAGCTTGAAGCCATAAGTAATAAAGAACTGGTGGTTTCTACCACCAGTTTTTTTGTGTAACAGCAGATCTTGTACGATGGAGGTGTGTATGACATTTTTTATTCAAAATATTTTTAATGCCCTGCAGTGGGGTAGCTTTTATTCAATGATTGCCTTGGGCTACTGTCTTGTTTACGGTGTTTTAAGACTTATCAATTTTGCTCATGGCGACATATTCATGACATCAACCTACATCGCATTTTTTATAGTTGCCGGATTGACAGCAAAGTTTGCAGGTCTTACAGGAGTTCCTTTATTTGTAATCACTCTTGTTTGTACAATGGCACTCACTGCACTTTTAGGTGTTGGAATAGAAAAGATTGCTTATAAGCCACTCAGAGCAAAAGGAGCAAACAGACTTTACGTTGTTATTACAGCCTTGATGATAGGCTTTATTCTTGAAAACGGAAACCTTGCGATTCTTGGCGCATCTGCAAGAAGCTTCCCTGATATTCTTCCAAAGTATGTATGGAATATCGGACCGGTTACAATCACTAGCCTTAAGGTTCTGGTTATTGTAAGTGCGGTTGTGATTTTTCTTATTCTGCAATTCATAGTTCAGAAGACAACCCTCGGCATGAGTATGCGCGCAATTTCTTATGACAAATTTGCAATTCCTTTAATGGGAATTCCTGTAAATACAGTTATTACTTTTACCTTTGCACTTGGATCTGCTTTAGCTGCAGTAGCCGGAATTCTTTTTGGAATGTCCTATCCGGTTATGGATCCATACATGGGAATGATTATTGGATGGAAGGCTTTTATTGCAGCTGTTGTTGGTGGAATTGGTGATATCAAAGGTGCATTTATCGGTGGATTTTTACTTGGATTCATTGAGATTTTTGTTACAGCCTTCCTGCCTTCAAGTTACAAGGATTTGATTTCTTTCGTAATTCTTCTGGTCATACTGACAATTAAGCCTACAGGTTTCTTTGGTGTAGCAAAGAGTACAAAGATTTAAGGAGGATTGAATATGGTTTGGTTAGAAAAGATGAATGGGCGGATTGATGCACGCTTCAATCCTTCTGAAAGAAAAAGAAAACTGACAATTCCAGTTACGACAATTGTAATGATTTTGATTCTTACAGTTCTTGCTAAGTTCGAAATCATCAATAACTACTTCCAGACAATTATCGTAACGATTTGTATAAATGCAATTATGTCTGCCAGCCTGAACATCGTAAACGGTTATATGGGTGAGTTCAGTTGTGGACACGGAGGATTTATGGCAACTGGTGCATATATTTCTTCCGTTGTTTCGCTGATTCTGTTTAAGGATGGAAACTCAATTACCGGACATGCGCTTTTACCTGAAGGACTTGCTGTAATAGGATTTCCAATCTGTATTTTGATTGGTGGATTTGGAGCAATGTTGGTAAGTCTTATAGTTGCAATACCTTCATTCAAAACTCGTGATGACTATCTTGCAATTATTACGGTTGCTGCAAACTTTATCGTAACAACAGCAATAAACAACATTCCTCTGGTTGGCGGAAGTCGCGGTCTCATGGGAATGAAGAGTGTAATGAACAGCATGGCTGATATTATTGATATTCCATGGATTTTAGTCTGGGCTCTTGTGTTTGCAGTGTTTGCTATTGTTTCAATTCACTTTTTGATGAACTCAACTTTAGGTAAAGGAATCAGTGCGGTTAAGTACGATGAGATTTCTGCAGAGATTATGTCGGTAAATACAAACAATATGAAGCTCATAGCTTTTACCTTCAGTTCATTCTTAGCAGGTATTGCAGGCGGTTTGTTTGCACACCTTCTTGGTTTTATAAACCCATCAAGCTTTGGAATCATGAAATCAACAGAATCGCTGGTCATGGTTTATCTTGGTGGTATGGGCTCTCTGAGCGGTTCAGTTCTTTCGGCAATCGTATTTACAATTTTGCTGGAACTGCTTCGCCCTGCCCAGATCTTAAAGTGGGTAATCATTCCTTTAATCCTGATTCTGATTATGGAATTCCATCCGGAAGGAATTATGGGCTCAAGAGAACTTACACACGTTTTCCCATGGCTCAAAAAGCTTCTGCCAAAAAATAAAAATGAAGAAAGAATCACAGAAAAAGCTTCTGAAGGAGGTGCAGCATGAGAGAAGAATCTGGCGAAACATTATTGAAGATAGAACACCTTACACACAGATTCGGTGGTTTGCAGGCGCTGACAGATATAAATGTTGATATAAAAAAAGGAACAATAAATGCCCTGATAGGACCGAATGGCGCAGGTAAAACAACTGTTTTCAATCTGGTAAGCGGCTTTTATGTTCCATCTGAAGGCGACATTATTTTTGACGGAACAAGGCTCAACGGTATGAAGCCACATGTTATTGCAGATCTGCAGATTGGCCGTACCTTTCAGAATATTCGTTTGTGGAGTGATATGACTGTTCTCGATAACATTTGTATTGCTCAGCATTCAAGGCTTGGGTTTGGAATTAAGGATGTTTTTCTTAAAACAAAAAAATATAAAGAACGTGAGGCTCAGATTCACAAGGAAGCCTGGGAACTTTTGGAAAAGTTCAGCCTTGCAGATAAGGCTTTAGATTATCCAAAAAACCTCCCTTACGGAATTCAACGGCGTGTAGAAATTGCGAGAGCACTGAGTTTGAACCCAAAACTTTTAATGCTTGATGAACCTGCTGCTGGACTTTCAACTTCTGATCTTGATGGTCTTATTTCTTACATTCAGTGGATTCATGATACTTTTGGAATCACAATCTGGATGATTGAACATCAGATGCAGGTTGTAAATACACTGGCTGATAACATTAAGGTTATCAATTTTGGTAAGGAACTTGCAGAAGGAAGTCCGGAAGAGATTCAGAAGAATCCGGCTGTTATAGAAGCTTATCTGGGAAATGCTGATATCAGTATTAAGGATGCATATCCTGGATTACCGGAAAAGAGAAAGAAGAAGGAGGCCTGAATATGCTGCTTGATGTTAAAAACTTGAAAGTTGGATATGGAAATATAGAAGCCTTGCACGGTATCAGCTTTAATGTGGACAAAGGAGAGATTGTCACTTTAATCGGAGCAAACGGTGCAGGTAAGACTTCAACCCTGCTAACATTGTCTCGCTTACCTAAGCCGGAAGCTCCTTCTGTAATTTCTGGGGATATTCTTTATGAGGGATCCAGCATTTTGAAAACTGAACCTCAAACTTTGATAAAAGAAAAGATGATGTGTCTTGTACCAGAAGGTCGGCACATTTTTGGAAACCTCACAGTAGAAGAAAATCTTCAGATGGCTTGTTATGGACGCAAGGATGATCCTCAGCATGAGATGAGAACTCTTGAACTGTATGACTTACTTTACGATTTGTTCCCGAGACTTTATGAGCGACGCAAACAGCGAAGTGAGCTCTTGTCTGGAGGTGAACAGCAGATGCTGGCAGTTGGCCGTGCACTTATGACCGACTGTAATTTTATCATGCTGGATGAACCAAGTATGGGACTTGCTCCAAAGCTGATGTTCGAAATGTTCCGTGCTTTGAAGAGACTTAATGTTCAGAAAAAAATGACTCTGCTTGTTGTTGAACAGAATGCAAAGGTAGCGCTTGATTTTGCAGACCGCGGATACGTTTTGCAGACAGGTGAAATTATTGCCAGCGGAACCAGCGAAGAACTGATTTCGAATCCAGAAGTACAGAAGGCATATCTTGGCGGTTGATGCAAAAATTATTCAGGCAAGTGAAGATTGTCTGCAGCTTCAGTTTAATCAAAAAATTTGCCCGGAAGTAAATGGTCAGATTTCTGCTTTCGTAAAGTCCTTTGAGTGTGTTGCAAAAGATATACCCGGAGTTCTCGAAATTGTCCCGACCTATTGTTCCGTCAGCATTTATTTTGATGAAATAATCTGTGAGGCTTCCTTACTGAAAAAGCGGGCGAAGGAGGTAATAAAAGAACTTGCAGATATTAAGGAGTTTTCTGAAGATACTGCAAGAACAATTACCATTCCGGTCTGTTATGAGGACCAGGAGTTTGCGCCGGATCTGGAAAAGGTTGCCCTTCATGCAAAGCTTTCTAAGGAGGAAGTGATAAAGCTTCATTCTTCTTCAGATTACCTGATTTACATGATGGGCTTTCTGCCGGGCTTCCCCTACCTGGGTGGAATGAATCCTCGGCTGGAAACACCAAGGCTGGAAACTCCCCGCACAAAGATTCCGGCAGGTAGTGTCGCAATCGGTGGAGCACAGACCGGCCTCTACCCGGTAGAGTCGCCGGGAGGCTGGAACATAATCGGCCGTACACCTCTTAGACTTTTTGATGTAAAGAGGAAACCTTTCTTTTTGTATGAGGCCGGAGACAAAATCCGTTTCCTGCCGATTACACGTGAAGAGTTTGAAAACTTTGATGAAAGCCTGTGGCTGGCACAAGTGGCCGGTAAATCCGAATCTTCCATTGAAACTTCCGACGACGCAGCGGATTCGAAAGAAGTTTACGAATGTGGCGGCGGTATAAAGATTCTTGAACCTGGACTTTTGACTTCAATACAAGATACAGGAATTACAGGCTTTCAGAAATATGGAATCGGACAGAGCGGCGCCATGGACCAGATTTCTTTTGCCCTGGCAAATCAAATCTGTGGAAATGAAAAAAATGCCGCCTGTCTTGAGACAACGCTTGCGGGGCCTTCAATCCGTTTTGTTACTGCCTGCGATTTTGCAATTACAGGCGCCGTATTTGAAAACGCAACCCTTGATGGGATGCGCATTGAGATGAATAAAAAAATATCTGCGAAGACTGGTTCTTTGCTCAGCTGCGGTTTTGCTTCAAAAGGTCTTCGCTCATATATTGCTTTCAGCGGCGGGCTTCTGGTACCAAAAGTTTTTAGAAGTTCTTCAACAAATCTTAAGAGTAAAATCGGCGGATATATGGGAAGAAAACTTCAGGCAGATGATCAGCTTGCCATCGGAATTAATAAAAAGAATCCTTTGTTAGTTCCAGATAACAAAAGCACAGAAGGATTCACAGAGAACAAAGACGTTCTTCTTTTAGACTGCATAAAATCTTCACAGTTTGATTTTTTTCAAGAAAAAATTGTAAAGAAATTTACAGATTCTATTTATACAGTTTCTGCCGAAAGTGACAGAATGGGAATCCGCTTTACAGGACCGGGTCTTGAATGTGGAAAGACAGACATTATTTCTGATGCAATTCCCTTCGGAGCTGTACAGATAACTTCTGCAGGACTTCCTGTGGTTATGGCAGCAGACCGGCAGACAACAGGAGGTTATGCAAAAATAGCCTGCGTAAAAAAATCTGCAATGTATCGTCTGGCTCAGGCTCTTCCTGGCACTAAGGTAAGATTTAATTTACTGCCCTGAGAACCTGATCAGGAAAATATAAAGGAGGCATTATAAAAATGATTTATCAGAATCCATACAAAAACACTTCACCCCTCGAAGTGAGAAAACTGATCCGCGAAGGAAAGATTACCGGACAGACTTCCGGAATGTGTGACGGTTTTGTCCAGGCAAATCTCTGCATTCTTCCGGAAAAATATGCCTATGACTTTCTGCTCTTCTGTCAGCGTAATCCTCAGTCCTGCCCTCTTCTGGAAGTCGGAGACGCCGGAAACAAATTTCTTAATACTTCTGCTGCAGAATGTGACATCACTACAGACCTGCCAAAATACAGAGTCTGGGAAAAAGGAAAGCTTGTTGGCGAGTTCATAGACGTAAGCGATTACTGGCAGGGTAATCTTGTGGCCTTTGTAATCGGCTGCAGCTTTTCGTTTGAAGGGCCTCTTATGGCAAATGGAATTGATGTCAGAAACATCTCGGAAAATCATAATGTCCCGATGTATCTGACAAATATCGACACCAAGCCTGCCGGCATATTCAGCGGAAAGATGGTTGTTTCTATGAGACCTATTCCGCATGAACAGATTGTAAAGGCAGTTACTGTTACGGCAAAAGTTCCAAAGGTTCACGGAGCTCCGATTCATATCGGTTACCCGGAAGTAATAGGAATTAAAGATATTAACAAACCTGATTTTGGAGAGCCAAGCACAATTAAAGAAGGAGAGGTTCCTGTTTTCTGGTGCTGCGGAGTTACTCCTCAAAGTGTTGTTATGAATTCAAAACCGGATTTTTGTATAACTCATGCGCCTGGTCACATGCTCATTACAGATATTCCGGAAGCAAATTTGCAGAACTAACGCGGCAAATACCGGTTAAATATTGGGGGCTAGAATATGAAAAATGTTGCGTATTACAACGGAAAAATAGGACTTCAGGAAGAGCTTACAATTCCTTTCCTGGACAGAGCTATGTTTTTTGGAGACGGCGTTTACGATGCAACCTACAGCGCAAACAGAAAAATCTTTGAAAAAGACTGGCACCTTGAGCGTTTTTATAACAGCCTTAAAGCTGTAAAGATTCCTTTTAAACTCACAAAGGAAGAGCTGCTTGCCGAACTCCAGAAGTGTATTGACGCCATGGATTCAGACGGAGTCTGCTTTGTTTACTGGGAAGTTACCCGCGGTACAGCACCACGTAATCACCTCTTCCCGGATGTAGAACCAAATCTGATTATCAATATTACAGAATCAAAACTCACAGACCTTCGCACACCCTGCAAACTGATTACAGAAGAAGATACCCGCTTCTTCCACTGCAATATCAAAACCTTAAACCTGCTTCCTAGTGTTCTTGGAAGTCAGAAGGCTTTTGAAGCTGGTGCAAAGGAAGTAGTTTTCCACCGCGGCGAACGTGTTACTGAATGTGCCCACACAAACGTAAATATTATCAAGGATGGAGTTTATATCACTCCACCATTAGACGAGCTTATTCTTCCAGGTGTTACCCGCCGTCATTACATTTTGCTTTGTCAGAAACTGGGCATTCCTTACGAAGAGCGAATTTTCACACTTGATGAACTTTTTGATGCAGATGAAGTTTTCATCACTTCGGCGGGAACTTTGGGACTTGCGGCCTGCGAGATTGATGGCAAGAAGGTTGGCGGTAAGGCTACTGATCTGCTTAGAAAATTGCAGAAGGCTGCAGTCGAAGACTTTGAACGTGAGACAGGCTATAAGGCCGACATCATCTAAATTGGCCTATGAACAAAAATCAGAGCGAATCAAAAGAATCAATTGAAGACATAGTTTTACGACACTCCGGAAGAGGCATGGATATTCTGCGCGGTTATAAAACTGACAGGTATGCAGAAAAAGCTGCTCAGACAATCCTGAGCTGGGAGCACGGAACCGTATTCCTGACCACAGGATTTTTTGTAGCAGGCTTTGCCGAAACGGACGGTCCTGTGGGAACTCTTTTTCTTGCAAAGGCTTTGCAGAAACTGGGCTATAAACCTGTAATTCTCACTGACGAATTCTGCAAGGGTTTCTTTGAATCAGAAGGCATACAGGTTCTCTATATGCCCTTTGATGCTGACCTGGACTGGTGTATGACTCAGCTTGGAACTTATACCCCGGTCGGCTTAATAAGCATTGAACGCTGCGGAGAAAATGCTGCCCGTGAATATGCAAATATGCGAGGAGTTAGCATTACGGATAAAACCGCTGCAGCAGATTTATTTTTCCGTATTGCCCTTGGTATTGTCCCTACCATCGGTGTCGGTGACGGCGGGAATGAAATCGGCATGGGAAATATGGCTTCCATCATCGAAGAAAAACTTTCCCTTAAGCCTTGTGTCGTTACAGTGGACCAGCTTGTAATTGCTACTGTTTCAAACTGGGGTGCCTACGCAATCATTGCTTATCTGGAAAAACTCAGCGGCGTAAAAGTCTTTATGGATTTTGAAGAGGCAAAAGCCTTTATTAAAAAAACCGTAGAAATGGGCAGCGTTGACGGCGTACTGAAAAAGCCGATTGTCAGCGTAGACGGTTTTGGAATGGAAATAGAAAAAGAAATAATTGATTCCCTTGGAGCAGCAATATGAAAATAGATTTGAATTGTGATTTAGGCGAAAGCTTTGGAAATTATAAAATCGGAATGGATGAAGAAGTTATAAAATATATTTCCTCTGCAAATATTGCATGCGGCTTTCACGCTTCCGATCCTCTTGTAATGGCAAAGACTGTTTCACTCGCAAAAGAAAATGGTGTGAGCATCGGCGCACATCCGGGCTATCCGGATCTTGTGGGTTTTGGCCGCAGAAATATGAATGTTGCTCCAGAAGAACTTAAGGCAATGGTGCAATATCAGATTGGCGCGCTCAATGCTTTTTGTAAAGCAGCAGGCATTAAAATGAATCATGTTAAGCCTCACGGCGCAATGTACAACATGGCCGCAAAGGACGAAAAACTTGCCCTTGCAATAGCAGAAGGCATTGCAGAAGTTGATGACTCCCTTATTCTTCTTGGCCTCAGCGGCAGCCAGCTTTTAACAGCTGCAGCTACAGTTGGACTAAAATGTGCTAACGAAGTTTTTGCAGACAGGGCATATGAAGAAGACGGCTCTCTTGTTGCCCGCACAAAAGCCGGCGCTGTAATTACAGATGAAGAAGAAGTAATAGAACGTGTTATCAAAATGATAAAGGAAGAGAAAGTAAAAACCATCACCGGAAAAGAAATCAGCATCTGTCCGCATTCAATCTGCGTACATGGTGATAATCCTAAGGCCCTGAATTTTGTAAAAGTAATCCGACAGAGACTCCTTCAGGAAAATATAAAAATCGAAGCTTTATAAAAGAGGAGGCAAAATGCTTATAACCGATAAACGCTGCTGGGCAGAAATCGATCTTTCTCAAATTATCGAAAACTACAAAATCTATAAAAATCAGCTTCCAGACAATACGAAAGTTATGGCTGTAGTTAAAGCAGATGCCTACGGCCATGGAGATACAGAAGTCGCCGAGCTTCTGCAAAAAGAAGGTGTAACAGATTTCGCAGTCGCAACTCTTGACGAAGCTGTAAGACTCAGGACCAGCGGAATCCAGGGACAGATTTTCGTTCTGGGCTATACCCCTATTACTCAGGCTCAGAACTTAATTGAATATGATATAACACAAACCGTTGTCGATGAAAACCATGCAAAATTGCTGGCTAAATTAGGTCCGAGATTAAAGGCTGTATTTGCCCTCGATACAGGAATGAATCGTATTGGTCTTGATGCAGATTATCCGGATTTTTGTGAAGAGGTAATACGAAAATATTCTGACAAGTTTTGCCTTCAGGGTATTTTTACTCATCTTTGCACAGCAGACTCTATGGATAAAGAAGCTGTAGAATTTACAAATAATCAGATTAAAAAATTTGAAGAAGTTGCAAAGCGGATAGAAGATTTGAATCTTCCTTATGTTCACTGTTTGAACTCTGCCGGCGGCCTCTGGAATAAATGTGAAAAATCTGTGTTTGCCAGACTCGGAATTATTCTTTATGGACTTAAGCCAAGTTATCAGAATCAGTTGCCAGAAGGGATAAAACCTGCTTTAAGCTGGTATAGCGTAGTCTCTATGGTAAAGAATCTTCACTCAGGCGAAACTGTAGGCTATGGTAGAACATTTAAAGCAGAATGGGAAATGAAGATTGCTACAGTTTGTGTCGGATATGCTGATGGGTACAACCGGCTTTTATCCAATAATTTCTATGTTCTGATAAATGGGAAGAGAGCTGCAGTTCTGGGAAGAGTATGCATGGATCAGATTATGGTTGATGTTTCTGATATTTTGGGCGTTGAGATGGGAACAAAAGTCACGCTGCTTGGTCAGGATGGGGATGAAATTATTACTGCTGATGATATGGCGGATGCAATTGGCACAATCGGCTATGAAATTGTATGTAATATTTCAAAACGAGTTGAGCGGAAATATAAGTATGAATATTTTTGATATTATCGGTCCGGTGATGGTTGGACCTTCAAGTTCGCATACTGCTGGTGCGGTAAAAATTGGATATGTGTCGCAAAAACTGCTGGGAGAGCCCGTTATCAAAGCTGAGATTTTGCTTTATGGTTCGTTTCTGGCAACTGGAAAGGGGCACGGAACTACGTTTGCCCTAGTTGCGGGGCTGCTTGGTATGCATGAAGATGACAGTCGTATTCCCGAAAGTATAGAAATTGCAAAAGAGCGCGGAATTGAACTGATTTTTGGTGAAGCAAACTTGAAAAATTATCATCCCAATTCTGTGCAGTTGAAGTTGACTGGGAAAAACGGGCGTAAACTTGAAATTATAGGAGAATCGCTTGGAGGTTCGGTTATAAATATTGCAAATATTGATGGGCTTAGTGCTAATTTTTCCGGTGAAAACCCTACTTTGATTGTTCACAATAAGGATCAGCCAGGGCACGTTGCCGAAGTAACAAGCATGCTTTCGCACAAAAGTGTAAATATTGCGGCAATGCAATTGTACAGGGCAAATCGTGGTGGGGACGCAGTTATGGTTCTGGAGCTGGATCAGGAGATTCCGGAAGAAGCATTGACATGGCTTTCAAAGCTTGAAGGTGTGAATAAAGTAACTTATTACAGTTTGAAGTAGCAGGGTGCATTTATGGGATTCAACAAAATTCAGGAAATTATAAAAATTGCAGATGAGCGGGATGTACCGTTCTGGCAGGTAGTCTTAGAAGATGATTTACAGGAGCGCAATGTAAGTTACGAGGAGTCATTCGGCCGGATGCAGCGGCTGTTCGATGCAATGATCCAGGCCGACAAAAATTATTCAGCTGATTTACGTTCTCATAGCGGGCTTAGTGGTGGTGATGGAGCAAAACTTGAAAAATTCCGTCGACAGGACAACAGGCTCATAGGAGATTTTCTTACAATGGTGATGGAAAAAGCTGTGAAAATGGCGGAATCCAATGCATGTATGAAAAGGATAGTTGCAGCACCTACAGCAGGTTCTTGCGGTGTGATTCCGGCCGTACTGCTGACGTATTATGAAAAGAAGGCTCCGGCCGTGGAAAAGGTTGTTCAGGCATTGTATGTTGCAGCAGGAATCGGCCAGGTGATTGCGAATACAGCAAGCATTTCAGGCGCAGAAGGTGGCTGTCAGGCAGAAATTGGTTCGGCCAGTAGCATGGCTGCAGGTGCATTAATCTTTCTGGAAGGTGGTACAAATGAGCAGATAGCAGATGCCGCCGCTCTTGCAATGAAAAACATGCTGGGACTAACCTGTGATCCAGTTGCAGGACTCGTAGAAGTGCCATGCATAAAACGAAACGTTTCAGGCGCCGTAAATGCCATAATAGCCAGCCAGATGGTAATGGCCGGCATAAAAAGTGCCATTCCCGCCGACGAAGTCTTTGAAACCATGGGGCGCATCGGAAATCTTCTCCCCCAATGCCTCCGCGAAACCAGCCAGGACGGCCTGGCCTCAACTACAACTGCCCAAAAAGTTGTTGAAAGACTTTCATCAATTTAAAAATGGTTAGAAATAATGGGGGTAGGAAATTTTGTATAATCTGCTTTCTCATTTCAATCCTTTCAGAAATCTCGCATTGCTTTTTTGTACAAATCAATCAGGTTGGGGAAATGATTTCCCTTGTCATAACATTTCAGAGAATGCTGAATATTTTGCGCAATTGCAGTGTCTATGTAACGGATATGTCCTGAAGCAAATTGATTTCTCAAATATGGAAGTTCATGAAGATATACCTGAGTATAAAACTTATAGGACTCTTGTTAATCACTTGCTTGAAGGTCTGGCAGATACTGAGGAAGGCAAAGTTCAGGACTTTCAATAGGCTATGAAAGAGATTCGAGAAGAGCTTCAAATTTAAACTAATAGTTTACTAGGTCGAAAACTCGCAATTTTAAACTATAAGTTTAATGAAATTTATTTGACAATAAATTATACTGAAAATACAAAACACAAATTAAAGTCGCTGGCCATAAAAAGCCGAGCGCCGTGTCTCAATGGTTTTGCAAACCGGAGACAAAAACCCAATGCGCCGTTGGCGTAGAAATATCTTTTATGAAAGGAGTGCGTAATGAGCACAGACACATTTGACATTACAAAATTATCTCGTGCACTGATTGGCAAAAAGAGATGCTATTCGACAATTCTACGCACACTTTGGAATTACAAAATGCTTGGGCAGGCAATAAAAGATAATGGAGTTTTTGTTAAAGGAGAAAAATCATATGAGGACCGTAACCATTCAAAGGCCGGTTGTTGATCTGAAAGCAACTGGTGCACAAATCAAATCACTCAGAATCAAAAGTGGATACACTGTCCACGATATTCAGGCCTTATTCGGTTTTGAATATCCGCAGGCAGTGTATGCATGGGAATGTGGAAAGTCAATTCCAACAATCGACAACTTGCTTGTGCTTGCCCACTTGTTTGAGAAGTCAGTCGAAGAGATTGTAATTCAGCGCATGATTGAAGTCGAAGTTTCATGCGTTTCAAACAAGATTGAAAAGCTCTGCAACAAGAATTGTAACGATTGCAAATTGCGCCTGAGTGCCTGATTTTTTCTGTCTGTAAGCCGCTTTAAACTAATGGTTTACAGACAGACTGAACTTCCAATCATACAATTAAATCATCACTACCAAATATAATTTAGGAAAAAAAGAATAAGAAATATGACAATCTACATGACAAGCGACCTGCACGTTGATCACTGGTTAAAAACAAACCAGCGAAAAGAGGATGTCAAGGCTTTAAGCGAAGCGGGCCTTGACGCCTCGTACCATTACATAAATCATCGTGTAAGTCTGGAAAATTACATAAACAATGCACTCAAACCAGCGGATGTACTTTGCGTGGCAGGTGACACCTGTGATGATCCGCATCTTTTTGTGGAATTTTACAAGGCAGTTTCACCCCGCTACAAAAAGATTTTTGTTGTTTTTGGAAATCATGATTTGACGGTTCATAATGAATCATATTTTAGAAACAACCCTTTTACCGAAACACAGGCAAAACTGGACTTTCTGAAAGCAGAAGTTTCAAAATTTGGAAATGTTTCGATTCTTGATGGAACTGTTGAAGAGTTTGAAGGCGTAAAGTTTGGCGGAACGATGGCATTCAATGATTTCTGCTGGGCTTATAAAGTTGAACCTGAGCCGGAAGGAAATATGGCAAAGTTCCTTTGTTACTGGAAACGCTGGTTTGATTATCGCCACTGGGAATATATGGGAAATGTTCACAAGGATATTCTTGCTTCTCAAATGAAAAAGCTGGATCACGTGGTTTCCCAAAAGCCGGATATCATACTGACTCACTATATTCCACTTTTCTTTGGTGTTGAGAAGATTTATGAGCATGATGTTTATACAACCTTCTTTTATTTTAATGGCCAGAAATATCTGAATCAGTTGAAGGATCAAAGCATCTGGCTTGCAGGTCATACCCATTCTGTACGCACAAAAGATCTGGTTCAGGGTGATGGAAGAATAATTCATCTGAAGCTGAATCCGGTTGGTTATCCTGATGAGGATACGGGAAATGCTGAAAGGATGGATGAGTTTTTGATTAAACAATAAGGAAGAAAAATATGGAAAATGAAGATAAGATTCAAACGATAGAGTTAAGTGACGACTTAGAACTAATGCTGAATTGTGCTATGCGATATTGTATAGGAAGAAGGACCTACATAGTTTCAGCTTTCTGTCATTTCGTGGGTCCCTTATTGAACCGATTATCACACAAAACAAAGTTTGTTATGAAGGAAGATTTAGATTCATTTCAAAGAGATGTCGATACTGGATTCTATTCTTGGGGTGACAAATGTGATAAGGATGAATGGGAGAATTTCAGAAAAAAGCTGGAATTAGCTCTAGCTAAAGAAAAAAGTAGAGAACCTTTAGAAAAATGACTACAATAGAATCAATGAACCGTGCAAAACTACACGAATCGATAATCAATAATTCTCAAATGACCTTTGCCCGCAGCGGTGGTAACGGCGGCCAGAACGTAAATAAGGTAAACACAAAGGTTCATCTGGTTATTCCTGTTACTTCTCTGGGTGGACTTACTGATGCAGAACTTATTCGTCTTCGTTCAAAGCTAGCCGCTATCATCAATAAGGAAGATTGTCTTTTTCTCGATGTTGATGATGAGCGCTACCAGGAACGCAATCGTGAAATTGCACTTTCCCGTCTTGAAAATAGGATAGTTCAGGCTCTGGTAATTCCTAAAAAGCGTATTAAAACTAAGCCAACTCGTGCCAGTAAGGAACGAAAACTTAAGTTGAAGAAAATCCGCAGTGAAATTAAGAGGAATCGGGGGAAGATCTGGTAGAAAGCGTTAATTAATAATTAACAGTTTGGAAATCTTTATAATATAATTGTATGGTAAGGAGAGTACGATTTTTATGGAAGTGAAAATCATTTCAGTTGAAGTTGTTTCAGGTAATTTACTAAAACCAAATTGGAAAAATCCCATGCAAAAAATATGTACTGATAAAGGACTTTATATTTCTACTTTAGATTATGATTGGAAAACTCAGATAGGTTCTACTGTTAATGTATCTATAAATAAAAGTTGTGGATACAATTGGATTAACATTGAAAACTACACATCAATTCAAAAGACTGAAAACTTTATCTTTTCTAAAAATGAGGAAATACAAAAAGAAAAACTTCCTGAGGGGTATAACTTAAACGATAATCCAGAGTTAAAACAAACTTACGAATATATAAAACAGAATATCCCTGTAATATTTTTAACCGGTGGTGCTGGAACTGGAAAATCGACTTTTATAAAATATTTAAAGAATAACCTTAAAAAAGATACAGGTAAAAATTGTGTCGTTCTTGCTCCTACCGGTGTTGCAGCAATTAATGCAGGGGGACAGACTATATGTAGTTTCTTTCATTGGAATAATGATGCTTTTAAGGATGAGGAAGTAACCAAAGGATTATATATAAATCCAGTTGCAGAACATACAGATTTATTTATTATTGATGAAATCTCTATGGTGCATTCCTGGATGATTGATCATATCGATTATGCTCTTAGGCTCTGGTGTGATAACAATAAGCCGTTTGGTGGAAAACAATTATTGCTTATAGGTGATTGTTTTCAGCTTCCGCCTATAGTCGATGATAAGAATGAAAAGCAAAAAGAAATCTCGAAAAAATATAAATCACCATTCTTTTTTGCAGCAAATACATTCGAAAAATTCGCTACTAATGAAAAAAAAGCATTACAATTAAAGAAAATTTATCGCCAAGAAAATGATCAATATTTTATTCATATTCTAAATAGGATAAGAGAATGTAAACCTGGTTATGAACAAGATATTGCATATCTAAATAAATCTTGTTTTATTGAAACACTATTAAGAACTAAAAATGTTCCTCTCGAAACAATTATACTTTGTACAACGAATAATAAAGCTGAAAGATTTAACATTGAAAAATTTTCAGCATTGCAGGAAAAAGGGGCCAAGTCTATTGAATTCAGAGCTTTTATTCAGGGAGATTTTGATTTAGATTCCGTAATTACGCCAAACCCGTTAAAAATATGTATTGGTGCAAAAATTATGGTTACAAAAAATATTAAAGATAAAAATTTGGTAAATGGTGATATTGGTAAGGTACTAGAATTTGGTGGAACAGGAAAGAGTTATATTGATTATGTTGATGTAGAGGTAAAGGGGCAAAGGCATCATTTGACAAGAGAAACTTGGCAAAAAAGTGAAACCCAATGGGATAATGTAACTCAAACAACCAAAGATAAAATTGTCGGTACATTTAACCAAATACCTTTAATGCTTGGCTGGGCAGTTACAATTCATAAATCACAAGGTTTGACTTTGAATTCAGTTGCAATAGATGCTGATGATGCATGGGCTCCTGGTCAAATATATGTAGCATTAAGTAGAGCAAGAACTCTTGATGGGATTCTTTTGACAAAAATGATTCCATCATCAAAGGTAATAGTTAATAAATATATCCAAAAAAAATACAAAGAATTGTTTCCAAATGATGAAATCCACACAAGTGTAGATATCGAAAATGATCATAAAAGAGTTTTATCAAATGATAGTTTTACAATCGATAAATCAGAAAATAAAACAAGCGTTGAGATTAGTGGAATTAACATTGACCTTTATCCAAAAGATGGAGAAAAAATTCAAGATAAAGTAAAAAGAACCATGAAAATCTTACTCTCAAACAATCTTATACCAGAATTCGAAATGAAAAGACTTTTAAATGACAAAGAATATTGCTATCAAACTTTTGGAATCAATGTAAAGAAAGGAAACTATATTTTCAAATATACTTTATTAAAAAAAGAAAAGGAAGCTTTTTTTGATAATTATAGCAATCAATATAAATGCTGGAAAGATCCAATTGAGGGTTATTACATTTGCGCACAATGGTATAAACCTTGTCTTAATAAATTTGCTGATTGGCTTGTTTTTCTTTCCAAGATAAATGAGCCAAAGAAAAAAACTTTACTTAAAAAGAAGAAAAAAGTTATGGGCAAACAAATAATTGGTTATAAAATTGCAAGTAGAACTCCAGTTATGCAGAATGGATATTGTAAATTTAAGCTACAAAATGATTCCTATGTTCTTATTGATGACAAAGGAATGCATAATAGTTCTTTACCTTGGACAGGCAAGAAAGTAAGTATTAAAATTTTCAAAGAAGAAGATAATATCATTACTGAATGGAAATGGGAAGAAATTACAAAATAATTCTTCTAAAAGCAAAAAAAAAGCACCGGTATCCATTCAAAAGAACTTCAACCGGTGCCCCAGATTTGCAGTTTCCAACTGATATAGAAATAACTGTTGAACTTTTTAAGTTTTTAATTGTTCCTTAATTGTTAAAAAGCCATCGACATTCAAAAAGATAAAACCAAGAATACGGAAAATCCGGTTTATAAAAATTTATAGTTTTATATTTTTAAAGGCGACAAATGAAGCTATCTCTACCAAGAAGACAGCCTGTTATTCCAGTAGGTGGAGGTCTTACCCTCCTGGCGCGGATACCAGCTGGAACTTGGTAAGAAAATAATCTGATAATCAAAAGATTAAAAGACTAAAATCATACCAAGTGTGTTTTCCCCCACTCGAAAAACACCTTTCCTGCATATCTGTCCTATAGAATGCCTTCCGGCAATTCATAGTCAATTTTGTGAGTAGCATTGAAAGCTGTAAGTTCATCACGAACAGATTCAAGCTCACGGTTAAGCTGCTTTTTCAATCCAATCAGAGAAAGACCGAAAGTCTCGTCTGTGAGCATTGGATAGTTATAAGTAGTAACTTTTACACGCTTGAAATTTCCCTTTTCATCCATGTGTTCATAATCATATTCAAGACTTTCTGATTCTGATTCAACAGTTCTCTCCATATTGATCTGATATTCAACAACAGAGAGTTTTGATTTTATTGCAGCTTCCTTGAAAAGCAGATTATGACCTTCGCGGTTTGCTTTTTCGATTGCTGTATTTAATTCAAGAATTGCATCTGTGAGAGTAAACATTCTCTTCACAACATCTTCATAACTCATTCCATCAAGAGCAGCAACTTTTTCAGCACGTTTTGCTGCAATTTCTTCAGCTTCAGGAACTTTACCCTTAAATGAAATCTGATGAGGATAGTCATGGATAAGTTCATTCAGGTTGCTGACTTCTTTCTTAAGTTCAGCTCTAATACGCATTGCTTTCTGTAATGTCATTTTCTTAACCTCCATTTGTTTATGTTTTTAAGATAATAGAGGTTGTAAGAAAAATCATTAAACTTGTAATTTAATGATTTTCATGTTTTTTATTTCTCTTATATTTTTAAGCTAACAGTTTACTACTCTTTTTAAGAAAACTTATTATAATGGCCTTATGGGAATGCGAAGATTATTTATAATCAGAAAAGATTTACATCTCTCTGCAGGAAAGCTCGGTGCAATGGTTGCTCACTGTGCAGAGGGATACTGGATATGGCTTATCAAAAGAAATCTTAAAGAAGAAAATGGGCGTGTTCACGCATCTTTTGACCTGGATCGCGAAATCTATGACGACTATTTGAACGGCCGTATCACAAAGACAATCTGTGAAGCAAAAAATCTAAATAAATTGCTGCAAGCTCGTGATATGGCTCTGAATCTTGGGCTGGTTGAAAATCAGGATTTTGGAATGATAAACGATGCCTGCCTTACAGAGCTTACTCCTGAATGGGTGGACGAAAACGGCGAAGGCCGCTGCACTGTTGGAATCTGGTTCAAGCCTCTGCACGATGATGTTGCTCATTCCATCAGTAAGAAGTACCAGCTGTACAAGGATTAATTAATTCAGTCTGCTCGTAAACTAATTCATCGATTATTCTGAAATCATAGATATTATTTTCAATGCAGAATTGATAAATAGTATCTATAGTGTCTACTGGTGAAAAAGCGAAGCCCGCTCTTGATAACAAGTCTTCTGCTTCCATCAAATTAAGATGTAATGCAATAATCAAAGAAAGTATTGTCTGTTTTTGCGGATGATAATCTGCATCGGAACGGATTTTAGAAAACAATCTGCGGTCGATACTTGCAGTTTTGTAAACCTGGATTTCAGAAAGACCTTTATTCCAGATTAGATGCATAAGCCGTTCCTGAAATGTTTCATTTTTTCTGGCCAAGATTGTTTGTAATGAAGGATAGTGTTCAATAAGACTTTTTTGTCTTGATAAAATGCAATTTGTGAATACCTAATCTCCTTATGAAAATGAAAGTATCATTTTGAAATAAAAAAATCTATAGCGGGTGGAAGAATCGAACTTCCCCGACGTCGAGCTTATGAGGCTCGTGAGCCACAACCAGTGCTCCAACCCGCTGTGATGTCTGAACTATAACAAACTTTGTTTGTTTAGTGGTCGCCACGGTGGGGACATTTTTTAAATTATTGGTTTAATGATTTTTGTGAAAACCTTTTGTATTCTAATAATATGGTAATACAATTTTTGGAAATATCAGAAAGTAATAGAAGAGAATTTAAAGCACAACTTAAAATAGCTTATAAGAATCATTTCCAGAAAACAAAAGCCTTCAAAGAAGTTTTTAAGGATAGCTACATACCTGAAATTTCAATACCAAATGATTTATATTTTGATGATATCGAAAAAGCAAAGAAGCAACTGTACGAAGATAAAACAAATGGTGAAGAAGTCTATATGAAAGACTTCATTTC
>JAEEGH010008418.1_pt1 | contig 24403 bp, 14 predicted proteins | sample 9134181 | NCBI WGS metagenome assembly JAEEGH01 (sample SAMN16246544, study PRJNA631951) | gut metagenome | biome: gut microbiome; feature: rumen; material: DP-attached | host: Bos | place: Iran: Karaj | collected 2018-10
AAGTAACAAGTAACAAGTAACATTTTACTAAAAACGGAAGTGTTAAAATGAAGATAAAACACCATTTTACTTTTATAGACTATATATATATTATATATATAATATATATATAGTCTATAATGGTCTGAAAGACCTAAAATGTTACTTGTTACTTGTTACTTGTTACTTTTCGTTTCCCCCTACAAATAGGCATTTCAGAAAATTGCAGAGGGGAGGTGACCGTGTTAAAATCTCTGAACGACTGTTAATCGACTCGGAAATCGGAGGCGATATTTACCACCTATTTTGCTCACCGAACATAGGGAAAGTAACAGGTCAGAATGTCGCCACCCTTGCGATGCTTGCTAAGCACGCGGTAGCCAGTGGCGCGGCTTAAGGCGAAAGCCCCACAGCCGTAGGCATGGTAGAACATGCCCACGGCCATGAGGTAAAACGCGGTTTGACCATTGCTTTCCTGCTGCTGCAGGATTTCCTTTTCCGTCATAATAACCTAATTATTTTTCGCCGACCGCCTTACGGCGGTATCTATTTTAGCCGCGACAGCGGCTAAAATAGATAAATTGATAAATCGATAAATAGGTTAAAAAGCGAGGCAGGCACAAGTGATGCATCATTTGTCTCGTTTTTAAACTTTATTAACACCATAAGACATACAACTTATTGTTTTTTTTCCTATATTTGCACAAAATAACCCTTGACTATTAAAAATAAATACTATCTAAACCTTCTACATTACTATTGTCGCCTCATTCTGGGGCTATTGGATTAATCTTTAACTCGTCCCAATTTTAACGGGACACTAATATTTACTATTATGAATAAGAGAAGTTATTTTGGATTTTTTTCGATTGTAACCACCATGTTGGTTATGATGATTCTCTTGTCATGTAGCCATGATGAGTATGCCTATAATGAGTCGATAGTTGAACAGTCTGTAAACGATAAGTATGCTGCAGCCTTTGAGAAAGCGTTTGGTAAGGTTGGCCCAAATGTAGACTGGGGATTCAGCAGCAAGAGCACCCAAACACGTGCACTTACTCGTGCTGTGGGAGAATATGCTGAGTATAAGGGGAACTTACAGCCCACTGTTTCTTTTCCGACAGACTGCGATGCCAGCAATTTCAATCCTGATCTCACGAGTATACCTTCATATGAAGAGTATCTGATAAGCAAAGGTACACAATGGTGGCACCCTGAAGCAATAAACGATGGAGGCGTGGTCTATATCGATGCAGTCCAGCCTATTGAGATCACTGGCGGCTCTGAAGAAGCACATGCAAAACTTTACATCAAGGCAGGAACGTATGACTTCAGAGATGTATCGTTTGTTTTAGGCAAGTTTACGGACTTGTATCTATTAGAAGGTGCAACTGTTACATTCGACAACACTGTTACTTCTGCTGCCATATTTGATATCTACATTGCTTCAGGAGCTAAGCTGGTAGCCAACGGTGACGACGGCTTAGTAGCGAATTCTGGTGCCCGTGTATATAATCATGGTACAATTACATGTTCTAAATTTGAAGTTAACTCGACCAGTTTCCTCTACAATGTAGGTACATTGACAGCTGGAAGTGTGAATGCTGAAAGCAATGACAGCAGAATCGTCAACGATGGTACCATCAATGCAACTACAGTTGTGGTGAATGCCGGTGCTGTGCAGAACAATGATTCGTGTACCGTTACGGGCACTACTGAGATCAATTCCAACAACTCTGGCTGGGTGAACAATGGTCATTGGACGACTTATAATTATGCTTACATCGGTGGAAGCGAGGACGTGATCAACAACTGTTTCCTTGAAGTGGAGAACGATTTTGCCATGAACATCTCATCAGAAAAAGGGTCATTCAAGATTGATGGTGGCGGCGGTGTGTTAACCAAGTATTTTGATGGAGGCAGGACAAGTACCGGTGCCATATCAGGTCCGTTTGTCATCAAGATGGGGTCAGAAGCCGTCTTCGTCGTCGAGGAAACAGCTATTCTCGAGTCGGGACGTGGCGATGAGAATGGTTTCGGAATCTTTGGCCCCTCTACAGGTGAATATGCTGTGTTCCAGGCCAAGACTATTGCCAGAGACCCGGATCTTGAGAGCATCAACAGTCATGGTGCTGTGACCTATGGCGGCAAATTGTACGTTTCGGCAGAGACACATTTTGCTCAGGGAATGGACAGCGACGGCAGCGGTTCTTATGCTCCCCAGCCGTTTATCTATGAAAAAGGCGGTTTCAGCATCGCGAACAATATCTATGCAGGAGGATTCCTGCCTGGCAAGCCCAGTATCAACATTCCCGAGACATCATGCAGCCCGGGCTTTGTTGGTGGCGCCCCGCTCTATCGCGTGATTGCAGAGGATCTGTCGGCATCGGAAGCTGGTGACTTCGACTTCAACGATGTAGTCTTCGATGTTGTGAAGGCAGAAGGCGGCAAGACTACACTGAAGCTGATTTGTGCAGGCGGTACGCTTCCGCTAAGAGTCATGGGTGTGGAGGTACACGGTTTGTTCGGAGAGACTACTCCAAACGCAAATGGCAAATATAAGATGTATAACACTGGCGCTGGTCCCAATGTAGATCCTGTTACCTTCGAGGTAAATGGCGAATACAAGACTCCTGAACAGATTAAGAATATCAAGATAGAAGTCTATAAGAACGACTTATGGATGGAGCTCAAAGCCACTACAGGCGAAGCTGCATGTAAGATATTGGTTGACGACATGTTCGTACCTGTTGCTGAGAGAAAGAATATTGCCAATGAGAACAAAAAATTCACCAACTATGTACAAGGTTCATTCGTGGACGATTTCTGGTGGAAATAATCAAATTTGAAACTCGAATTACTATTTAATGAAACGAATAGTTTTTTGAAACGAATTATCCTAATTGATCTTAATTTTAATCACGAATTACTTTTAATGAACTATTGCAACCAAGAGCTTTAATTAAGAAAAATTTGTGGATTGAATTAAGGACAATTAAGGATAATTCGTTTCAAAAACTTAATCTCGAAAGAGAATGATCAGGTGACGGTTCTTCGCAAGCTCATTGAAATGTCAATATGTCAACATGTCATTTTCTACTGCTAAGTAGGCCAGTTAGCTATGCTATATAGGCTAGTTAGCTATGCTAAGTAGGCCAGTTAGCCGCACTTACTCGATAGTGTGCTTGAAATAAATGAGTAGAATCTGAAGGGAATGTTTGGAGATTCGCTCTTTTTTTCGTACTTTTGCCATCAAAGATGGCGAAGATACTCCGTACCTTTGCCAATGAGAAATTCAACCATCAAATAACGATATGAAAAGATTGCTCGTTTGTATGATCTGTATGCTGGCCATGGGAGCCGGTAGTGTGAAAGCGCAGTTGATGGACAACGCGAAGGTGAACGCCAAGTGGCCCAAGACCACCATCAACGTGAAGAACGGCGGGCAGGCACCTGACGTGGTGAAGCTGTTGCGCGCTTTCCACGAGGCGATGCCCACATGGGTGGTGGGCGAGGTGCTGGAACAGGCAGACCATCCTGCCAAGGGGACGCGCCAGAGCGGTACGGCTTTGATCTGGGACGGTAAGGAGGAGGACGACTACCGCATATTCATCGACAAGAAGAACGGCTACGTAGACCTGGAGTCGGAGACGGACATCGACCAGATGTCGGCCTGCGTATGGCGCAAGGACAACGGTCATAGGATCTTCGTCGTGAGTCTCTACGAGCAGCACGTGATGCCGCAGCACCTGCTGTGCTGGTATGACTACGACCCGCAGACGCAGAAGATGACTCCCACCAAGGGACCGCTGGATGACTTCGAGCCCGACGTGAAGGATACGGACATCGGATGGAGCCTGCCAATGAAGGGCACGGACTTCACGATTACGGAATACTACGTGGGACTACCGAACATCACGCATGTATATAAATGGAACGGGAAGCAGTTTAACTTCGACCATACGGAGATGGCAGACTTCGAGTATCGGCTGGCGGCAGACTCGAAGAGCTCGCAGCGCATCAGCCAGGGCAATGCATGGACGCACTACAGCATGCTGGACCTGACGGGCGAAGGGAGACCCCTGCTGGCTTTCTGCAACTTCTACGACGGTGAAATAGGCGACCTGCTATTAATTGGCGAGTTCAAGGGCGACTACGTGGCGCTGGGCACGATGACTCAGGAGGGCGAGAAGCTGAACGTGTTCAAAGGTCCGAAACACAGGAACGGCGAGGATCAGATTATCGTTGTACACCGCGACATGGCGGGCGGTTTGTGGTATAACGTGGTGCTGGGCAACCTGGTGCAGTATCTGGTGTGCGACCTGCCCAACTTTGCCGATCCCGACGCGGGGCGCACGGTGAAGGTAACGGCAGGCTTCGGAGGAGAGACGACAGACATCATCGGCAAACTGGGTGAGTGGATTGACCTCTCCAAACATTGGCGATGGCAACTCATCGATATCAAAGAGGGTGAGGAAGAAGCCCCTTAAGGCTTGATAATTATCAATTTTCGGAAGTATTAAGTTGCACAAAACGACCGAAGTGTGCACATTTCGGCTGTTTTTGTGCATTTTATTTGGCTGTGTGCGCAAAAAGCAGTACCTTTGCGGGCGATTTTTAAAAATCACCCGCGAGAACAGGCTTCGCCTCAGCAAAGAGCGAGCTCTCTGCATTCGGCTTCTTGCGTCCCGATGGTAGCAAGCGACCAAGGTCGAGCGGCACTGTCCTTGCAACGATTTTCAAGAAAGGATATCATTTTTACACATTATTAATAATATGGCTTTAAAGATTGTTGTGCTGGCCAAGCAAGTGCCAGACACCCGAAACGTGGGTAAGGATGCGATGACTGCCGAAGGAACGGTAAACCGCGCTGCCCTACCCGCCATCTTCAACCCAGAAGATTTGAATGCCCTGGAGCAGGCCCTTCGCCTGAAGGAGCAGAACCCAGGCTCAACAGTAGGAATCCTCACGATGGGTCCTCCACGTGCAGGTGAGATTATCCGTCAGGGACTTTATCGTGGCGCTGATACTGGTTGGTTGCTGACTGACCGTCTCTTCGCTGGTGCTGATACCCTCGCTACTTCTTATGCTCTGGCTACTGCCATCAAGAAGATTGGCGACGTGGACATCGTTATCGGTGGTCGTCAGGCTATCGATGGTGATACCGCTCAGGTAGGTCCTCAGGTGGCTCAGAAGCTGGGCCTCAACCAGGTGACATACGTTGAAGAAGTTAACGAAGTGAAAGAAGTTAACGGAGTTAAGAAGGTTACCGTGAAGCGTGTGATTGACGGTGGCGTGGAGACTGTTGAGGCTCCTCTGCCTGTTGTTCTCACCGTGAACGGAAGCGCTGCTCCCTGTCGCCCCCAGAATGCTAAGCTGGTGATGAAGTACAAACGCGCTACCTGTCCGATGGAGCGTCCTGCCGAGGGTACGCCTTACGACTATCTGTACGAGGAGCGCCCTGAACTGAACCTGAACCAGTGGAGCGTGGCCGACGTGGATGGCGATGTCAACCAGTGCGGTCTGAATGGCTCACCCACCAAAGTTAAGGCCATCAAGAACATCGTGTTCCAGGCTAAGGAAAGCAAGACGCTCACTGCCTCTGATGCAGACATTGAAGGAATGATCAAGGAGTTACTGGAAGAAAAAATTATTGGCTAATGTAGTTAAGAAAGAAATTGGAATAATTGGAATAATTTTATCCAGAAATTGAATTTTATAATTCGAGGGATAAATATTATTTCTTGTAATTTCTGGCCGTAATTATTCTAATTATGATCATTTCTTTCCTAAACAAAAAAGAATAGATTATGAACAATGTATTTGTATATTGCGAAATAGAAGGCACACAAGTGCAAGAAGTTTCCCAGGAACTCCTGACCAAGGGTCGCAAGCTCGCCAATACACTTGGTGTTGAGCTCCACGCCATTGTTGCCGGTACTGGCATCAAGGGCAAGGTTGAGGATCAGATTCTGCCTTACGGTGTTGACAAGCTGTTTGTTTTCGACGCTAAGGACCTGTTCCCCTACACCTCAGCTCCCCATACTGACATTCTGGTTAACCTCTTCAAGGAGGAACAGCCACAGATCTGCCTGATGGGTGCTACTGTGATTGGTCGCGACCTCGGTCCACGTGTATCGTCGTCTCTGACCTCTGGTCTTACTGCCGACTGCACAGAGCTGGAGATTGGCCCGTATGACGATGCCAAGACCAAGACCCACTACGACAATCTGCTCTATCAGATTCGTCCTGCCTTCGGTGGTAACATCGTAGCTACCATCGTGAACCCCGACCACCGTCCTCAGATGGCTACTGTACGCTCTGGCGTGATGCAGAAGGCCCTCTACGATGGCGAGTGCAAGAAAGAGGTGGTATATCCTGAGGTCAGCAAGTATGTTAGCCCCGAGGCCTTCGTCGTGAAAGTGCTCGATCACCACGTAGAGGCTGCCAAGCACAACCTGAAGGGTGCGCCTATCGTGGTTGCCGGTGGTTACGGTATGGGCTCGAAGGAGAACTTCGACATGCTGTTCCAGCTCGCTAAGGTGCTGCATGGTGAGGTTGGTGGTAGCCGTGCTGCCGTGGATGCAGGCTGGTTAGACCACGACCGTCAGATTGGTCAGACGGGTGTTACCGTTCACCCCAAGGTGTACATCGCCTGCGGTATCTCTGGACAGATTCAGCACATCGCTGGTATGCAGGATTCTGGTATCATCATCTCTGTCAACAGCGATCCCGATGCGCCTATCAACCGCATCGCCGACTATGTCATCGTAGGCACCGTTGAGGAAGTTGTGCCCAAATTAATTAAGTATTACAAACAGAATAGTAAGTAAAAATTGGAGTTAAGTAGTTAAAGTAGTTAAGTAGTTAAAGTAGTTAAGTAGTTAAGCCATTACCTCATGACGAATAACTTTCACGGTATAGTAGCATGGCAGAAAGCACACGAGTTTGTGCTGATGGTTTATAGGGAGACGAAGAACTTTCCTGATTTCGAGAAATTTGGTCTTTGCTCTCAGTTCCAACGTGCAGCAGTTTCTATACCTGCCAATATCGCTGAAGGTTATAAGAAAATGAGTAAAGCTGATAAATTACGTTTTTACAACATTGCCCAAGGCAGTTTGGAGGAGTGCAGATATTATGTCTTGCTTTCTAAGGATCTTGGTTATATCAATGAAGATAATTACAATCTTCTTTTTAATGCAGTGGAAGAAACCAGTAAATTATTAAACGGTTATTGCAAAGGCGTTATGACTAATGATTATAGCAAAACCCTATAGCAGACATTTGGCTTAACTACTTAACTACATAACCACTCTCTACAAAAAACAAAAGATTATGGCAAACTATTATAGCGATCATCCTGAGATCGGGTTCTATCTGAACCATCCGTTAATGGCTCGTATCGTTGAGCTGAAAGAAAAGGGTTTCGCTGATGCGAAAGAATATGACTATGCTCCCGTCGACCTGGGCGATGCCATCGAGAACTACAAGCAGATTCTCGACATCACTGGCGACGTGGCTGCCAACATCATCGAGCCAAACTCTGAGAGCGTTGACCTGGAAGGTCCGCACCTCGAGAACGGTCGTATGATCTACGCCTCTAAGACTTACGAGAACCTCGACGCCACCCGTAAGGCTGGTCTGTGGGGTGTATCCATGCCTCGCCGTTACGGCGGTCTGAACCTGCCTAACGCCGTGTTCTCGATGCTGAGTGAGATGATTTCGGCTGCCGATGCCGGTTTCCAGAACATCTGGAGCCTGCAGAGCTGTATCGACACCCTCTATGAGTTTGGTAGCGAGGAGCAGCGCCAGAAGTACATCCCCCGTGTCTGTGCCGGTGAGGGCATGAGTATGGACCTGACGGAGCCCGATGCCGGTTCCGACCTGCAGCGCGTGATGCTGAAGGCCACCTTCGACGAGAAGGAGAACTGCTGGCGCCTGAACGGTGTGAAGCGTTTCATTACCAATGGTGATAGCGACATCCACCTCGTGCTGGCTCGTTCTGAGGAGGGCACCAAGGACGGACGTGGTCTGTCGATGTTCATCTACGACAAGCGCCAGGGTGGTGTAAACGTACGTCACATCGAGCACAAGCTGGGTATCCACGGCTCACCTACCTGTGAGCTCACCTATAAGAACGCCAAGGCCGAGCTCTGCGGCTCGACTCGTCTGGGTCTGATCAAGTACGTGATGGCTCTGATGAACGGCGCCCGTCTGGGTATCGCTGCACAGAGCGTAGGTGTGGAGCAGGAGGCTTACAACGAGGGTCTGGCTTACGCAAAGGAGCGTCAGCAGTTTGGCGACAAGATCATCAACTTCCCTGCCGTATACGACATGCTAAGTCGTATGAAGGCTAAGCTCGATGCTGGTCGTTCATTGTTGTATGAAACTGCATGTTATGTAGACATTTATAAGTGTCTTGAAGATATTGAAAGAGACCGCAAGCTCACCCCCGAGGAGAAGCAGGAACTGAAGAAGTACCAGCGCCTGGCTGATGCCTTCACACCACTGGCCAAGGGTATGAACTCTGAGTACGCCAACCAGAACGCTTACGACGCCATCAGCATCCACGGTGGTTCAGGCTTCATTATGGAGTACAAGAGCCAGCGCCTGTTCCGCGACGCACGTATCTTCTCTATCTACGAGGGTACCACTCAGTTGCAGGTTGTAGCCGCTATCCGCTACATCACCAACGGCACCATGCTGAACAACATCAAGGAGATGTACGAGTCGCTGGAGGTCAGCGAGTCTCTGAAGGGATTGAAGGAGCGCATTGGCTTGTTGATTCCCGTTTACGAGGAGTCTCTCGCCAAGGTGAAGGCCCTCGAGAACCAGGATGCTCAGGACTTCCTCGCCCGTCGTCTGTACGACATGACTGCCGAGCTGGTGATGAGCTTGCTCATCCTGCGCGATGCCACCAAGGCTCCCGAGCTCTTCGAGAAGAGTGCCAATGTTTACGTTCGCATGACTGAAGAGGACGTGATTGGTAAGATGTCGTACATCAAGCTGTTCAATGTAGACGCCCTCAAGAACTTCAAGGCTGCAGAAGAAGAACCTGCATCATAAAGCGAAGGCTTCTCTTCCTATTGACCATACCGCTGACGGTGCTTATGATAGCTACCGCCAGCGGTAGTTTTTTTATATAAGAACCTTGATTCCCTTACAAAGAAAAAGGGCAAAACTTTTGTTTCTTCGCATACTTATTCGTATCTTTGCACCCAATAAGAAGGGAAAAACAAAATGACAAACAAATTATTCATCTTTTTTTGCATGACATTTGCCGTTTCCTCGGGGGCGGCACAGCCAGCGGAGTCGTTTAAGGAAGTCGCTGGCTGGCATAAGAACTATACAACAGAGCGTCAGGGCGCCAACATATCGGCAGCCCTTAACCTTTTGGAGTCACGTGGCTTAAAGCCTACGGGACATATTGTTGTTGGCATCATTGACTCTGGCATCGACACGACAACCGTCAGTATACAGAAAGCGCTGTGGACGAATGCCGGTGAGAAGCAAGACGGTTGTGATACGGACGGCAATGGCTTTCGTGATGACCTGCATGGATGGAACTTCCTGGGCACGAAGGACGGCACGTTCAACATGATTAGTGCCGGCACCGAGGAATACCGGCAGTTTAAGCAGCTCTACCCCAAATACAAAAACGTAGCCAACCGCGACACCGTACAGGACAAAAAGGAATACGACTTCTACCTGCGTATGCGAAAGGAAGCGAAGATTGACCAATACCTGCGTTACTATGAGATAGCCAGCAAGTCGCTGGACCGTCTGGACTCCATGTCGCTGATACGTCTGCAGCAGATGGCCAAGAACATCCACAGCATAGAGCACGAGGCTGACAAGCGCCTGTTGATGGGCGACAACATGGACGATGCAGAAGACCGTTACTACGGCAACCCGACGCTGACGATTAAAGGCTGCGAGCATGGTACGTTTGTGGCTGGCGTGATAGGAGGAGACGCCCAGCAGGATCACCGTTTCGACGGCATTGCCCCTGACATAGCCCGACTGATGATTGTCCGCGCCAGTCCCGATGGCGACGAATACGACAAAGACATTGCCAGTTCCATCTATTACGCTGTTGACAATGGTGCCCGCGTCATCAACATCAGCCTGGGCAAGTACTACTCGCCTCAGGAGCGCATGGTGAACGATGCCATCCGCTATGCTGCCGACCGCGACGTGCTGGTGATCTGTGCTGCGGGCAACAACAGCCGTAACCTCGATACCATCCCGTCCTATCCCTCGGGTACGGACCGTGCCGGACGTTTTCTGCCCAACTTCATGCGCGTAGGAGCCAGTGACGAGCAGGGACAATGTGCCGAGATGTCGAACTACGGCAGCCAGACCGTCCATCTTTTTGCACCAGGCACCCTGATAGCTTCCGTTTTCCCTGGCAATAAATACGATTTGTCGCAGGGCACCTCTCTGGCGGCTCCCGTGGTAACAGCCATTGCTACCCTGCTACGCAGTTACTTCCCCTACCTGAAGGCTGCGCAAATAAAAGATCTGCTGATGGAGACTGTGCGCCCGATGGAAGACGCATTAAGCATCAGCGGCGGCACCGTCGACATGCTACGCGCCGTAGAGCGCCTGTTGTCGGCAGAAGCCTGGTACCGTGCCGAGTCCGTGAGCGACAAGCATGTGCATACTTTTCACCTCTCGCCCTCACCATCGTTTGTTGACGGAACGCCATTCGTCACCTTTCGTCAGCAGGGAAAGAAGTGGATGGTCGACGCCCGGAACGGCAAGACAACAGCCTACAGCCAGTCTGTTATTGACACCTATAAGCAAGAACACCCTCAGAAGGAGAAGCGCGACCACTTCAGCTTTGACGGTGGGGCATCATACCATTCTGCCGATTCTGCCTTTACCATGCTGGGCGACCGCTATAACCTGCATATCCGCGATAATAAGAGTGGTGAGATACGCCAACTGACCACCGACGGTCGGGAGTATGCCAGCTATTGCAGTCGTTGGAGAAAGGTGGTTAATCAGTTCAGTACCAAGGAGGATGGTCAGGAAAAGCCAACCCTCAGCGAACGCAGGCCTACCGGCTTTTGGAAGGGGCATTCCTACTTCTGCATGGTGTACGACGACACCGATGTGGAATTCCTGAACATTGTTCACCAGATGGAGCAGCCCGCCCGTTTGGAACAGAAGAAGATGCCGCTGCCCAACGGCAATGGCATTCGCCGCTATCGTCTCTATTGGTATAATGCCGACACTGGTGAAAGCCGCCACCTGCCCATTGCCCCGAATGCCGACTATTTTATCCAAATGGACTACGACAAGCAGGGCGCCGACCAGTTTTTCCTGCGCCGCAGCCGTTCGGTGGACACCCTGGAGCTCTGCCGCATCAATCCCCAAACGGGCGACGTCAGCGTAGTCATCAGCGAGGTATGCAAGCCCCACGTCAATGTCAATATGTTCAAGTACCACCTGCTGGATCATGGTCGTCAGGTGCTATGGTGGAGCGACCGTACAGGACGCGGCAACTACTACCTCTACGACGGACAGACGGGTCGTCTGTTGAACCGCGTTACCCAGGGCGACAATCTGGTGGCAGGTCGTATAGAGAAGATCGACACGCTGAACCGCAGCATGATTTTCCTCGGCTATGGTCAGGAGCAGGGCGACCCTCACTACACCTATTATTATAAGGTGAAGCTCAACGGCAAGAGCCAGCAGTTGCTCAGCTATGGCAACGGCGAGCACTCGATGCAGTACTCAGAGGATGGCCACTGGGCCATTGACCAGTACTCGCGTATGGACATGCCGCCCGTCTACAACGTCGTCAGCATCGACAACCCCAAGAACCACCACGAGTTTTTCCGTTCCGATGAAGCCGAGTACCTCAAGGCCGGTTGGGTAAAGCCCACCCTTGTAAAAGTTAAGGCTGCTGACGAGCAGACCGACCTCTACGGTGTGATGTACCTGCCGTCATGGTATCCTCGCACCTCGCACCTCGCACCTCGTACCTCGGATATGCTCCCCATCATCACCAACGTCTACCCCGGTCCGCAGGATGACCAGATTCCTCGCCGTTTCATTATCGACGAAAACGGCAACCAGTCGTTGGCCGAGCTGGGCTTCGTGGTCATCAACGTGCAGCCCCGCGGCTCGTCACCATTGCGTGACAAGGACTTTTACTGCTACGGCTACGGCAACCTGCGCGACTACCCCATAGCCGACGACAAGCATACCATCGAGACGCTGGCCCGTCAATACAGCTTCATCGACACCACCCGCGTGGGCATCTACGGACATAGTGGCGGCGGCTTTGAGACTGTCACTGCCATGCTGACCTATCCCGACTTCTACAAGGTAGGGGTCGCTGCCTCAGGTAACTACGACAACCGCGCCTACATACAATGGTGGGCAGAAACCTATCAGGGCTACGGAAAGGAGATTCCCACCCCTATGGAACTGGCCAAGAACCTGAAGGGGCGCCTGCTGCTGATGACTGGAGAGGTAGACGAGAACGTGCCCGTGGCCTCCACCATCCGCATGGCCAATGCCCTGCAGAAGGCCGGCAAGCGGTTCGACATGATGCTCTTCCCCGAACAGGGACACGGTCTCTACGGCGACTACTACCAGAACATCATCCGCCGCTACTTCACGGACAACCTTGTAACACCCCAACCTTTTGATATCAATATACTGAAACACTAATAACACAACCTATATGAAGAAACTATTACTACTACTCTTCATGACCGCCACCATACCTGTCTTTTCTCCGACGGGACCGGGCTACCTCCATGCCCAACAGCAGGACGGCACGCTGCTGAAGGTTGACGTCACCATCGTCGACGAGAACGGCGAGCCACTGCCCGGTGCCACCGTCAAGGCCTCCGACAAGCAGTTGGGCGTCGTCAGCGACATGAACGGCAAGGTCAGCCTATGGGCAGCCAAAGGCTCAATGCTTACCGTCAGCTATATCGGCATGCAGACGCGATCCATAAAAGTAACCCGCGTCATGACGGGTAAAATCGTACTTGAGAACGAATCGACATCGCTTGACCAGGTGGTAGTAAATGGCTATCAGCGCACCACCAAGCGTCGTGTCACCGGTTCGGTAGCCACGCTGACGGCCGAAGACCTGAAGGACAAGCCATTAGCCAACATCGACATGCTGTTGCAGGGAAAGATTGCCGGTGTCGATGTGAAAGCCCTCTCGGGCCGTCCTGGCGAGAGTGCCAAGATCCGCATCCGCGGTACCAATACCATTACCGGTAATGCCGAACCACTATGGGTGGTCGACGGTGTGCCCTTGCAGAAAGACATTCCCACCATCTCTAGCAGTCAGATACGTGCTGGTGACTTCAACGACATCTTTGCCAATGGTATCTCGGGCATCAACCCCAACGATATTGAGAACGTTACTGTGCTGAAGGACGCCTCGGCTGCCGCCATCTACGGCTCACGTGCTGCCGGAGGTGTCATCGTCGTTACCACCAAGCGTGGCAAAGAAGGTAAGATGAGCATCAGCTACTCTACCAACCTGTCGCTGACCACCCGTCCGCCACGCGATGCCAACCTCATGAACTCACAGGAGAAACTGGCTTGGGAGCAAGAGCTTTGGGACGAGTTCTCAGCACCCTACTATCAGCGTTACCTCAATGGCGAGACCGACTTGCACTATCCCGTTGTCGGCCTCGTAGGCATGATCCGCACAGGCTATGGTAAGTATGCCGGCATGACCAAGGAGGAGCAGGATGCCGAGATTGCCCGTCGCGGCCAGACCTCCACCGACTGGTTCGACGAGCTGTTCCGTACCTCTTTCTCGAACAGCCACTACCTGTCGCTCTCGGGCGGTTCCGACAAAAGCACCTACTACGTCTCGGGCGGCTACAGCCACAACAGCGGACTGGTGAAGCATACCGACTACGACAGCTACAACATCAACACCAAGGTCGACATGAAACCCAACAAACGGGTAAAGGTGGGCGTGTCGCTGAATGCCACATGGCAGAAGTCGGGAGCCTCGTCGCTAGGTGTCAACCCCTTCCAGTATGCCTACTTCGCCAACCCCTACGAGTCGCCTTACAACGAGGATGGCAGCTACCGTGCCGACGAGACCTACTGGGAACTGCGACTCATCAACGGCGACAATACCCTGCAGATGCCCGAAAACGGCTTCAACGTGATGCGCGAGCTGGATCACACCAACAACGAGACGAAGAACTTCAGTATGCAGGCTATTGCCAACCTCTCGGTAAACATCACCGACCACCTGAGTTTCGAGGGCATGGGCAGCTACGGTTATGTCAACGATACTGGCGACAATGTGAACGACCGCGACACCTACGCCGCGTGGGAGGACCGACCCTTCGAGAACAACCAGCTCTACTCGAAGCGTACTTACAGCTCCATCACGCAGAATGCAGCCTATAACACCAACTACAACCTGCGTGGACAGGTACATTACTTTAATACCTTTAACGATATCCACTACATCTCCACACTCCTCGGAGCAGAGATTCGAGGTCAGTATGCCAAGAGCATCTTCGAGAAGCGCTACGCCTACGACGAGCTGTCGGGAAACTCGGCCATGCCGGTATTTCCAGAAACAGGGCGCGACTTCTCCTATAATGAACTGCTGACATACGCAGGAATTATCGACGGTCTCTCAGGACAGAGCATCACTGAAGACCGCTTCGCCTCGTTCTACTTCTCGCTCGACTATGTGCTGATGAAGCGCTACATTGCCAGCTTCACCGCCCGTACCGACGGAAGCAACAATTTCGGTGCCAACGAACAGTTCAATCCTACGGGGTCACTCGGACTGTCGTGGAACGTTGACCAGGAGCAGTTCATGCAGTCGCTGAAGCCTGTGGTGAGCAGTCTCTCGCTACGTGCCGCCTTCGGTTATACGGGCAACATCAACAAGAGTGTCTACCCGCAGCTCATCATGGACTACGACAAGACCTACCGCCGTACCAACGACGACTACTACCGCAAGGGCAGCATCAGTAATGCTCCCAACCCCTCATTACGTTGGGAGAAAACCCGCGACTGGAAGGTGAGCCTCGACGCGGGGCTCTTCAGCGAGCGTATCCATCTGGCGGCGGAATTCTACAACCGCCGCACGTACGATGCCGTCAGCGGTATATCGATACCAGGAACGACGGGTTTTACCACCCAGGCATACAACACCTCTACGCTCGAGAATGTCGGCATGGAGTTCAGCCTGTCAGCGGTCATTGTCAGGAAGAAGGACTATGGTGTATCGCTGAGCGCCAACATCGCCTACAACAAAAACAAGCTGATAGAGTTTGAGTCGCCGACGTCGGGACTGTCGGCAGGCACTCACGTTGGCTACCCCTTAGGCAGTATCTTCAGCGGCAAGGTTGTGGGCATCGACCCTACGTTGGGTATCTACACCTACGAGCTACGTCCCGATGCGCAAATTCTGACTGACAACGACCGCACGAAGTCCGACAACTACCTGTTCTACCTCGGCACCAGCAATGCCCCCGTCAACGGCGGCTACTCCATCTCCAGCCATTACAAGAACCTGTCACTGTCGCTCGGCGGCAGCTACTCTTTCGGAGGAAAGGTGAAGAACAACATTGTATCGCCTGTCGGCTATCGAACGATTTACGGTAATTTGGTGGAGCAAATCCCCACTCAGCAGAACGACCTCTACGTGAACCACCTCAACGTGAATCGCAACGTGGTGAACCGCTGGACGCCGCAGAACCCGCGCACCGACGGCTATCCCCGACTGCTCGATGCCTACGGCGAGTATTACGGGCTGCAGAACCAGATGGTCTATCTCTCGACGATCACGGATGCATCGATGCTCGAGAGCATCAGCTACTTCAAGCTCGGCTCGGCATCGCTCTCCTATTCGTTCACCAAGAAGCTTATCCAACCACTCATGCTCTCGTCGCTGGCCGTGTCGATGACGGTGAACAATATCTTTATCATCACCGACTATACGGGTATCGACCCCGAGACTCCCGGTGCGGTCTACCCCATGGCCCGTACCCTTACCTTTGGCGTTAGCGTAGGGTTCTAAGAAGAATAAACAAATTGATACAAATATGGAAATGAATAGAATAACGAAAAGCGTAGGTAACGGATTCCTGCAGATCATCTATCTCATCCTCCCCGTCATAGCGGGAGGTCTGGTAGCGGTATCCTGTACCGACTACCTCGACGTGCAGCCCTACGGACGTACTATTCCCAAGACCGCGGAGGAGTTCTCGGCACTCGTCCACGGACGGCTTGACGATTTGGACGAAGGCACAAGTTACCTCGTCATGGGTACCGACAGATATGAATACGACTGCGGTTGCGGTGACAACTTCGAAGTCTGCCTCACCGAAAAAAGCGGATCCTTGCTTGCCGTCAGCCAGTCACTAAGTGCCGTCAGCATATCATCAACGTCTATGTGGGACCGTCTGTATGAAGTGATTCGCGACTGCAACATCGTCATTCACAACATGGACGAGGAGGGCACGGAACTAGCCAACAGCACGATGGCGGCTGCTTACGCCATGCGCGGCGTTGCCTACTACGAGCTGATGCGCAACTACTGCGAGGCACCTCGCAGCGGCGAATTCGACAGTCAGCCAGGCTTGCCACTGGTCACCGTCTTCGACATGGAGGCCCGCCCCGTACGCAGTTCGCTGCAGGCCACCGTCAACCTCATAGAGAGTGACTTCAAGCAGAGCATTGCCCGCCACTGTCAGGACGACCTCTACCGCTTCACCGAAGATGTCGTCAAGGGCTACCTCGCACGACTCTACTTCTGGACAGAGCAATGGGAGCAGGCACTACCACTCTGTAACGAGCTCCTCCAGCGCCATCCCCTGCTGGACATCGACAACTTCAAGGCGATGATGTCGGAGCCATACAAGCTCAACGGCAATAAGCTCATCATGACCTATCGCGTCAATACGTCGAACAGCTCCTTTATCTATACCAGCATGATGAACTCGTTACAGTTCCGACCCGTCAGCACCCGCTTCCTCAACAGCTTTGCACACGGCGAAGACACTACCGACGTACGCTACACCCTCGCAGTCAACCGTAAGCGACGGCTCCAGAAACCCATGTTCTGCGGTATGCGGGCCGCCGAGATGCTGCTCATAAAGGCCGAGGCACTCTGCCACCTACACCGCTACGACGAGGCACTGGCAGCACTCAACCACCTGCGATCCCACCGCATAAAAAACTGTCAGCCGCTGACACTACAGACCCTCCCTGCCGTCCCCGCTTCTGAATATATCAAAGTCGACTGCACCGGCGCACCACTCACACCCCTGCTCGCCAACATACTCGTTGAGCGACGAAAGGAACTGTTCATGGAGGGCGACCGCCTGTGGGAGCTCAAGCGAAACGGCACTCCGGAATTCTGGACGGCTTACAACGGACGTAAGTACACCACGCTAAGCTATCAGTACACCCGACCCATTCCCGAAAGGGAGATACGCATCAATCCAGGCATCGTGCAAAACACGGGATATGTTGAACTACGTGACAATTAAACAATGAAGGCTATGAAGAAAACAAGCGTCAAGATGCTGCTCGCATTGCTCACCATTAGCAGTGCACTGACAGCCTGTAATAAGGAGGACGAGGTCGTTCCCCTCAACGACAGGAACACCGTCGAAAAGTATTACAAGGCCCCCGACCCCGTACTGCTCAGCGATGAAGAGCAGGATGAGGTGCAGGCCATTCGCGACGAATACCGCAACGCTACACAATAGCTGCCTTCTCTCGCTCGATTTTATTTGTTTAACCCTTTAAATATCAACAAAATGAAAAAGCTATTCTATTTCTTCGCGCTGATGCTCACCACCGTGGGCTTCACCGCATGTGGTGACGATGACGACGAGAAGGCTCCCATCATCGTTAGTTTCTCACAAGATCAGTATTCTCTTGGCGGACAAATCGGCGACAAGGTGGTAATTACCGCCAACGCCAGCGCTCCTTTCGAAAAGGCAACGACAGTCACCTTAGGCATCAATTCCTTCGTCTTCTCAGGAGGTGCCAGCCTCAATCCCCTTGAGGTAACGCCGGGTTATGCCTTCGAGTTTGCCGCTGGCAGCACCACCGCTACCATCACCATTACACGTAAGACGCTCGGAAGCGGATCACTGTCCGTCTCACTCACACCAAACGCTAGTTTCAAGGTGGGCACTACCCCCACTGCCGAAGTTACCTTCCTCGGTGCCAACGTCTACTCCTTCGACACCGATACCGACGTGCTTGCTGACACACGTGAATACAAGGTCACGCTCGAAACTGCCGACGGCAAGCCTTTCAGCTTCGCTACCGATACGGAGATTCCTGTCGTGTTGAGTCCAAAGACCACGGCAGTAGCAGGCGTCAACTACGAGTTTGTAGGTGGCAACGTGGCAAAGTTCCAAGCCGGCAAGTCCGAGGGTACTGTTACCATCAAGTTCCTGAAGTACGAGGAAGGTAAGGACAAACTGCTCATCGCTCTCGACAACACTAACCTCCGTCGGGGTAACTATGGCTACCTCACCATCTACATCACCGGTACACCCAACTTCGCTGGCGAGTGGCAGTACGCAGGCATCTGGAAGAAGAACGCCGACTGGTGGGCCAACAGTTGGACGGTCGATGCAGAAGCCTTGGCACTCATCGTCGACGGCTCCTCTTCCGACAGCTTCAAGTTTGAGGTCGGTGATGGGGGCTACCAGTTCACTCCCAACTTCGCCGGTAAGCTGAAGAACTACTTCACCAAGGCCACTAAGGCTGCCTATATCGGCGCACGCGACGAGCGCATGCAAGAGCTCGCATCAATGAATCCTCCCACATGGCAGATGTTCCGCTATGAGTTTGATGAGGTCAACAAAGCCATGTCTGCTACCGACAATAAGGCCGCCAAGGGTCGAGTAGGCTTCTTCTTCGCCACCGACGACGACACCAATAAGGAGTATCTGATTATGACCATCTACGACTACGAGCCTACGGACGCCACCGTCTTCGGCTACTATTCGTGGAAGGACGTCTATGATTCGATGGCCTACAGCACCCCCATAGAGACTGTCATGGAGGCTGCCCCCATCCGCGTAGCCTTCACCCGCAAGTAAGACGAATGAGGAAAAGGCAGTAAGCCTTTAGTAATACAAATAATGCCGCGCCCCAGTAACAAAGACTCGGGCGCGGCATTCTTATTTCGTGCCACCGCCCAATGCAATGTAGAGGGCGATGACGGCTTGGGCACCGTTGAACATGTTGGAAGCTTCTGAGAGCTGCGCACTGAGCAGATTCTCCTGCGCCGTAAGCACCTCCAGGTAGCTGGCCTTGCCATTGTCCATCAGTTCGTGGGTGCCGTAGTAGGCATCATGGAGAACCTCCACCTGACGGTGGTAGACCTCATGCTTCTCACGGGCAGCGTAACAGTCCGCGAGTGCCTCGTTCACCTCGTTGCCAGCATCGATAACAGTCTGCACATACTGCTTCTTCAGGTTTTCCTCAGTAAGCTGTGAAATCTTGTAGTTGGCCCTAATCTTTCCTCTCGCGAAAATGGGCTGGCTCAGGGAACCGATAAGGTTAAGGAACATCTTGGCGGGGTTGATGACAACGCCCCCGCCGCTATTGGTCCATCCTCCCTCAGCCGTCAAGGTGATGCTGGGGAAGAAAGCGGCACGAGCAGCCTGCGTGTTGTAGAAAGCCTCCTCCATGTAGGCGTTGGCCAGGCGGATGTCGGGACGAAGCTCAAGCATCTGGGCGGGAACACCAATCCTTAGGTACTTGTTGTCGAACATTCGCTGGTCGGCCGACGACGTGTGATATTTGGCAGCGGAAAGTAAGTGACTGCGCTCAATGTGCTGAGGTGTGATGCCGATGAGCTTGCAGATGGTGTTCTCAGTGGACTGGATACTGCGGCGGATATCGACAATCTGTGTCTTCACACTCAGCCACGATGCCTCCTGCTGACTGACGGCAGTTCTGTAAGTCTGGCCGTTCTCATACAGCGCCTGCTGCGTTTCCAACGACGCTTTCCAAAGACTGTCGGTCTCAGTGAGAATGTCCAACTCGCGGTCGAGCAGCAAAAGATAAAAATACTGCTGCGCAGTCGTGGAGATAAGATTGGCACGGATGGACTCCTCGCTCAACTGGGCCTGCAACAGCACGGCCTTAGCGGCGCGCTTCTTGTTGGTAAGCGAACCGAAGACGTCAACGTCCAACGACAGCTGCAAAGGCAGCGAATAGCTCTTCGTGAAGGCGCTCTTGTCATAGCTGGACATCGTTCCCTGTGGAGAGAAATAGAGCGACGGCAGGTAGGCCAGCTTGGCAGCCTTCAGCGAGGCCTCGCTCATCTCCACGGCGATGCGCGCACTGTTCAGGTCGGTATTGTTGGCCAGCACCTGCTCAATCAACTGCTGCAGAAGCGGGTCGGTAAAGAACTCGCGCCACGACATCTGCGCGAGCGACTCGCCCTCGGTGGAGGCCTCTCCAATCAAGCCAGTTCCGAATGGATCGGCAGGGGCGTCGACCTGCTGTTCGTACTTATTGTATAAGCCGCAACTCGTAAGCGTGAGGCAGGCGGCAATTATCAGAATGATGTTCTTTCTCATTGTTTATATCATTTTGTTATTTGTTATTTGTCAATTGTGAATGATGAATTGTCAATTGTGAATTGTCATATCCGCAGACCGAAGAACGTTCGGACGCGCCACTTGGTGTTCTGTAATTCGAGGTTATCTTTGTCACCTGTGTTAGTGTAGTTGAACACCATCGACAGCCCAATGAACTTGTTACTCCACTGGCGAAGCACCGCTCCCCTACTGGTGATAATCACTTCGGGGAAGTGGTAGTGTAGTGGTACGTTAGTGTCTCCGAAGGTCATCGAAGTGTTGGTGTAGACGATAAACGTGGGCAAGACTGATATATGCAACAGCCAACCTTTTCCAGGTACAAAGTTGTAGCCGTAACCACCACCGATACCGATATGAGTCATCTTCAGATCCAACTTCTCTTCCCAGTCGAGCGAGGCGTGCTGTCCCATGCCCGACATCGCCAAAAGGAAACTGCCTGCAGAGCGCTTCTGGATATAGCTCTGGGAAAAGGCTGCCGGATAGGAGAACCGACGGCTGTTGAATACATAGAAGGCATTCACATTGAGCGTCTTCACCTTCAGCATGTCTTCTGGCAGTTCAATGCGGTCCATACCATCACCATCGTGCCAACCCGTATAGTTGTGGGCATCCTGGTAGATAATATCGAAGCCGAAGCGTTTGCCGTAGCTGTTGAAATTCAGTTCATAGTCGCTGTACCTGCCCATCATCTTTGCTGGATTGAGCGCTGCGCTGAGCGAAAAGCCAAGGTAGCTGACGCCCACGCTGAGCGTCGATTTGTAGTCGGCCTTCAACTCCGAGTGGAAATGCTGCTGACCGTTTTCCATCCCCTCAGACTCAATCTTTGCTCCTGAGACGTTAAGGCGTGCCGTAACAGTCCATTTGGTCTGTGGGCGCACGACATAGGCAGTATCAATGTTGCCTCTATTGTATTTCACAGACAGCAAACTGTCGAAACGGTGAAGTATGCGCTGCGCTGACAGGGGTTGACACAGAAAGCCAATCAAAGCAAGCTGCAACACAGCAACCAACCGAGTTTCATGCACTTCACGCTTCATTCGTCACTCTTCACTTTCACTTTTCACTAGCAAAGCGCCTCACTCTTCACTTTTCACTAGCAAAGCGCTTTCATTCTTCACTTCCACCACTTTCTTTCCCTGGAACTTCTCGTGCAGTTTCTGGAACACGATGAAGAAGGCGGGAACGACGAAGAGCAGGGCAATGGTACCCACACTCATACCACCGATGACACCCAGGGCGAGGGCACGGTTACCGTTGGCACCGGCACCACCCTCGATGACGAGCGGTATCATACCGATAATCATCGTGGCAACGGTCATCAGAATGGGGCGCAGACGCTCCTTACAAGCTTCGAAGGCTGCCTCGGGGATGCTGAGTCCCTGGGCACGGCGCTCGGTAGCGAACTCCGTAATCAGGATGGCCGTCTTAGCCAACAGACCTATCAGCATGATGACACCCGTCTGCAAGTAGATGTTGTTATCCATGCCCGGCAGACCCAGTTGATTGCCAAAGTAGGCGAACACGAAAGCACCCATCAGGCCGAACGGCACGCTAAACAGCACGGCCCACGGAGTGAACCACGAGTTGTAAAGCGAGGCCAGGATGAGGTAAATGAGAATGGCGCAGATGACATAGATGAGAGCCGTGGCGTTAGAGCCGGCAGCCTCCTCCAGTTCGCGCGACATACCACTGTACTCGAAGGTAGCCGTGTTGGGCATCGTCTCTTTGAACACCTCGGCAATGGCTTTGTGGGCGTCACCCTCAGTGTAGCCGCTACCAGTCGTGATGTAGCAAGTGATGTTCTGGAACAGGTTGAAGTGTTCGATATTGGCAGGACCGACAATCTGCTTCAGACTGACGAACTCCGCGATAGGTGCCATCTTGCCGCCCTTCACCTGTACGAAGATGTTTTGCAGCGATGAGGGATCGAGACGGTATTCGGGCGAGGCTGCGGCCATGATACGGTAGACTTTACCAAACTGGTTGAAGTTGCCGATGTAAGCACCGCCGCAGAAGGAACCAAGCGTATTGAGCACGTCGGCAGGTGACACACCAGCACGGTCGCACTGGGCAGCATCGACATCGACTTGATACTTCGGGAAACGCTCGGAGTAGGTTGACATAGCGGAGGCTATCTCCGGACGTTCTGAGAGCTTGGCAAGAAAGTGCTCGGTATGCTGGGCAAATTCCGACAGGTTGCCGTCGGTGGGGTCCTCCACCACGAGGCTCACGCTGTTACTCGTGCCATAGCCGGGAATCTGCGGCATCTGGAAGGGTAGCACTTGCAGATTCTTGATGTCTTTACAATCGAAGTAGAACCGGTACATGACGAGGTCAATCAGGTGGTTCATACCGGGACGGTCGTCCCAGTTCTTCAATCGGACGACAAGCGTGGCATAGTTAGAGCCGGCTCCGGACATCATACCATAACCGCATACTACAGCGAAACTCTCCAATTCAGGAATATTCTTCACCTTAGCCTCCACTTCCTTCACCATTTCGCGGGTTTGCTTCAGCGTGGCACCCTCCGGAGCTTGTATCTCAGCCAGGAACACACCCTGGTCCTCCTGTGGCACGAGGCCTGACGGCAGACTCTTCATGAAGAACACCAGCAGCACGGCGGCCAAAGCCAGCAGGCTCCAAGCCAGAATGGGGCGCTTGATGAACTTCTGTACGCTTTTGCTATATTTGTTATAGATGGCGTTGTAGCTCACCGTATAGGCTTTCTTGGTATAATAGGTCAACCCCTTGCCTTCCTTCTTGCCATTGGTGGCGCGCATCATGATGGCACAGAGGGCAGGACAGAGTGTCAGGGCCGATATGCACGACAGACCGACGGAAGAGGCGATGGTAATACCAAACTGGGTAAAGAACGTGCCCGAGGTGCCAGGCATGAAGGTGACGGGGATAAACACAGCCATAAATACTAATGTACACGAGACCACAGCCACCGACACCTCGCTCATGGCCTGACGGGTGGCTTCGCGAGCATCGCTGATGCCGCCCTCCATCTTCGCCATCACGGCCTCCACCACCACGATGGCATCATCCACCACTGTACCGATGGCGAGCACCAGTGCGAACAGCGTAAGAATGTTGAGCGAGAAGCCTGCCAGCGAAACGATGGCAAAGGTGCCCAGCAACGATACGATAATCGAGATAGAGGGGATGATGGTGGCCTTGAGGTTCTGCAGGAAGAAGAACACCACGAGCACCACGAGGATGATGGCAATGACAAGCGTCTCCACCACGTTGTGGATAGCGGCGAAGAGGAAGTCGTCGCTGGTCATCATGGTGACGAACTCCAGTCCGGCTGGCATCGACTTCTTCGTCTCCTCAAACAGTTTGTTGATGCTGGCGTTCACTTGAGTGGCATTAGCACCAGGAGCCGCAAACACCATGCAGAGTGCACCTGGCTCGTCCTGGATATTCGATGTGAAGTTGTAGCTCATGGCACCAATCTTCACCTCGGCCACGTCGCTCAGGTGCAGCATACCGCCACCGCTGGTGCGCAATACGATTTCGTTGAACTCCTCGACGCTCTTCAGCGTACCCTTGTACTGCATAGAATACTGGTAGGAATTCTCCGACTGTTCGCCCAAGGAACCTACACCAGCCACGAAACTCTGTCCACCGATGGCTGCGAAGATGTCGTTAGGCGTCAGTCCGTACTGTGCCATCACATCGGGCTTCAGCCAGATACGCAGGGCGTATGTGTTACCTAAGCTCAGCACGTTACCCGCGCCAGTGATACGCATCAGTTTCGGCTTGATGTTGATATCGACATAGTTTGATACGAAATCCTCGTCATACTTACC
>JAEEGH010008419.1_pt1 | contig 24403 bp, 9 predicted proteins | sample 9134181 | NCBI WGS metagenome assembly JAEEGH01 (sample SAMN16246544, study PRJNA631951) | gut metagenome | biome: gut microbiome; feature: rumen; material: DP-attached | host: Bos | place: Iran: Karaj | collected 2018-10
GGCGTAGGTATAGGTTCCGATCTTGGTGTACTTAAGGATAAAGCCGCACAGGAAGAAGGCTGCAAGAGCCAGGATCAGGTTTCCCGGATAGTCGCCGAATGCCCTGTACTGTGGAGCCAGAATTGCCTCTTTTCCGTTGGTGGCAAAAATCGAAAGTGCCTCATAGACAAGGGATAATCCCGCTGTAACGATAAGAGATGAGATTCTAAGCTTAATATATACAAGTCCGTTTAACAGTCCCACCAAAACGCCGCTGATAAGGGGCGCAATGAGAAGTCCTGCGTATCCGAAACGTTCGCTCATATTTACTGCAAGCACCGATGACAACACGATGTTTGCGCCGACACTCATATCAAAAGGACCCATTACGCAGATGAAATAGAGGCCGCAGCCGCCAACCGCGTAATAAAGCGCTGTTTTTAAATAGGTCTGTAACTTGCCGAAATCACCGAAGGTCTGGGGTGCCAGAATCTTGAAAATCCCCCAGAATAAAAAAGTCAGCAGAGCCAGTATCACAAGTCCATACCAGTGGCTCTGTCTCAGTTTCTGTAGCTTACCCATACATTCCTCCCAAAGAAGCTATTTTACCGGAGCTGTTTCCTTACATAAGCCGGATTCCCTGGATGGCAGGAAATCCGGCATTATCCTAAAGATTATCAATTGCTGTGACGTGAAATAACATCATCAATTGAAAGATTTGAAGCTGCCTTATTCAGCTCCTCGAAGCTGTAACCGGCCATGGTTGCAAGCTCTTCGTCTGTATAAGGATCGTCATTTACAAAGTACTTCTCGTAGTTAGCGTAGTCATCGGGTGATGATACATAGAGGTAAGGGAACAGGATCTCATATCCGAAGGTTCCTTCTTCCTTTACGTAGTTGCCCTTAACTGCGTTAAGAACAAGGTAGAATGCGAACAGAGGATCGCAGAAGTGTCCGCCTGACTCAGCAAACATTCCGCCTGACTTAAGCTGATCTGCAAGGTCATCAAGGAAGTCAGTTGATACAACGTCGATCTTGCCTGTGAGGCCTTCGTTAGCATAAGCGCCGATTGAACCAACAAGGGGATCTCCGCCGCCGCCGGCAACGATAAGAGCGTCCATGCCGGGATTTGAGTTGTAAAGTGACATAGCTGCTGCAGCACCTTCTTCTGAAGAAGTGTTGGCATATACAGGCTCAGTCATAGTTGCGGGATCGTCTGCGTGGGTTGAATTCCACTCGTCGATAGCCTGCTGATATCCCTGCCACCTGAGCTGGAATGTAGCGTCACCAACTGTCCATGCCTCAAGACCGATGTTTCTGTCACCGTTTTCAAGAAGGAGATTAACCAGTGTATATCCGTTAGTTACCTCGTCCTCATGAACTGCGCCAACATAGTACTTGGAATTGCAAGCTGTCTTGTAAACCTCAGGGCTGTTCTCCTGAGAGATGATACGGAAGAACTGAGCGATGTAAACGCCGTGCTCTGTACATGTGTTGATAGCTGATGTCATCTCGGAATCAGCTGAGTTACAGATGATGATACCCTGGCAGCCTGCTGCGCAAAGCTGCTCAACGGATGCTGTAACCTGCTCTGAAACGTGTGCCTGGTCAACGTACTGAACTTCAACGCCTGTAGCCTTGGCTGCCTTGTCAACGATCTTCTTGCACTGGCTGCCTAAAACGTCTGTTGAGCTCCAGATAGATACGCCGATCTTTATCTTGTCTGAACCCGAATTTGATGCTGCTCCTGTTGAAGCTGAGCCTGCTGCCTCACCACAGCCTGCCAGCAAAGATGCAGCCAGAACTCCTGCCATAAGCATGGAGCCAAGCTTTTTGAAACTCTTTTTCATATAACCGTAACCCTCCTTTGGAAAAAGAAATATGAATATTTTTACCGGTCCGGGCCATCCTCGAACCGGATTTGGTACCGAAATTATTTCTTGAGTCCCTTAACCTCGTAGGTTTTGCTCTTCAGCTCGCCAAATACCACTCCCGCAGACTGGGCTGCCGAGGCATCATAGGACACTGATACGATGACACTGTCACCGTTTGAAAGACCTGTATTCTTGTCGATACTAAGTGAAATAGATGAGACTGCGTTGATGTACTTGGTAAGCTCTGAGAGATCTTCGATATCATCCAGGGACTTGATCTTCTCTTCCCCGCCTACCATCTCGGTTTCAAGACCGTTGTAATCAACATTTACATAGGCTGTGCCCTCTCCGTTTTTTCCGTTAAAGTCAACAGAGACATAGTCGAGAATGTTGGTGATGCCGTCCGCTGTGTCGATATGCGGCTTCCCCATGGCACCACACCCTGTCATTGCAGAAAGAGCCAGAACCAGCGCTAAAAACAAAGGTATGATCTTACTATACTTAATCAATACACTACCCCTCCCAAAACAAAAAAGCTTCGTAAACGGAAGTCTGTGAATCACTTCCTGTTTACGAAGCTATTTTAACAATTGGTTTTTGGAACAATTAGCACGATTTAGAAAAACTGACTATCACATTTTTGAAAAAGTGAAGATGAAAGTACAAAATCAGTTTTCTATTCCGAGGATATTCTTTCTGTATTCGCTGGGGCTCTTACCCTCAAAGCGCCTGAATACGCGGCTGAAATAGTTATAGTCATCGTACCCGACTTTAAAGGAAATGACCTCCAGTTTGTTCTGCTCATCCTTCATCAGCTCTTTTGCCTTGTCCATGCGGCACCTGGTGATGAATGCGGTGATGGTCTCGTTGTAGCTCTGGGAGAACTTGCGGGACAGATAGCTGGGCTCCACAAAGAACTGCTCTGCAAGGTCAGCGAGGGACAGGTGTTCCATGTAGTGCTCGGTTATGTGGCGATGGACGCTCTCCACCTGGCGGCTTATGGAGCTGTTCTCCGCGCCGTCGTCTCCTCCTGCGATCTCCATTGCAAGGCAGATGTTATCAAGGATTGTCTGCTTGTTCAGGGTCTTGAGGCCGTAATTCAGAGCATCCTGCACTTCCTCGTAGGCTCTGCCGTCGTTAACCTTATCTGCCTCCGCAATGGTGTTAAGAGCTCTTGTGGTGAACTGTGTGACTTCAAATAAACTCCAGCCGGCAGTATCGCAGTTTTCAAGGCCCGCTTTTTCCAGTATGAGCTCCCTGGCCTGCCTGATGTCATGGCTTCCAAGGCACGCTGCAATCTGGGCTTCTATCCTGTCGTTGTAGTGCTGATGGATCTTGGGCGTCGTGCGCTCTCCCGAGCAGATGACCACGCTGTGTTTCTCTCCAAAGGGTCTTGAAACCAGCTCTGCTATCATCTCCCTGTATACCGTTGCAATGTCGTCAAGTGAGCTTGCCTGATCGTGTATCACAACTGTGACGGGGCCCTGCTTGTGAACAGGGAAGGCCTCCAGTATCCTGTCCGCAATGAGCCTTAATTTGGCAGGTGTGGCGTTTAGCTCTATTATGAATTCGTTTACCTTATCCGTATAGTTAAATACTATAACTTTCTCAGCATCTATCAGCTCCCTGAGGCGCCTCTTCATGTCATAGGACATCCTCAAAACATCCTTGTTGGAGTTGTGCTTTAAGATCTCCACATCGTGGAATTTCACCAGGATCGTTGAAATCTCGGAAAAGACCTTGGTGCTGGGAACATGGGACTCCTTGCCTGGCCTGAAGAGCTTTCCGTTCAAAAGAGATGAGAATTCGTCATCTTCCAGGAAAGAGGATACATAGTTCTCCCTAAGGATCCTGTCCTGGTTGACCGCCTTCTCCGATTCTCTCTCCTCCAGAGTCTTAAGGGCTTTACTGAGGGAATCCACCAGCTGCTCCTTGCCAACGGGCTTAAGGAGATAATCGATTCCTCCCGCCATGAAGACTCCCTTTACCTTCTGAAAGTCGTCGTAGCCGCTGACTGCCAGGGTTATGATGTCGGGATAGTCCTCGTGGATCTTGTCAAGGAGCTCAAGGCCGCTTAAAAAGGGCATGTTGATATCGGTTATCACTATGTCAGGCTTTTCCTTGGGAATCCTCTCAAGGACTTCCTCACCGTCACAGGCAGGCTCAAGGAAATCTATGGAATAATCCTCCCAGGATAGCATTCTCTTGATATTTTCGCGGCTCCATAATTCATCGTCAGCCGACAGCACTTTGTACTTCACTCCCATTTGAAGCCTCCTCTCTCACTATTGGCAGCACTATCACTGCCCTGGTTCCTTCCCGGGGATTGCTCTCGTAATGGATCCCGCAATCGTCCCCATATACATTTTTGACGCGGGCATTTACATTCATAACGCCGATGGAGCGGCCAAGCTCTATGCGGCTGAGATCAGCTTTTTTGAGCTGCTCGTTCATGGCTTCGGCATCCATGCCGGCTCCGTTGTCCTCTATGGTGATGACCAGCTTGCCATCCTTATGAGCAGTGGTGATAGTCAGCTCTTTATCCTTCCTCCTGGTGTTGCGAAGCCCGTGCTGGATGGCATTTTCCACGATGGGCTGGAGGGTGATCCTGGGAATGTTGTCGTCCAGGGTATCCGAATCAATCCTGTAGTTGTACTTGATGGTGTGGCCGTTTCGTACATCCATGACGTACAGGTAGTTCCTGACGTGAGCCATCTCCTGCTGGATGGTGGACTGAGTGTCGGAGATATCAAGACTGTATCTGAAGATTGCCGACAGGGACTGGCACAGGCCGCTGACCATGGTGCAGTCCTGTGAGGCGGCAATTCCGCTCATGGTATCCAGAGTGTTGTACAAAAAGTGCGGATTGACCTGGGCCTGAAGGACCTTGTACTGGGTTCTCTCCATCAGCACCTTGGCCTCGTACTCCTCCTCAACCATCTTCTGGATCTGGTCCAGCATCTCGTTAAACTCTTCTCCCATGACCCTGAGCTCTTTGCTCCAGCCATCGGTCTTGGCCCTGAGCTCCGTGTCACCGTTCTTGATCTTTATGATGGTCTTACTGAGCTGCTCCACAGGCCTGTAGATATAGCCTGAAAAGCCTGAACCCAGCAGAAGTGTCACCAGAATGATGAACACCGCAATGACGATCAGTGTCCTGGCAAGAGCGCTCTGGGTGTGAAGCATCAGTGACTGTGGTGTCAGCATTATAAGATGGAGGTTGTAATTCTGAGAGCCCCTGCTGTTCAGGTAGAAGGAGCCATACTCATTTTCAAACTCCGGAAACTCAGTGGGCGATGTGGCCACAAGCCTTGTGAGCTCAGTGTAGATCTTGCTCTCCTCCCTGGTGGTGTTACCCACCTTGGAAATGGGGGAATCCCCCTGGGGCTGAAGCCAGACGCACACATCTCTTGAGGAGATGTATTTACTCATGATGTCGGAAATATTCTGGGTACTGTAGTCGCACACCAGATATCCGAACCTTGATCTCTCATCGTCGTAGGTGTGGAGCTTCAGAACAAAGCGGATAACATCCTGATCCGCTTCCTCGTTGTGATATCCGGATAAGAGCACGGAATAATCACCGGATTCGATGTAGCTCTTTAAATGGGCAACATTCACATACTGATCCGTCTTGTATAAATCCTGTGGATAATTGTAGGGCTGTTTTCTCCAGGAACTGATAAGATATGAGTCATTGTCATAAAGATACATGGCAAGAAGCTGGTCCGAGGAGTCAAAGCGTCGCTCTGACAGATGCCATGCGGTCCAGTAATAATCCAGGAGTTTTTTGCGATTACCACGAGAATTTCTCATGTCATGTACCAGGTCCGTCTCGTTGTAGATGGCCTGCATACTGACTATATTCCCATGGATATAAGAATTGATCTCATCCTCAATGCGTTCCAGGGTCTCATCGTTGTTTAGAAGACTCTCTTTTCTGATCTGCTGCCTTGAAACCACTTCAAAGACAACCGTCTGGGTGACGATGGCAAACAGCGTACACCCAATGACCAGCCCTAAGATGGCCTGGCGCATAGTAAGTTTTATTTTTTTCATCCCCAATTCCCCAACTGAAAGAAGAAAACTCTTTTACCTATTGGGAATCATATCATAATTCCCGGTTAATTGCATTATAACAAAGGAGCCCTTACTTTCTTTCGGTAAGGACTCCGTAAATAACCATTCTGTTGTTGTCGCCTGAATATTCGCAGGTACTTAAAATAACGATGTCTCCGGGGCCTTCTGCTCCTTCGGCCTCAAACAGTGATTTCTCCAGGGCTTCCTCATAAAAGGTCTTAAGCAGCTCCCTGTCGCCCGGGTTCTCGGCGGCCTCTTTGTAGGCTTCACCGTAGATTTGGCTGTTGTCGTCAAAGCGGGCGGAAAAGACCTTGTAGGTAAGCTCCTCGTCTTCAGTGTATACCTTAAAGTAATCAAACTCCGAAAAATAGGCCTCATCCTTGTAGTTTAAAAGAGGATGGAACATGCTCCCGTCCTTTCTGTTGTGTCCGTACACCACAGTTAAGGGAGCTTCAAAGGCTGTATCAAGTTCCGCGTCTGCAAAAAAGCAGCCGACACTTCCTGTAGTCTTGTCAAATCTATGATCCAGATAAAAGCTGTTGTCAGTTGTCTGGACTATGGGCCCGTCGATCGCTCCCCCGCAGGCCCACAGCCAGCCAACTATATCGGAATTAATGCTTCTTAACGCCGCAAAATCAATCTGTACAGCATCCTGCGCCTCATCAGCTGAGTCGCCGGCATTATCGTCAGCCTCAGCCTCTCCGGCCCCCGGCGCCTCAGAAGAAGCGCCGGTGCCGTAGGCTATCGCTCTTAAATTGTCGTTTTCCTTGCGGTCATCATAGTATCCTTTTGCATAGTAGGCCAGAAGCCCTCCGGTCACCAGCATTCCTATGAGCAAAAGAATCATCAATACCCTTAGTCTGTTCATAAGCATCTATCATCCCTGATATCATTTCTTTTTGGGTTTCATACGTCTGTACTTGCCATATACGATTGCGAAGCATATAGCAAAGAATGTAAACAGCATCAACAGCAGAGTGATCGGGGTCTCATCGCCCGTTCTTACACCTTCTGTCTGGCCGTCGCGGCCTATCTGATCCTTGAGCTTATCTGCATCGGCTGCTTCTGCTGTGGGAGCAACCGTGGTCTCCTCGGTACTGTTCTTTTTCTCATTGTTATTGTCATTGCTGCCATCTGAACCGTCAGGCGCAGGGTCGCCTTCCGACGGAGCAGGCTTGGCCGGCGGAACAAAGGAAACAGAAACCAAAGTCTTGGGCGGCATGTCCATTGCGCTTGTAGCCAGGGTGATGACTACAGAGCCCTGAAGAACTGTGACGCTCTTAAACGGAGTACCGTCAAGAAGCGGACTCCATACGCCGAGGAACTGGCTAAACTCACTGTCTACGCTGATGTTTCCGCCATTGTCCTTGGTAAGTGAGCCGGTGTACGGAACTACATTGCGACTTGAATCCGTGTACAGGTAACCGGATATTGTCACGCTATGAAGCGGCGCCTGTGTAAAGTCTTCGCCCGCCTCCCACCAGTATATGGTGAGGGTATTGGAGTACCTGTAGCCGTGCTGTGTATCAGGCTCATACTCAACGGATAAGGCCTGTCGTATGTATGGCGTCTCCGTATTAACGTAATCGTAATTGTCAACGTCCACCTCAGCCGGATCAATTACCGCCGTACCGCTGTGATAGATCTTAACATGACCACCCGTTAAGGTCTCTCCTCCGGAGGTGGTCACCTGAGCGGTTGTGTTCTCAATCTTCAGATAGCTGTTGGCATCCATATCAAGGAGTCTGTTGGTAAACTTGACCTTGACGGTTGGATCCGATGCTCCGGGAACCTGACCTGAAGCATAGCCATAGGTTCCGCCATACTGCGTATCCTCGGCTGTTCCCTTGGAAGCGCTGCCACCTGTCACGGTAATATCATAAACATCATATCCCGCATGGTTAGGGCTCTCTGTAACAGTGTACTGATACATGGAGTTGATGCCGGTCAGTACTGCCACCTTGCCTGCGGGAACCCTGATGGTTCCGTCAGAGGTGGATAGTTTTATCCTGCTCATGGCAGAATCCTCAACATAGGCATCCTGTCTTATGGTATCCGCATCCTCGCTGCTGCTGTAGAGATAATAGGCACCCGTATAAGGAACATCACTGTTATCGGGCCTTCTGAAGCTCACTTTAAACGGGAATGCATAGGTGGTAACATATTCGCCGGCATAGATTTCTTTCTCCACAAGGATCGTTCCGTCATTATCCATAACGGTATTGGTCACGGTTGTGGTATTGCCGTCAGCTGATACCTCATAGGCAGTCACGTAGTAATTCTCAAGGATGAATCCGCCCGGATAAGAAGGAGTGGTCACATCCTCTGTTACTGTGTACATGAGCTCCACAGGATTGTCCGATGAAGCACCTTCTCCGTATGCATACTTGGGAAGTCCCTCAAATACGTAGGTCCAGGTGTTGTTGCCATTACTCTTAACCGGTGTAACACCAAGATTTACGTTTGAACAAGGCTCTCCGTCATATTCAAGACCTTCCACGTAGAAGGTCAGTGTGGCAGGTCTTATTCCATGGGAATCGGAATTATCCTTCCACTGCTTGACCACCGTGATCTCCTTGGTTATCAGAGTGTTGGTTACTGTGGTCTTGTAAACACCTGCTTCAAAGGTATCCTCATATGTAACTTCGTAAGAGGCAGGTACAGTGACCTCCCGGAACCTGTATTCATACCTGACAGGCTCAGCCCCGGTATACTCAACATACATATCCAGATCTTCAACAGTCTCACTCCAGTTGTTGGCCTCATTCAGCACTATTGAAGTGTATCCGCTTACGTCTGCCCACTCTTCTTCCTCAGTGGTCTTTCTCTGAAGCTTGACAGTTATGCTGTCAGGCCTTGTGGCAAATTTATCGGAATCATCTACCCATTCTTTTTCAACGGAAGCTGTGGTATAAGGCGTGTTGACAATCTGTGTCAAAAGAGAATTCTCAGCCGCGCTCTTTACCTGCTCCGCGCCTGTTACCTTGTGAAGGCCGGTGCCGTTGTCCACGTAGTACTCGGTACTGAATCCGTCGTCTGATGTCTCTGCAACATAGTAGACAATATACTGGCCGTCCATGTTCTTAAGAGGAAGTCCCTCAAATACAGTGGTCCAGTTATCTGCAGCACTTATGGTCCTTACATATTCCGTGGTGCCCTTCTTTACCACCTCAAGATCGGCGGAAGGAAGGTCTGTACCCTCGGTAAAGTTCCTGGAGAGAAGGCTCACCGTAACATTGCTCTTGTCAAGGTCCGTATTCCAGATCTTGTTGACGGTTACAGGGTTCTCCCTGAGAACAAGATAATTGGTAACTGCGCTGGTCTGTCCGTTTGCTCCTGTGCCATAGCTGTAGCCCTCATCTGCAGTTATGGGAGTTCCGTCATCAGTCGCTCTTCTGGAGTATGCGTTAATGTCGGCAATCTCGGCCATTCTGTAGGTGAATTTCACAGGGCTCAAGCCGTCCGAAAGCTCGTATTCAGGAAGCTTATCAATGGTTGCTGTCCAGTTTTCGGCTTCTGATATCGTAGCCTGTACATCGGCCGTGCTATTTGTCTTTTGCAGCTCCTGTAAGGTGACATCTTCCCAGGCACCGCCTGCTACTCTTCTCTGAAGAGTAAGGGTGATCTGCTGGGGGCGAAGTCCAAAGCCGTTGGTGTCATCAGACCAGATCTTACTTCCTGTGATGCTAGTCAGAGGAGTGTTTACGATCCTGAATTCAAAGTCATCCGTGCCGCTTGTCTTGGCAAGGGCCTTGTCCACCTTGTTAAAGGTTGACGCTCCGGACTGAACGTAATATGCGGTGTCAAAGGATTCTGCTTCAACCTCTTCGATGTAGTAAACGATCTCATTGCCGGTAGTGTTTACTGCGGGAAGTCCCTCAAATACATGGGTCCATCCGCTGCCTGAAATAGTCACGCTGCCGCCGGGAACAAGAGTAAGTGTACCTGTATCTGCTCCGCTTACGCGGTTTCCGGCAAGAAGTCTTACACTCACATCGTGCTTTTCGGCATTGCTTGTGGTGTTCCAGATCTTTCTGACAGTGATATCTCCTCTTGTTACAAGGAAGTTAATCACCGCACTCTCCTGTTGCATTTCTGTTCCATCGTAGATATAGCCGTCATCGTAGGTAAGAGCACTTATCTCTTTAGTCGTATCACGGGTATATCCGTTTGGAAGTGCAAGCTCTGCCAGTCTGTACTGATACTTGGTGTAGCTAAGGCCGTCGGAGAGCGAGAACAGTGCAAGCTTATCGACGGTTGCATGCCAGGAATTGGCCGCATTAAGGGTAACTACCGCAGAGCCGTCTGCTGCCTTGGTAACACCTGTAGGTGAAGCATTGGTCTTTTTTAGCTCATCAAAGGAAACCGTCGTCCAGTCGGTGGTTGAACCATATTCTCTGCGCTGAAGCGTAAGTACCAGTCTTTCAGGACGGATTCCGTACAAGTTGTCGGAGTCATCCCATATCTTGGTTCCTTCCAATGAGGTCAGAGGTGTATTTACGATCACCACATAGAAATCAGCTGCGGTTTCGCTTGATACATACTGAAGGTCATCTGTTGCAGTTCCCGAAGGGAATGCTCCGTCAGCTGACAGATACTGAGTCTTAAAGTCTCCTGTCGTCAGTTCTTTTACGTAATACCTGATGGGCTTGCCATCCATGTTGTACTTGGGAAGGCCTGTGTAGGTGTATTCCCATCCGGTGGATTGATTAAGTACAGCCACGGGAGTTTTATCAAGCTCTACAGGAGTTCCGCTTCCTGCTTCGCCGGTAGTATAGTTGGCACTAAACAGGGATGCTGCCACTTCACTTCCGGGCATATCCATGTTCCAGCGCTTGAGCACATTAATGGACTTATCCATTATGCGGATGGTATTGGTGATATCGGTGGTAAAGCCGTTTTCCGCATCGCCGGCGGTGACATTGGTAAATTCATAGGCTCCGCCTGTTCCTGTGACGGTATCTCCGGAGCTTGAAAGGATCGTTACAGTTGCACTTCCAACCTTGGATTCCACTGCTCTGTACAAGTAGGTATCGTTATCGCCCGTACCAAAATACTTAGGCAGATTTTCAAATGTCTTTTCCCAGGTAATGTAATCTACGGCATCTGATGACTCTGTCAGGCTTCTTGTAACCACATCGGTCCAGTTGGCTCCTCCGTCGATGGAGCTCTGGATTGTAACGGTTATTGATGTGGGCCTCAGGCTATAGACATCACCGTCATCCTGCCAGTTCTTGGTCACCTTAAGATTAACTACCGCGCGGGATGTATCCAGCTGATTAACCAGCTTTCTGGTCTGAGATGAGGAAATGGATGTCAGATCAGCAGGGTTATAAACCTGATAGTTACCTGCAGTAACCGGCGCAAAGTAATTGCCGGGATCCTGAACCTGGGTCTTGTTCTGTATCCATTTGGTGCTCTGCTGATCTCCGTCTGCAGGTGCCGAAACCGTGATGGAGTTGGAGCCGGACTCAATGATTCCCGTTTCAACAATTCTATACTGATAATTGATATATTGCGGCTGTTCATCTCCTACGTCGTTTGACGTTACAGGAAGGGCAGAGATGGTGCGAGCCCATTTATTGGATGAGTTCAGGGTATAAGAGGTGTTATTGTACTTGGTAAATTCACCGCTGTCTCCAAGGCGGTAATAGACATCAAAGGTAATTCCGCCTTCTCTCATGCCATAGTCATTACTGAAATCATCCCATATCTTCTGTACGCTAAAGGATCCCTTGAGGGAATTCTGAAGAGACCTGCCCATGGCCAAAGTATCCAGACCCGAAGCGGCGCTTGCAGCCTGATAGGTATAGCTTACGTCCCTCTGATAGTTGGCTTTAACGAAATCAGAATTCAGGGTCTCTGATACATAGTAGGTATAAAGGTTACCGTTGGCTGAATAAATCGGCACAACCATATTGTCTTTAAAGGTAATTGTATAGTTCCATACGGTGGGATCCGTAGGACTTACTGTCTTGCTCACCGTGTAGTCAGAGGGAGCAAAATCAATCCTGTCGTAGTTATCCTTAATGGATGACTGCATCTTGGCTATACAATAAACCGAGAAGGTAAGGGGCTCCTGTCTGTCACTTACGGTGGGGATCATTTCTGTCCAGGTGTCTCCGTTACCATCTTTTGCAACCCACTTCTTGGTAAATGTGATCTTGCTAAAGCCTTCGGGATCGTAGGTATTTCTAAAGGTTTCAACCTTGGCATTTTCATCGCCGTTTTGCTGTAAGCTGATGCCGTTGTTGGCATAAGCAACACCTATGAACTTATCTCCGGCTTCCATGGTTCCGCCTGAAATAGGAGTATTTCCGCTTGCAGGGCCGCTTCCCTCCGAACCTGTATAGGTGCTGTCAGCTCCGTTAAGTGAAACGATATAGCCGGGCATATCTCCTGTGATCTCTATGATGTAGTAACCGTAGAGCTTTCCGCTGGGAGCAAAGATCTGATAATTCTCCCAGATGATCTCTGTTTCATTGGAGGTGATGGTCCTCTCACCCAGGAACTCCAGCTCGGGATCTGAAAGATTAAACAGAGCTGCGGCACTGGCTGAAGATGCAGGATCTGCAAGGCTTGAGTCATCCTCTGCATAGAGTAATGCATGATAACCGTCACCGTCTGATCTGAGCTCTCTTCTGTAGAGTCTGAAGGTCGCCTTGGCCTCCTGATCCTGGAATGAACTCTTCTGGATATACCACTGCTTTTTAACCACCAGGTCTCTCCTGTTGGCATTTTCATCAAGCTTGTACTGGTTGGACAGATCCGTGGTGTTATCTGAATATTCGGGGTACATTACATCCGCAGGAAGCTCATTCTCATTGAAATTGTATATAACTTCTCTGACGGCGTATTTGTACATATAGCCGAGGTCATCGTACTTGGGGAACTCGGTGTAAGTGTTGACCGTACCATCGGCATTGTAGGTTCCAAAGACATACATGGATTTGGTGCTGTTTAAAAGCACATACTTGGCCTGTCCGGGGGCAGAGCCGCCCTCACCTTCACGAGGATCCACGCAGGCCTGTGCATAGGCATCCATCTTTTCTTCCTGGGTGGCGTGAACATCCACTGTAGGAAGGGCATGAGTTGCGTCATTAACACTTTCTCTGAAGAGATAAATATATGCTCCGGGAAGGTGCTCAACATCAATACCGTCCGGGATTCCGAGCCAGAGCTTTCTACCCTCGATCTTGACGGTGTCGGAAATGCTGGTAAGAGTAAAGCTTGACTCTTTAGTCAGCACATGCCCCTGGTACTCATAGGTGCTCTGGTTAACGCCGTCCTTTACCACCAGCTGATTGATGGGGCCGATAGGCTTTCGGGTCACAACGCTTAAGTTATAGTCATCGCCTGCAGCATTCATCAGAGGTTCTGTATAGTGCTGGGTATTGTAGGTAGTCGTGGTGTTATTAAAGGTTTCGCTCACATAGTAGTTGTAAACTCTGCCTTCGTCATCCGCTGCGGGAAGTCCGCTAAATACTGCTCTTTGGATGAACTTGTTTCCTGCCTCCACATCTTCCCATCTCTCTGTATAAGAACCGGTGAAGGGCACAATTGCGCCGCCCTCTCCTCCGTCATAATAGAGTGTCAGGTAGATATCAGGTCTCTCATCGCTCTTGGCATTATCATGCCATACAACATAGAACTCAACTTCACTTCTCTGGCCGGCTGCCCTGTTGGTGTAGCCGTAGGACTCTTTGATAAGAAGGCTGCGTACATCAGCCCCAAGATCGTTGACTCCGCTGATAGGAAGGTATTCGGTCTCCACATCAGAGCGCTCCACAACATAACCGGTTGTGGTGGTATCCTTGGTGGCACTGACGTTTACTTCGGTCTTCTCAACGTCATCGGGCTCTGCGCCGCCCACACACTGAATTTCTCCGGTCTGAGGAGTTCCTTCGCAAATATACTCTTTTATGCTGTAGATATAATTATTTCCGTTGGTATCATAGGCAGGATAATAGCTGCCGCCATTGGTGAAATTAACAGTAACCTGATTGGTGCTGTTTTCAGTGGGTATATCTATAAATGCCACTTCCTCTTCGGAGTCGTTGACTTCTCTGAAAAGGGCAACTCTAAGGAAATCCCCTCTAAGTCCCAGGGCATTGGAGGAGTCTCCCCAGTTTTTGGTAAATGCAAAGCTTCTGCTTGCAACTCTTGTATTGGTGATGGTAAAGGATGTTCCTGAAGCATTGTTCCTGCTTACGGCTACCTGGTAGCCCGGTCTGTACAGGTCATCCTCAACTATGGCCCTTACTACTCCGCCGGTGATGGTCTTGTTGCTCTCACCAAGATCATCAAATGTGGGCTGTTCGATTGTCCTTCCGTGAGCATCCGTAACCCTGATGCTGAGATGATTGGCAATGGCCTCTGTGGCAGTCTCACTGCTTCCTGCAGGCTTAAAGTCATTTCCGTCAACCCAGATATACCAGTCATAGTCTCTGGAGGGGCCCAGAACCAGCTTGTAGGGCTCGCCTGTCTCGTGATCCACAGCCGGTACAAAAGTACCGTCCGGGCCGTAGCTTCCAAGCTCTACGGTAATATTGGATCTCTGTGAAGTATCGGAATCATCCTTCCAAATCTTGTTAATGTCGATCCTGGTCTTGTAGGTGGTGCTGCCGATGCGGTTAGAAACTGAAAGACTGATCCTCTTTCCGCTGACGCTCCTATCATATTCCTTGCCAAATTCTGCCGTAGTATCAACAGATTGCTCTGTAATAGAGTAAAGGTACTGCTGCCCTTCCTCGGTGTAGGCCAAAACCTCTATATCTTCTGTCTTCCAGGTTCCTCCGTTTATCTGATAGGTTCCTGTATAGTCTGCCTGCTCTGAATCTACATAATCCACACGGAGCACACCCACAGTAGCATTGCTTTCTGAAGGCTTATCCAGATAAACCTTGGCATACAGGGATGAAGCTCCGCCATCCAATGCACGCTTAAGATCGATTTCGATATTTCCCGTGAGGGCATCTTCCGTACCTATATTCCACGCCCTTCCGACCCAGCTCTTGGTAATGGTAAGCTTCTTGGTTCCGTACAATTTATTAACAACGGTAGCCTTGGCAGATTCTGCTCCGCCCTCAACCGATGTAACATAGGTGGAAACTGCCTTGTAGGAATAATCCTTCATGGTGTAGAGACTGCTGCACTCTCCGGAGCCTGAATCTTCCCAGTCCCGGGTAAATTCTGCCATCTCACCGCTTCCTGCTCTTACAGCCGACTCAATAACACGATATTCATATTCTACTCCGAAGAGGTCGTAGAGTTCCTGAGTCGGAAATACTCCCGTAACCTTCTTCTTACTTGAAGAAAATCCCGAAAGAGTGATCTCCGCGCCGTCAACATCTACCCATGCCGAGTTTTCTTTTCTCTGCAGCTTAAATGTACATGCAGATCCCACATAATCGGAAACTGCAGCAACATTCCACTGCTTGGTTACTTCAGGTGCAATCTGTCCGCTTCTGACATTGCAGATGCTTCCGCCGTTCTCGACCGCTTTCTGGCTTGATGTGCCGGTGAATTCGCCATCGCTGTTCCAGTATACGGTTTTATAGAGCTCAGAGTTTGAAACCTCGGTTACATAATACCTGTAGGCAAATCCCTGTTCGTCAAATTTAGGGAAGTGTACGTCCGGAACGCCCATGGCTGTCGCAAAGTCGCTAAGATCCATATCAAAGTTGCTGTCGCCGTCGGTAGCCACCAGCTTGTAAGAAAACTGCTTGGCATTGTAGGTAACAGGAGCTCCGTCCGCAATAGTCAGGTTGCTGGGATATCTCCACAGATAGAAGGTAATGCCTTTGGTTATGGCTTGTTTTCTTCTGTTTATGCTGTCGGTGTCATTGTCGTCGTACCAGACCTTGTCAAAAGAGAATACGGCGTCGCCGATACTTGTGGCATAGATCTTCTGCCCGGGCAGACACTTGTCGGTTTCGGTACTGTCAACACCGTTGTCATAGGTGTATTTATAGGAAGCTGCGCTATCGCTCACCATTACTGTGTAGTACAGGATAGCATCGCCGTCTGAAGCATACAGAGGAAGACCTGTTATGGAGTACTCCCAGGTCTGCCTGTCCTGACTTTCTGTCCATGCTATTGAATATTCCGAGCTGTTCACAAGCTCTGCATCATCTCTGCCTGCCTTTTTGTACAGCTTCATTGTTGTGTGGGCATCGCTGTAGAGTGTGCCGTCCGGAAGGGCGGGAATCGCAGTAGCCTGAGCATCTCCCACACGCCATATAATGTTACCCTTTACGGTGTTGGTAAAGGTAAGGGTGATGGCATCATTATTTTCTTCTGTTATTCTGAGGTATCCGTCCTCGTTCAGGCCGGAGAGCTGGTAGTAGCTCTTTTTACCGTCATAGAAGCTGTCTGTTATGCCGATGTACCAGTCATAAGGCGTATTCTCGGCCATGAACTTGGGGAGCTTTCTGTATGTGACGCCCCAGGAGAAAGGACCGCCCACAATCTGCGGAACAGCCGAGTCTGATGAAACCAGAACCGAAGGGTCATCGGCCACTGACACGTAGGTGCCGCCGCTCTTGTAGTACAGACCAATGGTGCTCTTGATTTCATTAAGATGCTCATCAATCGACGTTCCGTCGGTGAAGGGACGCATATCCGCATAGTTTCTGTTATCCTGCCAGTTTACTGAGAAAGTAGGATTAACAAGATCCAGCATAGAGTTTTCTATGGTAATTGTAGATGTGGTCCACACGGGATCGTTGATGTCCCTTACAGGGGTTGGTACATAATAGGTATCGCTTCCGTAGGATGCCTTGGCAGGGGAATAGCCCTCCACGGTATCAATCTGAATTCCGTAAAAGCCCTCAGGTATCTTGTAGGTACTGTCACCTCCTGTGGAGTTGTGGCCGGTGCCCTTTTGTACGTAAACGGGGATGTTAGAAAAGGTATAGTTCACATAAGATGAAGAATTGCCTTCCTCATCCTCTATGATGGTTGTTAAGTATACTTCATCGCTCTCAAACACAACAAAGGGCTCATTGGTGATCTCATTATCATCAAGCTTAACGGCAGAACCTGTAATGTTGCCCCAAAGCTTTAATTTCACATAGGATACGTTTCCTGTTATCAGTGCTGCGTTGGAGAAGTTGACCTTTACAGCCTGGGAGAAGCTCCTTCCTTCTGCAAACTCGGCTTCATAGGCGCCGGTGCCGGTAAGAGCCGCAATATGGGGCGAGAAGCTGTCTGCCTCAAATTCAAGCTCGCCCTGGTTGTTGACCTGTGTATCTATCACTTCGTTTGAGTCATCAGTTACGTGGATAAACTCAAACTGCTCATCTTCAAAGACCTGAGTATCCAGATATTCAGGCGGTGTAATGGTCACCTTAACAGAGTCATCAAGCATGATCTCTTCGCCGTCCAGCATGATGCAGATATCAAGGGCAAAGAGCACGATGCTCTCGTCATCACCCAGAAGCTCCCTGGCCTCATCGTCACTGATATCAGATACCTCCAGAGTTGCTCCTACAGGAAGGTTACCTTCAACTCTAACTCCGTCCTTTTCAAGGACTTTGTATTCCCATTCTATCGGCTCTTCCTCTATGCTGACAGTAATTGTGGGAAGCTCTGTTTCAACCTTATAAACGTCAGAAATCACAGGCACATAAATGAACTCTGTCCCTGCTTCTTCAGATGAGAATCTGTCAAACGAGCTGTTCTCTTTATCCAGTTCCCAGGCTATATCTTCAAGTGTTATTTCTTCCGTAATCGTAACTGTTTCAATTACGGTCTCATATTCGTCTTCCTCCTCGGGATCCTGCGGATCGCCGTCAATATCGGAGCCAGGTGCCTTGGCCGTCTGCTCCGGCTGCTCATCTTCAGGGTCCGGGGTCTCTTCAGAGCTTATAGGCATTTCAGGTTCCTCCGGCTCCGGCTCGTCAGATGCCGCATAGGCCCTTATTGCAGGGAATACCATGTCAAGAAGTGAGACATCTGTGCCTTCTGTAGGCTCTACAGCCGGCTCCTGAATATTATCACCGCCCTGATCGCTGCCATCGCCCTCAGCCGGAGCGTCCACATCATCGCCGCCGTCTTCTCCGCCGCTGTTGCCATCATCGCCCGTACCGGTATCAGGTGCTGCGCCGCCATCACCCTGATCATCGTTTCCATCACCTTCACCACCCTCGGTACCTTCGGATCCGGGATTTCCTTCTGCGTCCGGATCTCCGGGATTATCAGCATCTTCGGTAGCATCATCGCCGCCTTCAGGGTCTGCGCCTTCCTCTTCTAAATCTTCACTGTTTTCGGACCCATTGCCATTTTCATCCTCATCGTCTGCAGCCGGGTCTGTTAGATCCTCGGAAGGCTCTTCTTCAGTGGACTCGATCTTTACCTTAGTTTCTTTTTCCTCCTGATAGGTTACTGTAACCTCCAGGGTATCAGGGAAGGTAATATCCTCTTCTACAGCACCCACGTACAGAATCTGATGCGCTGTCTCCTCATCAAGTTGATTTATCTTCGTTATGGTCTTTTCAGGCTCGGGTTCATAGTCCTCAGCAAAGGCGCTCAGGTTCACATTGTTAAATGCTAAAGCCGCACTCAGTGTGATCACTACCGCTCTTGAAAACATGCTCCTCTTCATAAAAACCACCTTCCATGTGTATTAATAAAAAAAACCATAGAAAAGCCATCTACTCCCATGATGCTTTTCTATGAGCATTCCAAATCCTGTGAAATCGTTGCAGCCCGCACCGGGCCTGTATCTTACCCCTGCAAATATAATATCAGAAAAACTGTCACTAAAAAGTCACAAAAGGGCAATAAAGTCTAATAATTAACTAAAATTAGCATAAAAAAAGCCTGAAAAATTCAGGCCTTTTTATATCTTAAAGGTTATCTTACCCTATCCACGGGCATTGTAATGACGGCTGCCGTTCCCTCCCCCGGAGCACTGTTAAAAATCAACTTTCCTCCGCACAAATGCTCCAATCTGTAGGTGGAACTGTATACTCCGACATGCTTTCGCTTGTCGTTTTTCTTTTCCTCCACATTAACCGCTCCGGGATCAAAGCCGGGGCCGTTATCCCGGACCGTAACGATTATGTTGCCGGCTTCCTCTTTGACAGATACCGTTATAAGTCCGCCTTCCATCTTCTTCTGGATACCGTGCTTTACGGAGTTTTCAACCAGAGCCTGCAAAGCCAGAGGCGGTATCATAAAATAAGTGGTTTCTATGTCGAATTTTGTTTCAAGTCTGTCACCAAAGCGGATTTTCTCTATATCCAGGTAGTTCTTAACATGTTCCAGTTCTTCTTCAAAGGGAATCAGCTTGGAGCTGTCAAGATCCACCAGACTGGACCTCAGGTACTGGGCAAACTTGGCGATGGCATCTTTGGCTTCATCTACGGACTTATCGCACAAGACGTAAATGGAATTCAGAACATTGTAGATAAAGTGGGGTTTCATTCTGCTCATCAGAAGATCGGTTCTGATCTCTGCAAGCTCCGCCTGTTGCTCCCGGTATATCAGTTCCCTCGATCCCTGAACGAAGATCTGTATGATCACAAGGGTCAGGGCAACCATAACGGGCATCAGGGTGATATGCGGGAAATAGCCTCTTAAGAGCGAAGCAAGAAGAGGACCTGCCAGGAATACAACAAAGGCCATCACATCGCCTCTCTTAAGTTCATTCCTCCTGCGAACCAGGACAATGATTGTTATTATAGTGATCAGATAGCCGCCGATCTGGCCTATATAGTACAGCGGGCCATAGGTGATCGACTCTGCATCCTGACTGTAAATACTGTTGGTAAAATCTGAAATAAACCAGAATATCCCATAGATAACGCCTATTATTATTGAGAGAACAGCCAGTGGACTACCCCTGTATCCCTCTCTTCTGGCGTACGAATCAAGATACAGAGTAAAGTTACTAATGATCAAAAAATAACAGATGTCACTGATGCCTGCCAGTAATGGTTCAAGATATTTCCATCTGTTTTCTGCCTCTCTGATGAATGTATAGTTGTCTATTCCTCCGGCAACAAGCATTACTACACCAAAGAACAGCATGCTATAGAATACTCTCTCACTTAATTCCTTGCTCTTGTAGTTGATCATGAGATTGCCTGTCAGGATTATAAGGAGGACGATTGCTGTGTAGACCTGGATATAAGCGTTTACATATGCCATAGACTCATCCTTTCTGATGCTTCTCTAATTACGTGGTCACCTTCAGCTCCTGCTCTTTTCTTCTTCAAGCACAGATATCCTGTCCTCACCCCAGCTGTATTGTGACATGTACTCTCCGTGGAAGGCGCTTTTTTCCTGCGCTCCGCCCTTTAAGAAATCAAAGAGATCGCATTTTACCTTGCTTGAATCGATGGCAAGGCTACCTCTTTGTTTTATCAGCACGTCTTCGATTCCGTTTTTCTTAAATACATTCGAAAGATCCGACTGGAGGTTACGCATATAGGAGGTTCGGGACACAAGGTCATCCTCATCTTCCCACAGGATTCCCATAAGCTCACCCACGGTGCACATGCGCCCTTCCCTGTCCACCAGGATCGCCAGCAGCTCTTTTGCCTTGCTGTAGGAGAACTTAAGAGGCAGGCCGTTTACAAAGACTTCGAATTTACCGAAGGTCTTTATTTCAATCTTTGGCGCTGACTCCTCAATGGGGTGGCGAAGATTGGAGAGCTGCTCCCTGACCTTATCCTCAGTGGCCGGCTTGGTAATGTAGCCGCTGGCATAGAGAGAAAAGGCCTCTTCCATATATTCTTTGTAACCTGTGGAAAAAATGATATTGATGTCAGGATGGATTTCTTTTAGCTGCTTTGCAACCTCTATGCCGTTGATGTCGTACATCTCAATGTCAAGAAATGCAACATCCACTTTGTTGTTGCGGGCATAGTCTATTGCAGGCTCAACCAGAAGAAAGCCGTTGATCTCGGCTCCGGGCGTGACTTTTCGTATCTGAGATAAAATACCCTCCAATGCGAGATTTTCATCGTCAAGTGCGATAATATTCATTCAGAAGCCCTCATTTTTGAATACAGAGACTTTTTTCGAAATTACATACATCCAATTATATTATATCGGTTTTTTGCACAAAAAAACAGCAGGAGGTTTTTGGCCTCCTGCCGTGTTGTTCAGGTATTAGTCCTCTCTTCTTCTTGCGAATGCTACTACTGCTATAAGGAAGAGGATTGCAAGTAATGAAAGTTCAAACATTACTGCGTATACATTGGCTGATGTAGCGTCTGCTACTTCGGGTGCTACAAGTACAGCTGTCTCTACTGTCTGAGCGCCGTCTGCATATGTGTCATCATAAACGATGAGGTAATCTGAGAAACGGTCTGTCTCGATTGTAAGTGTTTCGTCAGAATCATCAAGATCCTCTAATACTGTGCACTCACCGTCGTGGTTTCTGATGATGTAGAATGCTCTTCCACTCTTAAGGAGTGATGCAGGAACATCGATTGCAATTCTTACTACACCGTTGGGTTCGCTTACATACTGCCATTCTTCTGAGTTATGGCGCTTCTCAAGTGAAATATCAATGTACTGACCCTTTGTAAGTCCTGATACGCTGTCCTGAAGTGTAACGAAAGCCTCGTCGAACTGCTGCTTGTGCTCTTCTGAAACCTTATTAGCGTTAGGATTGATACGGAGTCTGATCTCCATTGTGTCGCCGCTGTTTACGTATTCGAGCTCTGAAACTGTAAGAACTGCTGCTGCAAGCTCATCTGCGTTTTCAAGTGAGTAGCTAACCTGTGACTCGTTCTGTGAAAGTCTCTTATTCTTGGCACTTGAGTTTGTCCAAACGCCTTCGCCTGATGCTGAATTTGAAAGCCAAGACTGAACGTTGATAAGGATCAAGCCTTCTCCTAAAGTCTGCTTTGCAGGGCCTCTAAGACTTCCGGTCATTCCATCACTTACATCATCAAGTAATGCAAGCATGCTGTTCTTGTCGTCCTGGTTGTAGATGTTGTCAGTAGCATATTTGTTCTCCATGCGACGCTTGATGTCATCTTCCCAGCTGTTTGACTTCTTATCGGATGCTTCTGCTTTCTGCTTCTTTTCTTTCTTTTCAGTCTCTGCAACTTCGATGATCTCTTCTGCAGGCTCTTCTTTCTTGATCACGAGAGGAATATACTCGGGCTCGGGATCTCTTCTTTCCTCTTCAAAATAAACTTCTTTTTCCTCATCCTCAGGTACTGCGTTCTCAGCATCAATGGCATTTTTGATTCTTCTTGCATCTGCAAGGAGCTTATCAAATGTAACTTCCTGACGCTCTTCGCCTTCTTCGAGCTCTTCATCAAATCCAAGATTTAAAGCCTTGTTAACATATAAGCGCTCTTCTTCTGTCAGTTCGCTCCATGCCTTGGCGCCTCTGAGGATCTGAACATAATTTCTTCTGTTTGTATTGTCGTATGTTACTCTCTCGTCTTCTTCATCTTCCTTGTTGATAAGGATTGATGCGTACTGCTCTACGAAAGAATCTGCTGTTTCTTTAAGATTTCTTGCGCGCTCAACGATCTCTTCATAAGATGCTGCTGCATCTTCGATCTCGCCATTGGCTGCAAAATACTTCTCGTTGATAAATCTCTTGAGAACTTCGGGAAGATTCTCATACTCTTCCTGTGATGCAAGTATCTTATCGGTATTTGCTGCTGTTGCGTCCTCGAAAGGATTCTCTGCGTCTTCTGCCTTAAGGTGATTCCGGATGAATCTGTCTGCTTCCTCGTTGACCTTTCTCTCAACGAGTGCCTGCTTAGCTGAAAGTGTAACATTCATATAGCTCTTGATATTCTCAGGAACACTTGTGTTATACTTTGTATTTGTACCTGTAATAAGGTCGTAATTAGTTACATCATCAGGATCTGCTGATATGGCATCCTTGTTGTTCTCAAGCCATATTGCAGCTGCAAGCTTTTCAAATAATGCCTCCATCTCGGGATCATCGGCTGAAACCTCAGGATTGGCCATACCTTCACTTATTGCCCTCTGAATAGCTGCAATATCATCGCGTTCAACGGTAGTGGCACCTCTTGCGGCGGCATTATCTTCCTGCCATACCTTCTTGGCAAGGCCGGTTGTATCTATATGGATAACCTTTACAGTATTTCCGAACTGAATGGAAATAGTGTTATCGCCATGTCTAAAGTCGATTTCTCTGTCAACAAGAGTACATCCACCGACAATATAATCGTCATTTCCGATCTTAAGTGATACATCGAGATACTTTGACAGGTCAGAATCTGCTATGGAGAACTTTGTAGTCTTCATGTCAGAAAAAGCTTCTTCCTTAACGGATGCCTTTAAGCTGTCAGAAGTTACTGTAGTGGTCTGATATGTATATACTCTACCGAAAATGTAGGAGTAGGTTCCTTCGGTATGGAAGGCCTGGGCTCCACCAAACTGACACCAGTAAGCCATTAAGCCATTAAACTTTGCGAACTGGCCTGATGTAATTCCATTAACCTGGTAAAGAGTACCGGTTGTGCAGCCGTCAAATCCTCTTCCGGCTGTATCAACTCTAACATTTACTGTTACATCATTTGCGTTATAGGTTGCATGATTAGCGCTAAGCTGTCCTGTAGCATAGGTATTTTCTCCACCTGGTGCATTATAAGAGTTAACTTTAGCAGTTCCCTCGGGAACACCGATAATAGCATTTTCTCCGTCAAGAGAATCGTAGGTATAAGGTACAAAGTAGTAATTATTGTTGGGCTGAATAGTTGTTACTTCACTAAATGAATAGTATACGGTTGTTGATGTGCTGGTTGTATTTCCGCCGTTGTTGCCGCTGTTGTTGCCGCTGTTGTTGCCGGTAGATCCGGAGGAAGCGGGTTTTTTCTTGACAATGTTGATTATTCCACAATCAAGATCATAAACAATGTCGTACAGATTTCTATCAATTCCTGATAAATCGAAATCTTCTTCTGTAAGTGTTATCTCTGAATCATCCTCTGTATAAAGAAGAATACTTGTAATTTCGTCGCCTGTTGCTGATGTGAAGTGTGTTATTGTAGCAGTATATCCGGCAAGTCTTCCTGCGCCCTCAAGGCCATCATCTATCATGGTAGCATTGGCTGTGAATTGCTCAAATGATACTGTGATCTTGGGAGCTTCTGTCTCAGGTGCCAGACCTATGGGATTTCCTTCAGGATTCTCACCTGTTGCGGGATTATTTACTATATTAAATACTGTTGCCTGAGGTGTAGGCTCTACTACAGTGGGAACAATATCAGAAGAAGGATCTTCTGTATTTGTAGGCTGTACTGCCGGTGCAGGTTCTACTTCAGGTATAATATCTTCTACAGGATCAGCTGCGGGTGCAGGATCGGTTGCAGGTGCGGGATCGGTTGCAGGTGCAGGATCATTTGCAGGTGCAGGATCGGTTGCAGGTGCAGGATCGTTTGCAGGTGCAGGATCGGTTGCAGGTGCAGGATCAGCTGCAGGTGCAGGATCTGTTGCAGGTGCAGGATCATTTGCAGGTG
>JAEEGH010008420.1_pt1 | contig 24401 bp, 10 predicted proteins | sample 9134181 | NCBI WGS metagenome assembly JAEEGH01 (sample SAMN16246544, study PRJNA631951) | gut metagenome | biome: gut microbiome; feature: rumen; material: DP-attached | host: Bos | place: Iran: Karaj | collected 2018-10
AGTCGTTGTCCTATCTCTTCTGTGGAAATCCGTTTGTTGCCAATAATGAGTTCTAATACTTTTCGTACTCTTAACAAACGTTCGTTTTGAGGGACATTTTGAGGGACATTTTGAGGGACATTTCGCACATTGTTATTTGTAAACGACTGATTTTCAATTGAAAATTGCGTATCATTTTGGGGGACATTTTTTCTCCAAATGATGGCACGAAAATCTTCGTCTTGAATAAATTCAGGCGTTTTAAGACCAGCGTTTTGGCAAAGTTCAACAACATCGGTCGTTCCCGTACCAACACGTTCAATGTATCCTGCCAGATAAATGGAGTTGGCGAGTGTCGGGTTTGTTGGCAAAGAATTGTGTGCTTCCTTTAATTTAGCAGGGGTTAAACCTGATGGTAATTGTCCGGGGTTCCAAACTTCAAGTCTATCTTTGAACAACATGACTTCAACACTGCCATTGCTTTCGTATGAACGATGAGTGACGGCATTCACTATAAGTTCCGTGACGGCTTCAATAGGAATTTCATATTTCACATTTACCGATGTTGTTGTATGTGTCCCTACGTAAGCATCAATGTGTTGCATAACAAAACCGACAGCGGAGTCAACAAGCTCAAACACCGTTCCGTGATACACTTGATAAGAAAGCATAGGTTTTTTCTTCACTTCTGTGGGGAAAATCATACATTTGACCTCACTTGTGATAAAGAATTGTTGAGGATTCTTTGCAAACAGCATTAAAGCGGCATTTGTGATACGCCCTTCAGAGGAAGCGACGTGCAGGTGAATCAATATGTCAAGAATGTTTTCTTCGGAAAACTGCAACTTAAAATGCCTTCGTTCACGTGCCAACTGAACAAAGTTTGAAACTTTTTCTGGAGCTATATCTTGTAGCGAGGCAGTTTTATGAAACGTTGCGTCCCAAGGTAACAACCGAAGAAATTCCTTTTCCTCCATGTAGCGCACAAGCGAAATATAAACAGCTGTCCGTAGTTCCTCATAATCGGAGAACGACTTTCTAACAACATGTTGTTCTATTCTTTTTATGAGCATTTCTTCCTTTGGATTTCTGTGCTCTGTCCGTTTTATAAAAATAAGTCTGTATTTGCTTTTAGCAACCGCTTCGTTGTATTCTAATTCCGTGGGTGAAATACCTTCGGCATTTTCGAATCCATATTCTTGTCCGAAAATTCCCAAATAAATGTCGGAACGTCCTACTTCGGAAATATATGCCTCTTGTGCCGAAAAACCAATTGCAGGCATTTCTTCAAAAACAAATGGTTCGAAGAATTTTCCTAATAATGCGTCTTCTCGAATGTAGTTGCTTATCAATTTTCGTTCTTCCGAAAACTCTTTTTGTACGCTTGATATGAATATTTTTATCCTTTGCATGCTAATGATTTGTTGGGCAAATGTAGGGAATTTTTGTATGTTTCATAATAATAAAACACTAATCATTTTTTTGACATTGTTAATAACTTTTCTTCTTTTTAATTGTATTTCGTTTTGTTATGGAGTACATTTAGCAACTTTATGAAATGATGAAAATCATTTTATAAAAAACAATACAAGTTTGTTACATAAAAATTTTCAGCTGATGAATAATGACATTCTATCCCGAGCGTTGATACAGTCGGATTGTTTGTATCTACAGGCGGCGGGTTCTACAGGAGATGACGGTTCTGTTCCGGGAATACATCTTCGTTGGGACTTGATGGGTGAATTGGAGAATCGGATTCCCAAAGGTACATTTGAAGATCCAAATATACCATCTGATACGGTTGAGATATTCCGCAGTAAATATGAGCATCGTTTTCCTGTAACGGTTGATTTTGCAAGCCAAATTCCATCGGAAATTGTTGATTCGTCGAATTGTCTTAATCTTGGAACGCCTTTTGAAAATGACGAGCGTCTGTGGATATACCATCTGCAAATGGATGGCAACCCCGTCGTATATATGCGTTTCCACGACCATGCGCGATACGATGCGATAACTGTTAATCCGCAAGAATCGCCATTGAATTTTCTTCGTGCATACGGCGACGGGCTTATTGAAATATGGGTTGAAGGGAAAACTTGTTTCGCGGCGAAAATCTATGTGGATGAAGTAAGCCCATCTCCTTGTCTTCGGGTGGAAACACTGACAAATGTTAGTGATAAGGAACAAAATGAGATGACAATAGTAAGCAGCCGTAAAACATTTTCTGAATTTACATCGGTGCCTCAAATAGTTGAGGAAAATACAATACTCGTACAAGAAGACGGCGATGATGTCCTTCAGGAAGATATGTCGCAGATTTATCTTGAAGAGGAACAAACGGCAACCATTCCGGGACAAACGATACCAGATGTGATTTCTGTCAATAAAATTCTTTTGCAGGAATCTGGAGCGGCTCTCCAGCAAGAGAATCTTGGACAGATAATATTGGAACGCCCAGTTTTGGAACTTGTGCCAGGTTGTCCTGTATATGGGTCTTGTTCAATTAAGGGCGAACAAATAGGCAGTGTCCGTTTTACGACAGAAGGATGTCTGCTTTCGAAGATTGAACTGGAAACATACGAACAGTATATAAAAGGTGTGAATGCTCAGAACGGATGGGAATTGTTAGGTAATTTCGGTTTGTCTGAATCAACTGGTATAGTGTATGGAAGACTCGAGTCCCAAGCAGGGACAATAGACGGACATTGGCCGAAAACCATAAAAACGAAGGTTGATATACAGTATTACAAAGATAGTTGGACTGGTATAGAAACCCATCATGAAGATGGTTTGTGTACAATTGTTAATCAATATAGAAGCGGCATTACAAAACAATTGTCAGAAACGAATGATTCTGAGACGAACGAGCCGGTAACAAATGATTCAGAAATACCGCATGAAGCATCTACAATAGACATATCATACGATGTGATGTTGAAGATAGCGGCATACGACTATCATATAGCGCGAATGCTCGGTTTGGGACATATAGACATACCCAATGAGCCAGAAGCGGAATATGTTTACTTGGCTTTGTATGATACAAGTGTTGATGGAAACAACGTTGCCCACATCTATGCAACGGAACCAATTTCACGCAATCAAGAGAAACTGCCCCATGCACCGACACAACTGCCTGTTGATTATGGTATGTGGCGGAACAAGGGTGAAAACAATGAGATAGAAATAACGAGACAGGGCGGTTACACATACGACGGAACTTGTCGGTATGTGAATCTCCACATAAAAGATGAATTCCCATACAAGGAAGCGGGACCGTTTTTTGAGGAGACCGATGAATTTTGTCTTGAAGGAACGACCGATTCTGTATTATACGGTATAGAACGAAAAAAAGCAAACGAGGGGAATTGGGAGTATCTGCTTAAAAACAATATAGACAACACCAACAATAGCGATGAGGAACCGATGTTTTGTCCGTCGCCGAATGAAGGGGAAACACGATTGTATGTTCATGTACAGACTCAAAACGACAGCGGTGTTAATCAATACAGGATTTTCGGACGGAACTGGTTTTCACGTTTCTCGCCGTACAGCAACATAGTGGAAACGGATGAAACATTGTTTGTCAAGCAAAACAAACTGATACCACCGTCAAATCTTCATGTACAACTGATACAAAAAGAAGACCCGTTGTTGCTGACCACGACTGCCGAACAGGCAATGTTGGCGGCACTTGGGGAGAATAATGACAAGACATTGGTGCGTGTACAATTCAACTATGAGAAGGCACACGACAAGCAATATCAATTTGGCAACCAGATAGAATTTCTGTTCAGGTTGGAAGCACCCCGTTCAGTTACCGGCAAGGTTGCACAAGTGGACTATGACGAGCAACATCCCGAAACATTCATTGCTCATGCAGCGGACTATTCGTTCCTTGATATAGATGGACATAAAATCGTTTATTCGCCAGATGTTAAGCCAAAAGATTTTGACAGGTTCATAGGCGGAACTTGTACGATAAAAAATGCCATTTTCATAGTGGATTCTTTTTCCGACAACGGAAACGGATTGTTGATACATCTCAAAAACAACTCGTCGATTGCATCAATAGATGTTGGAGTTGCTGATGATGCAGGAGAAGTTCAGGATGTTGAAACGCAAAGTAGCAACAATGAGGCACAAAAAACGTGGTTGATACCGACAGAGTATGTGGAAGAAGCGTTCGTCATAATAGAAAACATGGCTAACGCCGCAAACTGGAAGATGGACGATTTGGAAGCTGAAAACGTGCTTGGCACAACAGTTCAAATTGCAAGTGCAGATTGGGAAGAATGCACGGAAACGGTGACAAGCGGGACAAGCTCCGTGGAGGAATGTTCCCGAGGAATATGGGACTTGGCGACAGTAAACCAATATATTGTGGACAACAAGGTGATACCCGGTATGTATTCAGTTGAAATGAATACGAAAGTGTTGCACGAACACCCACAGCAAAATTCCGCCAATCCAGTATTTTGGGATAAGGGCTACCTCTACATCCATACGGCAAATGACTTGAACGGAGAACGAAAACAGCTTGATGTTGTGTCGATACAGTCGCATGGAAACGGGTTGATAAAATTAATAGTACAAGATTCGGATTTTGATGCCGATTCAAATTCAAACACTACAAGAAACATACAGACAGGCAGCAATATTTCGGTGCAGTTCTATCCTGGCTACAGAGTGTATCTGTATGCCGACAACAATGCTGATTTCAATACTGCGAACATTCTTCCAAAAACAGGCGAAGGCGACAGGACAACTTATTTCGCCGCACGTTCCAAGGACAGCAGTATGGGATATGTGTCGTTGTTGACCAAGCCAACGCCATTGTATGCGATGGAACTCATTCCTGCAATTCCGCCCGAAGTTCCGATAGGTGGAATGTACGCCACCCGTCCAGATTTCTTCTGCAAATCGACATATACGTTCCGTGTGAAATGCCACCATCGCCCATACTCGATAGCATTTTACAGGGCAAGCGAACGAATGATTTTGGAAGCGTTGTACAAACCCGAAACCGTTCAGCAAATCAAAGCGGACTTGAAAGCATTGGGCGATGACGAGTTTTTTACATCGAGATGGCAGAATCTGATAGATTTTGATTATGACTATTCTACGGAAGGAGGAAAATACTACGATGCGACAGGCTCTAATCCCGACGGTACTTTCCGCAAATTTCCAGCCGAGGACGGTTATCGTTTCCCGAAGCCGGACAGAGAAAAAGACATATTCGGCAGAGATTTATTCGATGGAGAGAAAGAGCCAGGTGTAATAAAGGACAAAATGAGGGAAGCCATAATAAGTTGTTTCCTACCATTGACGGAGCAGCCGTTAATCTATGAATTTATATCGAAGGATAACAATTATGTGCCGACAAACAGAAAACAGAAAGTTCGTGATGTACACGGCGATATGCTGAAACCGAGCGACCCCGAATTTTGTCAGGCACCGATGGCGAAAGTCATACACGACGGCGAGACTCCCGAAATTCAGTTTACGGATTTCACGCTTGACGGTGCGGCACGTAATTTTTACTTCTACTATGCCAAGGAACTGAACAACACAATGGTGATAAGCGATGCAAGTCCTATAACGGGGCCTATTCAGTTGGTTGACACCACACCATCGGAAGCACCGCAAATAGTAGGTCTAAAAATAAACGTTTATGACGAATATGAGGAAACGGAACCATCGGTGGTTATAACAATACAATCGGACGAAGCAATTGAAAAATATGCCCTCTACTCCACAACCGATGCGACCAAAACACTGTCGATACAGACAATGCGACATGTGGCCGATTTTGTGAACGAGGGAGACGATGTTGAATTGACAGATGATTTTTCGGCAGAGGGCTACGTGCCGTTCGGAGAGCCGTTGTATTACAAGGTGGTTGGTTTGCGCAAGATAACCTACGCCGATGCGTCGGGTAATCCAGTGACGGAGTATGTGCCATCGAAAGCGAGCCGAGTGGCAATGGCGACGATGGTTGACACGGAAAATCCTACCGCCCCTGAACTGCGATATACCTACGACGAGGACGCAAGCAGCGACAGCGAGTTGAACGGCGTGGTATTGTCGTGGGACAAAGCCGTACACGGAGCGACGTATTATGTGTATAAGATGAACGACGCAGGCAACTGGGAATTAGTGGAAACAATTATCTCGAACGATTCAGAAATCAGTTATGCGATAGCCGAACCGTTGACAATAGTTGATGAAGACGACAATCCGCTCTATCCCCGCTATAAAGTGGAAGTAGAAAATGCAAGCGGATTGTTCAGCCAAAACGACAATACAGTAGTAATAGAAAAAATAATGGAATAAAAACAATAAAATCTTTTAATCATGGCAAACGACAAGAAAATCAGCGAATTAGAGTTGGCACAAAATCTTACGTTACAAGATTATTTGGCGATAGTAAACGGCGGTGATACCAAAAAACTCACATTACAAGGACTTAAAACCTTTTTGGGCGAAGGTATGATACATTCTATTGTTCAAATAGCATCGTATCAGGCATTCTCCCAATTAGTTCAAAATTCATCACTGGTTGCAGGTCAATTGTACGCCGTTCCGTATCAATGTGTGCATGTAATACCAGGTACGACGGTTCTCAACATAGATTCTCCACAATATGTTGAAACGATAGAAACATTTATTGTACAAGCCATTTCGGATAGCACAATAAATCCACATGTTGTTTCATTGCAACATCCGACTGATGAAATCATCTGGGATATTCAGTCAAATACCGCAGAGGATTCCACTACGGCTCGTTCGGGCAAGGTTGTATATAGATGTGACATAGAACATAAGTTGAGCGCATATTTTGATTTTAGGGCGACATATTTTAGACGTGGGTATGCCGACACAAGCAATTTACCAACTTACACACAACAAGAATGGACTCGTGACTCCATTGTAGTAGCTTCAAGTATGATTCAACGTGCAAAGCGTACTCATACAAGCGAAGAATCTGTAAACCCTGATTATTGGCAAAACTGGCAACGTATGGTTAACACCAATTCTTCACAATGGTTGTGGAATGACATTACATCAGTAGCGGGGGCGTACATCCCTCGAGATACAAACTGCATAGACACACTATGTTTTATCAATTCCCAAAATATTAGCATTGGTAAGATATTGAATAATAATGGTTTGAACAACATTGTATTTTCAAATTGCAATAATATTCAAATTGGAGACGGCAGTTATAACGCCCATTTTATTTCATGCAATAACATACAAGTGAAAAATGCGGTTGAGACTTCAATTTTTGATTCCGTAAACACATTGTCGGCAATCACAATAATCAACAGCACTTTTTTGCGTTGCCAAAGTTTGACATTACGAAATCCATCATGTGACAGTTTTACGGATACAGAATGTTTGGTATTAGGGGAAAACTCATCGGGTGATAATTTTGATGTCTGTAGCAACTTGTCTGTATTGCATGGTTCTACCAATAATTCCTATACCTACGTGAATAATACCACTATAGGAAACAAAGCCAATGAAAATTATTTTCGAGGTGTTCAACATTGTGAAATAAAAAACAAATTGTGTTCAAATCTTATACAAGGGATACAAAATAGCACAATAGGAAATAATGTTTCTAATTGTGGTTTAAAGACAGTTGGAAATAATTATGATGAATGGAAACATATTCTAATTGAAGATGGTTGTGTTAAAATCGAAGGTGAAGTTGGTACAAGTATACGATATTCAACATTTAAGGCAGGGACAAATAATGTCTCTATATATTCAGGCGGAGAAATAAGCAATTCAGTCTTTGGACATTCCTGTTCAGATATTAGGATCGGTCAAGGTGCAAAAATAGAAGAATGTTCGTTTGGCGCATCATGTGAGAGCATCCATTTGGACTCGGGTGCTCAGATTAAGAATACCATAGTTGGAGCAAATTTAGATACATTGACTATAGGGTCAGGCGCTTTTATCAGACAAACAATAATCGGTGCCGATTGCCAAAACATCATATTACAATCCGGAACTCGAATCACAGATTCGCATTTCGGAGCGTCGTGTACAAATATCACCTTTGGGATTGGAAGTTCTTTTAGTTACTCAAAATTAGAAGGCAATAATGACACAATCGTGTTTGAAGATAATGTAAATATACAAGATGTTGTTGTTGCTCATAATTTGAATAACCAGACATTCGAGAATGAAAGTAATGGAGAGTGAGTGACATTGATACAATAGTTCAAATTAGAGATGCTGTGATTTTATGATGAAATGGTTTGATAATATATATGTAATCAATCTTGATTCCCGAAAAGACAGATTGGAACGGGTAACACGAGAATTTGAAAGAATAGGATGTTCTTTTGAACGATTTCCTGCTGTTGACGGAGACACAAACGAAGTTGTGTATGTACCCAATGATGCTATTCCAGGTTGGAACAAGAATAGTGCCGCTTTACTGGAAACCACCATCCGTATAATCAAAGATGCACAACGCAAGGCATATAACTGCATTCTTATTTGTGAGGACGATGTGTTTTTCTCGACAGATGCGAAAGAACGACTTGATGCATTACGAATGCCAGATATGGCAAGTTGGGATATGTTTTTCTTTGGTGTAATGCATATTTTTAATCCACAGGTGATGAATAAGGACATTGTGAGATTGAATCGTTCGATGTGTTGTCATTGTTATGCCATTCATAGCAGAGTATTTGATGATTACATACAATTATTGGAATTGAGAGACAGACCGATTGATTGGATAACGACGGATTTTTTTCAAATACATGGACGTTGTCTTGCCGTACGGGAGCCATTGGCTTTCCAAAAGCCAGATTACAGCAATATTCGGAAAAAACATGTGTGTACACCTGTAACGGTTGGTTAAAAAGAACAAGAATATTTATAAATACGTAAAAAAACAATAGGTTATGGCAAATAAAAAGATAAGCGAACTAAATCCTGCATCGGCACTACAGAGTACCGATTTAATGGCAGTTGTGCAGGAAAATCAAGGAAACAGCGGAAACCCGCTGGAAACGCGCAAGACGACCGTTGGGGCGTTGAAAAATGCAATTGTGCCGTCGTTTCAATCGGGTGACGGCTCGTTGACAGTGACGGAACAGGGCAACCAAGTTGACCTCCGTGTTGCAAACAACAATGTGGCGGCGGGCTATGTAGAGGATTTTCCTCTGAGTATGGCGGAAGGCGGTCAGAATGTTCCTGTAGGATTTTATGGAGTACGGTTCACTCCCGGACAAAATTTCATTGCAAAACACGCCCAAATATGCAAGCGTGACAACATGACAAGCGGAACGTTTATTGTGGCAATCTACAGTGCAGGAACAACGGCGACAGGCGGACGTACGGAAGATATGACACTGCTTGCCCAAACCACGCAGACTTCAATGAGCGGAAACGGCATAGGTACGGCGGATTTCCCCGAAAGCCAACAGGTGGAACTTGAAGCCGACCACGAATATTATATGGTGGTGTATGTGCAACACCCGTCGAGCGGAACACGAGGACTCATTTGCCGAAAACTGAACGGCAACGAATGGGGAAACAGCAATCTGACATTGGCATTCAGTGGAACTTCGCAGACGGTTTTATCTACATTAGGCAGTTCCAATTTCTCAACTTTGTATCCATCATCTTCGGTAAATACAATCACTCTACCGTACATTAAAATTTATGGCGATTCCGTTGCCGCAGGTGTGGGACAAATACCTCCGTCGCAAATATTAGTGATAAATGATAATAATGCCTCGCAATATTTCACCTCGGCAGCAATAGGTAGCTTGCCTGAAACTGTTGTAAAATTGTCTATACCTGATGGTTATTCAACATTTTTAATCGATACAACGATATCTTATAAGGTTGTAAAAATACTTCCTCAAAATGAGATTATATTTAGTAATTATAAAAGAATTATGATTATTGGTAATGTTGAGTTCTGGGCAGGTGTTCCAACTCAAACAATAGAACCGGCAAGTGGCGATTACAGAGTATCACAATATTGGTATGCACACCGTGGTGGAAGCCATATATGCAATGAAGGTTTTGCCGAATTTATTCTTCGAAATAAAGTGTGGTATTCAGTATTCTATTGATTTATGATAGACATTGTCATCATAGGGCAAAACGAAGGGCGGTATATACAGGATATGTACCGAGTGCTTGGTGCATATCCGTATGACCGTTATTGGGTGTTGGACAGATGCAGTGACGATTCCGCACAGCAACTTATTGCACTTGGGGAGCGTTTTGTATGTACGCCATCATCGTTGCAAGGCAGACAGACATCGTTTGCCCGAAATCTTGGATTGGCACTGTGTAACCCGAAACATGATGTGCTGTTTCTTGACGGCGACAGATATATAACCACTGGTTCGTTAAACGGCATAGAACAAAGCAAAACGGATATTGCGTTGCTGATGGTTGAAGATGATTTTAGGGATACGATTGATTTTGTTCATAGTTATGGAGGTGTGAACAATTCATTCTATTCCTGCGGAATCTATATGAAACGCAAGGCGATAGATGCGGTGATGAAATTTCAAAATGGAGAATTGTTTTCAACCGAGATGCAGGATGTTTGGGGAATAGAAGACACCTATCTTGGTGATGTGTGCTACCACTTGGGGCTGACGGCTTCGATATATGACGGTTGCCGTTTGCGTGGAGGTTTTGAACGCGGTAAACTTAATTCATACGGCATGGAACGAAGACTACGAAAACGAGAAAGTTTGAATGTGTTATGGGAATAAAAAAGTATTGGATATGGGAACAGATATATTTTTTTTCACGGATGTTGATTTGTTAGAGGAACAGACTGCGGAACAGGCGTTTGGACCATTACCAAATGAGCTTAACGGATATGATTGTTTCCGTTATACTGATAGACATACATTTAGTAATGATGCGAATGCGTATGCGATATGTAAAGGGAAAATACTTGTTCAGCCCGTGGCAGAAACCGAATTAGTCAACATTGTGTTAAAACCAGAGGTTCAGCCTTGTAATTGTCCACCCGTGAAATTTTACATATATAGAGGAATTAGAAAAGAATCGCTTATAGAAAATGATTTTGTGGCTAAGAATACTTGCACTCTTGCCAAGTCAATAACAACGGCATATCCAGAAGCACCCAAACGGATTTTAGGTGTAGAAATTCCAGAAAATGTAGGCGGTGTGGCTACTGATTATTTAGAAACCGCATTTTATAGGTCATACGAGGATTTTGAATTATGGAGTGTTAATGGAGGATGGAGTATTGGAAAATTTGATGCAGAATATGGAGGTTTTGAAATAATGCTTGACCGAATGTGCTTTAATCCCACGTTTTCAATGGTACGGGGCATAGATAATATATGTCAGGTCGAAGCATTGACAGGTAATGAAACAGAAGCTGCGGAATTTGACCATTGGCATCAAAAAGAGGACATCCATAATTACCTTGACCCAGCCGCATTGTTTGGTAATCAATTTGATACTGGCGTTAAAGCAAGAACATCAAATGGAGATATAAATAGTGATTTGACGCCAAAATTTGAGACAAAAAAGAAAGAGGATATTTACACTCAAATATTGCAAGCAGGGCATTTTCATAATAAGAACACCATTTATGTAGATATTAGAAATGAATTAAACTATTCGTTTAATTATTTAGGAACTTATAGTGTTAATAACGGAACACCTATTCGTTATATGTACAATTCAAACGATGACTTAATACAAGAATCTGATTATTACCGATGCAAATGGCCTATTTACATTCTAAACGATTTTCCTCAATCATTAGAAAAAATAGATATATTTTTACCAATAGGTGATAACAAATATGCTGCAATATATGTCCCTTATAATTACCAAGAAGAAAGAACTCGAAAATTGTTAACCTTATTAGATAAAAACGAAGAAGGAAATGCTATTTTTCAATCTAATCCTATTGAAATACAAGTTCCTCAAACGACAAACGAGTTTTTTTGTTTATGTTTTTATATCCAAATTCGCTATTTGAAACAATATTCAACAGAATTAGATATAAATCCAGAGGGAAAAAACTTAAACAGAGATGTTTTTTTGAATTATATATTTCCTTTGACTGATATAGTTTTTCCATTAAGGGATGAAGGAAATGTAAGTTCTAGAATATTCCCCAATGAGATATATGTAGATGGTAGAAATTCTATGAATATAGATTATGTTGCGACTGTTGGCTATGCAACGGATGATAGTTTATATTCTTTCTTTTTATATAGAAACATACCCAATTATAATCCGCTTTCTAATTTCTCTAATTTGAAATTAGAGAAAAAAACATTTATTGAATATGTCATTGAAAATAAGTATAATAGTTCTATCTTAACTAATGTTGTTAAGGATAATAGTGTTGATGTACATATAAATTATACAAAAGAAAAAATATTTTTTGAATGTATATTAATAAAAAAAGGTGATTTTGAATCTATTAAGGAACAAACAATACAGTATTTCTTTTCTAATTACGAGAGAGTTTATCGAATTTATTTATGTTTGAGAGAAAAAGAAAAGAAATATATTCCAGTTCGTTATTGTATATACGAGGTAGTTTGTCGGGCTCTAGTAAAAAAATCCACAGATGATATTGCTATTGAAACGTATCTTCCTCAAAAAGATAATAGCAGTTTTATATTAGTTAAAAAGACATTTTAGTATGAAACTATTTTTTATTACAACAGTTTTTCTTTTCACAGTTTTTTCTTCTTGCTATTGTCAAGAAAATGAGCGTGGATATGGGAAAAGTATAGAACTGTTAATAGCAGATGCTGACCTCATGATAGGAGACTCACTATTGAGTGTGGAATCCTTGTTGTATCAATCAAAGAAAAATCAAATAGAATTACAGTATAAAACAGTGTTATCTTTATATAAAAGACTCAGCCAAAGTGAGGTCTGTGACTCTATTATATTTTCTTTTGTGAAAAAATATTGCCCCAATATTTCTTATGTACAGATTTACTACGATATTCCTCAAGAAAAATATTTTCATTATTTACCTATTTTATCAGAACAAATTATTTCTCTTCACGTTGAATTCCCTGAAACAATAACAACACCAGAGATGTACCATAAAGCCATTGATTTTGAGAATATCTCCAGATGTAATAAACTTAAAGAGATTTCTATTCGTGAATATCCAAGCAATGAAATTAAGTGGATTAGAGATGTTGATTCGTTGAATGCTATTGTGATAGAATCAAGTTTGTCCCCGTTGTTGCAAGATTATTCTTTTTTCAAAAACATTAAAGATATTGATGTTTGTAATTATGACCCAATTAATTCCTATATTTCTCAATATTCTAATTCCTATTATACTAATAATATCTTTTACAAATTAAGGCCATCATATCCTGATTCTTCCAATATAAAATCGTTTTCATATAGATATTTATCAGACTCCATTGCCTTTATGGGAAATTTTAAGAATCATAAGTTTAATGGGAAATGGACTTTTTATGATATAGTTCCGATAGATAGTGATTATAGAAATTATTATTGGTCATGTGCAAACTTTTATTTTGGATATTTGAAAGGCGGCATATCAGACTGCTATTTAAATCGGTGTTGGCACTTACCAATTGATAGTATTGGTAACCTTGTCGCGAACACTCTTTTAAATCAAGATACTCTTTATATGCGTAAAAACTATGTAATCGGAGATTCCATATTTGATATTTACCGACGGGATACAATAACATCAAAAGTTTGGGCTTTGCTTTGGTTGTACAGACTAGATAATCAACGATACTTTAACATAATTAACCTATTTTTCAAAAATCAAAAAGAATTTTATATAGAATGTTCAAAAGCTTGGGAAGAATATAAATACTACATGTCATACAAATCTTACCCTATATTTGAGATTATATATGACAACAATAAGGTGAAAAGATTTATAAAATTACAAAATCTTGCTGATAATAGTATTCAATACCAATATGATTTTTTTGATGACATTGGAGTAATTCGTTTTCAGCAAGATGACGAAGTGGTTTGGTCTATGAACGATGAATTAAACAATCAAGTTCTGAAAGTAGAATTTCATAAAGGACAAATATATAATTATTCCGATAGTTCTCCATATTTTACGAATACAAACAAGTCTTTGTCATACAATTATTTTTTCAGTCCAGATATGACAACTATAATTCAAAATGTAAAAAATGAAAAAGCAAGAAGTATACGTGAAATAAAGATTCAAGAAAATCAGTTTGTTGTAAAGAGAAAAGGAATGTTGATTCCTCAAAAAATTAATATTAAATAATAAACTAAATAATATGTATAATCCTCCTCAATTAAATTTAGATGAAAAAGATGGTTTAAAATTAACTGTTGTTAATGACTGGAATTCTTTATTGTCAAACGAACGATTTCATATAGCATTACAAGAGTTTATTTATATTTGCTATGAATACAGTAATTCTGGAAGTATTTCTATACAAACAACTCACCCAGATGGCTCTAAGGGGGAGATGAAAAATATAACCTTTCCATATAAAAACCTTTATGACAAGGTTTTTAAATATATTGTTAAATTAGAAAATGAAACAGATATTTCAAATGAAAACCCTCAACCAGTATTAGATACAGAGTTATATCCACAATTATTAAATTTACCTCGTTATGAACAAATAAATAACGATATTATAATCAATAAAACTTCACGAAGTTTGTTTGCCGAGGCTTCTTATGCTTTTGCGTTATTTTATACATGCAAAGAGTTGGCTATTTTATCGGGTTTTTTTGCTAATAAAAATAACTGTGATAAATTATCTTTAAAAAATATCATTGATCATACCGCTTCTTTAGAAAATATTTTTACTCCAATATCAAGAGAAATATTTAAACCTTGTTATCCATATAATATAACAACTCAAAAAAATAATAATGTGCTTAGTGATTTTTTTTACGATAGAATTATTGCAGTTAAAGGGTCTGCTTTACAACCTGAGATGTACAATATTTTAAAAGATTTTTTATCTAAACAAAATTTTAATTTGAAGTGTGATAATAATAATGTTCCCAATCCAGAAATTGAATTGCATAAATTATGGAATCCATATTTATATATTGGAGAGGTGTATGATAATATTAATGTTACTGAAGACTATTTATATAACGGCGTTCCAGCATCTCATTACACAGGGTTATTATTTAGTTTTATAGCAAGGGGTGGAATAGTCAAAGGAAATTTTGGAAATACTTTTACTATAATCAAGGACATGATCAAGAGTTTATCAACAAAAATGAATGAAATTGTTTCAACGTATTGTACGTGTTTATATTGTTCAATATTTCCTTTAGACGAACATCCACCTCAATATACAATCACAAGTATTGGCGATGGTTCAGATACATTAGGTTTATTTAATATTCCAAATCTAGGAGTAATATGTTTTAATTATTCCTTTGTGGACAAAAACTATGAAAAATACTACCTTAAAGTTCGTGATATTTCATTCATAGAAAAAATGTTTTATAGGGATAACAAACGACAAGAGGAAACAGAATTAAAGAAAGATCTGTTATTCGCAAATAAAATAGTTCAACAGAAAAGAATAGAATCTATAATGCTAAATAATTCATCTATGCTTCATTTTTGCTGTTTTGGGAATGATAAGGAGGACTTTACGTATATAAAAAGTTCTAAGGGTTGCTCTGGAACAACAAATGATTCGTATTTAGATAAATTAATATATCTAAAATCAAATAAAAATTCAAATGGATTTATACCATGTGAAAATATAAGTGATAATGATATTATTCTGGAACGAGATGGGGAAAATCAATTGTACAAATTAGACGGTAAGACTGTTGCCAAATATGACAATGTTTTCCATGACTTTTATTATATTGAAAAACATCCTCAGAGTGTAAATTTGTTTTTTTCTATGGATGAATCAAATTCTAATAGTGTGGATGAAGTTTTTGCCTGTATAATTGTTCTGGATAAATTTAGTGATGTGGTAATTCAATCAAGCCAAATGTTTAAAGATGATGAATTTCTTGTATCAAAAGAAACAAGTAAAATAATTGAGCAAAAATGGATAAAGGAAGAACAACGAGATAAGATTTTATCTATTTTGAAGAAAGAAAAATGTACTGTTAGTGTTACATTAAATCCATGTTTTGTAGGGAAAAGATATTCAAATCAGGCTAAGGGATATAGGATTGTTGATGTGGATTGTAATTATATTCCTCATTGGGATAGTGTACAGAAAGAATGTAATGTTTTGTCAGCAGAAGACAATGAACGTAAACATGTTTATGCTCAAATAAAAGTAACTGAAGAATCGGGTAAAGAAAACATATCCATTGAAATATATAGTTTTGTAAGTCCATTAATCAGCAATTTAAATTTACAATTTAAAGATAACTTATCAGAAACGGTCAGAGAATCTTTTAATGAGAACTATACTTTAATTTTGAAAAACTATACTGTACATTCTAATAAACAAAACAAAGACATTCCATCGTATAATCAAGTCCTTGCCATGTTACGGTGTCTTGGTTTTTTAGAAGCTATATGTATAAATATTTCTCAAGATGAAAATTTTTTCGAAAATAAGGATATTAGTGGATATGATTCTTACTTTCTGTACAAGAAAATATTAAAAGACGCAAAGTGTTGTGATAAAACTATGGAAAAAAGGAACTTATCTGTAACAGATTGTCAAATAAAAAATCCAATCTATTATCATCGAGATTCGTATCAAGAATCAGATTTTCCAGATAATACCAAACCTTTTGTGGAAATAAAAGATTTCGAGTCTATGAAAAATATATTTAAATAAATGAAAAATAGATATTTATGACAAAGTTTTATCCCCCATTAAGCCTTTTGTTAAAGTCATCTTTTTTCCCAAAAACGATGGATGTTATGGGAAGTAATACTTTTGATATTTTGTCAAAAATAAAATATAAAAACTACATCATTGAAAAAAGCGAATATGAAGATTTTGGTATTATAACAATAGATATTGTAATTGATGATGTAAAATTTAATACGAAATATGAAGGGCTCAATGTAATTTTTTTTAATGAAGGGAACGACTCAAATGAACGTGTTATTCCTTTGGTTATTGAGTATAGACATGAGATTCTTCGTTACATCAAAGGGATAAATCTGTCAAATTTCTCTGGTTCTTCTTTGTCTTTGGTCTCTTTATTGTTGGATAAATATAATATAAGTAAAAGGGATTTGTTACAAGCAACAATACAAGAGGTATTTGGTCCAAATGAAATTGATTCATTCATAGCTGAATATAACAGATTATTCATAGGAAAGACAATTACATTTAATAGTGGCACGAGTAGCAATTATTACATTGATTTGGTAAATCAAATACTGAACCAAGGGGTTAAATTTGATAACGTAATATATCAAATAAGTACTTTTTCAAAAACGACAGAACAAAATAAGATTGATGTCATAAAAAGAATCTTTAAAAATGTAATTGAAGAATCAATAGATGAAAAGCATTTGTTAAAGGATATTTTAATACCACATATAAAAATAAAAACGACTGACCTAACCTTGGCGTTGGAGTTTCCGCGGAAGTGGCTGAAGCCGATAGACGAAAACGGCAAGGTGATAGAAGGAGAATCCAGCCAGTTGCGTTTCACGGCGGGAAGCCTGAGTTTCGACAGCGAGAACGGTCTGAATTTCGCACAACAGTCGAATCTCAGTTTCACAAAGTCGCAGATTGCCAACACGGGATTCACGCTGTCGTTTGAGAATGCGAAGATAGACTTCAGCCGCAGCGAGAACATATCGGAAGCGACCGCCGCTGGCTATCCGTCGGACTTTGTGGGTGTGTATGTAGGCGAAGCGGAAATAGGCCTTCCCGACGGATGGGCTATCGGAGACAACTCCACCGCCAAGATAGTGGGCAGGGACATGCTGATAGGCACGGGCGGCATATCGGGGACGATTGGACTGGAAGCAAAGGAAGAAGGGTACGACAGCCCACTGCTGCGCTGCACGTTCGGGAACTGGGAGCTTGCGTTGGACAGCTTCAGCGTGACGTTCCTTCAGAACTCGATAACCCAAAGCGACATCAGGGGACATCTGACCCTGCCCGATAACCTTGTCGGTGAAGGCGACGTGATAGACATAACAATCAACATACTTGGGAACGGGGAGTTCGACATAACGGCATCAAAACCCGAAGGCCTCACGTTGAGGTTCCTCAACAGTTTCAACTTCTTCACATTGACGGTGAAGAAACTGTCGATAGGCAGGTTGGACGGCGAGTTCTACCTCGGCACGGGCGGGACGCTGAGTTTCGAGGACTCGGTCATCGGCAAGCTGCTGTCGGGCGACATAGAAGTGGAGAACCTGAGGATATGGGGCGACGGAAAGACGGAGATAGAGGGCGGCGGCATAGCGTTGAAGGAAGGCACGGGAATCCAGGTCGGTCCCGCCCGCATAATGGTGACGTCGATACTCCACGGTTCGACGGAACGGAAGATGGGCGGTCAAACCGTGAAGTACAAATACTGGGGCTTCGACGGCGGCGTGAACGTAAACCCAGGCGGCGTGGACGCAAGGGGCACGGGCATAAAATACTGCTACCAGTGCGACGGCAACGGACACGACAGTTTCATATCGATAGAGAGCATAGGCATAGACATAACAATCCCGGGGAACGCCACACCGGAGCAGGCGACGGCAATAATAAAGGGCTGGCTGTCGGTTACGGACGAAAAACTGAAAATATCAAAAACGGAGGTAATGGACGCAAAAGTATATGGCGGCGGCATATCGCTCACGCTGCCGAAGATACATCTGGACGCGACCATAGGAATGAAGTACACCCCCGACGTGCCGGCATGGATAATAGAGGCGGGACTGTCGCTGTCGAACCCGATACTGGTCGGTGCGACGGGACTCGGGATATACGGCTTCAGCGGGATACTTGGCCGCCGCTACAACACGTCGAAGGCGGCCGCGGGCGTTTCCGAGGAAGCGACGTGGTACGACTACTACCAAGCCAAACAACGTGGAATCTCACTTGACAAGTTTTCGTTCCCGACACAGACGCAGAACTCGGACAAGGCGTTTTCGGCGGGCGTGGGCATGCTGCTGGCGACGGCGAACGACGGCGGGAAGACGTTCTCGAGCAGGGTCCTGCTTCTGCTGAGCCTTCCGAACGTGTTCCTGATAGAGGGCAAGGCCCGCATCATGGGCAAACGCGTGGGGTTCGACGACACGAACGAGCCGCCGTTCTATGCGTTCATAGCGATAAGCAACGAGAGCGTGGAAGCGGGCTTCGGGGCGCACATGAAAATCCCCGAGGACACGGGGAACCTTCTGAAGATAGACGGCGACGCGGAACTCGGGTACTACTTCTCGAATCCGAAGGGCTGGAAGATAAACATAGGTTCGGACACGAAGCCGATAACCGCGGAGTTTGTGAGACTGTTCCGCTCCGAGGCGTATCTGATGCTGTCGGCGAAGGGAATCCGCACGGAGGTGACGACCCGCCTGTCGTTCGACCAGAAGTATCTCAATGGAGCGTTGAAGGCATACGTTGACGCATACATGTCGGCAGGCGGCGCCATCAGTTTCGAGAAGCCGCAGATGTCGGGCTTCGGTGCCGTCGGCGGAAGATGCGGCGTAAGCATCTTCAAGTTCGGTTTCGACCTCGGCTTCGACGCGGGTCTGTGCATAGAGGCGGTACGGCCGTTGCTGATAGAAGGCTCGGTTGGTCTGAGCGTGGGCATAAAAATATTACGGCGACGCGTAAGCAAGTCGTTCACGGTGGACTTCAGATGGGAGAACAAGACCAGCCTCGATACGAGTGCAATACCGTTGCTTGCCCCTGACAGCGGCGTGGTTGCCCGCAACATGATGTCGAACGAGCTGTTCAAGGTATGTTGCGTTGAAGGGAGCGAATCACTTACATATCCGTTGATTCCGATGGACAGCTACATAGACATAAAGTTCCTGAAACCTCTGAATCCGAAGTCGTCGATGTCGATTCTGGGTGGCGTTGCGGAAGCCGACGGCTACACGGACTGCATACCGCCGAATCCGAACAAACGCCATGTGCGCCACACATATTCGTTGGACAGCATCAAGATAGAATGCAGCAACAACGGGGGGAACTGGACGGAGTACCATCCGTACAAGGCGGCCTCGGAAACTGTCAGCAACGATTTCCCGAAAGAGATAGGCCACTGGCAGTTGGCAGCCGCGGGTATATACGACACCATCCGCCTACTTGCCGTCTCGCCGTTCACGTACATGGACAAGGGACTGAAGGAATGGGTACGCCCCGAGCGATACGGCATAACGGGCAGGACACTGTACTGCATAGGCACGGGCACGTACTGGTCGAAAGCGGACTTTTCGGGTAAAATCACAGGCAGGACGAAAGCCAGCGGAGTCCTGAACAGCAGGACAAAGTCCGGTCAGGCAGTCGGCTATCTTGTGAAGGGAACGGCACAGATAGCAACGGTTTCCGACGAATACCACGACGTGGCGAAGTGCCTTGAGGCGAAAGAAGACACCGTCCTGACGTTGAGGTTCTCGTCGCCTGCAAGACATGTGAAACTTCATGCGTCGTGTGCAGGGGCTGTGACATTCACGTTCGGGAAGACCACCTACGACGACAACGGGAAAGGCACGACCGTGTGGAGCGCCCCCGTGGTAAGACAGGGAAGCGACTTCCTGCAGCCAGTGGAATACGAAAGCGATGACTGCATCGACACGGTGAAGATAACCGTGCCAAAGACCGCCCGTGAGGAACTCCGAAAACAGATACAGACGATGAAGCAACGCCTGTACGAGGGCGACTATACGACGACGAGGGAAGCGATGGTTGCGGAAATCATGACCTTGGTCGGCCTGTATGAGACCATGCAGCGGATAGCCTCAGGTTCGGTGACCACAAAAGTACAGGACATGCAGACAGAACTTGCGTCGCAGACGGCGACCCGCACACAGGCGGAACAGGCGAAGTCGGCGATAGACCAGCTCATAAGCGAGGCGCAGGGGCTGATAAACGAATGCTGTCTGGAACTGCCGACAAACGAGCCGACAGCCGAGGACGCATGCATAGGCCGTCTGGAAGCGATAGCGAACAGCGTTTCGGAGAACCAAGAGGTGCAGGAAGCGATAAACATCTACAAACAGAACCTGACAACGCTCTGGAACAACAAGGAAGCGGCAAAGACGCAATACGGCGAGAACTACGCGAACCTACGCAGTTCGGGACAGTCGTACATGCAGACCCTTCAGGCGGAACAGGCACGTCTGACGGCCACGATAGTGGCGTGCCATGCGAAAGAGGAAGAGTTGGTACAGGCGATTGCGGAGATAGAGAATGCGACCGCCGCGCAGCAAGGAGCGGAACCGCTCGGTTTCGGAGAGGATTTCCGTCTGTACGAGATAGAATGGCAGACATTGGCGGACTACGAGGCGGAAAAGCATCTGCCGTCAAGACGCGAGATAGAATCGGCATACACGGCAAAGGTTGATGCGGTGGAACACCAGATACAACCGATTTGGCGTCCATATACGAAATACAAGGTAACTGTAAATGTGTCCGACAAAATATATTCGAACGGGACGCCATTGTCAACTCCCCCACAGACCTATTATATAGGATTCCGGACAGGCGGTCCTGTAGGGTATTTCCATGAGGATTATGACGCCACGGTGAATGACACTGAAAAATATGTCAAAGAGCATGCCGTAGCGGCCGAACAGGGAACGCAGTCGGACGAAACAGCCGTGACGTTTGACGAGAACAGCATATTGCAGCGTTATCCATTGGCCACGTTGAAGGACTACATAGACTACGGCCGTTCGTACCCCAACGCCGACGGGAATCTGCTGAACGCAAAGCCGTTGTACTACAACGACTGCGAGCTGAAGCTCCGCTACAAATATGGATTTGTGCAGAACATGTTCCGCGACTGGGACGAATACGACAAGAAGGGTTCCCGCAACGTGCTGCCGAGCCAATACGGGCGGCTCGTCGCCGTGGTGAAAGACCCCCGCGAGGAAGAGGACATCCCGAATCCGCCCGAGGAACATGTGGAGACGAAGTACATCCCCCGTGCCATTGTGGAATGGGACGACGACGATACGGCGAAAGTTCCGAACGGCGTGAAGGCGGAGGATGTTCTGAGAAATCCGTCGCTGTACAACAACGAGTATGCCTTGACGAACTGGGAATGTTGGGAAGTGGGCGGCAAAAAGATTCGTCCCGCCCACAAGGAAACCACGGTGACGGTCGAGGGTCTTCGTCCGAACACGCTGTACACGGCGATATTCTACAACGAATTCACCAAGCCTAACAACTCCATGGAACGTCGTGAAGTCCACCGTTACGTGTTCCAGACGTCACGTTACGGGAACCTTGCCGAGCAGATAGGCAGTTACCGACAGACGGCGGCAAACGGAGAGACAGCCGAGGCGGTGCAGGACTTTCAACGCAGGGTGACAGTTACGGAACTTGCGAAGATACGTTCGCTTGTGTCGTACAGAAAGAGTGGCGACAATAACCTTGACAGGACCTACACCGACCCGTTCGACTGCATGATGGAAGGCGTTTTTGGTCTGCCACCGCAGGAGAAGCCGGAACAGTTGGAAATCAACAGGGTACGCAACGAGAAGGGAGACGTGATAGGCATACTGCTCCGCAGTCCCGAACCGCTGATAGACCCGAAGATACCCGACCAAGAGCGTAGTAAATTCTGTAGTCTCATAGTTCAGCAACTTGCCGATCCCTATAAGTACAATAGAAACTATCTGTACTCGAAGGATTGTTCGCAGTTGTTCATCACGACGGACTCTTTCAAACTGTCGGGGAAATCGTTCCACCTTGAATTTAAGCCGATAGAATGGACTGGCACGGAATATAAAGCGATGAAAGATAGTGTTGTGACGGGGGAAATTAAAATGGAATAGGTATGGGAATAATGATTGATACAAAGGCCTTTATTGTTGATGGCAATGAGTTGGTTTCTGAACAGCGGAATGAAGAGGAAAAAGTAGGACTCGAAAAAAAACGAAATATTAATGCCGAAGATTTTTTTATAAAAAAATGTTTTGGAATATTGGGGATTGTTCACAATTTTAAACATGATTTGGAGGCTTTATCCATAGATACAATGACGTATGAGAATGTTCAATCGCTTGTCGAAAAGTATGCCTCAAAACTCTGGACAGAAGCAAAATCAGCTGTTCAAAGTGGTACCTATGATGACAGACCATTGTATTGGGCTCGGATAAAAATGGAGGTGGCACTAAAAAATCATTTAAAAGGTAAATTGGATTCCGATATAGAAAATCTCATACAATTGTTTGAAGAAAAATCGAGGAATTATACAGGTATAAATTTTTCAAAAAAAACAGATAATTCAACAGGTGGGAAACCTAAAAAGAAAATTTTGATAACTGGGTTTGACCCATTTGGATTGAACGAAAACATTGAACAAAGTAATCCGAGCGGTGTTGTAGCACTTGCTTTACACGGAACAGAAATTTCTGATGAGGATGGAAATATCGGAGAAATACAAGCAATGATATTTCCTGTGAGGTATGAAGATTTTGATAAAGGGTATGTAGAACAATACATTTATCCTTATATCCCAAATGTGCATATGATAGTCACTATTAGCCAAGGTTATAAATATTATGATATAGAAAGATTTGCTTCAAAAAAAAGAACATCGAAAACATTAGATAATCTTGCACAAAACAAGCACATTATTTATTATAATATTGAAAATGGTATATTAACAAGAGTAAGCTATAATGATCTTCCAGAATTTTTAGAAACAACATTACCTAAAAATTCGATTGTTCCGGGAACTCTTGGCAATAATATAGTGGTCTATAATCAATTTTATTTAAGTTCAGTAAAACAAGAATCGTGGGATTGGTCTTACGTTCTACAAAAATTTGTAAATGAAGGTACAAAGGATATACAGGGACCTTCTCTTGGAGAAATATCCGTAGAAGGGTCTGGAGGGGATTTCCTTTCAAATGAGATTTTTTATAGAGTTTCTTTACTTAGGGAACAGTATAATTCAACTCTAAAAACAGGACATCTTCATTTACCGATAATACAATACTACCAAGCACCATTTTTTTCATTACAAAAAACACGTACAGAAGTAGAAAATACAAAAATAATATTACAAGATGCTCTTGATGGTTTATCGTAAAAAACAAATATTGTTTTTATTGGTGTTATTCTTCTCAATAGGGACCTATTCACAACCTGGTTCTTATACCTATCTTCGTATTTATCTTGACAAGATAGAAATGTATCAGGTAAATGTTTATATGAAATCTGATAATACGGTAAAATTAATAAATTCATATTTATATGATCGAAGTATCTCGTATTGTG
>JAEEGH010008428.1_pt1 | contig 24379 bp, 30 predicted proteins | sample 9134181 | NCBI WGS metagenome assembly JAEEGH01 (sample SAMN16246544, study PRJNA631951) | gut metagenome | biome: gut microbiome; feature: rumen; material: DP-attached | host: Bos | place: Iran: Karaj | collected 2018-10
TAGTGGCTAATAAGTTCGATATACCTACAATAGAAATTCCTGACATAGAGCCATCTGAAACAAATGAGTCTCCCAAAGACAATGAGGATATTAACCATAAGGCATTCAAAAAGTATTTCTTATATATTGAAGGTGCGGATGCGCAGATAAATGGTTTTCTTTCAGTGCTTGAACCTGCTAAGGGGAAACTCTTTACGTTCGAGCGTAGGAAAGATGCACAAGTTATTATCAACCTCCTTGCTAAGAAAGGCTTGCAGACCGTTCTTTTGAGTAAGTCTGTTCGTTATCTAACCAAGAAGGCAAAGTAAATATTCAACGTTGTTGAGACATAGACAGACCCCGTGGCTTCGGCTACGGGGTTTTTGCGTTTCATGTACCTGTCACAAAAATAGACTTTCGTCAAAAACGGCTCTACAACCATTCAATGTCTTCTTGCCGAATAACCAAACGTCAGCCGGTATGACGAACGCACCTATCCGCGTTTAAGGCGGCTTAAACGAGAGTCTGGTGAAAACGGTGGAGTACAAACGAAAGTCTATTTCCACATGCGACAAAAAAAGGACAGGTCTTTCAACCTGTCCCTGTGGGTCAACTACCCTAGAACATCAATCCAACACGTACAAGAAATGCTCCAGTTCCTCTCCCTTAAGGTGTTCCGAACCCCATGCGTCAGCTTCCTTCCAAAGTCTGTCGTACAGTTTACTTGCTTCAACGTTCCCTAACTGATGGTGTTGCCAGATTTTGTGGTTCAAAACACCTACCAGTTCCGTTAGCATTTTGTAGTTGGTTTTCCACTCTCCAAACGCTCTGTTGTAGGTGTCCTGTATGGCATGAAGACCAAACATATCAGCGATGGAAAAGTCCTGCCAGAAGGTTGAAGAAATACGCTTCTCCTGCCACTCTGGGTAAGAGCAAACAAAGATGTCTTTGTCACATGGCATGGTTAAGCCTCCACGTTTGAAAGGTCTGCTCCGTCACGTACCAGTTCAAACCGCTTAAGGCTGTTCTGGTTTTCAAGAGCGTCAGCAATACGCCTTAACTCTTCGGTCATACGTGGAAGGTAGGTTCTAACTACCGTCAACGCCTGTAGTTCTATGGTTGTCATGTTGTTTACCTCGTTTGACCTGTTGTTTAGGAAGCCTTTACAATAATGACGGTGCGTTTCTGGGTGTCAACCGAATAGCATATTTCGGTCAACATCCTATAACCACGTACATACATCAAGTTGGCAAGCATCCGCTTGAAGTTGGTCATCGCACGTCTCATGTTTCCGTTCGCCGCATCCTTGGCAGCATCAGCATAACCACGTAACAGCGACGTTGGCAGGAGTGCCTTGCTTCCGTCAAGCAATGTTGCTTCAATCACTTTGTTCATTTGTCTTACCTCATTTGTCGTTTTGGAAGTCCCACCGTGGGGCTTCATGACATAAAGTATAAGACAGGTCTCGAAAGAAATACAACGAGAAAGTTTCAGACGGATAACTTTTTCTTTTTCCACTCCACCATTTTAGACAAGACCCATTGGTACTGATTACGCCTGTTTTGTTTCAACCAGTTACAAAAGAAGATTGGGTTCCTATGAGCAGACAAGTGATAGAAACGGTGACACCTTGCACATAAGCAGATACCATTTTCTATACAAAGACTGTATTCTGGGAACAACTTTTTCTCTAAAATATGGTGTGCATTTAAGTGTTCTGTTCTTCCACATATTGAACATCTATTTCCGTCCCTGTTTCTAACTTGTTTTGACCACAACTGTAACAACTTTGTCTTGGACTGTTTCTTGGTCTTTTTCAAAACAGTTCTTTCACCTGTTGTAGCAGTTCTTCCGACTCTTCTTTTGTGATCTGTTTGTCCTCTAGTTTGGAGAGAAGAAGGTTTAGAAAAACGACTATCTTTTTGACCTTGAAAACATAGGTGTCTAGGTCATACTTTTTGTCAAGAGACTCTAGACACCTGTTCAGTTGCTTAAGGATAAACCTTTGTGCTAACCACTTGAACATAACAGTTACTCTTCTGGAGTTGATTCTGATTCAGACTCTGGTGTTTCAAGAAGGGCTAGAAGGGATTGAAGTTGTGTTTCGTTTAGAGTTGTACTTCCAATGGTGATTTGAGATACCTTCGGAGTGTCATCAATGACTGTGGAAGGGTTGGAGTTGGTTTTGACTTTTATCGTTAACCCTTTGATTGTTTGTGGTTGATATGTTACGCTCTTTGATTTTGGAGTAGCTTTGAAAATATACTCTTTGGTAGTGTTTAGAGAAAGCTTATTGAATACAGGTTCAGTCTTTACGACATTAGTGAACTTATCTGGAAAAATTTTGTCGTCTGTATTGTTCACATTCTCAAAGTACAATTTGTCAGTTGATTGAAATGATAATATACTTGAACCATCTTTCAATAGGATGGTTAATCTAAAAGGTTCGTTTCCATCAACCTCTATTGTCTGGGGCTGATAATACTGTCCGTAAATATATGTGATGGTATAACTCTTCATAGTCTTTTTCTCTTTCGTTTGTTAAAGTGTTGTTGATTGTGTTGTTAAAGTTGGTGTTGAGGGTGGAGTCAAAACGTTCTTCAAAAGGTTTCCTGCACCGACCAAAGAACCTATTGAAACAGCACCGATTAGAAGTGCCTTTGCTAGAAGCATTAGAAGTTGAACTTTCCAGTCAGTATTAGAGTTGCCTTTGATCTCCAACGTGGTTAACCTTGACTCATGTTGTGCTATCTTGTCCAACGTTGTTTTCATGTTGGCATTGAGTTCTGCAATACCACTAGAAAGCTTTATGATAAGTTCTGTAAGTTGTTCGTCGTTCATGCGTTGTTCTCCAAAGCAGCTATGCGAGCTTCAAGTGCTGTGAGTTGTCTATCAACATATAGTTTTGGCACAAGCTCATCAGACATATCCATTGTGAACGTTCCTTCAATACCCATATCAATGAAAGTTACAGTAGTTGTTCCAGCACCTTCTGTTGGAAGAATGTCTGTAATTCCATTTTCCAATTTCATTAATGTAAACTGTGGGTCTGCTTCCATTCCATATAAAGTCAGTTGAACAAACCAATCAGAAGTTCCAGTTGAAACCGTCCATCTGTCCAATGTGCTGTCAAACTTGTCAAAGAATGTTTGCGTTCCATCATAGTCCATTATGAACCTTGGGACGTTCTGCCAGTTTGCCTTGTGGAATGAATGTTCATAATACAAATCAGACTTCTCCCTGTATGGAGTGAGTGCTGTTGCTGTGATGAAACCAGAATCGTTCGTCAAGTCAGAAGTCTTTGTTGGCAACTGGTTCTCAAATGCGTTGGTATAAATCTTGTCCTCTGTAAGTCCCCATCTGCTGTAGTTAGTCATCGCCTTGACTTGCGCTAATGTCTTTCCCTCGAAAACCACCTTCTGTAGAGAGGTGTTGTTGAATGCCATCCTTGCTACAGATGTCAATGTTTTGGGAAGGGTCAAGTTGGTTAGCGAAGAACATCCGTTGAATATGTTGAAACCCATTATACTTTCAACGCTTGGTATTTCCACTTTGCTCAATGAAGTACAGCCACTAAAGCCCTGCCCCCAAATCTGAGTGATATTCGTTCCAATAAATGTCTGTAGCATTGTCGCGTTCTGGAACAGACCAGTATCCATTGACGAGACATTGGAACCTGTTTCGATTTTTATTGGTTCCTTCAACCATGTTGTTCCAGCCTCGTCAAGTATTCCTTTCTCCTTAAGAATTGCCTTCGTCAACGAAAATGATGGTGAGACAAAATAAATGCTGGTGTTGTCTGAAAATCTTATCTTGGTCTGTAACTCATACAAGGATTGGTCTACAGCAGAAAGTTGGTCTCCCGAAAGTTTGTCTTGTTTTAGTTCAAGGTCTGATGCGTCAGCTTTGCTTTCCTGTAGTTCTGTAATGTCACCTTCAAGTTCGGTCTTTGCAGAGTCAACTTTCTCGTCTACGTTACTTATGGATGCTTCTAGTTCCTCTACGGCTTCTTCGATCTTTTCGTCTACATAACTTTCCATGTTTTCCTGTGAAACACCTAGTGGAGTCTCAACGCCGTTTTGATAGACAACATAGTTGCCGTCTTTCTTGTACATATCACCGTTCTTTGGAACGTCTGGTTCATCTTCCAGAAGGTGAATGTAGTAAACGGTCTGTCCCGGAGAAACGTTTTCCATTGCTGAAAGAATTTCTACGTCTCCTTTTCCAAGAACATAACCAGTAACAAGATTATCGTTTTCGTCTTTTCCGTTGGCAGTAATAGTCAGTCCGTTTTCAACCTTTCCAGAAACGTTACAACCTTCCATTGTGGCTACGTAAACGCCACCTGTTAAAAGACTTTCAATTGTCCTTGTTGTGTTGTCTGGATAGACTACAGTAACGAACACGTTTGTGATGTTCCAGTTGCCTATTCTTTTAGGCACGTTTCTGACACGTATTGAAGAAGGTGAACCCACAAAAGACTTTAATGTTTCCAATGGAAAGTTAGGACTGTGGGATTGAACCTTTGTGTCTATAGTTCCTATCATGTTTCATGCTCCGTTTCAGTCAAAATCATTTGACGTAAGGTTTTAATTTTTTCTCTTTTTATGCTACTAGTATGTAGTTGAAAGTAACGGTGTTTTCAAATACGTTTTGGCTTGTCGGAACATAGGTTATCTGCGGAACGAATATGAGCATGTCACCAGGAGCTACGGAGCCATCAAGGTCAAACTCTAAAGGAGAACCGTTTGGTATTGGCATTGAACCAACATACTCGGCAGTTGGAGAGACAGATATTATCGCCGACCATGTGCCAGTACCTGTTACGTTAACGGTGAGATTCTTTTCAGAAACCGTGTATAGCTCTTGGTGTGACAGCAACGCACCTATGGCTTGTACTCTCCAATACCCCATTGCGTCATGTGTTGAACACTTCCAGATGTTTATTCTTGCTTCAACGACAGGATCGGTCGAGCCTGATGCAGTTGTTCCAGTCCATGTTCCTAGTACGGACATTCTCTTGTATTCGGTTTTTCCGTGTGGAACAATACGGGCAGTTGACTTCAACCGTAGCATCGCGTAGTCCACGACATTCTCGAACATGTGACTCTGGCTCTCGTCTTGCATGTCCTGATACCAGATGCCTCCCGTCGGGCCGCCGTTGGTGTGCTTTAGGGTATACCAGATAGTATCGTCCGTGCTTCCTCCGTGGTTCCGCCATTGCTTACTCGTCCCTGTTGTTAATTCAAGTTCCATCTTCGCAGGGTTGAGGGCAAAGACACCGAGGTCTGAATAGTGGGCGTTTATGTCAACAAGGCTAGTCTCTTGCGGACAGTCGTAGAAGCGGGTGAAGAAGTCCTTGCGTGGGAACTTTGGATATTGCAAAAGTCTAGCCGTATAGCTGTCACCTGTTGCGTTTGTCGGCACAGAGATTCCTCCAGTGCTGTTTGTATTACTTCCCGTATAGTCAAGAAGCATCCCAGCCTCAAAAGATGAAAGGTTAAAGAGGTTTCCAAACGCCTCAATGTTAGCAGCTTGATGTTGATCATACCTTCCGGCCACCGTCACTCTTGCATAAGGCATGTAGAAACCTCTCGGTACAGCTTCAAGAGTGTGTCTCCATAGGGTAGTCGGTAGGGATACGTCTCCGGCAAATGAAACAGTACAGGCCGAACCAATAACCGTAGCAGAACCCTCTATTGAATAGTAACGTGGTTCAGAAAGACTGTACCATGTCCAATAGTCACAGTAGTCCTCTATGGAAACGTATACCCACAGGTATGAATAACGTATGAATGTTCCAAGTGCAGGGAAGTCCGAACTTTTGAATGTAATGGTTTGTTCCTGTGGTCTGGTGTCCAATAGAATAGGAACGGTCTGGTTCAAAACACCCCAAGAGGAAACACCTTCTGGACAGTCTGTTGAACTGTGGGCAGATACAATTGCGTTTGATCCGTCACCTCTAATTTCAGTCCAGTTTGTAGAAGGTGTAGACGAGTTGGAAAGGACAACACAAACACGAAGTCCAGAACGAAGGTAACGGGAAGATTGCAACGGAACTTTGACTTCTGTAATGTTTGAATTGTAGCCTGTCGGAAGCTCAAACCTGTATGCAACCATTCCAGCATAACCGCAGAAAGAAGCTGTCGAAGAGTTTGCGTCTCCACCTTGCTTATAAGCATCAAACCTTTCGTCTAGAAAAGTCGTGTAGGTCGGTTCTTTCGTAATAGTTCCAGACTCGTCTTTTTCAGCGTCCGTCTGTGTTACCTTGTTGACTACTGTTGTGACAGCATTTGATGAACAAGTGGCCTTTTTCCACAGCGATTTTTGAAGTGCTGCAAGAAGGTCTTGTTGCATCGCTTGATAAGAGTATTTTGTACGAGCCATTCCGTTTGAAACTTGTCTCGTAAAGCGAACAAAAGGTAAGTTCAATGTTGACATATTTTTTCCTCAAAGTTTGTTGTGGGATTACCATCCGTTAAGTTCATTACAATCGTCTCCTCCGTTTGACATTCCTGAATCGTCATTGTCGTTATCTGGTTCATCGGAGTAAGCATTACAATTTGTTCCAGAACCACCAGAACCACCACTTCCGCCACCTCCAGAACCGCCAGAACCACCACTTCCGCCAGAACCACCTCCACCGCTTCCACCACCTGCTCCAGAACCTCCACCAGAACCAGAACCACCTCTCCCCCCGCTACCGTTTCCTCTAGAACCACCTCTTCCACCACCTCCTTTAGGACTAGGCGGGTCTGGATTATTATTCTCCTTTAGGGAAATCTTTATGGCACCGTTGGATTCTGTTACGCTGATTCCTTTCCCTTCAATTATGTTTGCCTTTATGGTTGGATGATCGCTGTCCTTGTTCTCAAAGATAATTCCGTCTCCAGCCTCTATATTGCCGACCCATTGGGTACACCAGTTGAACGTTTCCATAAAGTGTTCTACAGCACCTATGGATTGACCACGTTTCAGTATGGCGAATATAGTAGGCTTGCTGCTCATGTGTTGTTAGTCCTCGTCATAGTTCCAGTCGCCAAGGTATGCTCTGAAAGTTTGTTCCAAGTCCATCGACTCGCCCAACAGGTACACAATGGCTACTTCGTTGACCTGTATTTCAACGTCCCATAAGGAACCGTTACGTTTGGAAGCCTGTATGTTTGCAACCAGTTCCTTGTACATTCCATTGGAAGTTCTGTCTTGTCTCCACATGCCGTTAATGTTGTTCCAATAGTAGTAAGTCCTCGTGTACTGGCTTCTTTTTGCATCTACACAACTTTTAGCCGTTGCCTTGTTCAAACCTACGTATGAATAAGTCTTGGTTCTTGTTCTGGTGTATTTCATTATAGGTGTTCCGTAAGTAGTGCCACCAAAGCGACCAATTACTTCGGACTGGTATAACGTATTGAGAAGGGTGGATTCCACCTTGTTTCTGCTGTCAAAATAGTTCAAACCTGCGGACATAAATTATCACCTCTCTTTGTAGTTTATTTGATAGTCAAAGACTTGGCAATTTCCTTCGCCATCTGTTCAATATGTTTGGCTTGTCTTTGCTGTTCTTTCTTTGAAAGGAGTTCTTTGTTCATTGCAAGCTGACCAAGTTCCTTCATCTGGTCTGGGGTGTATTTCTTCTTCGCGTACTCCATCCATTGTCTGGCCTCTTCTTCTGGCATTTCACCTTTCAACGCTTTGGTCATTTTTGCTTGGTCAATCTTCATGTTGTTTTTGGCGTCACGGACTTTCCTTTGCTCCTCACGGTTCTTTTTCTGCCAGTCCTTGAATGAAAGATGTTCCTCTACCTTGTCACCAATGTCATTCATATTGCTTGTTGAAAGTGAAACACGCAATTCCTTTTTCGGTTTGTTTGGGTCATCCGTTGACGAGTCTTTGGTCTCTTGCGTGGCTTTCTTTTCAGCGGCCGTTCTTTCCTTCAACTGGTCGTTTAGTTCCTTCTGGACACGGGTATAAGCTTCTGTAGCATCAAACCCCTTGCTCAACAGGTCATTGTACCTGTTAATGAAGTCTTTTTCCTCTATCTTCGCTTCCTTGCATTTCTTGATTATTTCTGCTTCATGTTTCATCTGTTCCATGCAAAGTCTTTTGGCATTATCCAATGCTTCCTCATGCTCGCAACCGTTTATCAGTTCCTGGTTGTATATTCGTAGGAACCTTGCTTCGTCAAGTTTAAGTTGCCAACATAGACGAAGTGCTGAAAGACTGTTTTGTTTTCTTTCCTGTGCTTCTGCTTCCGCAATTTCGGCGGCTTCAATTTCCGCTTGTAACCTTTTACTATGTGCGGCTTGTTTTTCAGCTTCTCTTTGCGCTTCCTTTTGGGTGGATTCGGCAACCTTTTCAGCATACTTTACGTCTGCAATTTCAGCATCTTTTTTCGCTCGTGTTGCGTCTATTATTGCACGTTCGGCACTTCTTTCAGCTTCGGCGTTTTGTTGTTCGACAAGGATCATGGCACGTTCTTCATGTTCCAATGCACGTTTGGCACTAGCAACATCTTCTGTTGCTTTGGTAGCAGCTTCAACAGCGGCCTTATTTCCATCAATTATGCCTTTATGTTGTTCCAAGAATTCATTTAACTCTTCTCTTTTCTTTGCACTACGAACAGTTGCTTGTTCTTCTGTAATCAAACCATCTTTATAGCTCCGTGTAATTCCCTCTATTTCTGTCTGCAAGACTGCGTATTTCAGAATGATCCTGTTTTCCTCTTTTGTGAGGTTAACCGTTTCCGCTTCTACGGCTTCAAGTTTTTCCCTTGCGGCGGCGAGGGCATCATTTGCTGATCTGATACGTTTCTCTTGTGCTTCCGTCCTTGCTATAGACTGCCAATGTTGTTCCTCTTGCTTGATTTTGGCGGCGGCTAGTGCTTCATCAGCTTCAACAACCTTTCTGGCAGTCTGTGTCATGGTGTCTGTTATCTTCTGCAAGGTCTCAATGTGCAGTTGGTGGAGTTTGGCGTTAGCAGAAGCCGTAATACTACCCTGTGCAATTTGTGCGAAGTCCTGTATTTCAGATTTAGCCGCTTCAATGTCACTCTTCGTCCGTTGGAAGTTCTCGCCGATCTGTTTCAAGGAATTGATTACAAACTCTCCACAACTGTTAGCAAACTCCTTTGCGTTGTCCTTGGCCTCTTTGAACTTGTCAACGATAAAACCAATAGCTGCACCTGCCGCCGCACCAATGGCGCCCCAAAGACCACCTGTTGCAAGACCCTGTATTATCCCCTTTGTGGTATTGATGGACTTTGACAGGTCTTGTCCAAAACCTTTTTCAAGTTCCTTAAGGGTGCTTGTTCCAGCCTGAATAACGTCCTTGTTTGTTCTTCCAAAAGCCTTTACATCGTCTTGCGCTCTCTTGAACATTTCACCGGCTGAATACTTGCCACCTAGTTCTAGTTGAATCTTGCTCATGCGTGGGCACTCCTAATCTCGTCAAGAACCCCGTAATATTCGGCAAGGTTCTTTGTGTGTGTTGACTTGTTTTTTTCAGAACCGAACTTCATATAAAGCTTGTATTCAATGAGAAGTTCAACTTCCGAAACAGTCATCTTTTTAATTTCTTCTGGACTTCCAAGTTTGTACAATACACCCTCTCTTAAGAGACCAACTTCATAGCAATAGTTTTCGTCTTTGGAATGGCTGTCTTTCTTTTCTTTTTCTACTACAGAAACGGCACGTCTTTCCATGTCGGAAGGGTCGTTTCCAAACAGCACGTAACTGATTGCGTTGTGGACTTGCACAATGGTGTACTTTGACAGTTTCTCCGAAAACAACTTTTGAACTTCTTGTTTGACAATTTCCTTGTCCAAAGGTGATACAAGTTCATCCTGTTTCTGGCTTAAGGAATAGGTGCGAAGTTGAAAGTATGTCTGGTGATCATCTAGGTCAAAAACCTTGGAGACGTTGTTGAACCAAATTTCAGAACCTATTGTCGGTTCGTAAAAAACAACGTCCCCAAGTATTGACACTCTAGGCATTACGTTATATTCGGAACTGTCCGTGTTACGTTCCACCTTAAGACCAAAGGCGTTAAGTCGAATTATCTCTTCTGGTGTTACTTCTATTCCTTCTTCTCTTAACGCCTCTATGTCATCCAATGCCATTTTAGAAACCATCTAAAACTCCATTGATCCAATGAGGGTTTTGAAAGTGTCTGTTACTATTCCGTGTCCTTGACAAGATAGTATGTAAGTGTAGCACTCCAAGAAGGCCAGTCAGCGTCAGGATTTGAGCAGGCTAGAGGTGAAGTAATCTCCCATCCAGTACCGTTCGTGATTACAGGTTTTGTTGAACCAGTCTGGACAAACTCAACGGTACATTCTATCTTTGCTTCCACCACGTCATGCGTTAGACAAACACCTTCCTTCTCGCCTTTTGTTATGGAACAAGAACAACTGTAGTTTGCAGACTTAAGATGGACACCTGTTGGCAAGTTTGTAGCTGTCTTGTTATATGTGAAAGCACCGAAAAGAATCTGTGCATGGTGTTTCTTTGAAAGTGTAAATGCTGGAAGGGAATACGTGCAATAGCCTGTAGAGTCCTGTTCAACTTCTTCACCGCTTGCGCTTATTGTAGGTGCTGAACCTGCGCTTGTTCCAATCTCAAAAGTGGCAAGGCAAACAAAGTTGGAGGTTTCGTCATCATTCTCAATTTCAGCAACGCTTCCAAGCTTGATTGTGTTAGCGGCTATCGTCAAACTGTCCTTTAACTGGTATTCGTTTGAAGGTGCTATCTTAACGCCGTACACGTTATTTGCAACTATAGTTCCGTCCTCGCCTGTTGCTTCAGCAACTTCCGCAGACCTTCCGTCATCAGCAGAAATGCAAGCCAGCTTTGAATTGGAAGTTGTAACTAAATCGAAATAGTCTGTCTTTGATATAAATGCAGCCATAATATTAACCCTATGTTTTGAGTTTTTGTGATTTTATATTTGTTCTCTAGTAGTTGGTAATTGCACCTCTTAAGGTCATGTTGTAGTAGACAGTCCAAACTTTAAGTTGGGTGTCAACCTGTGGTCCTGTTCCTTGGTTTACCTGTATTCCGCCGGGATTGAAACCATCGACAACAAAGTCCGTAAGTTCTTCCCCACATTGAATCATGTTCCAGTCTTTCAACAGGTTTGAAAGTGGTTCACAAACGGAAACAAGTTCTTGACCAGTTGGACACTTGTCTATTCTCACCGTAAGGTACAGTCCAATATCCATGATAACGTCAGAAATGCCAAACGTGTCAAATCCCATTGGATTGACCTTTACAAGCAGTCCAGCGGGTTCAGTTGATTTCTCCGTTCCCTTTACAATGCCTGTTGCCGTTGGTTGCCAAAGACCGTCCACGGCTAGACCGTTTATGTTAAGGTCTTTTATCTTGTCTATAATCTTTTTCTCGATGTCTTTTTCTATCATAATGTTACTTCCTTTTCTTCACCTCTGGGAATGGTGTTCCAAGAGAGTCTTTTAGATCTGAACTTGCAAAATGTTTCAATGTTCCTGCTACCTTGTTTGCGGCTTTCATAAGTGCCGTTTGAATTGCGGACTCACCACCGTTTACGGCATCGGTTGCGTAGTCAAGTTCGTCTGTTATAGTTACGGAATAATCACCGTCACCGTCATGTACGTCCACCCTTGAAACCTTTGAAGCACTTGCCTGACTTTTTCCAGAACCTTCAAGTTTTGAAGTTCCAGCCAACTTGTGCATGGCAACACCCAAAGCGTTCTTTGCCAAAGTTCCATAGTCGTTGATTCTGTGCTTGGTTGCTTTCAAGGCATAGTCAAAGGCTATTTGACTTGTGGCACAGGCTACATAGAATGGTTTTATCTGTGTCTTTTCTTGTGTCACCCTGTATACGTGTCTGTTGGCCTGCTTTGTAATTCCATGTGTAAGGTACACCACCTTTTTAAGACCGTCTATCCTTTTGGCTTGTGGTGAAATGCCGTCTCTTACACACATGGAGTTCAACGTCTTTGAGAAACCTGCATACCACCCTGTATCTTCAACCTTGATGTCGAACTTCTTTTTCTTCCTAGCGTCCAACGTTGTGCTTCTTATGGATGTCAATGCGTTAATACCAACTGCGGCAGTCGCGTCACGAACGGACTCCTTTAGTGCCTGTGAACGGAGTTTGATAAGATCGTTCAAAACAGACAAGGGTTCTCCTTCAAAAGTGGCTGTCGCTTGGTATTCCATCTTAAGCACCTCTTGCGTTTATAATCCAGCCCCACAAAGCATCTTTTTTGACGGTCGAAACCGTATACGTTATATCATTGGAAAGTCTTTTTATCTCGTCTCCAGTTTGAAGGGACTGTACAAACTTCCAGTCCCCTTTCTTGGTGGCTATCATAATGTCCTCACGGTCTGTTTCAGTATTTCCATCGTACAAAGCTTCACCTGTACCGTCCGTGAAAACACAACACTTCAAAGTCTGTCTTATGGTGTTGTTATTTCTAGGAGCTGAAATACTTATGACTTCCGTATACATTGGTTCAAAGGCATTGTCTGTTTCCCAAGGATTAGTTCTATTCATAAGGTGTTTTCTTTTTGTATTTGTTCACGGAAAAAAAGACCCTCCCTGTATTTCTACAAGGAGGGACTTGTTATGGCAGAATGGGTTTCTGGATACTATGCCGCAGCAATATATTTTACCCAGCTCTTTTTCACAAAAGTTGCTCCGAAGAGACAGGTTGTGTTCAAGAAAGCCTTGCCTGTAGCTGCTGAACCGTGTCTTAAGACGGTAAGTGCAAAACCGTTCTCGTCTGTAACTGTTCCATATTCGGAATAGCAACTTGGATCAGGAATTGCAACAGTTCTTGAAGCAATAGCGATAGAGTTGCTTGGAAGGAGAACACCAAGAACGCCAGAAGGAAGGTCATTTGCCTGTGCTATAGCCTTGAAGCCATAGAGACGAGGAATGTAACCTGTCTGGATTGGGTCTGTTCCACCGAATACACCACTATCAAGTAGACCTAAAAGGTCTGCGTAATATGTAGGATTGAGTAAGAGAACGTTGTTTGCAACACGTCCGACAGCACTTGCTCTTAAACCAGCGACTGCCGCCTTTGTAACGGAAGCCATTACAATCTTTCCACCTGTGCAGTTTGCGGTTGTGAACAAACCGCCGACTGTCGCGCTGATGGAAGCACTTACGCTATCACCAGTTGCTTCAGCAAACTTGTTCCAGTAAGGAGACTCTGCAAGTTCAAGGGCATCCAGTGAAGCGATTCCAATTGTGCTTTTCGGTTGTTCCGAAAGAGTTACAAAGACATCGGAAAGAGAACCAGTTTCATGTTCATAATTGGCACTGGAAGCATTGTATGTTTCAGCCGTTCCACCTGTTGCAAGTGCTACACGTATCTTTGCGCCAGCTTCTGCAACAGCGTCAGAGCAATCGTAACTGAAAAGTTTAATGAGGTTAAGTTCTGGTGCAAGGTCAACAAGCACCTGATTGGCCCCTTTAATGAGGCCGGGAGATGTTAAAGCCATTGTTTGAATCCTTTATGTTGAGAGTTAGTTTCGTTTGTATTTTCCCGAATTGAGGAACGCAACCTTTTCAGAAGGTGTTTTACATTTTGCTAGCCCTTCGTTCATTGTCGGCAGTTCATTGTTCGGAATGTTTACGTTGGAATTCAGCGTTTCCAATGCCTGTTCTTTTTCCTTAAGTGCTGATACAGTTTTTTGTAATTCACTCTTGGTATCTTCAAGACCTTTGGAAAGGCTGATAACAGAAGCATTGACTTTTGTTAATTCCTGTTCCTTGGACTCTAGCTGACTTTGTAAATCTTTTATTTGACCTTCATAAGTCTTTTTGAGGTCATTGATTTGAGACTGCATTTTGGACTGCATACCGCTGACACGTTTGTTTGCTTCTTCTACGGTAATTGTGTCTACAACCGTTTCATTTTGAGAAGGTGTCTCTACGGTCTCTTGTGTCTCATTTTGAACTGTATTTTCGACTACAGTTTCATTATCTTTTTGTGTTGAAAATTCTTTGTTCATCTTGTCTCCTATGCGGACAATGTTTTTGAAGTTCTCTGGTGCGTGTAGGAACTTTGGTATCTTTGAACAAGCCGCCATCTTAAACTCTTGGGTGTCACCAAGAAGGTCATACACAAGACCCATTTCCTTTGCACCTGTACCAGTCATCCAAGTCTCGTTCTTCATGTACTCTTTGATCTTGTCCTCGTCAACGTTGAACTTGGACTGGTACGTTTTCAATATAACGTCATTGTACTGTTCAAGTGTGTCAGCCATCTTCTGGAAGTCCTCTGAATTACCCATGCTGACAGTCCAAGGAAGGTGCATCATGAAAAGGGAGTTGGGGTACATTTCTATCTTGTCTGCACCACATGCAATAACACTTGAAATGGAAGCCGCAAGTCCCAACACTCTTGCCGTTGTTTTGTGTCCACAGTTCTTAAGAAGGTTGTGTATTGTAATGCCAGCAGTAACGGAACCACCAACGGAGTTAATTTCGACTACAATTTCGTCTCCGTCCTGTACTTCGTTTTTGAGGAAATAGCTGAACATATCTGGACAAACATCTTCATAGCCCCAACGGTCACTTTGGGTGTCAACTATCTCACCGAATATAGAAAATGTTTTTGTTGCCATTATCAATCCTTTTCTTCTTCGTTATCTTTTTGTATTTGTTCTTCTTGTTGCTGAACATCTATTACAGCACCGCTCACGGTTTGAAGTGCTGGGTGAGGTATTCCGTTAGCCTTGCAGAAGTCTATTTCCTCGGCAATCTTATGTAACTTGTTCTTCCAGTCTGCCCCATATATTTCCCTGTAGGAACCTGTACAGTTCCTCAACTTAAGGTTGATTGCGTTTTGTTCCTTTACGGAATCAATGTCACCCTGTTTAGGCCATTGCCAGGACACGTTTTTAATCCAGTCCTCGCTTTCAAACTTGTCTTGGATGATTCCTTTTCTGACAGCCCAGATAGCCCATCTGTAAAGGATCCAGTCACAGATGTTTTCAAGGAACTTCTGCGTCTCTTCCCAAACTGGAATACACATGGCTCTTTCACCCATGTAACCACTATAAGACGAGTCAACCTTAAGTGTCGAATAGACGGAGGTTAAGCCGAACGGTGCTGCTGACATTGAAGCAAGCCAACGTACAAACTCTATTGCGTTCTGGTTAGGATGCTTTGTGTCCAAAAGGTCTAACTTGTAGCCGTCAGGTAATTGTTGATATATTACACCGGCGGCGTTAATCTTGTCCAAGGAATAAGTCTGTTCTTTTTCCTCTTGAACCTGTTTTGCAACCTCTTCAACCTGTTCGTCCGTCATGTTGGAAAAGTCAACGTCTTCATCTTCCTCACCAGTTGAAAAAGGTGAAGGGGGAGTTATAACTTCACGGTCTACGTTACTGTCTGTAATGGTTCCAATGGTCTGTGAGTTTTTCTTTGCAGCTGCAATTTCAAAACCAACGTAATCGTTGAGGTCAATTATCGTTGAAAGACTTGAAGTTGTAGGTGTTATTCCTCTACCCTGACTTATTCTGAAAACGTTTCTTGGCATTAACCACAGGTCATCAAAAGAAGAACCGTTAGGGTCTTTGTGAAGGAAATAACAACTGTCTGGATCGAATACGTCATTACCTCTTTGGGAACGTGAAACAATTACGCCTTGGAACTGTCCAAACTCCGTGTAAACCCTGCCTTGTTTCTGGTATGACTTTTTGCCGTAACGTTTTTCTATTTCCTCTTCTTTCGTGTCACCTATTTCGTCTGGTTCATACACCAAAACACGTCCAGAATCATTTATCAAGTTGTCGTCAAAAAGTATGACCAAATCACCACCGATTATTTCCGTCTTTAGAATAAGTTTGAGTAACGTGTTAAGGTTAAGACCGTCAAAGAAGTCAGCGTTACGTGTCCACTTTGCAAACGCTTCCTTTACCTCTTGGGAAAACTGTTCGTCCTTGAAAGTTATGATTGCCTTTCCACCGTTAATGCCAACACCCTGTAGATCAAACTGTTTCAAAATGGTGTTGAAAGTCGCGTTGTTCCTAACGGCGTTTCTTGACAGGTCTAGAAGTTTGCCCCTTTTGGATTTGTCAAGAATATCGTCTTCACCTTTTTTCTCTGTTATGCCACGTTCACGTTGCCACTCATCGGTTCCTGTTACTATCTTATACCTAGCTCCTGCCATGTTTCTAATTGCCGTTGCTATCTTGGAGGTTGCTCTTTGTTTTCTTTCGTCAGACAACTGTTCCCATTTTAACGCCTTGTTGCCCCGTGTTTTCTTCTTGAAGATGTTAAGAAAGTTCATGTTTGAAAGTCCCTTGTTTTTAACTGAAGACGTGGAGTATTGACGTGTACGGACAACTTGTAGAACCACCGTTGTACAGCATCTTCATGTACTGGTCTAGCTCACGTGATATTTCTGCAATAGTCCTTGTTATTTCGGACATGGAAGAACGTGTGTAACTCTTGCTTCCACCACCACTTGAAAGGCTTGCAGAGGCATAACCAGAAGAGGCTACTTCCATTCTCACCTGTCTCAATGTCTCCAAATCTTTTTCAAGAGCCTGTATGTGTATGAGAATCTTTTTCTTCTGTGATGTTGTCATGGAATCGTCCGTAAAAACTGGTGGAATTGATTTTGTATTTGTTCTGTAGTTTTAGACAAAACGTATGCGGTTTCTTAACACCTTTCTTTTCACCAGTTGTTTCAACTGCTTGTGTGTTGAAGATGGTGCGGTAATTTGAACAGTTGAAAGACCTTCGTGTTCTGCTATTGCCCTCATCATGGCTAGACAATCAAGGTAATCGTGTGGTTCTTTTGACTTCCAGTTGTACTCTATTCTTCCGTCACCTTTTGTCTTTTTCCAACGCAGTTGTTCGTTGCATACTTGATGTGCAAACTCTACGTGTTCCAAAGGCAAGTCCTTGTACAGATTGCAACTTCCCGGCGCACCTGTTTCTACCAGAAAAGACCTTTGGACAACCTCTCTAAAGTGGTCTGAATCAAAGAACATATATTTGTAGCCACTTCCAGACTTTAGATGTTCCTTTGGGTCTCCACAAAGAACAGTTCTTCCGACTGCATTCCTTAACCTGCTTTTGATAAGTGGATTGAAGTTTGTGCTTGCCCTACCAATCATTCCACAACAGGGTATTCCGTACAGTTCAAGGGAGTTCTTTGCAAACTCACAAACGGCAGTCAGGTTCCTACCACCAGCATCTATTCCAACGGCGTTTATCTTTATACCCAAAGACTGCAACCGTTTGAATATCTTTCCTAGTTCATTGTAAAGGGCTTGGTTGTACTGTACGTCTGGCAACTGTTGGTCTATAACCAGTTTGTTTATCTTGTGCCTAATGATGGACATTGTGGAGTCTGTTTTGAAACAACCTAACGTAATAGTTGCACCGTAACTTGTATTCAAGTCTATGGCACCACAACAGAACACGTAACCGTCTGGAATCTGGTTCTTAAGAATGGAGTTGTTTATCTTTCCTACAACGTCTTTCTGTGTAACCTGTAACGCTAGGTCAACTCTTTTTGGCATCATTTGATATTCGCTGTAGAAAGCACCTTCACCGATCATGTGAAGCTTGTCCATTAGCGATTGCAGCGCGCTGGCATGTCCGTCACTTTCCTTGAATCTTTTTGGGTTCAAAACCTCTGCACCTTTGTCCATTCTCTTTTGGTGCCGTTTGTAGAACTTCAATGACTTTTCATGTGTAGAACCAATGGCGTTTTCCTCATCGTAATAGGCGAAGTATTTAGCCCAATATCCGTCTGTAGGATGGTCTACGTAATCCTTCGGCCAATGGATTATTGCAGGGAAACGTGTTGTTTTCCACGCCTTGTCTTTTTCAATGCGTTGAACGAGGTCATCTGCACATATCGGAGTTGCAGCTTGTAAGCAAGCGACCTTTCCTTTGCCACCTAAATTCAAAACAGACTTGTTTATGATTGAGATTAACTTTTCAACCTGTGAATCACTCTCTGCTGTCTCGTCATCTTGTATGTCATCCAACACTACACACGAAGGTCTTTTTGTACCGTGTTTTAGACCTCTTAAGCCACCTGTAATTCCTCTGACAACTATACAGGAAGAGGACGTAGGAGCTTCTGTACCGTCTGATTCTTTCAGCCTAGCAAAGATTAACTTGTTGACGTTCTTTTGTATGTCAGTAGAAACACCGTTAAACGTTTGCCGTCTACGGAATGAACCTGGACTGATAGTGAAGGGCAAACATAGGTCTGGATAGTCTTCACTAAAAGGACTTGGTTCGACTATGACGCGGAATATGTCTGACAACAGGTTTTGCGCTGAAATGGAGTTCTGACCTATAAGCACAAAAAAGTCTCTTTTGCCCTGTGCAATAGCTGCCAGAACAACGCTTTCAATGTAACTGGTTTTTCCGCTTCCTCTTGCCTGTTCAATCATATACGGTCTTGCGTCAAAAATTGCCGTCCACATTTCCCTTAAAATCTGTTCTCCCAACGGTGGAGGTTCATCGTCCAAAAGAAGTCCGTTGCAGACGTAGGTTCGGACCCATTGAACAATGTCTCTTTCTGCTTCCTTACGTCTTTCCCAATTGATCTTTGAACGTGCTTCGTTTAGTTGTGCATCAATTGAACAGGCTTCGTCAAGATACTTGTGTTGAGCCTCTAAATTTCTTTTCTTTTTCCAAGAACGATAGTCAAGCATGATGGTGTCCGTGTTTTAAGTTATTCTGTGAAATAGACTTTTATAAAGTGACTGAAAACCAGTCCGTCGAATGGCATAAGGTGTAGAAAAAGACTTTCGGAAGAACCTCTGTCGGGGGCGGGAAAGTCTTTTTCAGTTTCAAAAATTTTTTTTTGAAAAGTTGCTCTCGGGTCTGCCTCAAGAAGTTTTCAAAACTCTTTCTTGAACGTCAGAAGCTTCGTCTTCAAGAATTGACAACAAGAAACCCTCAACAAGTTTCTCAATGATGTTGTAGTTCCTTTGCGTAAACATATTCTTGTAGAAAGAAAGAAGTTCCTTTGTCCTTGTTAGAACTTTGAACGTGTCTTTCGTTGAAAGTCTTTCTCCCAATGATCTTAAGAAACAACACGTTACAAGTGTCTCTGGTCTGTCTGTATGTGATTCGTCCATGTTATGAATTCCTTTGTCTAGGGTGTATGTGGATGGTAGCGTATATGAATACCAGTCCATATACCATACGGCATAGGGCTGGAGAGCATATATGCCGTAGGGTATGGTCTGGGGTTATGTCAGGAGGGTTATGTGGGTAACTAGAACGGAAGGCCATCATTACATGGGGTAGGGTCCTCTGCCGTGGTTTCTACAGGAGTGTTCTTCTGGGGTAGAGTGGAAAGAACCTGTTGTAGAAGCTCCTGTATGTTCTTAAGGGTATCCAGTACCTGTTCCCCTGTATTCTTTGTGGTCTGGGGTGTAATGTTGTAACAGTTGAAAAACGTTTTGCCGTTCTTTACGTTCTCTTTATAGTGCAGGGTAACTTTAGCGTCTTGGGCTATCAAGGCTGTGCCGGGAGTGTTTTCATAAACGGTGAACTGTCTACCGTCCTCGGCTGTTAAATATGCTACCTTGAAGTCTCCAGATGGAGAGTGGTTTGTTGCTTGTTTCCAAGTCTTTATTGATATGTCTGTAGTCATAATATGTATTTCCTTTTGAGGGTTAAATATGTTTTGAAAGTGAATGTCTAATGGGGACATTTAGTTGTCATGTTCTATTTCCAGTTCGTTTGTCTCTGGGTAATACTCTATATGCTCTATGGGTGAGTAAGCGAACTGTTCCCAATGTATAAGGACTTTAGCGTCCTCTGGATATTGTTTTAGCATTTCAATAAGTTGTTTAACTGTAAGGTCGTGCATGATAATACCTCCTTCGTTATTGATGTTTTAGAGTAGGCATTTGTTTAGACCCTTTTCCATGTAGTCGGCAAGGTCTATTTGGAACTGTCTTAACTTAACAGGGTCTATGTTTTCCATGTTGTCCGTAGTTATTTCCACGGTAGGGTAATAGCAAACTGTTCTGTTGTTACCGTCTTTAAGACATTGAACTGGAGTGTATATGTTTAGCATAGTCTTTTCCTTCATTAGTTGTTTATTGTTTCATGTTCTGTTTTAACTCCTGTAGGTGTTCTGGAGTAAGCATGGAACCGTACTTGTTTAGGAGTTCCTGTTGCTTTTCCTTTGTGGAGGAATTGAAGAACACGAAACCGATCTTGTATACGATATATTCTTGTAACTCTTTGTCTGTCATAATGTTACCTCAATGTAAATCATTTTAGTTTATTCAAATGATTTCAAAAGTGAGACAGACTGGAGACATGGAGAGGCTAGAGAAACGTCTCCAAAACAAATGAATAAATTGTAGTAGAAAGATATAAAACCTCATTTAATTGTTTTCCCATCTGGCTAGAACTTTTTGTTACCTCGTTTGAGTTCTAGCCAGATGGGTTTTTACTCACGTATGAAAGTGACTGAAACAAGTGGTATCGGAAAGCCGTCTTGTATATCCTCTTCACAATACGTAAGTTGGTAAAGACCCTGTTTGAAATTGTCCTCCAAAGGGTTGTAATGTTCGATTGGAAACACGTACTTGTTCTTCAAACAACCTTTATCATCCAATGCCATTAGGTAAACCAGTCCAAAACCGTTGGAATTGATTTCAAACCAACTGTGGGAAATGACTGTTCTAATGGTTGTGTAAGTTCGTTTGATATTGTTGTCCATATGATTCCTTCTTATGTGGTTCGTGTTGTATGTAGTTAGATTGTTACCTATGGTCTGTTTCAGCCTCCATTACACCCATTCAAAATTCATAAACGTACCATTTGAAACTTCGATCAACAGTCTAGCATTTAGCATTTCTTGTACCTGTTCTATAAAGTCTTCTTCCAACGGTGCTATATTGTCAATGTACTCGTATGTTTTGCCGTCACATTTGTTGTACAGGTATGCTCTACATACTGCTCTGTCTATTTCGTCAAAGTCATATTCAACCTCTGTAAAATAGGCTGGTATTGATTGTATTTCTCTTGTCATAATGATTCCTCATTTGTTGTTAGTAAGTAAGTTAAATTCGTAGGTTGTCTATACAGGACACATAACCAAACTCTTTTTGTTTTGTAGTAACTGGTTCTGGTGGAAACTGAACATTAGACATGAACATTTCTTTGTACTGGTTTGCAGCATTGGTTAACATGGCGTTAAAGTCTATTTCTTCACCGTGGAACAGATACACAGCATCATACTTGATAACGTAGTCTTTTATACCCATGTCCTGCAACTGTTTCTCCAGTAACATGAATATAATGCTTTCCACAAAGAAGCACTCCGTTCCGCTTATAACGGGAAACAACTCATGTACCTTTTCCCATGTGTAATTAGCAAATTCATCTGGGACAACTTCACCAAACTTTTGTGCCTCTTTTTGGATTTCTCTTTCCTTGTCATCATAGTAAAGACTTGTCTTGTATATGTACTCGTCTGGTGATGAAGTAAACAACGCTGGAAGTGCAACGGACTTGTGTAACTTCTTTATGAACTTGTTATTGTTGAAACTAACACCGAACATCTTTTCATACATGCAGACGTTCTGTGGTAGCCATTTGCCATAATTCATAAAGTACAGAACACGGGGAATGTTGCCGTTGCTGTCAAACTCTTTGCCGGTACAACCAAACTTCTTTATGCACTCGTCCTTGAACATTTTCCCTTTATAGTTGTTATTGGCAACGGTCAAGGTAACGTATTCTCCATCAATCAGTTCAACAACATCTTTTGATTCATGGGATTTGAAAGTAGCCATGTTGCACCAGTTTCTAATGCCGATCTTTGTACAGGTCTCGCCAGAAGGGCTGTAGTGGAACGTTGGTTCAAATACACCCTTTAAGTCAACATCCATAATGTTTTCGTTTAACTGTTTGCGTAAGTCTGTTGCGTAACGAAAACGGCTGTCATTTTCATACATGAAACGTATTGAATACAACTCGAACTTGTGTCTGGTTGGAAACTGGTTAACTCTAATGTTGTGTCTAGCAAAGGGAACATAGACACCATTCTTAAAAAAGGCTTTTCCCAATATCTTAACGTACTTCAAATAATCGTCCCTGTCAAAGTCTAGTGAGGTTGCATCGTCAAGAAGTGTTCTCCAATGGTAAACACCGAAAAGTTCCTTTGACCACTTGTACAACACATCAATTACAACAGGGTGAATGATATAGTGTTTTGAAACACCTTGAAACTTGCTTTTGTATGTCTCTCCGTATCCATAACCGTGTTCTCTACACCATCTAAATTTATTACCACCGAAAGAGGTTGAGTATTCCTTGCCGTCGATAATAAAAGGAACGTTGTGTATGCAGTCAATAGCCTCTAGTTTATGGAAAAGTCTATTGACGCTAGAAGAGGAGCCAACACGTTCAACAAAACAGTTTGAACAACAGGACAAAAAGACTTCTTTGATCCCGTTGGTTGAATGGTAGTTTTCCCAATAAAGTTTGTATACTATTGGGTACATCGTCTTTAAGCAAAACTTCCAGTTCCTACCAAACTTCTCTTTAATGCTGTCTGTTGTTATTGTCTGAACATTGAAGTCAGACATTGAATATGTTTTTGTTTGTGTCCAACTGGTTACTTTGTCAACGTAGTTATCAATGTTTTTGTTACCAGTCTTCTTGGAAGAAAAACGTAATAGATTCTCGTTATGAATCTTTTGTCTTTTGGGCAAGTTGAAGTTTGCCAAATAATCAATATATTTTCCGTAGTTCGTTTTCATAAAAATCTTTCGTTTAAGGGTGTATCAGTTCTATAGAACCCTTGGGGGTATATTTCAACCCCCAAATAAACGAAAGTTCTACGGAACTGTTTACATAATTTAGTTCTATTTTTTTTACAAGTCGATATTCACTTCCTTAACAAGTTTCGTTCTCAATAATGTTCAAGTTTCAAAACCTTTTTTCAGCTCCAAAGTGCTCATCCGTAGACGTTTGTAGTCACAAAACATTTTTTTTCTACTGACGTTCTGTAGTTCTTTCTTCAGTTCACTACATAATATAAAAAAGTTGAGAGACGGTAGTAATGTGATGGTCTGGTTCCACCATGTAAGTTCCCACTTTGGTCTAAACCTTCTTAAGTCATTTGACCTGTTGTTTCTGTTGGAATTTTTATGGAGCTTTCGTTTAATCCTTAAACTCAATCTCCATAAAAATTCCAAGCGTCAGTATTTCTTATGTTGGAAAATTCTGAAGTCTATTTGCAAAGGTGTGCCGTTCTGACCAAAAATTTCGCGGGGTACTGGCCTTCCTTGGCCTTGGCCAGCACCCTGTTTTGATTTATTAGGTTTTCCCCAAAAGCCGTCTCCGAAGGTCTGGCTTAAAAATAGCGAGGAAAAAACCTTCTACTGGACGTCCCCAAGGAAAACCAAAATGAATGAGAAGTAGTGTGCGTAAGTGTCCAGTAGAAGGGAAAGGAATTTATAAAACTATGCTACAACTTTTGTCTACTATAGTTTGTTCAATTGAGTTAGGAAATCTCTTCGGTTTGAGATACGTCTCAATGTCCAAAGTTGTCTCCAAACCTGTTGCTAAAAGAGTTGTATTTTACCGTGCTTCTTCACATACTCACGTATGGCGTTTTGATCTACCTTTTTGAGTTCAACCTTTTTCAATTCCTCTTCCGTTTTGATGGGTAACTTTGCAGCACCTTTTACATCCCTAACTTTCAAAGTCTTTCTTGCCCATCCTTCTGAAATTGCTCTCCCTCTTTTTTCACGTTCTTCTTGTGTACATGGATGTGCCTTTGCCCATGCTTTACGTGCTTCGGACATTTTCTTTCTTGTTTCCGCCGATACTGGTTTCCTGTTACATTTGTTGCTCTTCTTTCTGGCTTCTGAAATAAGCTTTCCACGCCTCTTCTTTTCCTCTTCTGTAAGACGATGAGTTGCCCAGTACAGTTTATGTGATTCTGACAACTTGCGTTTGTGTTCTTCCGTGAAAGGTTTTCCCTTCTTAAGTTCGCTCATTTTTTGCTTTGTACTTTCTGTATGTGTGTAACCGAAATGTCTTCCCATAATAGATCCTTGTTTTAGAGGTTTTTAATTTGTTCATACTGGTTCAAATTGGTGTTTGTTTTGGAGTCCGTTTTGTGTTCATTCGAGGTAACAATTTATTTGAATAAAGTAAAACCATTATCTATTTGAAGTGGTTTGAATAAGAAAAACAAATGAGGTTAAAAGACTATGACTAAAGAACAGATTAACATCTCTGCTAGAAACAACAGAAGAGCATGGAAGATAGTAGAAGAAAGACTTGGTTGGCACGGACATTCTGGGTTTGTACTTCACCACAAAAACATGAACTTGAAAACGGAAGACATAGAACGTTACATTGAGTGGAACCTTAAGGACTTGAAGGT